>ERZ1035006.11-NODE-11-length-164821-cov-18.174101_pt1 | contig 164821 bp, 121 predicted proteins | sample MGYA00520694_ERZ1035006 | MGnify/ENA primary metagenome ERZ1035006 (study PRJEB33766, sample SAMN09781746) | gut metagenome | biome: gut microbiome | host: Homo sapiens | place: Madagascar | study: EMG produced TPA metagenomics assembly of the PRJNA485056 data...
GTCACTCAGCATCCGCAGCGGAAGGGTCTATACGAAGGCGACAGTCGCAATTGAGTAACGCTACCTGTCACCGTGACAGAATCATAGTGGGCGAAAACGCACATTCCTTAGCGTTTTCGCCCACTGACTTATTGTTTTCTTGTCATAGATCATATCAGGGACAAGTTATCGGATGGCCGATTATAAAATAGTGAATTTTTTCTTGTAATTTAGGGGGGGGGCAGTATATTTGTGTCATATAAACCACTAACGACATGAAAAAGTTATTATTATTCATTTGTGCCGCAATGATGATTTTCAGCTGCGGCAAGGAAGAGTCAGGGAACAAACCTTCAATTAACCATGAAGACAAGGTGACTTGGGCCACTGTTGTCAAGGAGTATCCATTCCTGGACGGCTTTCCTGTATTTGACGGGGAAGTCGAGAATTGGCAGTATAAAGAGCTCGGCAGCATGAAGACATTGACCTTCTTCGACTACAAGTGCGACAAGTCCGTATCGACCACCTATTACGCTAAGTTCATACCTGCGGGCTTCACCAAGAGCGAAGGTGCTGAAATCTACCGGAAGACGGCGGACAAGAAGAATTACATCTTCACCGGCAGCTATGGCGGCGGCAGTTTCGCCTTAAGTTTCTCCGTTGACTCCGAATAGGACATGAAAACGGGAATCATCACCTGCGTCTTGACGGCATTGGCCCTGTCGGCAGGTATCACGTCGCACGCTCAGACAGTCTCCGACAAGAAGGCAAAGCGTCAGAAGGAAGAGGTTGTCAATGTCAGGGTATGGCTCAACAAGGGAGAGGACAAAGTCATTGACGGTTATCTCCGTTCGGCTCTCGTCAACCGCCCCGACAACATTGAAATAAGCCTTACCGCCGACGGCAAGAGGATGAGATATGTCAATGAAGACGTCGATTCCCTGCTTCTTGATGGTTCGGACAAATATGTGAAGAGGCTGGTCAAGATGTACGGAGCATTGGGCGGCCCGGCAAAGGTCGAATGGGTGCGTGAGGAATACCGTGGCAAAGGCATTGACCTGTACTCTCTTTTTACCGTCGAAGCCGAAAGGACGGGAAGGAACATCACGGTCGTGAGACCGGTCCGTTCGTGGTACCTTAGCATTGCCGGGGACATGGCCATAATGGTCGGGTCTGATACCCGCAACAGCATCTTTGACAAGGCTGATCCGCCGATGTCCGGGTCTATGCTGAACAAGTATTTCGGAAAGATATATGACTATCCGGAATTTGCCGCAAGGATACGGGAGGGCGAATTCAGCACGTTCATGGATGTCATCCATGCGTGGGAAGCCTCTTACGGAGGCACTGCTCTCCGCGTGGATGGGAAGCTCAAGGACGGGCAGGTCGGTGTCCAGGGAGGAATCGCCTCTTCCGATGCCAACAAGAACGTGGACTGGAAGCGTACCAAATCTGAGATAGTGTTCCCGAAATACACGAGGACAATCCAGGTCGGCGCCTCCCCTGTAATCGCGGAGTGGACAAAGGTGATGAAGCATGCCACTGACGGCTCCAAATCCTCATTCAAGATGGCTGTCCCTCCGATAATGATATATTCGGACATCTGCTTCCTTGATTTCGGACGTTTCGGAAGCCTGGGCTGGTCAATAGGAGGCGAATACTCCCGCTACAGCTACAACTGGATGCTGGACAACGGCTATGGCGACAAGCAGCAGGACACGTACTGCAACAGAGTTGACTTTGCAGCAGGTCTCAGTTACCACATAACGCTATGCAGCCGTCTCGAACTCTACGCGAGGGCGATGGTCGATGCAGGACTGATCGGAGAACACACCACTGACCACGAAAGCGGAGAGGAGGCCAGTTCCACATTCAACAAGATGGACACGAAGATGGGCATATTGGCCACTGCCGGACTCCGCTGGTACTTCTGCAACAAGGCCGGACTCTGGGTGGAGGGCGGCCATGACGCGGGCTACGTGTCGGCAGGATTGTCATTCAAGTTATGATGAGGTGGCGGGATGAATTCCCGCCTGACTTTATAACGAATTATTTCATAATAACTTATATGATACAGCGTGGAATTTTGGATTATTCTGTCCGCAATTCCACGCTGTATTAAAATATCGTCTGATTCACTTGAGGATCTTGAGTAATCAAGAGCCCAGTCTGTTTTAGAATCAGTTCGCCATCAGAACTTCTGCATAGTCGTTTGCTGAATTCGGCAAAGTGATATGGGATAGAGATTTCGTGTCGTTCCAAGCAAGATCATAGATTTGCAAGCCATTGGATGTCTCCGAAACGTTCAGAAGAATGTGGCCAGGCTTTTCAAAATTCGACGTGGCGGATATTATCTGGCCGATTTTGCAGGTGTAAATGGCTTGGCCGATAGTTCCGTTTTCAGGATTGACCAGGCGGAACAGACTAAACCCTCCGTATGTGGCAATATAGCCGGCGTCACTGCCCGCCCTGAACGGAATCAATGATTCGGCTGCGATATCCTCCATTATGTGGAAGCCCTCTTTGTCCAGCATGACCGCAGTCCAGTTGCCATCACCCTTGTTTGCAGAAAGAAGATATGAAGTAGATTCTTCCGTTCCGATGGACACTCCTGGATAGTTTCCGAAATATTCAGGCTTCAGGCCATCTGGCATGGCAAATGTCGGCTGCACAGGTCCAAGTGCGTCCGACTTTGTCATATAGTCGGCTCCGATTTCAATCGGCAATGTCTGCAAGGCGCAGATTCCATCATGACATACAACAGCCACGGCGGCATTTGACGGAGTCAGGAATAATGCCATGACATCAATAGCGAGAGTTTTGACCTCGCCGGTGAAGAAATCGACACATACGGCTGTCCGGTGCTCGTCCTTCCCAGAGATGCCACAAAGCCCATATGATCGCGGAACATTGATGACTGAATGGAGATTCTCAGGCAGTGCAACCTCAAGGGATTTCTGGCAGGCATTGTTCATGTCAAGCATGAATCCGTCAATTTCGCAGGACACATGGCTGACTCCATAGAGTCTCAATTCCTTCGGTGACTGTCCGTCCGTGATTCTCAATAATCCGATTCTCTGCAGCTTTCCCTCACGCATTACGCTGACTTCCACATCCGCTGCCGGATACCTATATGGAAGGACGGCGGTTATGCCGACTGGCGTCACATCTTGTTTCTTTGCATAGATACCGGACACCTTACCTACAGGAATAGTTGCGTCAACGGTCTTCCAAGTAAATGTAAGCATGACATTGTCCGTCTGTTGGCAGCCTATGCCATGAAGATGAAAGGTATCGCCAGGCGAAAGTGTCTGCCCAGCCTCCTCAAGTCTTGCGTCCTGTATGAAAACGACATTATCTACAGGCTTGAATGCTTCTCTGTTGCAGGAACAGGCTGCCGTCATCACGATAAGCCAAACAGCAAGTGTCTTACGTAGCTCCATTACAAATTATATTAGAAAGGTAATAAAAGTTAATATACGTCCCTTCAGTCCTTGATTGCGATATAGCCGCTCTCGTCAATCATATCCGCACCACTTTTCGTAAAGATGAACTGGAAAAGTTTGTGTGCTATACTCTCTTGGCTTTCCGTCTCGCGGATTGCAGCATAGATGCTTGATACAAAAGGGTAGGTATTATTTTTCAGAGACTCTTTGCTCGGTACGACGCTATCGATGGACAACATATTCACTTTCATCAAATCACGAACCATCGCCGTGCAATAGAAGAATGGTGTGTAGCCGATGCCGTATTCATCCATCTCAATCTGCAAATATGGCGATGCCATTTGTGAGCCAATGATTTCAGGCATATAAGTACCGTCAATCATAGTCAGCCCAGCCATTACAAGGGTTTCCATTTTTTCCTGGCTTCCGGAATCAGTATCACGGATATAAGGAGTGATGGTGTGGTCAACGCCGCCGACCTCTTTCCAGTTGGTTATCTCGCCAGTGTAAATCTTCCGCACTTGATCCGAACTCAGATTCCTGACTGGATTCTTGGGATTGACGATGAACACCAATGCGTCGATGGCCACAGGCTTGGTTATGATTTTGATTCCCACGTCATTAGCTGATTTCAATTCATTCCTTGAAATATCTCGGCTTGCGATTATCATGTCTGTCTTAGACTCGATAAGGTTCTCATACGCTCCATGAGTCCCACTACAAAGATTCTTTTCCAAATAATCTTTGTATGAGAAAGATGACTTCGTTCCATTAAAGTCGGGCTTAATGATATATGTCGTGCCGCTCAGCCAGTCCTCCTCCCACTTGTATGGTACGCCAAGCACTTTATATGCCACGAGGTCCCGGACCGGCCGTGTGCTTGTCGAGCAGTCGGTAAGCGGCCAGTCTTCAAATTTGACATCCCACCCTGAGGTCCGCCGCTCAGATTTAGCACAAGATGATATTGTCAAAGCAGCAGATAAGCAGGCTATTCCGAATAATCCGTAAAGTTTCATAGCAGTTTGCATTTAAGTGCCCTTGTTATTTATCCTTTTTCAGCTTGAACGTAATGTTCTTTCTCATTGTATGCACAAACACGTAAAGCTCTCTCGTAAGAACTTCCTATTATCAGTCTGTCAACAACCAATTGCCCAGAACAGTTCCAAACATTGAACGTGGATTAGCAAGTTCTGAGCCTATCCCATTTTTTAACGAGTCCCCAAGTGTTACTCTTTAGAAATTATAAAATCTTCACACTCTTGCGAAGCGCCAATTTCAATTATTGGTAAACAATACTTGGCAAATGGAGTATTCTCAGTCTTGACGCAAATTGCACCACGCAATGTTCCTATAGCAATTCTAGCAAGTGCGTCCATGAATTGTTTTGGAAGAGCGACACTTGTCTTGCCGCCATCAGATAAATCATTCCAACAAGCTTCTTCTATTTCATAGTGGCAAAATGCCTCAGCAACCATAAATGGCCTACCAGCTTCAGTGAACTGAATATTCGCACCAACCGCAAGAGCCCTTCCTCCATAATTGGTCTTAATCGGAATCGATATATTTATTTCAACATTGTCACTCGCCGGTTCAAAGACTGTTGCGAACTGATCAATCGTCACGCCTCGTAGCGCATATTTAATTTCTTTCATAATCTAATTATTATGTCTGAATTGTTGAGTAAATACATGGTTATATGAGTATTTTCCCACATCGCATACCCTATACGAATAATTATTAACCGCATAGAGAACGACAGGAGCATCCTGCTTTTTTGTAGTCACATCCGGCACTTCTATTAGTTTCAGACCGAGAATTTTTCCATATCTGATAGCTGTCGAAACTTTAATGTCGCAATCTTGTCCATGAAGAAATTTATTAATATACTGTGGTGAAACGTCGAGTTTTTCCGCCAAATCCTTTTGTGACATATGGTTGTTTTCCATATATCTAATAATTTTGAGAACAATCCTCTTTCCTGCCAGAATTTCGTCTTCGTTATTGATAGCCTCAACGGCATCAGTCATCCACGAAGACACCTTTCTCATGCGTTTGGTCTTTATATTCTCTTCCATATCTCGATTCTTTACATTTTTATAATATAAAATCAATGAACAATTCTTTCGTATCAACCTTATTTTCTGTCAGCTCATTAAGCGCATATTCCAATTTCTCCTTTTCAATTTTTGTATTTGGAGCTTTCTGCATGTCCTTGTGCACCTTTATCGTCGCACCCGTTATCAAATAACATTTTCTTTCTTCGATTTCTATTGCATAGAATCTAAAAGCCAACCTGTGATGAATCCAGCCTTGTTTAAGTTTAACCCTTATGCTTTGGGACAATCGCAAACCTTCTTCTTCCGGAACAAGAGGCTCAACAACGGCATGGAGTCTATGATCAGCAAAAAGATTTATTAGTTCTTTCCGGATATCGTTCAACGATTTTGTGACATCCCGGACAAATTCATCCTCTGTTATTCCAATCCAATATTCTTGTTTAAAATATTCAATATTATCATTGAAGAATTTTCTAAGATAGAATGGCGAATCCCATAATTTGAATGCTTTCTCGAATTCATTATCTTCAACAAACGGGTTCTGAACATCAAATGCCGAATGACTCACTCCAAATGCGATTAACTCTTTGGCTTCAAAATATGATGCCGCAACCACGCAAGGGACACTCCTTATTTGGTCTATATCTGATGGATATATAAGATCATACTGCATTTTATACTTTTTCAAGATGCAAAGTTATGAAAAAAAATATAAATATCAACCTGTAGGTTTATTTTTTTATCAGTTACAACACAATATTTGTTTCTCAGAAACATGATATATCTCACATAGTGCAATTCATCTATTCTTCAACTTGAACGTGATGTTGACTTCCCACCCGTAACCCTCGGCGATCTTGTAGATGTTACTGAAAGTGATGTCATCCTTCTTGAACCAGAGCTGGACGGTGTTGCGGATGACGTTCAGCTTCTGCGCCAGCGCCTCGTTGGTGATGGCTGCCGACTTCATGGCCTCACGTATGAAATCCAGCCTCTTGCCGGGAGCCTTGATGGGACGTGCAGGCTTTTCTATGACCAGCCTGGTGCCTTCAATCTCCCTCATCGGAACCGTATAGGAGATTATGAAGTCATAGCCGTAGTAGTCCGCTGCGGTGATGATCCTGCTGAGGGTGGTGTCGTCCACCATGAACCAGCGTGTGACGGAATTCCTGACGAGACCCACGCCCTTTGCGATGTCCCCGGTCGTTAGGCCCGTCAGGTTCATGAACTCTGCCAGGAACTTGAGGTTCTTGACCTGCCACTGGCCGTTCATGAATACGCCGCACCCTTCCGGGATTTCGAAGCCAAAGGCATCGCAGATAGTCACCTGATCTCCTACGAACGGAGTGATGAACTTGCGGCGGCCGTCGTGCTCGATGCAGCGGATGGTCTGCATCTCCTCGAGAATGGCCGCCATTGACGGGAAGGCCTTCGTCAGCTCCGGTTTAGTGCCGCGGATGTGCCTGATGTATGATGCGAGTATCAGGGCCACAAAACAAATGAACATCCTTCCATGCTTGGAAGACTCCGTACATACCCTCAGCCGGTCTTCGCCCAAGGGTCCTTTCTGCAACATGAAAGTCTTCTCCTGCTCGTCCCGCATTCCGTACCGGCTCTTCGCCTCCATGGGGTCAAGGTCGAGGCCGAGGGTCTTGCTGGCAAAGAAGCCGCTTGTGAGCGTATGCACGGAGGGCGTCTTCACTACACGCTGCCACTTCTCGATATGGGAATAGGTGCGGCTTTCAAGTAACAGATAATATGCGAGGGTGAGCGCGTCCTGGGCCATCTCCATGTTGCCGTCAAACACTTTCCGGAGGTCATCCGTCAGGCCTGTCTCCCTGGCGACGTTGTCCAGAAACCAGGTGGGGCCGTACATCCTGTCGAGGTCTCCGCCCTCGTACTCCACCGCGCCCCGATGCCCGGTTCCGGACAGGGACTTGAATTCGGACAAGTCCCATTCGGCAGGGAATATCAACTTACGGCGCTCTTCGATAGGCGCATAGAAGTATGTCGAGTTTGGATGAAACCTCATGTCGTCGTCAACAATGCCCCCAGTGCTTGTGCGTGTAATGCTTCTTGCCGTCGTCATCAACAGTGAAAGGCTGGGTGGATGCGTACTTCCGTCCTCCATTGTCATGGATGCTTACCTTGTATATCGTGCCGGCTTTGGCCGGCCTTCCTGTTCTCATGGGATTTGCTATAAATATTAGTACAGATGTACTAAATATAAAATAACAAATCCAAACTGCCGAGTGCTTATTTTCAGCATTTTACGATTTATTAGTACAAAGTGCTGCAAAACTCAGATTAATCAGTGTCGTACATAGAATCAACCCTCATCCGTTCTCTTTCAATATCTTGAAGATAATCCGGCAATGGGCATAGAATTATTTTAATATAACTTGGTGTTATGCCATTGTTTTTATGGTACTTCATCTTATCCGCCAATATTCGCGCATAGAAACGCTCTCCGACAACGACCTCTCTGAAAACTTTCTTTCTAACAATAATCGAACTACTATAATATTTCCCCTCAAACTCAACATCATAATACAAGGTTCCGTCCCACTTTCGTGTTATAACGGCCACAGCGTCTTGCCCATAATGGTTAATTCGATATGAGTTGTAACCCTTCCAACTATAATACATTACACCCCATATCAATACAACCGGAACTAAAACATAGATGACTATATTAAATATGACATTCCTCATGACACAACTTTATTTTACAAAACGCCTTCAGCCACGTTGCCACCACAATCCTCTCAGGTGGCACATCGGTTGAAAAACTGTTGCCTTAAGCATTGACTTTTTCAGCCGCGGTTCACTCTCATTCACGTCTGTGGCATAGTAACATGAAAGCGTTTTGTAAAAGTTATCGTACTTTCTTATATGGTGGAAACGTATCAATTCCACCGAGAGATAATAAGTTACCTTTACGCAAAAAAGTAAATGGAATATTCTCAAAAACTGACATTTATGGCGTGACAGATTTCCACGGCAGAGCCAATATCAGAAATAATACCTTAGGCCGATAGAGGGTTGGATGGCGAGGTTGTAGGTCAGCACATCGGTCTTTACGTCATAATCGTTCTGGCCGACCTTCTTGATGTTGGTGAAGGAATAGCCCAGAGTCAGGAAGCTGACGGAGAAGGCGAAATGGGGAGTCGGGCGGAACTCGAACGCGCCTGGAGCCAATTCCACACCGTAGCCAACGACATTCTTGCTTACGTAGATGTCCCTGGTTTCGACCTTTACGCTCCCGACGGTTCCGAACATTGTCACCTGAGGCGTGAAAAAGAAACCATCTCTTATTTTAAGGTAATATGCCAGATCGGGACCTACCAGAACCAGATTGGTGTTCTGACGAAGCCACCCATCACTGCTTTCATCATACGGATTGGACTCCAAAGCATATTGCACAGAGGCTCCGAGCCTCCAGTTGTCAGCGAAAAACCAGCCGAACTCGCCCCCGGCGCTGAAAGAGGTTGATGCCGGCGTTCCACTCTCCGCTGATCTGACACTTGAATATCCGCCAGAAACCCCGATTATACCTCCGATCGAGACCTCACCTTTCTTCTGTGCCGAAACGGAGCCGCAAGTGATAATGGCAAGAGAGGCACAAACTGTCAATAACTTATTCATAGTATTGAATATTAATATATTCCTTTAAAAGCACGATGCCTACGAGGCGGCTTGCAGGCTACAGATTCAACTTCAGTGTGAATGAAAGATCGATATGAGAAATATTCTCCTGTTTGTCCTTGTCCAGAGTTGTTTGAGAAGTCTTCACACCGTTCTGTTCCAATGTCAATGTGGTAAGCGTTCCTTCTATCGAAGACAGGTTGACACCTATTGACCACATCTTGTTCAAGGCATAATCATAGCCGATGTTGTACAACAAGCCCAGTGTGCCTCCTGTCAGTTTCATCTTTTCTATAACCATTCCTTTGTCACGATAGTTTATGTAACCGACACCGATATCCGCCGTGAGGGTATGCAAGCCGTTTCTGCTGGAAAACCTTGTGCAGAACATCGGGCCGATGAATGATATCTGTATGTTGTCTTTCAATTTACCAGTGACAGTGGTGCCGTTTTCGTCAGTGCCAGTCACCGTCGCGCCATTGCTGGCCGAGAACGCCTTGTAGCGAAGACCAACTCCCATAAACTCCTTGAAGAACCAAGTCGCATCGGCTCCATACACGAATCCTCTTCTAAGTTTCTTCGTGTAGGATTTGAAGTCATCTGACACGTCATTGCTGATCTTGCCGAGTCTGAAGCCACCTCCTCCCTCAAGGCCGAATCTGAATTTTGAATATTCCCGTATAGGTTCCTGCTCCTGTACTTGTTCCCGTTCCCGTTCCTGTTCCTGAGCGGAGATGATGCCGCCTGACACAAACGCCAAAGCAGCGATGAAAGTGATGATTCTTTGCATTGTAATATGATTAATGATTAATAGACAAATGTTCAACAATGCATTAATGGTTTGCGATTTTCTAAATCGCGAATGTCCGTTTTCTTGCATTAAAGGTACATAAAAAATCTTAAAATAAACAAAATGATCATTTCAATCGAGTCAGAGCATAATCACTGAATGGCCATCCCCAGTTTGAACATAGGAAGATACATCGCTATCAACACGAAACCGACAACCACACCTATAAACAGAACCATAATCGGTTCCAGAGTATTGTTCAACTGCTTTACCTGATAGTTCAATTCCTCGGAAGTATCATCCGCAAGGGTTTTCAGCATCCGATCCAACGCCCCGGTTTCCTCTCCCACACGGAGCATCACAAGAAACTTCTTGTCAAATAGTTCCGGATAACGAGAGAACGCCTCACATAGCATAGAGCCAGACTCAAGTTCGACGCGGGAGTCTTGCACAGCCTTACGATAAGGATATAGACGAAGAATCCCACCGACCAGATTCAATGACGACAGTATCGGGACATCGGAGCCTATAAGAAGGCACATAATCCGGCAGAAACGAGACAATTCCGCCTTCTTCAAAAGCCCTCCCAACAGAGGAACGCGCAGAATGAACTCCGAAGTCAACCGTTGATATTCATCAGTGCTTCCATAGAAATGTTTGATAACAAGGACTAATGCCACAAGAGCCACAGCGGCAAAAAACAGCGACGGCACATAAGAAGACACTCCCATCAAAAAGCGCGTAAGCGCAGGAAGTTCCCCTCCCATTCTTGAATATACCTGCTCGAACATCGGTACGACAACCAGCAGCATAAAGCATAACACAATAGCCGCCACCACAAGCGTGATGGCTGGATAGCTCAAGGCACTCACAAGCGTGCGTCTCTGCGTCTCCTTACGGTCATAATAATCGGACAGAAAGGACAACGCCTCCATCAGTTTTCCAGACTCCTCTCCGATCCTTATGACACCGCAATCAATATTGTCAAAATCTCCCGAGTCTCTCATAGCCTCCCAAAGGCAACCTCCTGACACGACACGGCCGAGGATATCTTCATAGATACTCCTGTCATTCCCTTTGGAACTCTCAATCAACAAAGAAAACGAAGTGGAGAAACTCAAGCCCGAATGTAAAAGGACATACAGTTGTGAGTAAAAAGTCTTTTTCTTCTTGTCTGACAAACGTTTACTTATTGCCATTTTCCACACACTCCTATTATTTCTCCATTCCTAAAGAATCTGACACTATCTCCAATGTCAATGCTATCGCTACGCTCGGTAAGAATCTCATACCGTTCAAGTTCGCCCAAATCCTCTCCGAAATCACTCAATGAATATCGTGACAAAGCCATACGAAGCATATCCACTCCATCAAACACCAGCAGTAGAAGAATGCCACCTAACAGCATAGTGACAAGCAATTCCGGAAGGGTGCTCCCTTTAAATTTCATCTGCCTCATTTCTCAAATAACGATACTCTATTTTCTGTCCACCTTTCATCGTCGCTGTCACATTGATCTCAACAAGTCCCTCTATATCCGACGCATCCTTACGAGTCCATCGCATTGTGCCCCAGGAATATTCACGTGTCCCATCAGATCTCACCACCAAAGAATCACGGAACTCATTGAAACCCCGCTCCATAGCAGCCCAATCAGGATCATTGATCTTATGAATATGAACCAACGCCTCCATAGCCATTCCGAAAACCAACAGGAATATCAAAGAAGCCACAATGGTCTCCAAAAGTGTCGTCGCTTTCAGTCTCATCTTACTCTGATCAAATGTGTTTCATTTCCGAACCGAACCAAAATATGCTCCGGCTCAATCTCAATGATGCGAACCTTCTCAAGCATTCCACCTTTTGCAATAGGCACGATCTCTCCTTTGTTCTCAACAAGAGCCTTGACAGTTCCATCCTTGCCCTTCACCATACCTTTGTACTTTAGTGGAGGCATCTGCGCAGGAGATTCAGGAATAGCGGCAACCTTCTCCGTCGGCACAACAATCTTAGCCTTTCCAGACTCCAGAAAAGGATCACGATAGTCCAGACGAAGGGAATCATTTGGGATGGAATGATCTTCTGCCTTCTTTTCCGTTTTGGCACTTTGCGTGATTTCTGGACGAGTCAAATTCCAGATACGGAATCCGACAAGTCCCCATACAGCCAAAACGGCTATCACCAAAGCAAGCGACAACAATTTTTTTCTCATCAAGCTAAAAAACTTTCTTTATCTCACGCCTCCGATAAGGTCCCGTCAACAAAATAGGATACGAAACCGAATCGGAGCGATGGACAGAAACATTGTTCAAAACTCCAGGATACTTGTAACCATCTTTCTCGTAAAAGCAGTCACCAATGTATGCGGCTCCATTGACAGCACCCTCAAGCTCACATGATCCATCCACATACAATAGTCCATCAATCATACTTCCAGACCTCTGCCTGAAGCAAGGATGTTCCAGTCTCTGATCGATCTTCCCATCATTAAGAACGGCCACATAACCGCACACACGGCTTCCGCCAGCCAATGAGACAAAAGGATGATCGGCACCGGACACCAGCACCCCTGAAGGAGATTCAAGCCTGACGTTCCTGCCAACAGTCACAGAGTCTGTGCAAAACAACTGCAAACTTCCGCGGAACCCATCAGCGATTACGGCGGAACGAGCGAAAGCAAGGATGCCGTTCACTTCCGACTCCGCCCCCAATATAAGCCTGTCCGCATACAGAATCCTATTGCCGCCAAGGTGGAATATCTTGTCCCCGTCACGAGCATACACAAATGAGGTCTGTTTTTGGAAACTGCGATACCCTTCCACATCATTAAGATGATACCAAGCCTTCCCGGCGAGACTTCGCAACGAATCAAGATAATCCAGAGCCAAAGAATCCACCAAAGGGAGCTCTGAGGATGAGACAAATGACATCTCCGCAGGAATATGTTCACCAGAAAATGGAACGCCAGACAAGTCTGTGTAATTGATGCCGTTCAAAGACGCAAAGACAGGGCCATCTATCCGTGTCCGTCCGGCAATGGACAGAGCACGTTTCCGGCCACTGACCCAAAGAGCCGCTTTCGTGGGACTTTCCGAAGAACGTCCATAAATCATCGAGCGGCTAAACGGCAACGCCTTCACAGATGCCATCATAATCTCATAAAGCCCCCAAGGAATGATCTTTATGCCGACTTCCGACTTCCCTTCATCAAAAAGACACACGCCTATGGAATCAGATCCACTTGTCAAAAGGCTGTCCACACAGTAAAGAGCCGACGCAGAATGCAAGTCAAGAACACTCTGTTTCCCCTTGTGATAGTTTGCATAATACAACCTGTCCAAATCAACAAGTGAAAAGGCAAACATTATCAGCAAAGCCATCAACACCGAAATGACCAGCACAGTGGGAAGCGAGAAACCACGAAGATATTGAATATTCCTACTCATCTCCAACCAATTGAATCAAATCCAAGTCCAAGGTCACCAATGGATCTTTTCCAGTCTTGTGAGAGAAACAAATGTCCGCCAGCGAGATCTCTGGTTGATTCTCTAAATGATGCACAACTTTGAGAAGCGGAATGAAGCGCCCCCTCAGCTGGAGTCTGGCACGGACAATGGAAAGTCCACCGTCTGATTTTTCCACTGATGGGGCATATTCATTGATGATGACTTCGTCCTCTCCTGCCAGAATCTCCCGGACCAGACAATCTCCCGCAAGGCGATTCTCACAAGAAACCGTAAACCTCTGTGAGGAGACAGAATCCGCAACCTCAGATTTGGAAAGGCTCCGGTACTCTCCGTATAGTGACATTGTCTTTGAGAATGTCGCCAACCAAAGTATAATCGGCAGTCCGACAAGCAAGACAGCAAGCTTCAAAATTCCAGGGCACAGTCTCATTTCATCATCCTAAAGTCAAATTGGTACAATGACGTTCCTGTCGGCTTATCAATCGAGACTATCTCCAACAAAGGGAATTCACGATTGACAGCACTGGAATATTCCGTTATGTCAGACACCTCTTTGGCCGTACCTTTGATTCTGAATCCAGAAGAATTAACAGACAATAAAGTCAGTTGAATGCCATCCGGCACCACAGAGGCCAGAGCGTCTATAGCTACTGATGACTTCGGCAGAGACATCGTCTTATAGTCAGCCAACATCTGGCGCTGTTTCCCAGTCGCTTCCTTTTCAGCCTTTGCCTCACGTTTGGATTCCTGCCAGGAAAGGCGCATCGCACTGACACGGCGATCCAAGTCAGAGAACAAGAAGAAGTTAAAAAGGAGGGCAACCAACCAAAATCCCAAAACGGGAAGAAGCATACGGTGGAATATACAGCCGGCTACGGCTTCCAACATCTCGGAATCTCCGGCTATCCGCTTCCAATCGATGGTTGACAGAATATTCTTTGCATGTTCTTCAGCCTCATTACAAACCTCACCTACAGCCACGCCCGCGACATAAGTACCTTTCTGCTTATTCAAGGACGACTCTACCACAGCTTTTCTGACATAGCAGATCTTGTCCGGATACATTGTCCAATATAAGTCGTCGCTTCGCTGGATACGTGTCAAGACAGGATCCGAATCATCACAAGAACGTGATGACACATCAGAACCGAAGACCGACAAGATCACGATGTCTCCCTTTTCCGCCAGTCCATCTTGGACGACCGCGGTCCCTCCATTCAGCTCAACTGGGAGGATTCTCTTACTTATCAGTCTCATAGCACAATGGTAGGTCTGATGAACACATTCAGTTTCTGCGTCTGCTTGGTTCTTGTGACATTCCCACAGAGTAACCTAAGGACAGGCACCCTTGCTATCCAAGGAAGCCCTTTACTGCTGTCCTCAGTAAGATTCTTTTCGATGCCACCCAACAGGATCATCTCCCCGTCCTTAACCTTGACTATGGAATTGAACCCTCGTTTGGTCATTCCCGGAGGAGCTGTAAGGTCACCATTGTCACGTTCGGTGAACTCGTCCTGATTCAGGTCTATCCTTATGGTTATCGTGCTGTCCGCGCTCACGATGGGAGTCATATCAAGGACAAAACTCGCCTCCACATTCTTCCAAAGGTACGACTCTGATTGAAGCGGATTCTGAGTTCCGATTATGTTTACCTGACTCTCTTTGTAGTACTTTACCTCACCGCTCTTCAACACGGCCTTATGCCCGTTCAAAGTAGAAAGCTTTGGAGTAGAACGAAGCGTGACCACCCCATCCTCTTCGAGTAATTTCAGATCCGCATAGAAATTAGGACCGACCGGACCAAGGTTGACAAGTCCCAAACCATTGAACGCATTGATGAGCCGGTTGATTTTGTCAGCTCCCAACGAGACATCCACACCGGGAGACAATGTTCCATATGAGGCTCCTGACGCTTCTTTTCCCTTTCCGAAAGTGACACCCGTTGACCGGCTCTTGCGGTCAAGCGCATCCACAATGATGACATCGATGGAAATCAGAGGAACACTTTTGTCTATATCCCGCAGGTATCTTTCCAAAGCCTCCACATCAGGCAGACCTCCGCTGAGCACAAAACTGTTCTGATCCGGAAACACCTTGATCTCAATGTCTTTCTTCAACTGGGTGGGAATGATCTCGACCACATCATCGATAGTCCGGTACCGCATCTGGAACAGCCTGACACAAAATGACGGAGCCGGAGTGTCGTCCACTGGAAAAAACGAACCTTTGTCACGGCCACGCTCACCTATCATCCAAGTTCCAGAATCATTTCTCGCACACCTCAAACCATTTGATGCCGAGATGTTCTCCATCATCTGATCAACACTCATTCCAACGCCGAAACCAAACACCTTTCGTTCCGCCAACGATGGTGCGAACACGATGTTGTCGCCAGTCTCAGCCACCAGTCTGCGTGTCAAAGCATCCAATGTGCAGCCGGAGAAATCCATACTGAAAAGTCCAGAAGAGTCACGTGCGATTGTCACCTGCGGCAATGATTCGGAAGGCTGCCACGGAGCGACTGTGATGATTCCCGATTCCACGGTCAAGTTCAAACCACAATCCTTACAGCAAAGCAGCAACACATCTTTGACAGGAACCCGCTCAAGATTACAGGTTATCTGTCCACGAATCTTGTCCAAGGATAGATTCACGTTAAGGCTGTTCTCTATTGCAATGGTTTTCAACAAATCCGCTACCGAGAAATTAGTCACGGAAAGGTCAATCGGTTCATTGTAGCGGGCATCAACGGCCGCCAGGCTGTCCAGACTCTCTCTGATTCTCATCAAACGGTCACTTCTTTGAGCCACCGCAGCACGGCACACAAGCAAAGCTGACAGAAGAAATATTATTTGTTTTATTCTCATTGAATATCAATCAATTCATAAACGGCAAGATGTCATCAAGTGAAGTCAAGCCACCAGCATATAACTCTATTGCCGAATCACGAAGAGTCTTGAGTCCACGTGTTCTCAAAAGCTCGTCAACGTTTCCTCTCACCTCTTTTACCGCCTGTCCGAGCTCTCTGTCAATCGGAATCACCTCATAGACCGCCCTACGCCCACTATAACCCGTATAATAGCAATGCTCACATCCCGAAGCCACATAAGTTCTTGTGTCCAATGGCATTCCAAGCCGGTTCAACATTACCGGATCAGAGGCATCCTCTTTCTTGCAATAAGGGCATAACGTACGGACAAGACGCTGCGCCACACAAGCGATTAATGTCTCGGAAAGCAAGTAGGGATGAATCCCCATATCCACAAGACGGGTGACGCATCCCCAGGCACTGTTCGTGTGAAGTGTCGAAAGCAACAAATGCCCTGTAAGTGAACTACGCACAGCCATCTCAGCCGTAGCCTCGTCACGTATTTCACCAAGCATAATGATGTCCGGGTCCTGACGCAGGAAAGTTCTGAGGGCCATCGGGAAGTCGAGCCCGATCTCCTCCTTTAGTTGCACCTGATTCACGCCTTCCAAAGTGTACTCGACAGGATCCTCGATTGTGACAATGTTGTTGTCCCCACGATTAAGCAGTTCCAGCGTCGCATAGAGCGTTGTACTCTTGCCCGACCCAGTCGGTCCGCTTATCAAGATCATCCCGTGAGGATGAGACACAGCCGCCAGATAATCCTTGTACTGCCGTTCGTCAAGCCCAAGTTCGGAAAGGGATAGATGCCTGTCATTCATTGTGAGGAGACGCAGTACGATCTTCTCTCCGTATATCGTTGGAAGTATGGATGTTCTGATGTCGAAACGCACATCGTTTCCCTCGTAAATTATGCGGCCGTCCTGCGGAAGTCGTTTCTCGGAGATATCCAGATTGGACATAATCTTGATGCGGTTGACCAGTGACGTGTAAGACGATTTGCGGATGACGTGCCGTTCCAGAAGTTTCCCATCAACACGGAAACGGATCCTGCAACGATGCTCTGATGGTTCCATATGGATGTCACTTGCCCGCATCCGGTACGCCTCCTCGATCAATGACGGGACATCCTCTATGACATCAGACACGGTGCCCTTGGACCGCACCCCAGACTGTCTGTAATGAATCGCCAGCAAACGGGACAAATCCTCAACCGGGATGTACCTGACAGACAGCTTCTTCCCAAACAAGATGTCCAAGTCACGAATGGCATCGGCATAGTCTCTGCCATCCTCACCCAAACAGAGCAAACGCCCGCCAGCATCCACGTCATACGGAAGCAGCCTGTAGTAAGCCGCCTCTTCCGAAGTCAGAACCTGCAAGGCCTCGGTGCGTACAGTAATGCTGTTCAGATCAAACCCTCTACCCTCCATAAATCGCTCTGAAAAGTATGACTATGATAAAACACGTTCCGAAAACCGTGACGAGAGGAATCCCCGTCAAACCAGGCTGCATTTTCCTAAACAACGGACAGGACAGCAAAGCGACAATGGCTGACATTATCAAGAACTTGAGATATGCATCAACTCCGAAAACCGGCATCAGCGCGGCAAGGAATATGACATCCCCTATGCCAAGCATCTCCATCAACGGCCGTTTCCGCATTTTTGAATATGCCAGCAAAGACACTCCCATCACCAAAAGGACAAAGAGGTCGCACACAATGTTGATCAACGTCTCTCGCCATCCTTCCTCAATCAATCCGTCCACAACAAGACCCAGTCCGAAAGCCGACAGCCACCAAGAGGAAACCGTGCGGCTTCTCGCATCCGAGACCATCATAACCGTAAGCGGGAATATGGAAAGCAGCCTCAGCATCGCATCAGTCCTTCACAGTCTCCTTCAGGTTCTTGTCCTGGTCAATCTCCCAAACGTTAAAGACTCCGTCCTTGTCAAAATCGACCACGGAGACAGCCTGTGCCTTGAAACCGTTCTCCCCGGCCTCCACGACCTCGATGCGATAATTGGCATTTCCACCATCCGTCACAAGGGCAGTCTGCTCAAACCCAAGTTCCTCCAAATCATCGGAATATCGTGAATAGGTGTAGAAATAACTCTTCTCCAACGAATGCAGGAAAGTAAGTTGCTGTTGGGCCTCCGTCGCCTTCGCCCTTGAGATCAACGGCATCAAGTTCGGCATCGCTACCAGCACCAGAATCCCGATGATCACAAGGACAACCAGCAACTCAGTCAACGAGAAAGCCCTCAAAGTCCTATCACTAAAAGCGTTACGATTCAAGGCGTTCATAATTCACTCGTTTTTACCATAAAAACATTCTAATGAGTTTTGACTTTTTCATATGGCGGAAACATATGAATGTTCCTCATTGCCGTTGTTGGAGGGTAATATATTTTCCCTTTTAACGACTCAAGGTCCTCCGCACTCAAATCGTATCTGACCAGAATTTTATAGCCATCACGGATTTCTTTCCACGAGTGATTCAACAAGGTGTCAATATGGAAAACAAACACTGACAAAGTATCAGAAGTTGTGTTAGTTTTCAACGCCTTTGAAAAAGAACTTCCACCATACAGAATCACTTGATCCTCTTTAGGGTTCGTTTTAACAGAATCTACAATAGTATAGAATACCGGTGTTTCCGGCAGCAGAGTATCCGGATAACAAAATCCTGTAAAAAGGTCTGCAAAAAGAGCAACAACACCATAATCAGCATTGTTTTTTAACGTCACCCAAGAATCACCCTCAAAATCAATACATTTTGAAGCAAGAATAGGAATAAGACAAAAACTCAATATTAAATAATTCTTTTTCATCGTTTTATTTATAAAGGATAATAATCTGCTATTGTCCAAGGACTATTTGAATTCGGGTATGGAGAGAACCAATTAACACCATAATTCTTACTAAAATATTTCGCTGCTAGCCTATTTGCCCTTCTTTCATATGGCTCATAAGAATGAGACGGCCTTAATCGTCCAATATTATGCGAGTTTTTAGCACTAATTACACTAGGGATTCCGACTGTAAACAGATATGCAAAACCCCTTTTCCTGCCATCAATAGTATGACCATATTCGTGCATATACATAGCATTAAGATGGGTGACATAATAAGCAAAATCATCCATTACTTTACCATCAACATCCATATTACAATAGTTTCCCAATGTAATTCCTTGGCTATGTTTAGAATACTCATTTGTTGCAAAAGTCGCTCCTCCCAGATAATCCACTCTATCTATTGATGAGCCGAAAGCATTTCGGAATTGAGTGTAATCGTAACCAAGTCCAGTCTGTAGAGTTTCCCAAGTATGGCGTGAAACACCTTGCCAGATACTTTTAAAGAATGATGCATTCTCATCCAAATAGAAATTACCTAAAAGTACTTTCATTGAGTTTCCCAAACCTTTCCAACCTTTATTAATCAAGCCTCCCGCCGCACCGACAACAGTGGATGTCACGTGCAGACCTTCTATACCAATAGCCCCATACTTCGCAATTTTTCCAACCGTCCCCCAAAAACCAGCCATATTCGACATTGCGCCTATTCCGCACCATCCTGTATATGCCATCGCTCCGACAACAAAGCCAGCAGCCGCCCCAGACACGAGATATTTAATCCAATTCAAACCATCCAAATTATCACCCCGCATCGCATGCACCGTAAGATTTCCAAGACCGAATATCGCAGCTGTAATCCCCGCAACTGTCAACATAGTGGTAAAAACAAATTCGCCGCTCTCATCCGTATATTTCAGCGGATTATTCAATGCATAGGAGTAGCGATTGAAGTTCTGAGTGAAATCTGGTGCCTGGACGTAAGGATCAGGGCTGAGGAAACGACCAAGGAGTGGGTCGTAGAGACGGGCGTTCATGTTGATCAGGCCGAACCAAGTCAGATGCTCGTGACCGGTAAAACCACGGCCAAGGAACAGTTCTGGTTCCTCTCCAGCGGCATAGATCTCAAGAGTCTCCGGATCACGGAGCCGTCCCCACGGGTCATAGCTATACTCAGCCACAAGTGTCCCGTCCAATGACGCAATATGGGTTATGCTGCCGAGGTAGTCCCGACAAATGTTGTAAGCAGTCCACTCTCCACCATTCTCACGCTGCAAGACCATCGGGGCAGAATAAGCGTCACCACCAAGGTATAAACGCTCTTTCGTACCGCCAGAAGTCTGATCGAACTCGTAACGATCGCCGACATAATACCGCGTCAGCAATTGCGTGGAACCATCCGCAACATACATCTTCACACGGTTACCGTCTCCGTCATAAGTGAAGGCCGCACTCCTTCCGCCTTCTGTCAAGATAGACGGACGACTGTAACATGTGTAAGACACATTCTGGACACGTGATGGAACAACATTATCAGACTCCGGATAAAGTGAGGTTATCTGGTATGGTCTCGATGTCGTTCCGTACTCCATCATCCCGACACCGTCCATCGAAGTGATGTTGCCGTTGTCCGCATAAGCGATGACTCTGTTCCCAATCGATGTCAAGCGATTCAAATTGTCGTAGCCGAATTGCTCCGTCTGGTTGTTCGAACCGTCTGTTCGTACCAACAGATTACCTGTCAAAGGATCAAACTGATAGGTGAAATCCTGCAGATTGCCGTCATCTATTTTCCTGTAAGTCGGAAGACCAAAGGCGGTGAATCCATACTCCCTTCCAATCACACCAGTAATAATTCCTGTAGCCAAACCAAGGTCGTTTTCAGACACGAGGCAGCGCACTATGGTTTCATCCGGAAGCGTGATTATCGTGTTATAACCATTATCATAGGAATAGTTCTCGGTCGTAATCACTCCGCCCTGCGACTCATACTGCACACTCAGAAGCACCCCTTGGTTACCATAGCAATAACTCTTCCTAAGCCACTTTCCGTCAGGAACGGTCTCGCGGGATGATGACACACGGTCAAAAATGTCATAGGTATATTCCACGCCTGTGCCATTGGTCGATTGCTCGGAACTCAAGCGTCCATAAGTATCGTAAACATAAGTCGTGTTGTACTCACCGGGACGCTCGACGGACGTGGTTCTGCCATACTTGTCTTTGTAGGTGACAACCGTACCATTCGGATTCGTGTGGGTCTGTTTGGAAGAGCCATCACTATTCCACACACAAGAATCGATCTGGATTCCAGCACTCGGATCTTCTATCTTAGTGCGACGGCCATAACCATCGTAAGAAAAAGATGTCACAACATTACCTGGAGCCGCGACCGATGACGGTTGACCGTCATTGCGCAATGTGTAGGTTATGGTTCCCCCAGCGTCAGAGACACTGATCACATTACCACTCGCATCAGTGGTCCGTGTAGAAGTGATTCCATCTTTTACTGTGGTCACGCTCACACCATTGTATGCCCAGGAAGAGTTTTTCCCGGAAGCCTCGACCAAACTGAGCGGACGACCATATTCATCATAAGAATATGTGTTCCAATAAGCGGCCTGGACATCACGGAATGGAAGCGAGATCCGGCTCACTCGCCCTTTGGAATCATATTCTTTGTCCACATACTGCCATTGACCGTCAAAGCGTTTGATTCCGCCACGCAGATCCCTGCCAAGAGCATCGTAATACGTGACACGATCTGGCCTATTTGTCTCTGTCTTAGTAACAGAATACAAGCCGTGGCCTCCCCAAGCAACATCTATTTGCGCCTCCGCGCCATCCGGGGTCGTTGTTTTGACCAAATTCCCGAGGCCATCATATGTGAACGATGTGACCCGACCGCGATAGTCTGTCTCCGTTTCCGGATTACCGAATTTATCATACTCGCCATAAGTGGTGGTATGACCCAAGGCTTCTGTCTTTGACAGAATATAACGCCCGTCCTCGTCATAGACATAGGTGTCTCCCAAGAATTCCTCCGCACCATAAGGAGCGGTTTTCTCAGAAATCACATTACCATAGTCATCGTACTGCCAACGGACCTCGGACACAAGGTTTGTGGCATCTAAAATATTCATCGATGGCGGGCTTATGGAATCTATCGGCAGAATCCTATCAACCACACCTGAAACAGCCATTCCTCCCTTCTGTGTTCTTGGCGAACCATAAATCCCTACGTATTTTTTGTTTGTCAACGGCCTGAAATGATCATCATAAGTCGTAACAGAGCGTTCTTTCCAAGCCATCTCGACTTTACCATTATCTTTCTTGACAACGCTTTCTTCCTTAAGTATTCCAAGCATATACTTAGATGACGCGACATTATGTTGATAAGTGCGAGAGAGCTTCTCTGTCTGCTCTGCTCCTGACCCGACCCTGCGACTTGTCAGGACAGATATAGGATAATCATAGTTGTCATATGAATAACTGACCGTTGTCTCAATTCCAGTCAAGACATCGGTCGAAACGCTCTTTGTCAAACGTGGATTCAGTTTACCATAGGTTGTGCTATTGTTATCGTAAGTATTTATTGTTGTTGAATATGGAGCATTCCACACAGACCTGTGGCGTGCCTCGGCCTTTGTGGCCACACCACGTTTTTCCGGGTCAAGCACCTGATCAACAATATCAACAACACTACCTGTATCGTCATAGGATCTTATCTTGGAGAATCCGCAGAAGCCAAGCCCTTTATTATGAACCACTCCATTATAATAACTGTAGTATTTGCTGAGATAGCGGGTTGATGGATTATCGTCAGACTGGCACGCTTCCTCTCGGGAAAGAACATAGATAGGCAATGTCCGTTGCGCATAACCATCCGAATTAGTAACCGAAACAGAATTGTCTGTCCAATACAAGCTGTTCTCCGGAAGATAGGTGTATGTGTTATAGAGTGTCTTGCCAAAACTATCCACGGATTTTGTCAAATGACGCTTCTTCGGCGAAAGTGACGTGTATGAATATTCATACGCATAAAACCCGTCCACCTTGATGAAACTGCTCATTCCCGTATAATCCACGACATTAGCAGGTATGATGCCTTTGGTGTTTTCTATTGATGCCGGAGACCTCTGACAACTTCCAAATGTACTCTCGTGCAAGTTCATATAGGTATCTATCGTTGTCCCGCTGATCTTGACAAGATCCGCCCAACCGTCTTGATTGACATCGATAAACATAAGAACATCATCAGCAGCCCTCGATGCAATGCTCAATAAAGAGATCTTGAATTCCGTACCTGTAAAAGAATAACAATACCACATATTGTTTTCACCAGCAAAAGGCGCCCATAAAATATCAATATAGCCATCACCATTGATGTCAGTAATATAATGTGGGCAAACTGTGGATGACAGGACGGTTGAATTGACCTCACTATATGTATTTTCCTTACCGAAATTATTTGTTGCCTGAAGACGATAGACATCCAGACCAGAATCAGTCGCATAGCACAATTCCGTTCTCGTGTCGTTGTCAATGTCGCAGGTGATAAGGCATCCCGCCTTGTCTATCGGGAAAGCGAACAACTCCTCTTCGGATAGCTTACGTTTTCCGGAGATGTCTATCAATGCCGCATAAGACACTTGATCGTAGGTTCTCGTACCGTTGTAATTTTTATCAAAAGCGACAGTGAGAAGTTGGATTTTCCCGTCTCCAGAAAAATCACCCCAATAATAAGACCTCCTTGCCGGACTTGTGAAATACTTGTTTGAATGCACTCCATTGACCAACACGGTGAACGAATAGTCCACAACCGGGATTCCGGAACTATTGCATCTATAGACTGTTATCAACAATCTTGTGCTTGTGTTGACCGTACCATCGAAATTGACCTTGACTATCTCATCAATTCCATCACCATTCACATCAACGGCCTCGATCGTCTGAAATCCTTCGCCTGTGACTATGCTGTCATCAACATCATTAATGTCAGAGAGGCTCGGAGCAAACAGGATCTTCTGATCCTTGGGATACAGACTGCCGAACTCATAATAGTTATGTCCGAACAAAGGCTTACGATGATCCGTGACTTCGTATTCGGGGAAACTCGGATAAATCAACAGACCGTCATTGAAACTGTTCGCGACAAACTTTCCTCTCCTGTAGTAAAGATCCACATCCTCTTGCGTGAACGCACTTGACAGGAACAGAGGATCATCCTTTTTGTACAGATAATCGCCTCCTTCTGAATCAACTTCCTCATCACCATAAGTGAACTCCAAAGGACGCAAAGAATCTGTCCCGGATGTATATTCAACTTTTGTGAGCAGGAACACATTATCTTTCTCTTCGTAGGAAAGAGAATAATTCCCAATCTGGTCACTTCCGTTTTTGGAAATAACCTTGGTTAGTCGATAAGGCTTACGTACCAATTTTCCTGCATAGTACGAAATAAAACTATTCCCGAAATCATAACTAAATGATATCTCACCTCTATACCGTCCAGAATCATCGAAGCCATAGCGTATAGAAGTGATTCTATGATTGCCATTAACCAAGTCCAAATAATAGTCAAATTCGATCTTGTTTCCTTCAAGATCACGGGATTCAACGGCAGGATAGGATGGCAAGTTGAAAGCGTTGTCGGATTCCGCTCCATACACAACCGTAAGACCATTAGGGTACAACGCCGTAAACCTCACCACATACCCTTGCGAATTCTTCTCCGGAGCCACCAGAATATGCCCTGATGCCGTCTCCAATGGGTAAGCGGAGGAGGTGGCGGAATTGGAGTTCCGGACAAGCGGTACACCATCAAGAGCAAACACCGCATCTTTATCCTCCACACTTGCCCCTTTCGCCACACCGTGATAATAAACATTCTTATTGATCAAGCTGATGGTTGACAATCCTTGAATATCCCATCCGTAACCGACCCAACCTTCGCCAGCCTGGCTGTTGTACCCAAGGGCTATTGACGGAGTCAATTTGAATCCGGCTGCTGTCACAATAGGAATCTGGTAAGTTCTCGCTCCTGTTGGCGAGACACCAGCCTCCATCGGAATCTCTCCGACAGCATAATCAGAAAAATCCGCCTGAACCGAGGCTCGCCTCGGGGACTTTCTCACCGAGACAATAGCCTCTTGGGAAGCCCGGAACGTGTCGAAATGCTGATTTTTCTCCTCTTCAGAAAAGACAAGAGACCGTCTCTGTGCCGTGTCTGGGTGATGCAGTGTCCCGAAATCAAACGGCTTGACACTGTACTTGACGACAACGTCACCGTTGTCCAGTTCAACCACAGTACTGTCAATCCGAGTTTTAACGGACTGTTCCGCTCCGGCCGCCTCAACTGAGCCCCAAAGGAACAGAACTGAACAAGTCCCGATTATCGCATTATAAAAGCGCCTCATTTCCTATCCAATCACGTTTGTAGAAATCAATCCAAGAAAGACTCATCCTGCCATATTTCCCTATGCCGTGAGCATATTCATTCATTGGACGCTTGTTCTCAATAAAATCAAAGTGCCACATAAGTGACGTATTTTCCGCTTTTTCCTCAACCTCACCGGATGCAAGAGAAGCGATACTACCGAGATCTTTGAAGACTGGCAAAGAGCATTTTAACTGTTCATCAGCATCAATGGACATCTCTGATGGCACCGATGCGACATTCGTCGCTTCCACAGTAGTTCTTGAGGTTCGGTTCCCTGCCGAATCGTAAGAATATACTATGGCAGTCTGACCATTAACTGACAGACACATAAAGGATAGCAACAAAAAGGCTACAACTATAATTCTTCTATACATAAAAATCATCATTAATACTTTAATATTTCAAAATCGACATTGAAGTTACTACTGACATTATCCATTTATCTTATCTATCAGCGATTCTATAATACGGCCTGTTTCTGTTGGCTCATATTCTGAATCAAAATGAAGTATGACTTCATCACCCAAACGATCCACCATATTTAAAGACATATCATCACTTTCTAAAACCAGTCTTGGTGGCACTCCTGCTTTCAATATCTCAATCGGGAAATTATTTTTTACTAGAAAGTGTTGCAAGAATTCATATTCCTTTTCAGTCAACATTATCTCATTCATAGTATTCTTTCATCAGAATTTTATTATATAATTACCTTTTTCTCAGCAAAATACATCCTATTTCACTTTTACTCTACTAAAACAGAGTTCTTCTATTCCTGAGTCAATCAAGTCTCTTTTAATCTCCTCATTTACATAGATTTGAGTCGTGATCTGCCAGAAACGATTAGGACTATGAATAACAGATAGATTCTTTATCTTTTCCTTGTCAAAACACGGCTTCAAGACAATTCCCGATACTGGCACATAGACACTCTCACTGACATTCAAAATGTCCAGTTTTCTTGTAAACATCGGAATATAATACTTTTGGGAGATGTCTTTTCCATTGATAGTGATGCTCTTCCATTCTATATATTCTGAGCCAGTCAAATGAGATGCAATTATTGACTTCATCTTTTCTGACATTACTGGCCAAGCCAAACTATTAGGCTGATAATCATAAAAAACATCACTAACCTCTCCTACTATAAGTTTAGAGGCTACAAAAACATCCCGTAGTTCTAATGAGAACGGAACATCATCTCTATTTCTCATCTCCTCAATTAGATAATGCGAAACAGGTGTCCCCTTAGGAGCATAGGCAACCGTTGAGACTTTATCGTTATTTGCTGATATCCAATAATAGTTCATAACTAATACCTCCATCCTGATTTTCTTAGAAGTTCCGGATTATCTAATACTACTTGTTTTATATAAACATTAAACATTCTATCGCGCTTTGTCATACGGAGGGAACATATGAATCTCTGACATCTCCTCCGTTGGTGGGTAAAATATTCGACAGTTTAAACGAGCCAGATCCTCTTTTGAAAAATCATAACGCTGCAAAACCATATAGTTTCGTCCAACTTCCTCCCACGTATTGTTTTCAACAACTTTTGAATCAAAAATAAAGAAAGACACCGTATCACAGTTCCATTTTCGGAACAAGCCATCAATATCTCCTATTCCATAATCAATACGCCCGTATTTTTGTCCATCCTGGTATTTATTGAGACGCAAAAGCACCAACTCTTCAGCAGTAAAGCTAATGGTAGTGTCTTTCTTACAAGGGATTCCTTTCTCCGGCACATAGCAATATACCGCATCACATTCTCCTCGTAAGTAATAATCAAACACGATAAATTTGTCACAACCAGGCAATATTGCACAGCCTAAGAATAAAATTAACTTTCTCATTTCTCATTAATATTTTGTTGGATATTTAGTAGTTCCCCACTGATAATTAGGAAAAATTGGTTCTGCATATTTATTAGCCATAACTTCCGTGAAAAAATTATCGTGACTATGACCTGTATTAAACACAAAGTCAAACATCGCACTTCCAAGACTTAATAATCCTATGATTGGATATCCCAACCCAAATCTTCTACTCTGAATTGTATGGCCATATTCGTGCGCATACATTTGATCATCTTTTTCAACATAATCATCAAATTTACCAGAGGGAATTTTACCATTAATATCCATATTGATAAAAGATCCGATGGTAACCCCTTGATAATCTCGTGAGTTTTCATTTGTAGCAAAAGTTGCCCCTCTATAATAATCTACCCTGTCTATTGATGAGCCAAACGCATTCCTGAATTGAGTGTAATCATAACCAAGTCCAGTCTGTATGGTTTCCCACGTATGACGAGAGACTCCTTGCCAGATGCTTTTAAAGAATGACGCATTTTCATCCAAATAGAAATTGCCTAAAAGTACTTTCATCGAGTTTATAAAACCTTTACCACCTTTATTAATTGCTCCACCTACAGCACCTGTAATAGTAGAAGCCACATGCACTCCTTCCACACAAATGGCTCCATATTTCGCTATTTTTCCAACCGTTCCTAGAAAGCCTGCCATCTTCGACATACCCACAATTCCACACCATCCTGTATATGCAGCCGCTCCGACAAAAAAACCTGCAACTGCTCCCGAAAAGAAATATTTTACACCATCGTAAAAACTAATATCATCACGTATCATATGTGCACCGACATTTCCTAAGCCAAACACGGCTGCAGTAATTGCGGCTACAGTTAACATAGTAGTCAAAGCAAATTCACCAGTATCATCGGTAAATTTCAAAGGATTATTCAAGGCATAGGAGTAGCGGTTGAAGTTCTGAGTGAAATCTGGTGCCTGGACGTAAGGGTCCGGGCTGAGGAAACGACCAAGGAGTGGGTCATAGAGGCGGGCGTTCATGTTGATCAGGCCGAACCATGTCAAATGCTCGTGACCTGTAAAGCCACGGCCAAGGAACAGTTCTGGTTCCTCTCCGGCCGCATAGACCTCAAGAGTTTCCGGATCACGAAGCCTACCCCACGGGTCATAGCTATACTCAGCCACAAGTGTCCCGTCCAATGACGCAATATGGGTTATGCTGCCGAGGTAGTCCCGACAAATGTTGTAAGCAGTCCACTCTCCACCATTCTCACGCTGCAAGACCATCGGGGCAGAATAAGCGTCACCACCAAGGTATAAACGCTCTTTCGTACCGCCAGAAGTCTGATCGAACTCGTAACGATCGCCGACATAATACCGCGTCAGCAATTGCGTGGAACCATCCGCAACATACATCTTCACACGGTTACCGTCTCCGTCATAAGTGAAGGCCGCACTCCTTCCGCCTTCTGTCAAGATAGACGGACGACTGTAACATGTGTAAGACACATTCTGGACACGTGATGGAACAACATTATCAGACTCCGGATAAAGTGAGGTTATCTGGTATGGTCTCGATGTCGTTCCGTACTCCATCATCCCGACACCGTCCATCGAAGTGATGTTGCCGTTGTCCGCATAAGCGATGACTCTGTTCCCAATCGATGTCAAGCGATTCAAATTGTCGTAGCCGAATTGCTCCGTCTGGTTGTTCGAACCGTCTGTTCGTACCAACAGATTACCTGTCAAAGGATCAAACTGATAGGTGAAATCCTGCAGATTACCGTCATCTATTTTCCTGTAAGCCGGAAGGCCGAAGGCCGTGAATCCATACTCCCTGTCAACCCCACCGGAAATTATCTCCGTGGTCATTCCAAGGTCGTTTTCAGACACAAGGTTATACACTATAGTCCCGTCCTGAAGAGTAATGCCTGTGTTGTGCCCATTAGCGTAGGCAAAATTTTCAGTCGTAATAGCCCCGTCCTGTGACACGTATTGTACACTCAACAACTCTCCATGACTTCCATAACCATAATTCTTTCTGAGCCATTTACCGTCCGGTACAATCTCGCGGGAAGTCACCACTCTGTCAAGATTATCATAGGTATATTCCGCACCCGTGCCATTGGTCGATTGCTCTGAAATCAGACGGCCATCATCATCGTAGGCGTAAGTAGTGTTATACTCGCCAGGCCGCTCGACGGACGTGGTTCTGCCATACTTGTCTTTGTAGGTGATAATCGAGCCGTTTGGATTCGTATGGGTCTGTACAGAAGATCCATCACTATTCCACACACAAGAATCGATCTGGATTCCAGCACTCGGATCCTCTATCTTGACGCGACGACCATAATCATCATAAGTGAACGTGGTCTTCACATTTCCCGGAGCCGTGACAACTGACGGCTGCCCATCATTGCGGAAAGCATAAGTGATCGTACCTCCCGCATCAGTGACACTTATTACATTTCCATTGGCATCAGTGGTGCTTGTCGAGGTTATACCATCTTTCACAGAAGTCACACTCGTGCCATCATAAGACCAGGAAGACACCTTCCCAGAAGCTTCGGTTATGGATGTCTGGCGATTATAGTCATCGTACGAATAAGTGTTCCAATAAGATGCCGCCTCTTCCCTATAAGGAAGTGACACTCTTGACAAACGCCCTCGGCTGTCGTACTCTTTGTCAACCCACTGCCATTGACCGTCAAAACGCTCGACACCACTTTTGATCTCACGGCCAAGATCATCACAATGAGTGATTGTCCTCGGTTTTCCTGTGGATATGCTTGTCACTGTGTACAAGCCGACACCACCCCAAGAAACTGTTGTCTGTTCATTAGAGCCATCCGGATAAAACGTGGAAATCAGATCCCCCCAAGAATCATAAGAATATGTTGTTTCCCTGTGACGATAATCCTTAGAGGCCGCCGGTTTGCCAAACTTGTTGTAACCGCTGAATGTTGTAGTGTGCCCCAAAGCGTCTGTCTTTGTCAACAAGTAACGCCCGTCACTATCGTAGGTGTAAGCGTTACCTGTAAATTCCGTGGCACCATAGGGAGCCGTTTCTTCTGAGACAACATTCCCTCTATCATCATAGCGCCATCGTTTTTCCAAAACCAGATTCGTCGCATCGTAAGAAATGCGGATAACATCGCCCAATGAAGAGTCTAAATAATCTGAATAAACATCAGCAGATTCCTCAACAGCTTCATTCTTAGAGAAACGCGGTACCCCATAATAACCAACATAATGCTTTTGGGTGAGATTACGATAATGGTCGTCATACGTATTGACCGATTTCTCTTTCCAAGAGAGTTCATCACTTCCACTGCAACCCTTAATGATTGATTCCTCCGTCACAACACCAAGTACATACTTGGATGCGGAAATGCTGTTCTCGTATGTTCGAAGCAGTTTTTCGGTCTGAGCGGTTCCGTTACCTATGCGGCGACTAGTTAGGATTGTCGTTGGCAGATCATAGTCGCCATAGGTGTAGGTAGTAGTTACCTCGATTCCCGTCAGCGAGTTACTCTCAACACTCTTTACCAAACGAGGATTCAACTTTCCGTATGTCGAACTATTGTTGTCATAGGTATTTGCCACAGTTGAATAAGGTGCACCATTGTAGCTTCTGGCAATTGATATTTCTGACACAACGCCTAACTTCTCAGGATCAAGAACTTTTGTTGTATATGTCCCCGAGACATAATCTATTGTGCGAATCTTTCCGAAGCCGCAGAACCCAAGTCCTTTGTTATGAGAAACAACGTCCCAATAGGTATAATAATTATTCTCCAATAACTTATTATTGAAATAAGTCCGGCCTTCGACCAAAACCGTAAGAGGGACGTGGCATCTCATAAACCCATCTGCCGTTGAATACGAACGGTTAAGGTCTGCCAAATAGGAACCGTCGCTATCCGTTATCTTCCCATAAGTATTCGTGCTGATATGCCCGAAACTATCGGTCATTTGAACCAATTTCCTATTATCGGAATGATTCACATCAAAGTTATAGAGGCTGATATAAGCTCCGGATGCGACAATCACGTCACCGTGTGTCCCAAATATGGAGATATCGCCAGGAATAAGATCTGATGTCTCATCCAAGGTAATTCCGGAATAAGAAACCTGTCTTTTATAAGTACCGTTTATGTTAGGGACGAGAAAAAGAACCGAGTCTCTGCGCAGATGAAGCATATCAGGAAGTCCATCCTTATCCGCATCAAGAAAAATGATGGTGTCATCTTCTTCCCTGTCAAAAAGGGATATTGTCTGTGTGTAGAATCCATCACCATCGAACCTTGCGATATTCCAAGTATTTGAATTAATGTCAAAGCTCTCACCCTTGACTTTAAATGCCGGAGCAGCAGCGATATCCAGATAGCCATCATCATTTGTGTCAAGTAGATACAAGTTTGCCGGAATGGATGCCGGAGCTCCGTTATCATTATAAATCGGCTCCATATAAAGAGCATATTTTGAGATGCCTGAATATGAGGTGCGCAAAGAAAATGTGTTCCCGGTCATCGCCGACAGGCTGTACACATCCATACCCTCGTCAGTAATATGACATAAATCCGTCTGTCCGTCATTCTCGAAATCAGCGGCAAGCACGAGATTAATCTCCTCATCACTCATCGAGAAAAGAGTACTCTCGCTGACCTTTCTCTTCGTATTCAGATCCACCAAAGCAAACCTGGAAGCATCTCTTGATATAATCAGGAGCATCGACTTACCGTCACCACGAAAATTTCCAAACCGATAGAAACACTTAGCCGGATTATTATAATAAGTATTGGATGTTCCATCATTAATTGAAATGGTGAAGTTCTGACTTGACATCGCACCATTCCTATCAAAAGAATATGTGGTTATCTTGAAATCAGTGATACCCTTTGTCGTACAACCGCTATTAATCTTTACCAACTCATCTGTACCATCACCATTCACATCAACAGCTTCAATCAACTGGAAACCTTCTTCCGCCAGAATAACTTTCTGAGCAGAAGAGTAATAACCACTTATATTACAAAGAATCTCTTGTTCTTTGGAATACTTGCTTCCGTACTTGTAAGATCGATGCAATTCATACCACTTCTTCGTATAGCCAATTTGTGCATACGTATCAAAAGATGGAAGAATGACAACTCCATCATTCTGGCTTCCAGGAATCAGTTTTCCCCTTTTATAAATAAGTGAACAGTCATCCGATTTTGTAAAATATTTGACAAAGATACTCTCATCAACTTTGTGGAAAGTGTGAGTAACCTCAGTATCTTCTTCAGAATCGATCCCATAGGAGAAAGAAAGAGGAGGAAGATTGTTAGAAGATGTCGAGCATTCAACTTTCTTCAATAGTGACACATCATCTTTGACCTCGTGCGTAAGATTATATTTATAAACTTCATTCTCTCCATCATTGCAAGTGATAGTCTTGAGAATTTTATATGGGAAAGACACTGAAAGACCAGAGGATGAATACAGATATGGTGTCCCATCTGGCCGGAATTCCCAAGAGAAAATTATTGATGCATTTTTGCCATAATCAATCTCGTTTATGTAATAGGAACCGGCTATATAACTATAAGAGAAAGTGATTGTGTTTCCCTCGATATCCGTAAGTTCCGTAAGAGGATACGTGTTCTTTGCCTTAGTATTATCCGAATACCCGAATGTTCCCGTCATTCCATTCGGATACAAAACAGTAAAGTAAGCCACAGTGCCTGATGAGACAAGGTGTTTCTGCACCTGAATATTTCCATTTTTTGTCGCATAAGAATATCCGGATAGTCCTAATGCAGATCTCACAATAGGCACTCCATCCAATGAATATTCGGCATCGGAGGAATCATATACGCCTCCCCTATAACACCCATCGTAATAATAATTCTTATTTCTGACCTCAATGGAAGAAAGACCGGAAAGCCCCCAGCCAAAACCAGCGATGTTGTTGCCTGATTGGCTGTTATAAACAAGTGATAATTCCGGTACTAATTTCCATCCAGAAACAACAGAGATTGGAATACTATAAAGGCGCGCCCCCGTGGAACTGACCGAAGCCTGAATCGGAATAGAACCAACTGAATAACCGGAAAGATCCTGACCTGAAACCACCCGTGCCGGAGCCATTCGTCTGGAAGCAAGGCTCAATAGTTTTTGTTCCACATCCGCTTCTGATGTAAGGTATTGCCTTTTTGTCAACGAAGAAGTTTGGGGTGCTGAGATTTCCGCCGGTCTTGCCAGAAAGGTATATGTTACCGTTCGGCTTCCATCAGGGTCTTCGACAACAAGGCTGTCACACAATGGTTGGTTAGTAGCCAATTCTTGACCTCTTGACTCTTCGTAGCCCAAAATCAAGAATAATGCGAATGCTGATATGATTCTGTAAAATCTCATCGTCATTATAATTCAAATTCTCCGAAATAATTCACGCCATTGGAAAGAGTAACCAAGATTAGATAGCGCCCGCTTCCGTAAACAGGCAGCGAGAGAGAGGCTGTGGAGATTTGATCATAGTATGAGGCGTAGTCGCCGGTTGTGAAGTTCTCAATTTCGATCTCAGCAAGAACTGTTTTGTTGGCAGAAAGAAAGATTGTGTTGATGTCATCAATCACATAGCAGGACAACTCCAAAGGATCACGTTCAGGAACTCTTTTAATAAGGGAAGAATCTAGAACCTCCCTATGCATATCAACTTTCGTGAGCACACCCTCACAAGCAATAGATGTCGCTTGCATATCAACAATGAAAGATGCAACAATGCCAATCAACAAGAGAACAAGAAGATAATTTTTTTTCATAAACCTTGATAAATTCGTTTGGGCAAATGTATATAAAAGATCCTCTAAAAACTCAAAAGAGGGCATTTTGGGCGTTACAGATTTCCGCAGATTCGGGGTATCGAGAACTCTATTTTTCAACGTTTTACAAATAGATGGAAGCAATCGTCAAAAACGTCCCATCTATAAGTCACTGATTATCAATGCCCCCCTAAAATTATTCAAACTGTAACGAAATTATGTGAACAATCGATACAGAGTCTCGTTTGGGCCGGAATAGCCGTTCAATTTTTCACGAAGGCGATGCTTCTTCACTCTGACATTCTCCTTGGAAATGTCCATCAGGAATGAAATTGTAGAGGTGTCAAAGCCTACTATCAGGTAACAGATAAAGCGGATGTCATCATCTTTCAACTTTGGAAAGTCGGATCTGATCTTGGAGACGATGTCATCAAGATCAGCGTTTATCCTTGCCTCAAACTTTTTCTGGCCTTCCGATCCGCTGGCGATCTCCTCAAACAAGGCTTGGGTTGAGGATATGACATCGTGGTAGGCTTTCTCCTTTATTGACTCAAGTCGATGCGATGATGCGGCGTCATAGTACTTTCCGATTTCGCTGAACCGCTTTTGATAAAGGGCAACGTACACCTCACGCAAATCCTTGATCTTATCCTGCTCACGTTCATTGCGTGATTTCAAATCCAAAATGTCCTTTTCCCTTTCGCTCTTCTCCTCATTAGCCCTGTTCCTCACCGTTTCTAAAAGTCTCTCGGATTCTTCCACGGCTTGTGTCAGTCTGTCTTTTTCACGGATCAAGGTGCTTTTCCTTTTCATAAAGATGACATAGAGCAAAGCAATTATCATTAAACCTGTAATGAGAATTATGATGCTTCTTTGATTGGATATTGTAGATTTTTGTTCAGAGACCTCAGCAGTAAGACGATAGTAGTCACTTTGAGCCTTGAAAACAGATTGAGCCAATTTCTTCTTAACTACGTCATTCTGATGAGACAACATACTTTTCAACAAAGCCAGGGCTTCTTCATTTTGTCCTTTACACTCCGCTATCCGGTATCTAATCTCCATCGTTTTTCCATTCGCTTCACGATTGGACAACTGTGAAAGAATATTCTCCGCCTCTGATTCCTTCCCTGCCAAAAGGAGAAGATACGCATATTCATAATACGACTCCAAACTAAGATTACCGCGATGTTCGGCGACATATTCAAGCAATTCAAGGTCCCTCTCAACATCTTGTTTCTCTTGATACAAGTCATTGCTGACCAGATCCTCCATAGCATAGAGGGCAAGCCGTGATGTCGAGTCCTTCCCGGAATAGACAAGCGAGTAAAGGCTGTCGGCCACATCGAACCGTTCATTGTTATGATAAGCTTGGGCCACTTTGTACAGCGATAGATCAAGATCCTTGTCACCTATTTTCTCAAAGCACTCATAGGCCAAGATAGTGTTTCTCAACTCTTCCTCATCATTGAAAGATGCGTTGTAAGCATCAGCGGAGGCAGCATAAATCAATCCTCTGTGGTAATAGTCATATTCACTCGATTCCCGCAAAGCCTGTGAATAGAAAATGACAGCGTTCGGATAATCCTTTCTGTTAGAATAAATACGTCCTAAATAATAGTAGGACAGCATCTTATCCTTCGGCGAGCCGAATTTTTCATAATAGGCCACAGTTGGTTCCAGAATTGACAAGGCAGTCGTGTCGATGTAGTTCTTGTCCAACGCCATTGCAAACAGCACAGAATAGCGGGCTCGGAGTGCCTTTGTGTTCAGCGTCAGCGAATCAACTTTCCTCAGAACCCGCAGGGCACTGTCCGGCCTTTCCTGAATGTAAGTCTCGACATCCTGAAGCAAAGACTTGGTCTGCCTGTTGTCGCAGGAGACTAATAAAAATGACATCAAGAGGAATATAATTACGAATCTGTTCATCTGTCAATAGTTACAAGTTACGGACTTTTAGAGGTCTACTAATATTCACCGTAAATTTATAAAGGTTAACGAAATAATCAAAATATTCAAGAATAGGTGTGAACTATTTAACCTTCCAGCCGTTGATGCGGCCGGAAGGTCACGTTGTTACTTCTTTATAGATTTAATAATTTGAATCAAAAGTCCTTCCAGCCGCCGCCGAGAGCCTTGTACAGATTGACCACGGAGAGATTCTCCTTCGTCCTTGCCTCGCTTAACTGCACGTCTGCCTTGGCGCTCTCATAGGCGGCGACAGCGTTGTCCAGATCAAGCTGGCTGGAGGCCTTCTGCTCGAACAAAGGCCTGATCCTCGCCAGATCCCTCTCTGCCTTAAGGGCCATCGCCTTGTTTTTAGTCACCAGTGCCTCTGCCCTGTCCACCTGAGCTTTGTACTGTTTCGGATCAATGATGAAAAGTATCTGGTCTTTCTTAACGTATGTTCCTTCCTCAAACATCATCTTCTCAAGATAGCCTTCGACCCTCGCCCGCACCTCCACGAACTGCTGGGCGCGGATCCTTCCCGGAAACTCCCCGTAGATCTCCACATTCCTTGTCCTGACCGTGTCAACGCTGACAACAGGAATATCCTCCAAATGATGCTTTGGCCGGAGAACAATGATGACAACAGCCGTGGCGACAACAGCCACAGCGACCGCGCCAATAATGGCTCTTTTGTTAAGCTTGCTCATAGCGATCTTTTTTGCGAACCAGGCTGCCCTGATCCCGTGTATTGAGGCATCGCCTCATCAAAGACAGTTCCAAATTAAATAAAGGCCCGCAGTGTGTTCTTTTTCAGAATTGTACACAACCTCTTTTTATGATTGGATTTCAACCGACAATCACGGCGGGCACCCTCTTTCTTACAAAACACCTTCAGCCGATGTGCTGCTGGAGTGGGCTTCAGTGGCACATCGGCTGAAAAACTATTGCTCTAAGCTTAGACTTTTTCAGCCATAGCGTGCCCTCACCCACTTCTGTGGCACAGTAACGTGAAGGCGTTTTGCAATCGGTCTTCTTATACTTTTCTACAACTAATAATGCGATGGATAATAAGCCACATATTCAACATCTTTCTATATCTATTATCGAAATGTTCTTCATTTTACCAATGGAGCGACAGCAACGACAGGTACAACCTCTCCGGAAACCGAGTCTATTACCGAGAAGGTCGGTTCGGATGATTCCGAGGCTGTCTCAACATTGATGATATACGATTGGCCTTGCTCTGCATCAAATGTGATCGCGTAATGAAGATGTGGACTATTGGCAGCTGCTGCCGCACCTGCAATCACTCCACCTATCGCACCGAACATCGCACCTGCAACCACAAGGCCGGAGGAATTGTCCTTCCACTGCTGGTGATGCTCCACCTCAATCGTCCTGCGTCCCGGGAGCACCTTGCACTTCGACGGGAACCCCTTGAAGTTGTTTCCCACCACCCTGTCATCAACCTTGCAGAGGTACGCTAGCTCCCAACTACTCTTCTTGCCGATCGTCACCTTATGCTTCTGTGAACTGACCACCGCCACATTCGCCTCCGACCGACCATAGTAACCTTTTGTGCTTGCGCACGAGCTAATCAGCACAGTCAACAATGACAATACAATAATTCTTATATCCATTTTCAACATATTAATACACCTATTTCTCGACATAATAACTCTTTCTACTATGCTATTTTTTACTCTTAATATAGTTTGCGCTGTTATACTTCCAGTTCAAGTCAAATTGTTCTCCTTCTCTATAAGAAAAAGGTATCGGAATACTCCAGTGGTATTTAATTTCCACTGGGATAGGCGAATAATAAATCTGTACTACTATTACAGTCTCTGATTCGGTCACATAGAATAGACTGAAATCTATCACCCTAATATGCCGATTACCACAACTCTTCTTTTGCACGTTATTCCCGCATCGTGACTGTATTTCCATAATATCATCTATAATTGATTCTATTGAAAATATCTCGTTATTGGCTATCAAACCAAACACATCTTCATTCATTCGAGAAAGATCACCTTTTACACACGATTCTATATTATAGCCTTTAATAAACATCATATTATCAGGAAACTTGTTACAACAAATCTCCTTAGCATATGATATCAATGACTGGATAGCCAGTCTACAATTTTCATACAGTTGATTTCGTTCCATATTTAAGGTTTATAATAAACGAATTTGCTTACTATGCCAGATTTTACTCTTGTTGAAAACACATACTCAACATATGATGTGCCCTTGAAATATTCGGGGGAGCTTATATACATCCCCCTATTTAAAGTAAGATCATAATTATACATCATTTTATCAATAGTCTCTTTAGGCAATGTAACTTTTACGACTTCACCATTAGTAGAATATGACGCTGCATATGAAACATCATCTGTCATAAATAGAGGACCTTCTGAATTTTCAGATCCTGTAATTCCTCTATATAGAGTGCAATTTCCACCGTCAGGATTAGGTGCTAAATCATACTCAAGGCCAGATATATCTTTGGGTTTAGGCAATTCGCCAGATTCTATCTTAGGTCCATCATCCTTCAGAGGTAGTCTGATAGCTTCTGACGGAGTAGGAACCTTCGGTGAGCCAGTCCAAAAAGTCTGCTTGTTCTTTAATAATCTTTTTGAAATGTGATCCTACGGCCAATAGTCAACCCTACCATTATCAAGATCATTATGTGTAACCGTCATTCGTGTCAGTATCATATCAGGATCAATTTTATCAATCACTTCTTTTGACAGAATATCTCCAGGTCGTAATTTCATTACTTCTGCATCTAACACATAAATATGCATAGAGTCTTTTACCAGTTTGTCCCAACGTTTGTCATAATTATCTATATATACCCAATTTAATGCAAGGACAAAATCAGTTCCACTACCAGGTGTTATTATTCCATCATAAGGATTCAAGTCTAATATTAAACGGACATCGCAAGAAGAATGGTTATAAAAACGAAATCTGAAAACACGGTCAAACACACAAGAGGTCAGTAATATAACCGTAGCAAATAAAAAAATTATCTTCTTCATAAACATTGTCATTAAAAGATAAAAATAAAAGGCCATCTAATTTGTCTATACTTATTTTCATACACATAAAGAACAGCAATAAAGATATCACACTAATTTTTCTGATACATAATCCATAATCACAATCATACCTATTCTTTTCTATGGGTTTCCTGATCTATTATAAACCGGATAATTATAATCTGGATAAAGGAACTTATTCTTATGTCTTCTATCCGCATTATATATTGAATCTATCCTTATTCGTTCTTTCTCCACATCTTGAAAGCAAGATGGCAATGGGGTTAAAATTATCCTAATATAACTTGGTGTTATACCATAATTTTTATGGTACCTCATCCTATCCGCCAATATTCGCGCATAAAAACGTTCCCCGACAACGACATCTCTAAAAACCTTCTTTTTAACACGAATTGAGTTACGATAATACTTCCCTTCAAACTCAATATCATAATCCAAGGTTCCAGACCATTTTCGTGTCACGACAGCCACGGCATCTTGGCCATAGTGCTTGATTCTATATGAATTATACCCGTCCCAACAATAATAAACTATACTCCATATCAACACTATCGGGATTAAAACATAGTAGACTATATTAAGTATAACACTTCTCATAATTTTGGAACATAGAATGTCGATTACAATACTATCGTTATTTAAACAGGTACATTGTTGTTCTTAGTTAAGACCAAGCTGCCTGACGAATGTAGAGCTTGCTTGGTACTGTACGGTTGATCTTGGTGACGACGGTGGTAGTTGTAGTTGTCAATAAATCTCTTGATTCCAAAGAACAGATCCGCGCCGTTTTCCTCCGGCTGGATGTAAATATACTCGTATTTTATCGTTTTCTAAAATCTTTCTATCCAGATATTGTCTTTAGCACGGCCGCGGCCGTCCATGCTGACCTTCATTTCAGAGTGCTGAGAGCAGGCGTCAGCCCATTCCTTGCCCGTAAACTGGCAGCCCTGATCGGAATTGATTATTTCCGGTACTCCATGCCTTGAAATGGATTTTTTGAGTACCTCTATGCAATTTGACGTATCGAGTGAGTTGTGCAGGCTCCAGCCTACAATGAAGCGACTGTAGACGTCTATTATTGCGGTCAGATACATAAAGCCGTTCTTCATGGGAATGTATGTGATATCAATGCTCCACACATGATTCCTGTGGTCAACCTTGAGTCCTCTCAGCAGATAAGGCTTGATATATTTGGCTGTGCCCAAAGTGCTCAGCGAGCGCTTCCTGTATACGGCCTGTATGCCCATCAGGCGCATTAAACGACGCACTCTGCGGAGGCCGACCCTAAAGTTGTTTTCGAGAAGAAAGTCTGTCATACCCACTACGCCTTTAGCTGGGTGCTCAATGTGCTCCTTATCGATCTTCTTCATAATCTGCAGGTTCTCCTCGCTATCGCCTTTGGGCTTATAGGCCCGCAGTGTGTTCTTTTTCAGAATTGTACATAACCACTTTTAAAGATTGGATTTCAACCGACAATCACGGCGGGCACCCTCTTTCTTACAAAACACCTTCAGCCGATGTGCCACTGAAGCCCACTCCAGCAGCACATCGGCTGAAAAACTATTGCTCTAAGCTTAGACTTTTTCAGCCGTGGCGTGTCCTCACCCACTTCTGTGGCACATTAACGTGAACGCATTTTGTAGTCGGGAAGCCTCAACCCTTTTCATTAAATACGTGCGTTCTCCCATTAACGTGAACGCATTTTGTAATCGGGAAAGGTTTACGGCTCCGACGGGACGGAGTTTTAGCGGCAATATTCGCAGTCCTTTTAGAGATGGTCTGGTCTACAAATGTTCGTGGCACCCAAAATGCTGATTATCAAGGAGGAAAACGGATTACATGGTACTTCAAACGGCACCAGATGATCGGTCTTATTCCTCATTTTCAACTGGTTAAGTGCCACACGCAATCCTCATCATCAGAACTGGAAGTAGATGAACGACTGTAGGTCGGCGGTGATGAACTGGCAGATGATGAAGACGGCGAGGACGCAGGCGAGGGCCATCAGAGGGAGAGGCATCGAGGCGAACCAGATGCGGTAGCGGCGCTTGAAGTTCTCGGGGAGCCAATGGATGATCATTCCGATGACGAAGACGAGAATCACTCCGAGGTGCTGCTGAACCATCTGCGGGATAAGGGACAAATCCCAGTCTCCGCCGATGCGCTCGACCATATTCTTTGCTGTGCTCCACGCTTTCTCGTTCGCTTCCGCAGGATTCAGGTTGGAGCCGCTTCGGAAGAAAAGGCGGGTAAAAGTAATGAATATGAACGTCATAGCGACCGCCCAACCTGTCTCAAGCCACGAGAAAGCGGCCTTGAAGCGACAAAGATGATAGAGCATCCGCACGGCCGCGCCTATGAATATGATCAACGTCCAGACGAAGAACATATTGAACACCGAAGCCGGGACCGTGGTCTTAAGAATATAAAAGGCCAGGCAGATGAAACCGATCACGAGTGTCCGGACGTAGATATTACAGCTTTTCCAGAACCTGTAGATCAGCATTCCTAGGCCGTTCAGACCGCCCCAGATCATAAAGTTCCAGCTGGCTCCGTGCCACAGGCCGCCAAGGAGCATCGTGTCCATCCTGTTGATGTCCGAGATGAGTTCCTTGCGGTATTTCTGGCAGAAAGTGATCAGAAGTGCCAGCACTGCCGCAATGACCAGAACCACTCCGAAAACCCACCAGTTCTTGGCCAAAGCCGAGGCCAGGAAGGCGATGCCGAGGATGATCGCATACGAGCCGAATGTGCCATTGCGGTTGCCTCCAAGCGGGATGTAAAGATAGTCCTGAAGCCATTTGGAAAGGGAAATATGCCACCGCTTCCAGAACTCTCCGGCGTTGCGGGCCTTATACGGAGAATTGAAGTTCTTCGGCAGATAGAAACCCATCAGCATAGCGACACCGGTGGCGATGTCAGTGTACCCGGAGAAGTCGGCATAGACCTGAAGCGAGTAGCCGAAGAGAGCCGTAAGGTTCTCGAAACCGGTGTAAAGCAAAGGGTTCTCGAAAACCCTGTCGCAGAAATTCACAGCCAGATAGTCACTGAGGATCAACTTCTTGGCAAGTCCGTTCAGAATCCAGAAAATCGCGATTCCGAACTGTCTGCGGCCAAGGAAGAACGGTTTGTGAAGCTGAGGGAAAAACTCTTTGGCGCGCACGATCGGGCCGGCCACAAGCTGAGGAAAGAAACTCAAGTAGAAGCCGAAATCCCAGAAGTTCTTGATCGGGCCGATTGTCCTGCGTGAAACATCAACCACATAACTGATCGCCTGGAAGATGAAGAACGAGATTCCGACCGGAAGGAAGATCGAGTCAACGCTGAACGCCTGAGAGCCTGTCAGTTGGTTACCCACAACCGCAAACCAGTCTCTCACAATGAATTCCGTTCCGAAAAGATTGTTCACGACATCGGTCAGGAAGTAGGCGTACTTGTAGTAGCAGAGCAGCGACAGATCCACGACAACGCTCAGAACCACAATCGCCTTACGCCAGAAATCCTTCTTCACCCCGCCAAGAACAAATCCCGCAAGGTAGTTATAGACAATCACGAACCCAAACAGAATCAGGAACAGTCCGCTCGTCTTGTAGTAGAAAAATAGGCTGACAAAGAACAGGAAGGCATTCCGAAGCACGACCTTGTTCTTGAAAACGCACAGAAAGGCCAGCACGATGGCGAAGAACGCCCAAAAATAGAACTGGGTGAACAACAACGGGTGAGCCTGATCAAAAGAGAACAGGTTCTTGAAAAAGTCAGCGGCAACGTCCCAAAATCCCATCACTTACCTATCTTTAAATGTTCCACATACTTATCCATCAACGCGTTGAACAGCAGGTCTCCCACCAGTTCATAGCCCTTTTCCGTAAAATGAATCTTGTCCCTCTTGGCGAGGCCGGCCTCTTCCCATTTCCTCATCGAACCGAGTCCCCCCATAATGTCAAACAGATCCCAAACGCCTGCGTCACAATCCTTTCCGAGCCTCAAAAAGCTTTGCTCAGCCAACTTGCCGTTAGAATTCACGACATAGCCTTTACGGCGTATCCTCCTGAAACTGTCGTTGTTGGAGACGAACAGCAGAGCGCAGTCGGGATTCACCGAACGAATCTGCGACACAAGCACCTTATAGCGCGCGACAAAATCATCCACAGAAAAATTCGCGGCGGTCGCATCATTGATCCCGACGGCTAAAATCACCAGATCCGGATTCACCAGCCTCAAATCATTCATCAGATCCGGGCACTTTGAATATGACCCGAGCGAAGCTCCGTTCACGCCGATTCCCGTCACGGAAATGCCAGGGAAAGGGTTGTCCAGGAATATTCCCGTCAAGGTGAACTCGCCTTGTCCCTTGGTCGCGATCTTGACGGAGTCCGCAAACGCGGGAAGGCCGAAAGACCAGCAGGAATCCGCCCGGCACCCTTGCAGCGTGTCACCCTTAGCCAAAACCACCACCGGAACTCTCTCTCCTGCTGATGAATATCCAAGGACCTTCACTTCGTTGAACCGAAACGTCGGATCCTGCGGTTTCGGATCCCTGGCCACAGTGGTGACCATCACCGAAGCCTTGTCATCCGACGCGCTCAAGGATATTCCAGTAAGTCCAAGCCTATGATCCGGCTCCCTTTGGACATTCTTCGTCACCTTCCAGGACCCTTCGTAACTTGTCGTGAAACTGCTTGGATTGTTCGTGTGGGCGGCGGAGAACGGGAAAACCAGTCCCCTGCCCCCGTCCAAAGCCGTTCTCAAAGACAGAAGGTCGTTCCGTAACTGCCGCGTCAAAGTCCCGGCCTGCACGTGAGACCCCCCGATGTGCATAATCCTAAGGTTGCCTTTACCCAGAAAAAGCACGGAATCCATCTTCTTGAAAAGCCTCTCAAAGGCCGAACTATCCCCCTGAAACCCAATCCGGTTCTTCTCGAAACGCGCGAAATCATATTCAGGAACCGCCTTCCGCAGCGACTGTCCCCAAAGGGTCGCCGGAAGCAGCAAAAAGAGCAATGAATATGTCAGGAAACGTCTCATAACTCTGTCTTTGTCAAGGTGTCAGGCACGGCGGGACGAGGATTGAGACTGTCCCGCAGGTCGCGCAGATATATTCCCACAGCCTCGTCTGAAAGTTCCTGGCGGAGCTTGTAGAAGTCGTGGTAAAGAATGAAGGACTTGGCGAGCGCGTTTCCGATCTCAAGCGCTCCTTTGTGTGTGAAATGAATATGATCGGGGCCGGCCAGAGCGGGATTGTGACTCACCCATTTCCTCATCGAGCCCGGGCCTCCCATCACGTTGAATGTGTCCCAGTAGGCCACGCCGTTCTTCAGACAGTTAACCTTCAAGGAATCATTAAGTTGCGGCAGGAGCGGCCAGGTTATCAGATTCCCGTCCTCGCTTTTGCACATGTCCGCCGGGCCGATGAACATCAGCCTGGCCTCCGGAGCGACCTCCTTGAAGTAGTCGAACTGCATCACGATCTTCCTCACGTAAGAGGAAATGGCCTTCTTCGAGGCTATTCCAGGCATCGCGTTTCCGCCGAACTGCATGATTATCAGCCGAGTGTCCGTCTTCGCGAAACTCTCTTTCATCACCTGGCGGTTGATGGACGAGAATATGAATCCGGCGCATCCACGCAAGGCGACATTGTCAACGGTCACGCCTCCTTTTCCGTCCAGCATTATTCCATAGATCTCAGCATTGCCGGAAAAGCTGATTGTGCCTTTCTCCACATCGCAAGGTAATTCCCAAGTGACCATCGAGACTTCAGCCTTGGCCGAATCTATGACGGTTTTCCTTACCGGCAACGTGTCGCATTTCAGGGCCATCTCAAAGCCTGCGGAATTCTGCCCCAGAAGCACGGAAACCTTTGAGATCGACTTGACCAACTCCTGGGAATATCTGTTCTTGGTCCTTGTGAAAGTGAACGTTCCGTTGCCGGAAACGTCAGTGAACTGTGTCAGAGGACCGTAGCGTTTGTGCGAGGCCTTCCTTGTCAGCGAGTCCCCCACCATGGCGTAGCGCGTGAGGCTTCCGGAAGCGTTCTGCGAGAGCGACACGGTCGGAATCCGTTGGATCATCGGCACCATTCCCGGCCCGGATCCCCCGAAGCGTTCCTGAAGATCCTGTCTCAGCACAGCCGAGATCCTGTCCATTTCCAATTGGGAATCACCATAGTGCAGAATCCTGACGGTGCGACCCGAATCAGCCGCCGTGGCCATCTCCACGAACAACGAGTCAAAGAATGTGTAGTCATCATCCGGCAGACAGATGCGGTTTGGATTCGAGGTGATGTAGTCATAGTAGTAGCGAAGGGTATCTGTCGAGCCTTCGACCATCTCGTAACTTTTCTGCACGGCAAGAAGCACGGAATCCACATTCACGTCCACCGTGCTGTCCTGAAGGTCGGCAAGATAGCCCTGGTAGGACGGGAACCTCAACTTCAAATCTCCAACCTGAACGCCTTTCGACGGATATACGAACCAGATCGCGGAAAGGATCAGGAAAACGGAAAGAAAAAACAAAAGTACCTTATATTGCTTCATAATGACTATCTGTAAATCACCAGTTTACGTCCCTCACGGATCATATCGCTCCTGAGGTTGTTCCATCTCTTCAGGTCGGAGACCTTGACACGGTATCTTGCAGCGATTCCACCCAGCGTGTCGCCACGGCGGATAGTGTAGGTAATCCTGTCGGTGTTCGCCGCCTGTCTCTTCCGCAGCGAGTCCAGCCGGGCCTTCCTAAGCGCCGCCTGCTCCTGCAGGAACGCCAACCTCTCCGCCTTCCTCTTGGCCGCCAGCGACCCTATCCGCTCAAACGCGGCCGGAATATTTTCTGAATATTCCTCCTCAGCATTTCGTAAACTCCTAAGAATCGGAGCGTTGGCAAACGCCGTGGAATCCATCGCGGCCAGCGCCGTCGGACTTGTGGCATAAGCCACTATCGACATATTCCAGTCACCATATTCATTGAAGAGTTCCTGCAAACGGTCAAGGGCTATTTCTGAGGAGATCCGTTCGTCAAACCGTACGTCCGTGGAGTCGGAAAGCGCAAATGATTGACCGGGAGCAGTCAAAAGAGATCCGCTCTGACTTGGAGCCGTGGAAGACAGGCGTCCCATTCCCCGAATCGCGTCCAGCGCCGTGAGCGACCATATTCCTTCCCGCCCATCGTCACCCCTTTGATCCGCAAGCGCCAAAGGCAGGAAAAGGATCCGCTCCGGCATATTCCTACGCCCCAGTTCCGTCCGCAGCGAATCGACAAACTCCGGCGTGGCGCCCCACCCACGGAGTCCGCACCCCGCAAGCAGCGCCATGCCAATGAATATGCATCTGAAAAAACCTCTCATCTGACCGTCTTTCTCTCAACATCCGTTACCAGGCATCCGCCCGAAACGAATAAAGTCCAAAGATACGAATTTTTCGTGCGTAAAAGGTCTTCTCCTACGCACGAAAGTATCATTTCCCTTCCTCTTGTGAGCCAAAAGCCGTCTCGCGCTCACGAGAGCATCGCTTTCCTCTCCTTCGTGAGCGAAAAAAACTGTTCTGCTCACGAAAGCACCTTCTCCTACCCTCTCGTGAGCGAGATGCCCTTCCCCACGCACGAAATGCTCTTGGCCACCTGACACTAAATCAGTTACAGCTTCGCGATGGCGGTGACGAGCTTGTCGCCGAGACCGATGGTGTAGCCTTCGGTGGTGAAGAAGACACGGTTGAAGGTGTCGGCCAGAAGGAAGTACCGAGGATCATCACCCGTCTTTCAAAACTGAGCTACGGGATGTACCTGATGCATATCTTCTGGCTGCACCAATGGTCAGTGGTGTCCATCCAGACTCTCCAGCTGCACACAGCGGTGGCGATTCCGTTCATCGCGGTCTGCACATTCGTCTGCTGCGCCCTGACCTCAGAACTCATCTCCAGGCTTCCGGGCAGCAAATGGATCATAGGGGCGTAAAGCTTCGATGCTTCGACAAGCTCAGCAACCACAGAGCCTGCACCCAGCAACAGTTCGTGGAAAATAAATACCTGACTGGCAACTACTTAAATAATCCTGCTCCTCTCATTTGAGGAGCAGGATTTATCAATATATTCATTTACAAATAGTTGCCCTCCACAAAGATATTTCACTTCGCGCGGGTGTACGTCTCTGTCTCGGAGTCTTTGGCTCCGACCTCCAGAAGCTGGAGCTTATCCGATGTCAATGAGACCACATTGCAGCGTATCGGTTTCTTTGAGTGTTTCTTGAATTCCGAGACAACACTTTTGCTGAGGACATTCAGGAAGAATTTCGGGAAGCCGTCCGGCTGCTCCAGAATATCTGTCTTGACGGATTTCGCGTCATAGGTCTGAGACAGGGTTTTATCGGTAAGAGACCATGTGCCACCGCACGAGATCTTGACTTTAAGTATAAGCGGAGCCTGGGCGTTCTTGTCATCGACATACTTCATTTCCAGAGTCACCACATCCTCAAAGGTGCTGTTTTTCATAAAAGATAGCGTCTCGGATGTCATCATCTCCGAGCCATTCTCGGAACCTTGATGGGTCTGATTCCATTTTCCGGTGATCTCTTGTGCATAGATGCTGACAGATAACGCCAGGCTTATCAGAGCGATAATTATTCTTTTCATGATTCCGCGATTAAACCTAGCAAAATTAGCAATTAACTATAGCAAAAACAATACTGACATTTATGGTCGCTTCGATGCTTCGACAGGCTCAGCAACCACAGACTTTGTGACCGTAGGATCATCGACCGGAAGATTAAGGCTCAGCAACAGCAGGGGGGGCAGCTGTTGGCAGTGGAGGTCAAATGCTTGACCTGCAATCAATAAAATAACCCTACTCCCACCCGAAGGAGCAGGGTGCTTCAATATATTCGTTTACAACAATTTAGCCTCCACAGCCATTCAATTGTTTTATTATATGGGCTATAACTTGGCGATCGCGGTGACGAGCTGGTCGCCAAGACCGATGGTGTAGCCCTCGGTTGTGAAGAAGACACGGTTGAAGGTGTCGGCCAGAAGGAAGTACGGCATCCGGCGGTCTTTCAGGTCGAGTCCGTCAGGGATTATGCCGAAATGGACGTTGGACGGGAGCGAGGAGGAATATTCCTTGAGCCATCCGAGACCTTCAGCGGTGGTCAGAAGCAGGATCGGACGGTTCCAGGACTCCAGTTTCGCCTTCGCGGCGATGATGTCGTTGATTGCGTGGACAGACGGCTCCTGCCGAGGGGTCAGGAAACCGATCACATAGAACCCGCGGCCGGTGGTCGAAAGAACCGAAACAGGTTCTGAATCAGGCTCCACCTTGTACTTTGTCTCCGCATCGAACGAACCGATTACGGACAGTTTGTCCTCCGGAATGGTGATGCGGAGATCAAGCGTCGTGGTCTCGCCCTCCTTGACAGAGAACTGCTGCATCGTGACAGGCACACTGCCGTCGGAAAGACGGTTACCGCTCACAAGCACATAATCACCGACATCGAGCGAAGTTCCTTTCTTGAATATATTCGCCCAGCTGACGCCTCCGCCCATATCAACCTGACCTTCATCAAACGACAGAAGTTTCGTGCGACCATTCTCTATCTTGCTGACAGTGAAGTGGGAATAGTAGCCCGGATTCGCCAGGATAGCCGTAGGCTCGTAGTTCAGGACCAGTGTCCCGGTAGGAGCCACAACCTGCGAGGAAGCCTCGAAATCCACATCAACCCACTGGCCGTCAGCCTTGTACTGAATCTTTCCGGTCACAGGATCCTTGCGCGCGTCAATCCCAAGAGTCCTGGCGAGAGCGACAAAGAATATATTCCTTGAGCGAACGTCCGCTATTCTTGCCTGATAAACGCCGATAGGAGACATCGGAATGCTCCAGGCCTTAGGGTCACGCAGCACAGTGATGCTGTCCTGCACCCATCTGATCAGGTTCGAAGGGACAGACAACTCCTCCTTTGACAGTCCGGTTCCGAAGAGACCTGCAAAGAACGACTTGTAAGGACTGAGGAACTCGTTCTCGACCCTTGGGCAGAGAATCGCGTCCGAAGCATTGTAACTGTCATCCAAAATAGTCCTCGTCACATCTATCATATCCTTATTGCTCAAGGATTTAAGCAGTTCCAAAGCCCTTGCGTCCGGATGATCCTCCAAGAACTTTTCGATCACCTCGTGGTTGCCGGCAGAGAATGCCAGAAGCCTCCCTTTCTCCGAACTGTCCGTGACGAAGAATGTAGCCATATAAGCCTTTCGGATGCTGTCCTCCTGAGCGAAACGTCTGTCGTTCTCAGCACGCTGCTCCGGAGTAACCTCAGGGATGTTCGCGGTCTCCGGCGGCGGGACAATCATCATTGGCTGAGGATCAAATGAATGCTGGTCCGAAATCGTGATCTTAACCTCTGTGTCCTTGCCGAAAGAGACCTTGGAATAGCCATACTTGCCGTTCTTCGAGGCCCAGGCCATCATATCCCCCATCCCGGCGGTCAGGAATGTACGCCCTTGAGCGTCAGTGTATTTGGAAAGCGCAGGATAGAACTCGGCATAGTTGTAGATCTTGAAATCAACCAAGGCGCTGTCAACCGGGGAACCATTCTCATCAACTACAGTGAAATCAACACGGTCGGTCTTGGCGTAATTGTCAATCAGATTGATTTCCGTGAAGTTAGGCCCGACCATAACCTTCTCTTCCGGGCCGTCATAGTTTCCGAAAACCCTTGTGTGCATCAGCAATCCACGGCTGGCCGGAGAATTGAACCACCCCAGATTAAGGACCGGCTCCGGCTCACAGGCACCAAGGAAGTACCAATCACCGTCAGCCCAAGCCTCAACCCAGGCGTGGTTGTCATCCGTGTGCGCCCAACGAGGGGTGTAAACCTGACGGGCAGGGATTCCCACAGCCCTAAGAGCCGCCACAGCGAATGTGGACTCCTCACCGCAACGCCCCAACGAACTTCTCATCGAGGAAAGCGGGGACAGGGTACGAGCGTCGGATGGCTTGTAGGTCAGTTTCTCGTGACACCAATGATTCACTTCCAGAATGGCATCCTTCATATTCATACCCTCCACACGTGGCTTCAACTCACGGTAGAAGGCGACCCTTGAAGTGTCGAGGTTCTCATTGTTCGCCCTGACAGGCAGCACGAAATGCCTGAATATCCTCTCCGGGACATTCCACCCCATCTCCTTTCGGGCGGCGAAGGACGAACGAATATTCTGAAGGTAATAGTCTGTGCTGTAATCCGTAACGTCCGCGAGCGGCATATAGGCATAGAGAAACTCCAAAGCCTCGAACTCTTCTGTCGTCAGATAGAGGTCGCTGACAAAGCCGTTGGACTCCGTAAGGCATTTCTTGTCTTTATCGACCGCAAAGAAGCCTTGCAGACGCTCCGGCCGCAGCCTTTTATTCAGATCCGCCTCAACCGTGGCACGATAGGAAGCGTCGGTCATAAAATGATGAACCTCGCAGGATGAGAGCAGCAACAGAGCCGCCATCAGGGAGAAGAATGTCTTTTTCATAAATGAATATATTCAATCAGGTAATCTTTCCTCAGAAATCTGAGGCAACTAATTTTTATCACTTAGGAATGAACAACCCTCCCCTCCGGCAGCGATACCGGAGAGGAGGGCTGAATATTCTTTGTCATCGACCATAAAGGTCTGTTGATATTACTCCTCTTCCTTCTCCTGAGCGGCGTACTCGGCAAGAAGCTTGGTCTGGACATCAGCAGGAACAGGCTGGTAGTCAGCGAACTCCATGGTGAATGTCGCGGCGCCGGAGGTCAACGAGCTCAAGGTTGTGGAGTAGCGGTAAAGCTCAGCGAGCGGAACACGGGCCTTGAGGACTGAGAATCCTTTGTCCGAGCTCATACCCTCGATGAGCGCCCTCTTGTTCTGAAGGTCTGACATGCAGGCTCCCATGTAGTCGGCAGGTGTCATGATCTCGACATTGTAGATAGGCTCCATGATCTTCGGACCGGCGTTGCGGAATGCCTCCTTGAAGGCGTTGCGCGCGGCGAGGATGAAGGAGATTTCATTGGAGTCAACCGGGTGCATCTTACCGTCATAGACGAAGACTCTGATGTCACGGGCATAAGAACCGGTGAGAGGGCCCTCGGTCATCTTGTCATTGAGTCCCTTGAGGATGGCCGGCATGAAGCGCGCGTCGATGGCTCCACCGACAACGCAGTTGTAGAACTCAAGCCTTCCGCCCCATTCGAGGTCGAACTCTTCCTTGGTCTTGACGTTGAGGACAACATCCTTGCCGTCAATCTTGAACTTGTTCGTGAACGGAACGCCTTCAACGATAGGGCAGATGAGGATGGAAACCTCACCGAACTGACCGGCTCCACCGGACTGCTTCTTGTGACGGTAAGTCGCCGTAGCCACCTTCGTGATGGTCTCACGGTAAGGAATCTTAGGAGCGAACATAACGACCTTCACACCGAACTCGTTCTCCAGACGCCACTTGCAGACATTGATGTGCTGCTCGCCCTGGCCGCTGAGGATAGTCTGTTTGAGTTCCTTTGAATATTCAACGATGATCGTAGGATCCTGGGCGGAAATCTTCGAGAGAGCCTCGCCGAGTTTGGTCTCGTCGTTCTGGGACTCGGCCTTGATGGCGCAGCGGTACTTGGACGCCGGGAATACGATGTGCTCGTAGGCGATGCCGGAGCCGAGCTGTGAAAGGGTCACGTTGGTCTTTCCTGCGCGCAGCTTCACTGTACAACCGATCTCACCCGCCTGAAGTCCGGAGACCTTCTCCTTTTTGGCACCGGCCACGGCATAGATGGCGGAAAGTCTTTCCTTGTCTCCTGTCTCCGCATTCTCAAGATCCATACCCTCTGTCAGATGACCGGACATAACCTTGAAATAAGAAACCTCTCCAAGATGCGGCTCGACGTCAGTCTTGTAGATGAATATGGAAGTAGGGTTTCCGGCGTTGCACTCAACCTCGTTGCCATCCTTGGTGACAAACTTGGTCTCCGCAGGAGAGATGGCGGTCTTGATGGTGAACTCCATGAGCCTCTTCACACCGATGTCCTTCTTGCCGGAGAGGCAGAAGATAGGAAGCACGCCACCCTGACGGATTCCCTTTCCGAGACCCTCGCGGATCTCGTCCTCGGTGAGCGAGCCGTTCTCGAAGAATCTCTCCATAAGGGTATCGTCAAACTCGGCTGCCTTCTCGATGAGCTCCTGACGGAGAGTCTCGGCCTCGTCCATAAGGTTCGCAGGGATGTCAAGATCCTCACGGGTTCCGTTATCGTCCTTGAAATGATAGTATTTCATCTTGAGGACATCTATGAAGCCGTCAAATGAAGGGCCTGGGTTGACAGGGAACTGGACGATGATCGGCTTGTGGCCAAAAGTCTCCTTCATCTCGGCGATGGTCTTCTCCCAGTCGGCTTTCTCGGAGTCAAGCTGGTTGACAGCCACGATGAGAGGCAGCTTGTACTTATCGGCGTAACGAGCGAAGATGTCTGTGCCCACCTCGACGCCCTGCTGTGCGTTGATGACAAGAATACCGTTCTCGCAGACCTTGAAGGCTGACACAGCGCCTCCGATGAAGTCATCGGAACCCGGAGCGTCGATCACGTTGAACTTCGTGTTCATGAACTCTGCGTAAAGCGGAGTGGCGAAGATCGATCTCTGGTTGATTTTCTCGATTTCCTCATTGTCGGAAACAGTGTTCTTGTCCTCGACCGTGCCTCTTCTGGCGATCACCTTGCCCTCGAAGAGCATGGCTTCAGATAATGTGGTCTTACCTGACTTGGCGCTACCAATCAGAACCACATTACGGATGTCTTTAGTAGAATATTCCTTCATTACTATAAGTTATTAATTATGAAATCATTGTTGGCAAAATTGCATTACGGGGAACAACTTGATAAAAATCGATTTACCTTTGTAAGCGCCTCATAATTTCGCCGAAAGGCAAATCTAATAAAAAAATGTCCCAATAACAACACTATTCCACAATCTTTCTTAATGAATATTCTCGCAGCGGCGATAAAAATCAACCAGATCCTGCCCCCGATAACCCAATTCATCATAAATCACGGCGTCCAACGCGGCCGGATCCGCTCCTATCCGCAAGCATATTCCCGTGAAATCCGGAATTTGCCTGTAAAGCCTCTGCTCATCCATCGCCTTCTCGAAGGCGGAATAGTCATTCTCTGTCCTGTCCATAATAAAAAGTGTTTTCGCAAAGGACAGCACTTCCTCTTGAAAAAACAACCTCAGGTTGCTGACAAGCGGGGGTAACAACTGAATATTTTCTGTTTTTTATCATTTTTATATGTTTTTTATAACCATTGGCTACATTTTGCAACCTATGATTACAAACCGAAGAATCTTCTTTTGGATATTTTTGCGTTTGTGTAACGCTTTTGAAGATTCACTCAAATGGACGACGCAACGATAAAGAACAATCTTGAAAAGAAAAGGAACGAACTCGGCCTTTCACAGACCGAGATGGCACGTCGTCTTGAAATCTCCCTGAACGCCTACCGGAAGCTTGAGAAAGGCAAGACCAGAATCCTGAACGAGCATGTGGGAAAATTCGCCGAGAAGACCGGGACTTCCGTGGCTGAACTGGTGAATGGTTTCGAACCGATAAGTTCGGCGACAGAAAGGATAAATGACATCAAGGAGAACTATGACAGAAAGATGAGGGATCTTGAGGATGGCTACATAAAGACAATAGCCTCGCTGAAAGCTGACATCGAACGCCTTAACGAAAGGCTCCAAGACAAGGACGAAATCATCAGCATGAACCGCAAGCTCATCCTCCGCTACGAGAAGGAACTCGGACTAAAGACCGGTGAATAATGTCGGTTCAAGTTCCTTGGGGTGGAACGACCTACGGTGCCACGGTGTCAACCCGAATTTTTTGATGGCCTCGATGTGCTCCTTGGTCGGATAGCCCATATTCCTGTCCCAGCCATATTCAGGATATTCCTTGGCCAGCTGGCGCATCTTCTCGTCCCTCCAAGTCTTCGCGAGCACAGACGCCGCCGCGATTGATGAATATGTAGCATCACCGTGAACCACAGTGCTGTAGGTGCCGAAGCCATATTCATCGAAAGGTCTGAAACGGTTGCCGTCGATCAGCAGGAAGTCCGGTTTAGGGTCAAGCCTCCTGACCGCGCGCTGCATTCCGGTAACGGATGCCCAAAGAATATTCAACTCATCTATTTCCTCAGCGCTGACAGCCTCGACCGCCCAAGCGATCGCCTCACGCTCAATGATCGGCCTCAGGATATCCCTGGATTTCTCGCTCATCTTCTTGGAATCGTTCAGCAACGGGTGGTAGAAATCCGCCGGAAGTATCACGGCCGCGGCATAGACAGGGCCAGCCAACGGACCGCGCCCGGCCTCGTCACAGCCGGCCTCGATGCGCCCCGCCTCCATAAACGGCAGCAGATGTATCTCTTTCTTTATATTCATAAATTCAAACCTTGCCGGCGGACAATTCCTTTTGGTCCCTTGGGTCAACCTCACTCCAGCCTGCCGGAAATGGCAAATATAACCAGAAATTTGAGTTTAAGCAGGAAATGGCTACTTTTGTTGGTTATTTCCGTTGGAAATGGCTACTTTAGTAAATATAACCGGCAATCTTTTTTTGATTACGGACACAGACATATTTAAAAGTATTTGATATGAGAAAATTGATTTGTTCCGTCGCGGCCGCCCTCATGGTCGGATTCAGCGCGATGGCAGACGAGGGGATGTGGATGCTTCCGCTCCTCCAGAAACTCAATGCGGACGCGATGAAGGATCTCGGTTGCAGGCTCACCCCTGACCAGATCTACAGTGTCAACCATTCTTCGCTCAAGGACGCTATCGTCATCTTCGGCGGAGGCTGCACCGGTGAGATGATCTCCGACAAAGGACTGCTGGTGACCAACCATCACTGTGGCTACAGCAGCATCCAGCAGCTTTCATCCGACGAGCACAACTACCTTGAGGATGGATTCTGGGCGATGAACAGCAACGAGGAAATCCCCGTTCCAGGACTTTCGGTAACGTTCCTTGTGAACATGAGCGATGTCACCGACGCGATCGAAGGAGCGAAGAGCGATGAAGAGAGAAGGGCTGTTTCCGAAGCCCTTGTCAAAGCCTCAGAGGAGCAGAATCCTGGGTGCGACGTGGAGCTCACCTCCTTCTATAATAACAACGTGCACTACGTCATCGTCTATAAGATATTCAGAGACATCCGTTTCGTGGGTGCCCCTCCGGCATCGATCGGAAAGTTCGGCGGCGAGACCGACAACTGGATGTGGCCGCGCCACACGGGCGACTTCTCGATGTTCAGGGTATATGCCGGCAAGGACAACGAGCCTGCTGAATATTCAGAGGACAATGTTCCTTACACTCCGAAACAGTCTCTGAAGATTTCCTTGAAAGGCATCAACGAGGGAGATTACACGATGATTATGGGCTACCCTGGCCGCACGCAGAGATACCAGACCGAAGCGCAGTTGAACCATATGATGGCACTGAACGACATAGCCATCGAGGCCAGGACCCTCCGACAGGACATTATGTGGAAATGGATGGAGAAGGATCCTTCGATCAGGCTGAAATATGCCAACAAATATGCGAGCTCGGCGAACGGCTGGAAGAAGTGGATCGGTGAGAAGAAGGCGTTCAAGGACTTGAATATCATCGAGAAAGAGCACGACAAGGAGGCCCGCTTCCAGAAATGGGTCGATAAGAACAAGAAGCGCTCGGAGCTTTACGGAACCGCGATCGCTGACATCGCCGCCGGAATCAAGACCAATGAGCAGGTGGATTTCGATGTCAAGCTCTTGAGCGAGACTGTTTTCAGACTTGAGCTCATGAATTTCACCAGCGCGTTCAACGGCGCTTGGCACAACAGCCTGAAGGCCGGTTCCGACACCGCGGCAGCCACTGCGAAAGGCCTTGAGGCGATGAAGGCCGTCTATGAGGACTACTACGCGCCTCTGGACAAGGAAGAGACCGCCGCCCTGCTTAAATTCTACAGAGAGAAGGCAAGGCCGGAGAATTATCCGGATCTTGGAGAGGATTTCGCGACTCTGGACATTGACAAGTACGTCGATGAGTTGTTCAGAACCACTGTTTTGACATCCTACGAAAAGGCCGCTGAAGCCATCGGCAAGGACGGCATCGCCGCCATCAGACACGATCCGGTCAACAAGCTGTCCTCTTCCATCGTGAATGTCTTTGTCAAACTGCGCGGAGAGCAGAGTCAGGAGGCAAAAGACAACATCAAGGCCGCATCCAAGGCCTACACCGCCGGTCTGATGGAATGGAGCAAGGGCAAGGCCATGTACCCGGACGCCAACTTCACGATGAGGCTCACCTACGGGACCGTGAAGTCATATTCCCCGAAAGACGCTCTCAACTACAGATATTACTCCACGATCTATGGTGTGATGGAGAAAGAGGATCCGGACAACTACGAGTTCATCGTTCCTGAGAAACTCAAGCAGCTCTATGTCAAGAGAAACTACGGACAGTACGCTATGGCCGACGGCAACCTCCCTTGCTGTTTCCTCACCACCAACGACATCACCGGCGGCAACTCCGGCAGCCCTGTCCTCAACGCCAACGGCGAGCTCATCGGACTGGCCTTCGACGGCAACTGGGAGTCAATGTCAAGCGACGTGATGTTCGAGCCAGACCTCCAGAGGTGCATCTGCGTGGACATCCGCTACGTCCTCTTCCTCGTGGACAAATTCGGCGGCGCCGGCTACCTCACCAAGGAAATGAACATAGTGAAATAACGAATATGACTGAACAGGAAATCTTGAATATGCTGACCGAGGTGGTCCACCCCGCCCAAGGAAGCAAAAGCATCATAGAACTCGGGATGGTTCATTCCGTCTCCATCGATGGCAACAAGGTGACAGTCACCCTCGCCTTCCCGAAAAGACGTGACCCTCTCACTGAATATCTTGTCGGAAGCACCCGCGCGACAATCATCCGCAACGCCCCGCAAGGCACTGAGGTAGAGGTCAGAACGGTTGTCAAGGAGGAGGCTCCCAAGAAGAAAGCCGGACTTGATCTCGGACTTGAGGAGATCAACAATGTCCGCCACATCATCGGAATCGCCTCCGGCAAGGGCGGAGTCGGAAAGTCAACGGTGGCGGTCAACCTGGCCGTGGCACTGTCACGTCTCGGCTACAAGGTCGGACTCGCCGACGCTGATGTCTATGGCCCATCGGTTCCGCTGATGACCGGCACGGAAGGAGCTGTCCCTGAGGCCGAGGAGATCGCCGAGGGCAAGGAGGTCATCTACCCGATCGAGAAATACGGTGTGAAATGGATGTCCATCGGCTATTTCGCCGAACCTGGCCAGGCCCTTATCTGGAGAGGCCCGATGGCCTGCAACGCGTTGAAACAGATGATCCTGCAAGTACGCTGGGGCATTCTGGACTTTCTTCTCATCGATATGCCTCCTGGAACAGGTGACATCCACATCTCCCTCGTCAACGACATCCCGATGGAGGGCGCGCTGATCGTCACGACCCCTCAACCGGTAGCCCTCTCGGATGTTGAGAAAGGCGTGAACATGTTCCGTAACAAGAACATAGACCGCAAGATCTTCGGCCTCGTGGAGAATATGGCCTGGTTCACACCAGAGGAACTTCCGGAGAACAAGTACTACATATTCGGAAAGAATGGCGGCAAGGAGATGGCCGACAAGTACGGAATTCCGCTCCTCGGTCAGATTCCGATCGTCCAGAGCATACGTGAAGGCGGAGACTCCGGTGAACCCGCCGCCCTCTCCACACGCCCTGACGGCCAAGCCTTCATCGATCTCGCCGGCCGCCTCGCAAAAGCCGTGGAGTCGTAGTACCTGATTGCCAAAGTCAATACTCTATCTAACTGAGGATAAACACTTTACCCGCCACCGACTGATAATGAGCCAGTGGCGGGTAATTAGTTGGTTATCAACAAATAAAGCGATGTCCTGGTGCGGAATCCGGCACCAGGACATTGTTCTTTTAATTCGTTATCAATGAGTTAAATGCCACGAGAATATTCCTAAATGATAGCGCCGAGTTTGCGTACTGTGCCCACAAGGGTCTCAATGTCGATGTTCTGCACGTCACGGTTCTCAGTGATGCTTTGGGCCGCGGCTACGCCGGCTGCCTGACCTGTACCCATGCAGCTCGCCATCACACGCAGTGACGCAAGAGCCTGACGGTCAGTGGAGATGCAACGCCCGGCGACAAGCAGATTAGGATATTCGGGAGCGATGAGAGCCCTGTACGGCACATACGCCGGCTGCTTGAGATCAACGCGCATCTGTTTGGTACCCTTGCTTGCATGCATGTCAATCGGGTGTATTCCGCGCGAGATGCTGTCATCATAATGGAAGCCGCTCACATATTCATCAGCGGTGACGGTGTGGACACCCTTGATGCGGCGGGACTCACGCACACCGGCCTGCGGTGCGGTCGATGCGACGTAACTGTCCTTGAATTCAGGGAAATTCTCTTTAAGAAGCGACGCGAAAAGGAATATGTCCTCTCGCAACCGGCACTCAGCGGCCGTGAAATTCCTATTGTCAGTGGACACGGCGGCGCGGCGGGTGATGTTGACCGCCACACTGCCTTTGTGGAGCACGTTATTGAACCAAGGACCTCCGAAATCCGGGATCTCTGGATGTGTCTCCTTCAAGGCAAGAAGTTTCTCTCTGACCGGACGGCACTGGCTCGGACCGTTGATACCGTTATGGTACATACATTTATTAAGCAGTTCGCTGTCCGTGTCAACTCCGGAAAGGATGAAGCAGAATGACGACGGCTGGACTTCACCATCCGGATTCTCCTGCATTGGCACCTCTGCCATATTCGCAAGGTCCGCATCGCCTGTGCAGTCGATAAATCTCTCTGCCTCAAGAGTTTCCAAACCGTTCTTATTTTCAATGATCACTGAGGTTATGCGCTTGCCATCCATCTCGCAGCCTATCATGGCCGAATGCATGTAGAGATCCACTCCAGCCTCCAGAACCATTCTCTGACAACAAAGCTTGTAGAGTTCAATGTCAAAGTCGATGTTCGCTTTCGGCCATTCGATGAAAGCGCCGCCCATGGATTCGAGCCTCTGCACGAACTCCCACGGAATGCCGCCAATCACGAGATTGTTGTCTTTCGCGAAGACGCTGATCGGGGTCACATAGCCGGTGGTGGCCATTCCTCCAAGGAATCCGTAACGCTCAATGAGGGCTGTCTTCGCCCCTTGACGCGCCGCGGCCACCGCTGCGATGAAACCAGCCGGACCTCCACCTGCGACAACAACGTCATATTTACCGGCCAAAGGAGCTGATTTCCTGATTTCACTCGCTTTATCTTTCTGTCCTGCGCATGAGACAAGTTCCGGAGCGACCGCTATCGCTGCCAATCCAGCAACCCCTCTTTTAAGAAAAAGCCTTCTTGATATCTCTGACATAATTCTGAATGTTTTGGATTCTCTTCAAAATCTAAAAGGCGGTCGATTCCTTACGGGAAAAGGCAATGCCTGCGAGAGAAAGGACAAGCAAGATGAACAGGGTCAGAGATGAGGCTCTGGATGCCTTCTCAGCGACGATGTAAACATTTGGCTCGTAGCGCATCACAATGTCGTGTTCTCCGGCCGGAAGATTGGCGGCACGGAAAATCCAATCGGCACGGAACAAATCCAACGGAGCGCCATCCACCGTTGCGGTCCAACCATCCGGATAGTAGATTTCACTGAATATGGCCGTGCGGGCGGCAGATGCGCTGTAGTGGTAGCGGAGCTCGTTCGGGGCGTAGGAGGTCATCTGGATAACGTCCTTGGCCGTACCGCTGACGGAAATCTCTTCCGAAACATCAAGGGGATCTTCATCAGAACCGCCGGAGGAAATCTTGGCAAAACCTTCACGAGCCTCGGCGAAATCAGAGCCGATCACAGCCGTGTGCCTCAAATCCACAGAATCAATCAACGCGATCTCCTCGTCCGGAGTCCCGGCAGGAACGAACGAATCCACAAACCACGCCGGACCGAAAGCCTCAAGGTTCTCAACCGGCGGCATATCCGCTCCAAGAATGAAGTACTTGGTATTCAACGCTGAAAGCACCTGAATATTCCTGATTCCATTTTGGAATTCCTCGATGGTCTTAGCGTTGCGTGTACCGAGAGACACTGCCTGGAGTTCCTTGACAATGTGGCGGTCAATCAGGTCCTGATAGCGCTGCAGCTTCGCCGGGCTGTAACCTCCGACGCACTTGTGCCAATAAGGGTTGAAGGAGTCATTGAATATGTCCGCGCTGAGGTCCACGACCCTGTAGGACGGAGCCTTGTCCTCAAGGATCAGCTTGTCCACCTGCCTGGCTGTGAACTGGTTATTAAACTGGCGAGGAGTCGTGAAGCTGTCCGGATTGAGGTAACGCTTGCCGACCGCGAACATATTCAGGAACACGAGGAGGCATATTCCAACCATCGCCTGCATCCGGCGTGCATTGCCGATGTGAGGGTCGCTTTCGTAGGACTTAGGTGCGTTCTTAGGGACGCTGTAGGCCCAGAGGATCAGGCCGAAGGTGACAACAATCAGTACCATCGACCAAAGAGCGTCAGCTGAAAGAATATGTCTGCGGTCAGCCTTGAGGGCATCCACGATGATGTCCTGCATCTGGGCGTCGGCCCTGCCGGAGAACGAGCCGGCGATGCCTGGAACCAAAACGCAGAGAAGGCAGAACCCGGCCGTCAGCGCAAGGGCGATCCAACCGGCGCGCAGGAATTCTTTCTTTGAATATTCCTGCCTAAGGATTCTGTCAAGGGTTATGAAACCCAGCATCGGCAGAGTGAACTGCAAGACAATCAAGGCCATGGACACGGTTCTGAACTTGCTGTACATCGGAGCGTAGTCGAAGAACAGTTTCGTGAACCACATCATGTGGTTTCCTAAAGCGAGGAACACAGCGACGAGGGTAGCTGCAAGAAGCCACCATTTCTCCTTGCCTTTATAGAGGAACAGACCAAGGACGAACAAGAATATCGTTATCGCTCCCATATACATTGGTCCGGCCGTGAATGGCTGAGGTCCCCAGTAGAGAGGCAGGGACTTGGCGATCTCGTTGGCGTTGCCCTGTCCGGCCTGCCTGAACAGTTTCACGACCTCGGACTTGTCAGGGTTAACGGATCCGGCTGACGACCCTCCGTTGAAGTTCGGGATCATCATATTCGGAAGCTCCTCCCAGCCGTAGGACCAGGCCGTGGCGTAGTCGAGCTGAAGGCCGGAGTTGTTGATCTCACCACCCTCTGGATGAGAGAGTTCGGAGCCGCCACGCATTGTGTGTTGGGTATATTCATAAAGCGGGGCGAGCTTGATGGTGTTGGTGCCGATGCCGACAAGGCCCACGACCAGAAGCAACGCGCTGGCGGCGAAGAAGCGGCCGAAAGCACCGCGCCGGTCACTGAGCTTGCCGAAGTGACCGTTTTTCTCCAAACATATTCTCAGGAACACGTACAGCGCATAGATCACGATCATTATCGCCAGATAATAGGTGATCTGCTGATGGTTGGCTTTGATCTGGAAACTCAGAGCGAAACCGAACAGTACGGCTCCGAGCAAGGTTTTCGGAAGCCAGGATTTCCACCCGTTAGCCACTGTCGCTTCGACAGGCTCAGCGACCTGTCTGTCCGGTCCCTGAGCCTGTCGAAGGGCCGAACCGAGCCACGGACGTAGAGCCGATCGGTAAGTGAATATCACCGCCGCAAGCACCCAAGGCAGGAACGCTATCGCCTGCATCTTGGTGTTGTGCCCGACCTGAATGATCTGGAAATTGTACGAGCAGTACGTGACCGCCACCGCTCCGCCGATGGCCAGAACCTTGTCCACACCAAGCGAAAGCATCAGCAGAAAGGCTCCCAGCAAGGAAATGAACAGCCAATTCGCCGGCCTTTTCCCTTTCAAAAGGAGATTGTACAGCGACTGCGTCCAGTCACCGTCGCTGGAAGGCATAAACGATGTGGTCGGCATTCCTCCAAACATCGAATCCGTCCAATGGGTCGGATCGTCAGGATGAGCCTTGTTCCACGCCACCGCCTCCTGCGACATACTCCTGTAGCCGGTTATATCGCTCTGGTTGACCACCTTGCCGGTCAGCACCTCCGGCACGAAGCCGTAGGCCAGCACCAGAAACAGCAGCACAATCCCGGCGTATATTCCAATCTTCTTCATCAAAGTCTTGTCCATAATCCATGAATATTATTTTTCAGTTATCTGATTCAGCAGTTCAGCCAGTTTCACCGTCAAGTTGCGGCGTGTGAACCGCGAGATGTCTGAAGTGTTGTCGTGAAGCTCATCATTCTTGAACTCATCCCAACAGAAGTCTATCCAGGCCCGGATCTTCTTCTCGTCATCCCAGTCATAGACCACCCCGGATCCGGTCTCGCCGACAATCCGCGCCATAGCCCCGTCAGTCTGACCTATCCCCAGAATAGGGCGGCGCGATGCGAGATATTCAAAAAGTTTTCCGGGAAGGACGGCGCGATATTCAGGTTCCTTTCTGAGCGGAAGGATCAGAATCGAGGCGTTAAGCTGCTCTCTGACAGCCATTTCATGATCCTGATAGCCGAAATCCTTGAGATTGCCGCCAAGTCCCGCGGCCTCGATTGAATCCGTGATTTCCCTGTCCGTCTTTCCCACAAGTCTGATCCTCAACGACCTTCTGAACTCCTCATCCTCCTCACACTTCTGGGCGAGCACTTTCCAGAGTGTCTCCGGATTGCCGTCCGAAGCGAAAAGTCCGGTGTGCGTTATGTTGAAATTCTCGTCCAACTCCACATCCTTCTTGAAGTCCTCCTCATCGTAACCGTTCGTGATCAGTTCGACCGGAGTCTTCGTCATCGCCTTGAACTCGTCCTGCACCAACGGAGAGACCGCGATCACTCTCGTGGCTCCGTCCAGGACAGACTGTTCGAGCCTATGATGCTTTTTCTCCGCCCACGAGGTCAATCCCAGATGCTTGAAATAGAACATCTTGGTCCACGGATCGCGGAAATCGGCGACCCAAGGGATCCCGGTGGCCTGTGACAGTCTCAATCCGATAAGGTGCATGGATTGAGGCGGGCCGGTCGTGACAATGGCGTCAACAGGATGCTCCTCAAGGTATTTTTTCAGGAAACGGACCGACGGACGCACCCACATCACACGAGGATCCGGAATGAAGAAGTTCCCCCTGATGAACAGGGACAGTTTCTGCTTCCAGTTCTTTTTCTGTCCGTTGATCGGATTGACCTCGTCTTTGACGGCATTAGCGGCAGTCAACGTCTTGAGGTCGGTCGTGCTCCCCTTCCCCATCAGTTTCCGGTAGATCCCGTACGGCTCGAAAATGTGATTCTTGACGACCTCGGCCTCCGGCGGAATCTCCGTCGCCAAGGTCCTGTCAACAGTCGTCAACTCAGGGTTCTCAGGAGTATAGACAACCGGCTGCCAACCGGCCGCCGGAAGGTATTTCGCAAACTTGACCCACCGCTGCACCCCGGATCCTCCGGACGGTGGCCAATAATATGTCACTATCAGCACCCTTTTCATGTCACTCCTGACTTAGAGTTGTTATACCATACATCCTTCCGCACACAATCAAAACCGTATCTTACATAAGTTTACAAAGATAGTCGTTTTTCCTTCGCAATCGAAGAAAAAAAGCTATCTTTGAGTCTGACACTAAATATTCATAGATCATGCAAAAGATAAAGTACAAGACAAGCATTTCCCTTTTGATAGTACTCGCGAGCATTCTGCTGGTGCTGCTGTGCCTGCTGATCGTGCACACGTTCCGCACGGGCGAGGAGGCGACCGTAGGGATTTTCTCGTTGGCGGCGACGCTGGTCGGTACCATATTCATAGCAATTGAGTTGAAGAACGGGTCGGAGGTCACGTGCAGCGAGATGCTGATCAACCTCAACAATTATTTCCACGACAGCGACCGCCTGATGAAGGTCTATGAGGTGTTGGAGAATGCCGAAATCGATGGGGACTATAGCTATGAGCGGTGGAAGGATGTCTCCAGCGTTGAGGTCGCGCAGTACTGCACATTCTTCGAGAACCTGTACCTGCTCTACCGGCACCACATTGCCAGTATCGATGATCTTGACGACCTTTTCGGCTACCGTTTCTTCCTGTTCATGAACAATCCGTACATCCAGGAAAACTACATCCTGCCGACATCGTCCTCCTACGTGCAGGTCTTCGAGTTGTACAAGATCTGGATCAAGTACCGGGAGAAGGAGAACAGCGGCACGAAAGGCTGGCAGCGTCACATTCCGAGCCACCGGTTCATGTTCCCGGATAAGTACCTGCAGAACAAACTCTATCTCTTTGACTACGGGACTTCTGAATATAACAAAGTCATCTCAGATCTTCCAGACGGGTTCACGATGAAAAGACTTGGCTTCGACAGCCTCAGCGCGGTGGAAAACCTTCAGCGGAAAGTGGTTGACGGGATGGAGAACAAGAATCTTTTCTACCCTCTCAGCCGCGAGGAACTGATTGAGTCAATGCAGCTTGACTATATTTCTGGAATATTCTCTCCGGAAGGTCGGCTGGCAGCTTTCAGCGTCATCGTCAGCAACCGTGACGGCGAGCGCAGCCTTGCCTCGGACGTTCACCTCAATCCTTCCGAAGTGTTCACCTTCGACGCCGTGGCGGTGGATAATGAATATCGTGGCAGAGGCTTCCAGCGCACGTTCATCGGCTGGTCCATCGAATTAGCCAAAAGTTTAAGTGTCAAATACATAGTCGCCACCGTGGATCCGCAGAACACCCCAAGCGAGCGCAATTTCCTCGCCCAAGGTTTCCACATCGCCGAGACCAAGACCAAGTACATCGGCCTCACCCGCGACATCCTCCGGCTGGATGTATAGAGCCCTCTTAGGGAACGTTTTCGGTCTAAAATGCGTCCTGACAGTGTTGTTTGCACTCTCCAGCGACACTATAGTGCGTTATTGTCGCCCAACAGTGCTACCCAACACTATTCGGAAGCGTATTTTGTCCAAACGGTAGATAACTCCGAAATCTCTTTCTGCATATTCAAGGTTTTTCGTAAATTTGTAATCTTGCCTCTTCGGTAGAGGAGACATTCGAACTTATATTTTAGGCAAACATAAGACATTGATATGGCGAAAGGTAAGGTACTGGAGGACACTCCGCTGATCAAACAGTTTTTCTCTGTGAAGGCCCAGCATCCGGAGGCGGTGCTGCTTTACAGGGTGGGTGACTTCTACGAGTCCTATTCCAATGACGCGGTACTGGTCAGCAAGGTTCTGGGCATAGTGCAGACCAAGAAATCCAACGGAGACAAGGGCTACATCGAGATGGCCGGATTCCCGCACCACGCCATAGACGTCTATCTTCCGAAACTTGTCCGTGCGGGCTACAAGGTGGCCGTCTGCGACCAGCTGGAGGACCCGAAATTCGCCAAGAAACTGGTCAAAAGAGGTGTTACAGAACTGGTTACGCCTGGAGTGGCTTTCAACGACCAGCTGCTTGACCAGAAGGAGAACAACTTCCTCGCCGGCCTGACATTCGACAAGAACCAGTGCGGAGCCGCCTTTCTGGATGTTTCCACCGGAGCGTTCCAAGTCGCCCAAGGATCGCTGGACTACATCGGAACCTTGATCGCGTCCCTTAACCCTAAGGAGATCGTGGTCCAGAGGGGCTACGATAAAGGTGTCAAGGAAAAGTACGGAAACAATCTCTATATATCCACGATCGAGGAGTGGGCGTTCGTTTACGATGCCGCCGTCGAAAAGCTCAAGAAGCAGTTCGGCGTCGAGTCACTCAAAGGCTTCGCCGTGGACAGTTTCCCTTTGGGGATATGCTCGGCCGGAGCGCTGATGGTCTATCTGGAGCAGACGCAGCACACAGGCCTCAAGAACATATGCTCGATCTCCCGGATCGACGAGGAGAAGTTCGTGTGGATGGACAAGTTCACGATGAGGAATCTGGAGATATTCAATTCCTCCGTCGGCGGCGAGGGCGTGTCACTGGTAAGCGTCATCGACAAATGCTCATCCCCGATGGGCGCGAGACTTCTGCGAAGCTGGCTGGCGATGCCGATAATGGACATCAAGGAGCTGAACAGCCGCTACGATGTGGTGCAGCACTTCCTTGAAGCCGGCGAGGATCTGGACAAGGTTCAGGAACATGTCGGCGACATCGGGGATCTTGAGAGGATCATCTCAAGGGCGGCCACCGGCAGGATCGCACCCCGGGAGGTGATGCAGCTGGGCCGTGGACTTTCGCAGATGGAGCCGATAGCCGCACTCTGCAAAGACCACGGAGTCAAGGCGTTGGACTCCCTCATCAGCAAGATGAAAAACTGCTCGAAGCTGCTTGATCTCATTATGAAGACGATGACCGCCGAGCCGGCCGCCGCTGTGGGCAAAGGCGAGGTCATCGCCCCTGGAGTGGATCCTGATCTGGATGAGTTGAGGAATATCTCCTCAGGCGGCAAGGACTACCTCCTGAAGCTCCAGCAGTCCGAGGCCGAAAGGACAGGAATATCCTCGCTAAAAATAAGTTACAATAATGTCTTCGGGTACTACATCGAGGTCCGCAACTCCTTCAAGGACCTGGTTCCGCCGGAGTGGATCCGCAAGCAGACCCTTGTAAACGCCGAGCGTTACATCACCCAGGAGCTCAAGGAATATGAAGAAAAGATCCTGAGTGCGGAAGACCGTATATACGCCCTTGAGACAAGGATTTACGGTGAATTGGTCGCCGAGATCCAGAGGAACATCCCGGCGATCCAGACCAACTGCCGGATCATCGCACGTCTGGACGTGCTGGCCGGATTCGCCCAGCTGGCCCGGGACAATCACTACAACCGTCCGGAGATGACCAAGGACCTTACCCTTGACATCAAGGCCGGCCGCCATCCGGTCATCGAGACATTGATGCCGGCGGGAGAGGAATATGTTCCCAACGACATATTCCTGGACAACAAGAAGCAGCAGATCATCATCCTGACCGGTCCGAACATGGCCGGTAAGTCGGCTTTGCTGAGGCAGACGGCGCTGATCGTGCTGCTGGCCCAGATCGGATCGTTCGTGCCTGCCGAAAGCGCCAGAATCGGGTATTTCGACAAGATATTCACAAGGGTCGGGGCCACTGACAACATCTCCAGAGGAGAATCAACCTTTATGGTCGAGATGCTGGAGACCTCGATGATCCTTCATAACCTTTCCGAGCGATCGCTGGTGCTGCTGGACGAGATCGGCCGAGGCACCTCAACCTACGATGGAATGTCGATCGCACGCGCGATAGTCGAATATATTCACGAATATGGCCGTGGGGCGAAAACACTCTTTGCCACTCACTATCACGAGCTTAACGACCTTGAGGAGATATATTCAAGGGTTCGGAACTTCCACATCGCGGTGAAGGAAGTCGGCTCGCAGGTGATCTTCCTGCGCAAGCTCAAGGAGGGCGGAACCGCGCACAGTTTCGGTATCCACGTCGCAAGGATGGCCGGGATGCCCAAAGAGGTGATCCAGAGCGCCGAGAACACGTTGAAGGCCCTGGAGATGAATGATTCCCAGCACATTGTAAGCGCCAGGAAAGGCGAGATCAAGAAGCCTGTACAGACCAAGGCCGGCACCCTTGAGAGTGACGGCAGCCTCCAGCTCTCGTTCTTCCAGCTGGACGACCCTACGCTCGAATCCTTGCGCGACAAACTCGCCGGAGCCGACCTCAACAACATCACCCCACTCCAGGCCTTCGACCTCCTCCGCTCGATGAAGGACGAGCTTGGGCTTTAAGCCTTGACGGCCTTTCTGGATTCGATGCCGTGGATGATGTTGATCAGGACGCTGCCGAGGATGCCGGCGCAGAGGGAGCCCATCAGGACGGCGACCTTGCCCATATCACGCAAGCGGGCCATCACCTCAGGAGTCTGGTCACCGAACGAAAGGGTGTCCACGAAGATGGACATCGTGAAGCCGATACCTCCAAGACAGGCCACAGCTATCAGCATAGGCCAAGTGGATTTCGCCGGCATCTCGCCCACGTGAAGCTTAACGGCGATGAAGCTGGCGAGGGAGATTCCAAGAGGCTTTCCAAGGACAAGGCCAAGGAATATTCCCATACTAACGCTGCCGAGAACCTGATCGAACTGGAACACGTTGAAATAAGACACGTCCGGAATCTCCACTCCTGCGTTGGCGAGGGCGAAGATCGGCATTATCAGGAAGTTGACCCAAGGGCCGAGAGCGTGCTCAAGACGGTAGCTCATCCCGATGGAGTCTCTGGAGATCGCTGACAACCTCCTCAGGCAATGCCTCTGCGGACCGTTAGGGAACTCGGAGGACGTGGAGGCTATCCCATTATATTCATTAAGTCTGCGGATGTACTGGAGACGCTTGCGGTGGAAGTAGGCCTCGTTGAACCTTGGGGTCATCGGCACGAGGAACGCCATAACGACACCGGACATCGTGGAGTGGATGCCGGCATAGTAGAAGAGCGACCAGATCGCGATGGCCGGAACCAGATAGAACCAGCCTCGTTTCTCACCCAACTTATTCATCAGCAACACTAAAGCAATCAGCACAAACGCTATGGCCAGAAGCCCGAAGTTAATCGTGCCTCCATAGAACAAGGCAACGACCAGAATGGCGATGAGATCATCCGCTATGGCCAGCGCGGTCAGGAAAACTTTCAAAGAAACCGGAACCCTGTCACCAAGAATGGACAGGATGCCCACGGCGAAAGCGATGTCAGTGGCTGTAGGAATACCCCAGCCGGAAGCGGCCGCCGAGCCATGATTGATGGCAGTGAATATCAACGCCGGAGCCACAACTCCGCCGAATGCGGCGATCACCGGCATCATCGCCTTCTTCAGGCTGGAAAGTTCCCCGTTCTTCATCTCGCGCCTGATCTCCAGACCGACCGTGAAGAAGAAGACCGTCATCAGGATGTCGTTGATGAACTTCTCGACCGTCATTCCGTTAGGGAACAGGATGCTCTCCCCTCCCGGACTCTGGAATCTCAACGAGATGTCCGTCTCCAGGAAGTTATGGTAAAACTCTTTGGTGAACGGAAGATTGGCCAGAAGCATCGCCACCACGACGCAGCAAAGCAACAAGACTCCCTGCGCCCACGGTAACTGGGAAAACTGCTTCCTTCTATGGTCAAAGTTCCGGATGCCTTTGGTCCAGGTGTAAATAGGAAATAGCCTCATAATATTACTTTTAATATAAGGGATAGGCCGACAAAACAACCGACCAATTCCCTAACAATCATTTATGTGATTATTCTCCGTAAAGGTACTTATGCTGCGCCGGGGTCAGCGTGTCGATCGTGATTCCCCAGTCCTTCAACTTTCTGAAAGCCACCTCGCGGTCAATGGACTCAGGCACGCAGTGAAGCATATCTCCAAGATCCCTTGCGAGAACCATCCTGTTGTCGGCCAGATACTTGGCGCTCAACGCCTGGATCGCGAACGACATATCCATAATCTCCGCAGGATGTCCGTCCCCTGCGGCAAGGTTGACAAGCCTACCCTCGGCTATGATGTAAACCTTGCGGCCGTCAGGGAGATCATATTCCTGAATATTCTGTCTCGCAGGTTTCTCACTGACAGCAAGTTCCTTCAGCTGGGCAACATTCACCTCACAGTCGAAATGCCCGGCGTTGCAGCAGATCGCACCGTCCTTCATCGCAAGGAAATGCTCCTTGGTGATGACATCGTCGCAGCCAGTGACGGTCACGAATATGTCGCCCTCAGATGCTGCCTGGGCCATGCTCATGACCTGGAAACCATCCATCACGGCCTCCATCGCCTTGATCGGATCAATCTCTGTGACAATTACTTTCGCACCGAGACCCTTGGCTCTCATAGCCACCCCCTTGCCGCACCAGCCATAGCCTGCGACAACGACATATTTCCCGGCCACTATCAGATTGGTTGTCCTGTTGATGCCGTCCCAGACGGACTGGCCTGTGCCGTAGCGATTGTCGAAGAAATGCTTGCAGGCGGCGTTGTTCACAAGCATCATCGGGAATCTCAGCCTCCTTTCACGGTTCATCGTCTCCAGACGGAGGATTCCGGTCGTGGTTTCCTCGCAGCCGCCGATGACATTCGGAATCAGCTCAGGATAGTTCTCGTGGATCATAGTCACAAGATCTCCCCCATCATCGATGATGATGTTCGGACCGCACTCGATGACACGCCTGATGCCATGCTCATATTCCTCGGGAGTCGCCCCGTGAACAGCAAAGACGTTCAATCCCTCGTGCACAAGGGCGGCAGCCACATCATCCTGCGTAGAAAGAGGATTGCTGCCCGTGACATACATCTCCGCCCCGCCCTCGGCCAGCACCTCGCAAAGATGCGCCGTCTTGGCCTCCAGATGCACGGAAAGGGCCACTTTCAACCCCTTGAACGGCTTAGTCTCCTTAAACTCCTTCTCCAGACCTTCAAGCAGAGGCATATGATGCCTTACCCATTCTATCTTCAGCTCCCCGCTTTCCCAGAGCTGAGGGTTACGTATCTCACTCATTTCTTTAAGATCATTGTCTAAACATGGCAAAGATAACCATTTTATCCGTGCCTTTCGCCACATCTTCCATTCTTTCACCAAATAGCGACCTAAAGACTTGCGCATCGCGGCAAGATAGATTACTTTTGCGGTGTTTATTATGGTCTAAAGTTTGCGGCAAACATTGTTTACGCCTTTTTTAGACAGATAAATTTTAATTTAACTGACTAACGTTCTGCATTTGCAAAACACTACTATTCTCCACCGCTATAAGGTGGAGGCAAGTCCCTCCCCCGAGGGGAGGGATTTAGGGTAGGGGTAACGTGAATAGATAAGGGTGGGCAATCACCTTCGAACGTGAGATAATATTTTTTACAGCAGGTAATTGCCTACTTGCGAAAGATGAGTTTACTGAATATTATGGGACTTTTAGACGGAAAGGTAGCCCTCATAACGGGCGCCGCAAGAGGAATCGGCAAGGCCATCGCAATGAAATTCGCCTCTGAAGGAGCGGATGTGGCTTTCACCGACCTCGTCATCAATGAGGTTGGAGAACAGACAGTGAAGGACATCGAGGCCTTCGGCCACAAGGTAAAGGCCTACGCCTCCAACGCCGCGAACTTCGAGGAGACTCACAATGTGGTGAACCAGATTCTGGCCGACTTCGGCAGGATCGACATCCTTGTGAACAACGCCGGCATCACCAAGGACGGACTTATGCTCAGAATGAGCGAGGCCCAGTGGGACGCCGTCCTCAACGTGAACCTCAAGTCAGCTTTCAACTTCATCCACGCCATGACCCCGATCATGGCCCGTCAGAGAAGCGGAAGCATCATCAACATGTCTTCTGTAGTCGGTGTCTCCGGTAACGCCGGCCAGTGCAACTACTCGGCATCCAAGGCAGGTCTCATCGGCCTTGCCAAGTCAATCGCCAAGGAGATGGGTCCGCGCGGCATCAGAGCCAACTGCATCGCCCCTGGATTCATCATCTCGGACATGACCAACGCCCTCTCAGAGGAAGTGCGTGACGCTTGGGTCAAGCAGATTCCGCTCCGCCGCGGAGGTACTCCTGAGGATGTCGCCAACGTGGCAGTCTTCCTCGCCAGCGACCTCTCCAGCTATGTTTCCGGCCAGGTCATCCACTGCTGCGGCGCGATGAACTGCTAACGGAGTTTCTCCTCAGTCTTGGCCTGAAATTTGGCGACATCAATCACAAAGCGCTCATGGGTGCCCTCACCTATGAGCCCTTTTTCGTCATAGGCAGCGACCTTGAAGACAATTCTGCGGCGGTCTATCTCCACGACCTCGCTTTCGCACCACACTTTCAGTCCAACCGGCGTAGATGAAACGTGGGACACATTCACCTTAGTGCCCACTGTCTCCTGCCCTTCCTCAAGGTAAGGTTTTACACTTAGTCTGCTTGTGCGCTCCATGAGGGCGATCATCATCGGGGTGGCGAACACCCTCACAGTCCCGCTGCCGATGTGGCTGGCGGTCAGTTCCTCCGTCACGATCTCTTCCTGACGGCCTTTGATTCCGAGTTCGATCATATCTCCGTTGTGTTTATTCCGCCGGCAAATTTACGAATAGCCGGGCGCTTCGACAAACCCATTGACCAAACAGGCACAGCGAGCGACTGAACCGAGTCTGCAAGATTATGCCCTTATGACCTGGACTCCGAGTTCCTCTATCAGGCCTTTTGTCTCATCCGGCAAGGCGGAATCCGTGATCAGGATGTCAACATCCGACAGTTTCGAAATGTGGGCGAAACCGCGCTTCCCGAGCTTGCTAGAATCGCAAAGGACAATTTTCCTCTCCGCCGACTGCATCATCTGCTGGGTCAGTTCCGCCTCCTCCCTTGTCGCACAGGTGATTCCATGAATGACATCAAGGCCGTCAATCCCAAAGAACAATTTGGAACAGAATATGTTCCGCACTGATTGAATTGCATCGTTGCCATAGACGGACAAAGTGTTACTGTACAACATGCCTCCAACCTGCATCACTGAAATACGGTCGTTTTCACCAAGAATTGTCGAGATGTTGACCGCCGTCGTCACGACATTGAGCCGCCCCTTCGGCTTCAGGTTCTCGGCGAAAACCGCGATTGTGGAGCCGGAAGCCATGAGAATGGAATCATTCTCCTCAATGAGTTCAGCGGCAGCCCTTGCGATCTGAAGCTTGGCATCGTAGTTTATCAACTTTTTCTTTCCAAGGCTGATGTCCTTTATCGGAGCGGAAGACGGCATCGCGCTTCCATACGACCGGTGCAGCAAACCTTTTGATTCAAGGTAATTCAAATCTTTTCTAATCGTGGTCTGGGTCACACCGAACCTCTCGGCCAAGACCGAAACCTTGACAAGACCTTGATCGAATATCGAGTCGAGAATTAATTGTCTTCTTTCACGAATTCCTCCCATTATTCCAGAAACAATTTTATCGTTTGTTTATCAAGCGTTAAAAACACGGCTTACTTAGTAATCCTTAAAAAATAACTTGGTAATCTTTGATTGTCTTTTCGGTCTATATGTCTTTCCTCATCAGTCATGTGCCACCGGCACACTCCTTCTTCCAAAAGACATCTATCCTCGAAAATACCGCCAAATCTTTACCAACTTATATTTTAACGCTTACTTAATTCATGACTGCAATATACGTATTTTATTCGATTAATACAATTCACAGGCTTGTATTAGTTTCGTTTCAAGTTTCGAACGAAATATTTTTAGTAAAAATCACAACATTTTTCGCAAATTTATTTTCTAAAACAAAATATTTACATACATTTGCACAAAACAGGAAAACACAATTTAACGGGTAAACCACAAATTATTTGCTATATGAGAGTAATTTTCAAGCATTTTCTCACCACAGTCCTGATTCTCGCGGCGACAGTTTCCTTATCGAAACCTTTGGCGTCAGCCGCAGTGTCGGATCAAGACGGTAAGACCGTAATCGTCAAAGGAACGGTGAAAGGAACTGATGGAGAGCCACAGATCGGCGCCATGGTCTATGTGAAAGGCATAGCGACCACAACCGCGTCGAGCGCGATGACTGACGCGAATGGAGAATATTCACTTTCCGCGCCTTCTGGCGCTGTGCTCGTGGCCAGTCTTCTCGGTTTCAAGGAACAGGAGCAGTCCATAGGCGGAAGAGACGTGGTGAACTTCATTCTGGAGCAGGAAAACACTATCCTTGATGATGCCGTGGTCATCGGCTATGGAACGCAAAGCAAACTGACTCTTACAGGATCCGTGGCCCAGACCTCTGGCCGCGAACTTGTGAAAAACTCCTCGGTCAACATCTCGCAAGGTCTGGCCGGCCGCCTATCCGGTGTGATTGTCAGCAACCGCACCGGAGAACCTGGAAAGGATGACGCGACCATGTTCATCCGAGGCCGAAGCACTCTTGGAGACAATAGTCCGCTCATCGTGATTGACGGAGTTCCAAGGACGAATGAGGAATTCAGCAGGTTGTCCGGTGACGAGATCGAAAGCGTCAATGTGTTGAAGGACGCGTCAGGAGCCATTTATGGGGCGCGGTCGGCCAACGGTGTCATACTCGTGACAACAAAGAGAGGCAAGTACAACGAAGGGGCCAGTGTCACATTCAACTACGATCTTGGCCTCCAGCAGCCGACACGTCTGGTCCAGATGGCGGACGCCATCCAGTACACAAAGGCATACAACGCCGAACTGGCCATAACAGGAGCGGCTCCGATGTATAACGAGACACAGATCCAACATTACATAGACGGTGACGACCTGATAAACTACCCTAACACGAACTGGTTCGACGAGATCATCAAGCCGGTCTCCGTGCAGCATAAGTATGGCGCGAGCATAAGCGGAGGAGCGGAGAAAGTAGCCTGGTTTCTGGAATTCAACGGTCAGTATCAGGATGGAATCTACCGGAAGAGCGCCACAAAGTACGATCAGTACAATGTCCGTTCAAACATCGATGTCCAAGTAACCAAATCCCTGAAACTCGGACTCAATCTCAACGTGCGCCAACAGCACAAGAACTACTCGGCGTTTCCGTCCGACAGCTATGGCATCTTCTACATCACAACGAGGCTGAAACCTACCGGGGCGGCATATTTCCCAAACGGCTACCTGCGGGGAGGCACCAACCCTGCTGTTCTGGTTCAAGACCTTACCGGTTACGACAGGACCACGATCAACACCATAAACACGACTTTAACGGCGAATTGGGACCTCGGCTCCATCACAAAGGGACTGTCCGTGAGTGGGACGATGGCCTACGATGTGATTGGGAACTTCCAGAAGAACTGGCAGAAGAACTGGCAATACTACACCTATGACGAGGTGACGGAACTCTACGAGGAAAGGACCAATTCTTATTGGAGCACCCCTGTGCTTCATGAGTATCAAAGGAACAGCAACACCTTGACCGTCAATGCCAACATCAACTACGACAGGGACTTCAACGGACACCATGTCAGCGCTTTGGCCGGATTCGAGCAGGCATCCTACCGTCTGGACTACATGGGCGCGGGAATAAACAAGTATGACTCCGACATCCTTGACGAGTTCTTCGCCGGGTCGGCGGACAAGAATTGGTACAGCATCAAAGGCTATGCGAGAGAGACGGCCAGAAGAAGCTGGTTCGGGAGACTCGGCTACGACTGGAAGAGTCGCTACCTCCTTCAGGTCATCGGACGTTTCGACGGTTCGGAGAACTTCCCTGAGAACAAACGCTGGGGTTTCTTCCCCGGAGTCTCCGCCGGATGGAGAATCTCCGAGGAACCGTTCGTCAAGAAGAACGCGCCTTGGCTGACAAACCTGAAGATACGAGCCTCCTACGGAGAGCAGGGCAACGATCAGATCGATTCGTTCCAGTACATGACAACCTACGGCTACACGTCCGCCTCCTCATACAAACTAAGATTCGATGACAAGGATGTCAACTTCATAATCCCAGGGAAGGTTCCGAACAAGAATGTCACATGGGAAGTGGCCAAGACATGGAACATCGGTCTTGACGGAAGCATAAAGAATGGATTGATAGGATGGGAGCTTGAGTTCTTCAAGACCGAACGTTCGAACATCCTCTGCACCAGAAACGCCTCGATACCTTACTACACAGGTCTTCCGGACAGTCTTCCGGACGAGAACATCGGCATCGTGGACAACAAGGGATTCGAACTTCAGCTGCACCATGAGGGAAAATCGAAGAACGGAGACCTGATCTACCATGCGAGCGGAAACTTCATGTTTGTCCGCAACCGCATAAAATTCATGGACGAGACACCTTGGGGCGAAGGTCATGAATACATGAACCTTACAGGACATCCGATGGGAGCCCAACTTTACTATCAGGTGAAAGGAATCAACCGTACCCAGGAAGACCTTGAGAACAATCCGCAGATGGCCGGAGCCACCCTCGGAGACTTCATGTTCGAGGATCTGGACGGAGACGGGAAGATCACTTCCTATGACAGAAAGAGGTGCGACCTGACTCCTGTGCCCGAGATCGTGTTCGGAGCGAACTTCGACGCCACATGGAGGAACCTCGATTTCTCCCTGCTGCTTCAGGGACAGGCGAGGGCCAGATTCTACTATTCCCCACTCACGGATCCGGTCTCCGGAAACATCGAGAGAGAGGCGGCTCTGAACGCATGGACTCTGGACAACCCGACCGCAAGCCGTCCGAGAATCGGTTCCACGGTCAGCAACGGAGGTGTGAACAGAGTGTCATTCTACTACCGCAACGCAGCCTTCCTTCGACTGAAGAATGTCGAAATCGGTTACACCATTCCAGACAACATCCTGTTCAACAAAATGAAAATAAAGAGTCTGCGCTTCTACATCGCAGGTTACAACCTTCTCACCTTCTCCGGTCTTAAGAATGTGGATCCCGAGACAAGCGATGAATCCTACCAGACCTATCCGCAGATGCGGATCTTCAACACAGGCGTGAAACTTACTTTCTAAATGAAGAGACATGAATACCATGAAAAAGATAACCGTAATACTCGCCGCAGTGATCCTTCTGGTCTCCTGCAACAATGATTTCCTGAACAAGACTCCGCTTGACAAGCTTTCGGAGGACGCTGTGTTCAACAGCACAGCCTTGGCGGAGAGTTACATCAACGCTCTCTACACAGTCCTCCCCGACCCATTCCAAGAAGGAAACATCGGATGCATCACCGACGAGGGTTACTTCCGGTACGGAGGTTCAAGCACAAGATACATCGCGTCCGGCAACATGACCCCGGACAACGTCATGTACAACTACGAAGGCGGTCAGGCACACAGCACAAGAACCACATTCCTGAACATCTGGAACCGCACGTATGAACGCATCTACAGAATGAACTATTTCCTGAATTATGTGGATGAAAAGGGTACGAATATTCCAGAAGACGATGTGAACAGGCTTAAAGGCGAGGTATATTTCCTCCGTGCATGGGCGTACTACAACCTTATTCAGAGATATGCCGGAGTGCCGATCATCACAAAGGCCTACGACCTGACCGACACTTATGATGCGAAAAGGGACAACTTCGATGATTGCGTCAACTTCGCTCTGGAGGATCTTGACAAGGCGGAAGAGCTTCTTCCGGCAAAGGACAAGGCAACGAAAGGCAGGGCGAACAAAGACATCGTTCTGGCACTCAGAAGCCGTCTCACGCTGGTAGCCGCATCTCCGCTGTTCAACGACCCGGCCCGTCCGGAAGGTGGAATATTCAGAGGTCAGTACAGCGCCGACAAATGGAAAAGGGCTCTGGATGCCACGAAACGGATAATCGACCGCGCCGATGTGGACGGATCCTACAGATTGGACGACACCTACGACGGAGTGTGGAAGAACACTGACTCACCGGAACTCATCTGGGCCAAGTATTTCATTTCAAGCGCCGATGCCAGCGACAACACGATGAAGAAAGCGCAACTGCTCTATTCTGTGGTTTATTTCAATGGGTGGACAGCGTTCCAGCCAACCCAGGCCATGACCCTCGACTATGAGATGACCAACGGGAAGAAGATCTTCGAGGACGGTTCAGGCTACGATGTCAACCATCCGTTCAAAGGACGTGACCCTCGTTTCTACAAAAGTGTGGCGTCACCGTTCTGCAATTACCCTAACACGGACAACTCCGGCTACCATGACAATGTCCTGGATCTTTCGCTTTACTATGACAATGTCAAGAAATCCGATTTCGACGAAGGTAAGAAAGAGCCTTCCTACAGCGTGAAAGCCAAACATCTTCTGGACGCGACCAGCACAATGGGACTGGAGATGATGAAATGGTACATCCCGACCTCACCGATCACAGAGGCCGAGACCGGCTCCGTGCTTTACCCTTGGTTCAGGCTGGCGGAGATGTACCTGAACTATGCTGAATGTGCCTACATGACCGGGAATGAGGCTCTTTGCCGCCAGTACATCAACAAGGTGCGCTCTCGTTCCGACGTCCGGATGCCGGAAATCAAGGAATCCGGAGAGGCTCTTTGGGACCGTCTGGTAAACGAGCGTAGGGTGGAGCTGGCTTTCGAGGCCATCCGCTATTTCGATGTGAGAAGATGGAAGACGGCGCAGTTCTACGAGAACGTTCCGTTCGCGGGAATGAGAACAATGGTTCTTCGCAATGGATCCCGGAACGACACCATCTACCGTGTGGCACATCCTTACGATGAAAGCCTTACTCACACTTGCTACTATTGGCCGAACTCGGACGAAAGGAAGGACTACGTGAAAGCCAACACAAGGGACATTTTCGAGGAGGCCAGCCAGGATTCAGACGGCGCGGTCCAGGTAAACGGCTCCTGCATCAAGTACCGTTGGCTCGGAAAGGACTACTGGGTTGATTACGGAGACTGCCGTCTCACTGTCAGTCCTACCCAGAAGCATTTCAGGAAAGTGAACGGAGAATGGCCTAACTATCTTATGCCTATTCCTGCGAACGAAATGACAAAGGCCAATGGCACATTAGTACAGAATCCTGGTTATTAATGTATAGCCAATGCGAGTTCGATGAAATTGAATATTAGAATAATAACGGAAGTTGAAGTAATATGAGGATAAAGGCACTTGCAGCGATAGCGTCCTCCCTGCTGGCTGTCGCCTGCGGCGGGAACCGCCTGAAGATGAACTATGGTTCGGCTGACATCTCCACGACTCCCCGGGAGCATGTGGTCCTTGCCGGATTCGCCGCAAGGCATGGCCTGTCAGATGGCATACACCAGAGACTTCGTACCCATTGCCTTGTCTTCAAGGACGGTTCCGGTAGGAAGGTATGCGTCATTTCCAATGACCTGATGGAGATTTCTCCAGCTATCACCGACACACTCCGGACATTGGTCTCTGAGCGGTCCGGACTGGACAGAGAACGCATCCTGATCCATAACATCCACACTCATTCCGCACCAAGATCAGGAGGTTCAAGCACTTGGACAGGGGGTACGAACAGAGCGTGGAAGTTCAGAATGATTGATTCTTTGGTGACCAACGCCGTGAGGACAATCACGTCGGACAGGGATTTCACCAGATTCGAGCTTGAGACAGGACGCGCCAGAACAGGAATCAACGGCAACAGATGCGAGAAAGGAGGACCGGTCGATCATGATGTCTATGTGGCAAGGTTCATCAGAGAAGGGAAGCCTATGGTCTCGGTCGTCAATCTGGCGTGCCACCCTGTGTGCATGGGACCCGGCAGCCATGCGTTGTCTTCGGACTATCCGGGAATATGCGGGGAAATACTTTCCAGGCTTTGGGGTGGGGAGGTGTTCCAGCTGACAGGGGCGGCGGGCAACATGGACCCGGAAAGAGGGCCTCAGGACGCCGCCTATGCGGAAGAATGTGGGCAAGCGTTGGCTGATTCCCTTGCCGGAATGTCATTCACGAAGGTAAAGGGAAAAGGGTTGATGCGGTTTGTGAATGAGGCCGTGGACCTTCCATACCAGAAGGATTCGATCACAGCGGAACTGGTCAGACACCACGCTGATTCGCTCGTCAGGACCTCCTCCAAGGTCTCGGCATCTTTCGGAGAGGATGTCAGAAACTGGGAACGCGAGATTCTGGAAAGGTTCAGGAACGGTCCGGTTCCAAACCGGCTACGTTACCACCTGCATGTCTTGGATCTGGACGGCGTGATGTTCTTATTCAGCGACGGAGAGCCTTTCTGCGAGTACCAAATGGACATCCGCAAGGATTTCCCTGACAGGACGATCTTCTTCGCCGGCTACACAAACGGGCAGAATTCCTATCTTCCGTCCGAAAGAGCCTACAAGGTGCGCAAGGGTTATGAATATGAGACCGAGCAGATGCACATCTACATCAAGGCCCCGTACCCTCTCTCCTGTTCCGCTCCGGCAGTCTATCTGGCAGGAGTCAGAAAGATCATAGATGATGCGATCTGTTCAGAGACTGAGGCTCCCGTTAAGGATGCGGCCGGCTACGGAGTGATTCCCGCTCCTGAAACCTTGATTCCGAAACCGGGAGAGTTCACCATAAGCGGAAAGACATCAATCCAAGTCGAAAGCGATGACAGCGGATTCGCCGAGGCCGCGGGGATATTCATCGACAGAATCAGGAGTGCCGCCGGGATTGACTTGTACAAAGGAAGCGGCAAAGGTGGACGGATTGTCCTTCGCAAGGTAGAAGGACTTGCAAATGAAGAGTATAAGGTAATAATATCATCAAAAGAGGTTCTTCTGGAGGCGACCACTTCCACGGGTGCGTTCTATGCCTTGCAGACAGTCCTTCAACTGCTTCCTCCGGAAATATATTCACAGAATAAAGTCTTCGGCGTCAGATGGAGCGCGCCATGCTGCGAGATCAGCGACAGACCGGCGTTCGCCTACAGAGGCATGATGCTGGACTGCGGAAGGTACTATTACCCTAAGGAATTCGTGAAGAAGTTCATAGACCTGATGTCGATGCGGAAACTGAACATGTTCCATTGGCATCTGACGGAGGATCAGGGTTGGAGAATTGAGATAAAAAAGTACCCTCGGCTCACCGAAGTGGGATCGAAAAGGCCTTTCACGGCGGACTATGACGGGAAGAACCCTGACGGGAAGCCACAAGGCGGATTCTACACTCAGGAGGACATCAAGGAGATTGTTGAATATGCAAGGCTCAGACATGTGACCGTCATTCCAGAGATAGAGATTCCGGGGCATTCCACAGCTGCTCTGGCGGCATACCCGCAATTGTCATGCGACACGACAAAGACTTATGAAGTGTCCACCTGCTGGGGTGTCAAAGACGATGTATATTGTCCGAGTGAGTTCACGTTCAAATTCCTTGAGGATGTATTCACGGAGATGCTGCCGTTGTTCCCTTCAAGGTACTGGCACATCGGAGGAGACGAATGTCCGCAGAAAGCCTGGAAAGAGAGTTCCGTCTGTCATGACTTGATGAAAGAGAAAGGCATGAAGAGTTACGACGAGATACAGTCTTATTTCGTGAACCGTGTCAGCACATTCCTGAGGAATCATGGAAAGACTGTGATAGGCTGGGACGAGATTCTGGACGGAAGCGCCGTGGACGGGATGATCGCCCAATCGTACAGGGGCCATGCCCCGGCGGCGAAAGGAATCAGGAGAGGACACCAAGTGATCCTCTCACCTGACCGCTGGTGCTATTACAATTACTACCAAGAAGATCCAGAGACGGAACCAAAAGCGCAGCCACTGCTTCTTACTCTTAAGAAAGCCTACAGTTATTTCCCTGTGGTGGATTCCCTTCCGGAACTTAGCGCAAAGTACATCATCGGGGTCGAGGGTTGTGTCTGGGGTGAATATATTCCGGACAGCAGGACGGCAGAGTACTGGGCTTTTCCGAGGACATCCGCGCTGTCGGAGGTGGGATGGACCAAGCGGCAGAACAAGGACTGGCAGTCCTTCAGGGTCAGGATGGAGAAAGAGTTGAAACGCCTTGGGATGTCAGGGGTGAACTGTTCCGAAGCCTACTGGAATGTGATCTTCGACTACGACAGTGTGAATCTGCCACGGCCGGAGCGGGCGGATCTGATGCTGGACTACCCAGGAGCCGCCATCCGCTACACCACGGACGGTAGCGAGCCGGACATGGACTCAAGAATATTCCTGAGCGCATTCACTCCTGAAAAAGGTACCACGGTGAGGACGCAAGGATTCACCCATGACGGAAAGAAGGTGGGAAAAGAAGTTGAAAAGAAGTTTTGACTATGAATAGATTGATTCTATCGCTGGTCGCGGCGCTCGCTGTCGCATGCACGGACGAAAAACCGGAGAATGATTCCATAAGCGTCATTCCTTGGCCATCGCATGTCCAAGCTGAAGAAGGACATTTCTCCCTCTGGAAAGGCACAGTGGTCCATCTGGAGGAGGACTCCGAGATTCAGCGCACCGTAGGTTTCCTCAACGAAAGACTGTCCAAAGTCTCCGGATACACCCTGAAGACCAAGCCGATGGACCTGACCGAGACAGAAGGAATCTTTTTCCTGAACACCGGACTCAAGACGGAGGCATACTCTCTCCGGATCGAAAGCGGCAGGATTGTCATCGAATATGGCGACGGAGCCGGAGCGTTCTATGGACTTCAGACCCTGTTCCAGTTATTTCCTCAGGAGATATTCTCCAGTGAAAAAAGCGGAAGGAAGCGTTGGGATATTCCTTGCTGCGTGATAGAGGACTCACCGAGGTTCAGTTATCGTGGAATGCATCTGGACTGCTGCCTGCATTACTTCGACATCGACTTCCTGAAAAGGTACATCGACTTGATGGCGCTGCACAAGGTGAACAGGTTCCATTGGCACCTTACCGAGGATCAGGGTTGGCGTCTGGAGATAAAGAAATACCCGTTGCTGACAGAGAAAGGACAGTGGAGGAAAGAGACCGTCATAGGCTCTTTGGCTTCTGGAATCTACGACGGAAAGCCCTACGGAGGGTATTACACACAGGAACAGGTCCGTGATCTTGTGGAATATGCCGCGCAAAGGTATGTCACCATCATCCCGGAGATAGAGATGCCAGGACACGCTCTCGCGGCAATAGCATGCTATCCATCACTCAGTTGCGGGCTGGACAGCACATACGAGACGGCCACACGGTGGGGAGTGTTCCGTCAGGTATATTGCCCCAAAGAAGAGACTTTTGAGTTTCTTCAGGACGTGTTGGATGAGGTCATGGATTTGTTCCCGTCAAAGCTGATACACATCGGAGGGGATGAATGTCCCAAGGCAAGCTGGAAAGAATGTCCGCATTGCCAGGCTCTGATAAAGCGCCTTGGACTCAAGGACGAGTTTGAGTTGCAGAGCTGGTTCATCCAAAGGATCGGGAAATATGTGAACTCAAAGGGACGGGAGATCATCGGATGGGACGAGATTCTTCAAGGCGGACTTGCTCCCGGAGCGAAAGTGATGTCATGGCTGGGAGAGGAAGGTGGAATCAAGGCCGCCAGAATGCACCATGAGGCGGTGATGGCGCCACATCCGAAATACTATCTGGACTATTGGCAGGGAGACCCGGACAGCGAGCATCTTGCCATGGGCGGACCGACAATGCTGAGAACAGTGTATGACTACGATCCGGTTCCGGAAGTCCTCACCAATGACGAGGGCAGGTACGTAACAGGAGTGGAGGGCTGCGTCTGGACTGAATATATGCCGACTCCAGAAAGGGTGGAATACATGGCGTGGCCAAGGATGTGCGCGATCGCGGAAAGCGGCTGGAGCGAGGCTGACAAAGACTGGGACTTCTTCACCAGACGGCTCGAACGTCATTTCAGGGTACTCGACTTGCTGGGAGTCAAGGCTTGCCGGAACTTTTTCTGTCCATACATAGAATTTCATCCGGACACCGCACACGACAAAGTGGTCACAATCAGCGCCGACCTTCCTGACTCCGAGATCCGGTACACGCTTGACGGAAGCGAGCCGGGGCCACAGTCGCCGCTGTACTCCGTACCATTTGTGATCAACAGATCCCAGACAGTAAAAGCCGTCCTTGTCAGGGACGGGAGAATCATGGGGGAATCAAAGACCAAGAAATATTAATAAAATTTGATGATCATGACATTAAGACTTACCGAGCAGCCGTCGCTGCATGACAATCTTGAGAAAAAAAGCGTGGCCGAGCTGCTGCGTGAAATCAATGAGGAGGACAAGAAGGTTCCTCTTGCGATCGAAAAGGTGCTTCCTGACCTTGAGAGACTGGTAAGCGCGATAGAGCGCCAGATCAGGAACGGAGGCCGGATGTTCTACTGCGGAGCCGGCACCGGAGGCAAGCTGGCCGTCCTGGACATGCTGGAGATTCCGAACACCTACGGAGTGTCTCCGGAAATGATACAATGTGTTCTTGCCGGAGGTGTGGAGAATCTGGTGCTTGATCTTGAAGAGAAGGAAGACGATGTGGAGGAAGGTTGGAAGACCCTCCTTGAAAAGAACATCTCTCCGGCGGACATTGTCGTGGGAATCTCGGCCAGCGGGAACACACCGTATGTGTTGGCGACACTGAAAGCATGTCACGAGCATGGAATCCCGACAGGCTCGTTCGTGAACAATCCAGGTTCCCCCATCTCAAAATACGCTGACTATCCGGTGGAGGTGCTCACTGGCCCGGAATTCATCACCGGGAGCACCAGAATGAAGTCCGGAACCTCTCAGAAACTTATCTGTGACATGATCAGTACGACCGTGATGTGTCGGCTCGGACGTGTCGAGGGCAACAGGATGATTCACGCGCATCTGATCAACAACAAGGTTGTGGACAGGCTAACCCGCACGATGGTCGAGCGTAATCCATCATTGGAATATGACACCTGCGAGACCGCGATCAGAAAATACGGAGGGCTTACGGAAGCGGAAGCCGGGCTACTCAAGGCAGGAATCCTGAAGAAAGAACCAACGGAAGTCAATTAACATATGGAATACAGCATAATGATTTCATTCTTAATCACAGCTCTGTTTGTCAGCGGAGGATGCGACAAGTCCGAAAATGGGAAGGACGATGTCAACGCTTTCAAAGGAGTGGTGATCAACGAGATAGCCGCCCATGACCAGACAACAGATGCTGAATCATGGGTGGAGATCCTCAACACAGGAGCGGAAAGTGTCGATGTCTCAGGGTTGGGGTTGTTCCTGACCGATCAGTACTTTTCCTGCAAATGCCTCTACACCGCCCCGGCAGGCACAGTGCTGGAGTCTGGAGAGAGACTTGTGCTGTCAACGGAAAACGGGACACTGGTCACAGGGATCGCCTCGGATTCGGAGTTCGAGTTGAAACTCGCCAGAAAAGCATCAGGGAAAGCGGTTGATGGTTTCGTAAGGAGCGAAGCGTTCGGGAGTCCAAAGGTCCAGACCGACAGAGGAAGCTACCAGAGAATCCCGGACGGAGGAACGCGGTGGAGGAATCTTACATATTCAAGCAAAGCCACGGAGAATGTCATTTTCGATCTGGAACAGACACGTCATTTCGCTTTTTGGGCATGGAAGGCGCATCTGCCAAGCCTTATGGCCGATGACCATGCGATGATGAAGACTCTGAAAGCCAAAGGTTATGACCATATAATCCTGAACTACGCGGCTTTCCATCCGTCCTCAAGGAAGACCACAACAGAGTTCATCGAGGCCGCGGAACGGCTCGGAATCACAGTACACGCATGGATCCAATGCTTCCACAATTCCTCTGGATGGATCAACCCGATTGACGATGAGAACAATCGGTACAAGGATGAAATCTTCGAGGAAATCTCCGGAAACGCCAAAGAATATATTGAGGATTACGGAGTGAAAGGCATTCATCTGGACTACATACGGTTCGGCGGAACCGCCTACAAACACAATCCTTCAGCCGAGGTGAACGCTGTGGGAGCCGTGACCAGATGCTGCCGGGAACTGCGTGAGCTGTGCGACAGTTATGACGAGGGTCTTGTCACATCAGCGGCCCTGATGCCTGACGACAACGAATCGCACTACTACTATGGACAGGATCAGAATGAGATGGGAAAATACATTCACATCCTCATGCCGATGATCTACCGGTACTCCTACGGCTACAATGACGAGGCCTGCCGCAGAGCGGCAAAAAAATTCGCCGACAACACCGGCGGCGCCGAATGCTGGGCAGGATTGACCACCTATAAAGGAGATGACAGCAAGGTCTACCCAATGGACGAGGATGGGATCCTTAAGGACTGTGAAGTCTTCAGAGGCAGTGGAGCCAAAGGACTTGTACTCTTCCGCTACGGCCTTGGCAAATTCCCTGACCTTAATGAGTTTTTTAACAAATAACACTAATAATCAAAGCATTATGAAAAAGATTTGGATTTACATGATTTCCTTGGCCATCTTCGCGGGGCTGTTTTCAGCCTGCAAGAAGGACAGCAAGGACAATGATCCTGACGTGAAGCCGGTCGCGACTGTCTCACAACAGGATCTGACCGGCGCTTTCGCGTCATTGTATTCGGAATGGGAGAAAACCACGACCATCCCGTCCTCGCTCGATGTGGCAGGCAAAAGCCTGACCCAGCCTCAATACCAGCAGGCACTCTGCGCTTTGGTCGTGAACCTCACTTCCGGCAAGACCTCCGGAGACATCGACGTGCTTAACTACAAGCCAGCCGATCATCCTGAAAGGGACAGCTACGACGCGGAGACAATCGCAGTCACCGGTGAGGAAAGCGTCGCGACAGTCGCAACAAAGATGCTGCAGGCCATGAAAGAGAAAGGACAGGTTCCCAACCAGACCCTGTTCACCAGAAACGGCCAGGCCATCGCCTTCTCCACCAACCGTGCGACCGTGACTCTCGCAAGGACGGTGGCAGCCTACAAGAGCGACGGAAAGCTTCCGTCCTCCGTGTCCACTGAATATCTCTCCGCCTCTGCCACGCTCAGGGGATTCGCCGAGCAGCTTGTGTCATACCTTGACGTGTGGCAAAAGACCGTCGGAACGGTCAGCGCAGACGGCAGTCACTGCTCCGACAACAACAGCGCATGGGAGAACGTGCACTTCATCCCGATTCCTTACAGCGGAGGCTACTCTGACGGAAAGGATCAGTACGACCCTAAGTACCAGCCGTACCACACGATCACTGTGGCCGGCACTGAATATACAGCCGCGCAGTGTTTCGTGATCGCCGCCAAAGGGTTCCTTGATCTTGTAACCAAGGAAGGATCAGCCATGAAGCAGACAGAAAGGAACACTCCTGTCCACAATCTTGGAAACGGGAAAGGTCTCAGCGAAAAGATTCCGCTCGCGGACGAATGGGCGACATGGGGATCATATCCTTGGTACGAGAAATCCGATGAGCCTTGCGGGGTCATCAACTTCTCGGACAATGTGCCTTGTGACCTTGGCTTCATGGTCAGAACTCTTCCTTGGTTCCTGAAGAGAGCCCAGGACCTGGGTTGCATCGGCAACTTCCTGAACTACGACGAGGATCCTGACGGCTCGCTCGTCATGCCTCCTTACCGCGGAATCATCTCCCCGATGAGGACGTTCCTCATCATGTGCAGATTCTACAAGCATCTGCTGGACAACGGAATCACAGAGAATGTCTATGACGCAGTGAAGGACATCAAACTTGACTACGACTTCTACGGAATCGAAATGCCAGACATCGAACTCAATACCAAGGAGGTGACGGCAAAGGCCGAAGGAGAGACGGTTGAGGCTCAGTTTGTCGCCAAGAAAGCATGGACAGCCACTGCAGACGCTGACTGGATCACCGTAAGCCCGGCTTCCGGCGAGACCGCATCTCCGGCAAAGATCCAGATCACGGTCAAGGCCAACACCGGAGAGGCCCGGGAAGGTTCCGTCACCATCAAGGGAGGAAATGTCAAGGACGGTCTTGCCGTCAAGGTGAAACAGGCGGCCTATGTCCCTCCGACAGGAACTACAATCAAGGATTTCGCGGAACAATACGTGAAACTGATCGACATCTGGGAAAAGACCACCGGAACCATCAACATGATAACAGGAGAGACTCCGGCGGAGACAGGAAGTGAGTACGAAGAGTTCAACGTTCAGAACGCCCACTATATTCCTTCCACCACCAAGATAACGATAGGTGGCAAGGACTACAACACCGCCGACGTCTTTGAGCTTGCGATGAGGTGTCACCTTCTGCTCAGGGGCTATGACGGAAACCAGACTGGTAAGAACGGTGCGGGAAACATCCCGCAGATCAGCGCCCAGGTAAAGATGTCCGAGACAGAATTGCCTCAGACACATGATTTCACGTGGGGAAGTAGCCCTTACAATGAGACAAAGAACAACGGCGGACATCTTGTTATGGGTTCCGACGAGAACGGGAAGCACTGCCAGGTAAAGATTGACTGGCTTGACAATTTCGCTATGAGAAATGTCAATTTCGCATTCGGCAACGATAACGCGATCTCCAATCTCAGCGGTTATGTCGGCAGGCTTGACGGCTATTATGGATGTGCCTGCTCGATGAGGGCGCTGATCACCTACGCTTTCTTTTTCCAGTACATGCTTGACAACAAACTGGAAGACGCCAAAGGCATAAGCGCCGACCAGATTTTCAGAACCGAGCTGTTCGGAGACGAGAAATAGTTTATTCCTCCGGGCATAGGAGCCTGACCGCTCCTATGCCTGCCAATCAAACACATAAACAATGAAAAAGACTCTTATTCAGGCGCTTTTCTGCCTTGTCACTCTTATGTGCGGTGCCTGCACAGGGCAAAGCAAGGATGACAGCGGAAAGGACACACCCAAGGAATTCATACCGACATCATGGAACGGGGAGTTCCTGAAAGCCATCTCAGACGCCTATGAAACCTTCTCCGAGACGGACGAGATGCCAGTTTCCGTCAATGTGGAAGGCATCACATACTCACAAGCCAAGTATTTCTCCGCCGCATGCGGCATCCTGGATCTGATAGAGGCTTATCCCGACACCTGGCAGGAGAGACCGGATGTGGAGATCCCGAAATATTCAGCGGGCGGTGTCATGCAGTGGAACACTTTCGAACAGGATGAGATCTCCCTCGACGCGGTGAAATGGATGATCGGGAGAATGCGGGAATATGCCTCCGGCAAGGGGATGTACCCGAACTATTGCAGTTTCGGCACAAGGACATGGAAAGACGACAGAAGCGGAGACTCCACGGTGGAACTCAACTACAAGTCTGACAAAGAGGAATATGTCGGGAATATTGTCTTTCGTCAGGCTCTGGTGGTCATGAGCAGGATCATGAACTACTACAAAAACAACCTGATGCTTCCAGAGAAGACATCTTCGTGGTGGTCGGGCTTTCTTGGAAGCACCTCTAACTGTCCTGTTGACGACCCGCTCGTCTTGTCCACCATGAAAGAGGCGATCTCCGGCAAGGTAACGGCCAGGGAAAAAGCCGAAGCCATATTCACTTATGCCAGAGATAATTGGACTTGGGAAGACTATTACAACACCAAAAAGGGGGCAGTCGGAACCATCAACGCCAAAGGAGGCAACTGTTGCGACATGGCTCACGCGATCATCGCAATGAGCCGCGCCGCAGGTCTGCCGGCAAGGTATATTCATGGTCAATGCTATTTCTCCAAATCTGTCATCGGACATGTCATTCCTGAGATTTTCGTGGACGGGGAATGGTTCATCTGTGATGCCACCAACAAGAACTCGGCTTTCGGACGCCCTGTCTGGAAGGGCATGCAGACATTCAATGGACTGTACAACGAACTGCCATTCTAATCATACGGATTAATCAGACAATGAATAATAGATACGCTCTGCCCTTGGCGATAATCGGGCTGATGTTCTTCATCGTGGGATTCGCCATCGGGATAAACAGTTACCTGGTTCCGCTGTTGCAGTCCACCCTGGAGGTGTCCTCTGGAGAATCCTACATGCTTATAGCCTCTACCTTCTGCGCCTTCATGTTCTTCAGTTATCCGGCCGCCAAGGTCATCGGAAAGATCGGCTACAAGAAGACAATGTCCCTGTCGTTCTTTCTGTTCGCCCTTGCCTTCATTCTTTTCTTACCCTCGGCCAAAACAGGCAGCCTTTGGTTGTTCCTCTTCGCTTCGTTCCTCAGCGGCATAGCGAACACTGTCCTTCAAGCGGCAATCAACCCTTATGTGACAATCCTCGGGCCAATGGAGAGCGGAGCGCGTAGAATGAGTTTAATGGGGATATGCAATTCGCTCGCTTGGGCCGCGGCACCGGTGTTTCTGGCGACAGTGATCGGCAAGAACCTGGATGAGGCGGTTTTGACGGATGTTACAAAACCATTCCAGATCATCATCGGAATATTCCTTGCACTTGGTGTTCTGGTCATCTTCGCGCCTCTGGAGGAGGTGAAGGCGGCCGGAGAGGACGAGGATGACGCGGCTGACTGTCCTTATGCAGCGGGAAAGACATCCGTCTGGCAGTTCCCGCATCTGATTCTTGGCGCAGTGGCGATGTTTTTCTACACCGGAGTCGAGACTCTGGCTCTTTCGTCGGTGGTCGATTACGCCAACTATCTTCACCTTCCGGATCCGCAGGTCTATGCCCTTTGGCCAAGCATCGGGATGGCCGTCGGCTATGTTCTTGGAATTTTGTTCATCCCTAAGTTCGTCTCCCAGGTCCAGGCGCTCAGAATCTGCTGCTGGGTCGCTGTCTCGGGATCGCTACTGATTGTCCTGACCCCTCCGAATGTCTCCATCTGGTGCGTGGCCTTCATTGCACTGGCATGCTCCCTGATGAACCCCGCCATCTGGCCACTCGCTATCACCGACCTTGGGCGTTTCACCAAAGTCGGATCGTCTCTTGTGGTGGCCTCATTCGGAGGAGGAGCTTTGATTCCTCTCATCTTCGGCTTCCTTAAAGACGGCATCGGCAATCAGGCCGCCTATTGGATTTGTCTGCCTTGTTATCTGTTCATATTCTACTATGCCTACATCGGCTACAAAATCAGAAAATAACTAAGGAACATGAAAAAAATAAGTTGCTTCAGATTAAGAGAAGATTTTCGAGGATAGATCTTTTTTTGAAGAAGGAGTGTGCCGGTGGCACATGACTGATGAGAAAAGAGATCTAGACCGAAAAGATTCCTTAAGATGATGCAGGTTATTTTTTGAATGTTACTAAATCATAAGAAATATCATGATACTTATAGCGGATTCAGGATCCACAAAAACCGACTGGGCGTGCACAAGTGAGAACGGAGGGAATGTCATTCGTTTCAAGAGCCTTGGCTACAATCCGAATTACATCTCAGGAGAGGAAATCCGGAATGACATCCTCGCCAACCTGCCCGCCGGATTCCCTGTCAAAGACGTAAAGGAAGTCTATTTCTACGGGGCAGGAGTCAGCGAACTTGAGTACGGATTCATGCAGGATGTACTCAAGAGCGTGTTCGTGGCTGCAGAGACAGTGTTCGTCGCAATGGATCTGCTCGGGGCCGCCAGAGCGCTTCTCGGTCAAGAGTCCGGATTCGCTGCCATCCTCGGGACAGGTTGTAACACCTGCTTGTACAACGGTGAGGAAGTGACACTCAACATCGACTCCCTTGGTTTCATTCTTGGGGACGAAGGCAGTGGCGGCTACATAGGAAAAACCCTGCTGAGGGACTACATGAGGGGGAATATGCCTCCGGAAGTATTTGCGGAGGTCAAACCCTTGGTAGGCAAGTCAGTGGACGAAATCATCGAGCAGGTTTACCAGAAGCCGAAAGCCAATCGTTACTGTGCCCAGTTCTGCAAATGGGTCGGAGATCACCGGCACTCGCATCCCTATTACCACGACCTCATGTTAGGAGCGTTCCGTGATTTTTTCAGAAATATAGTGAGTCTCTACCCTGACTACAGAAAGTACAAGTTCAACTGTGTGGGTTCAGTGGCATTTCACTATTCTGATCTACTAGGCCAGACCGCGGAGGAATTCGGAATGAAGATGGGCGACATCATCAAAGCTCCAATCGATGGTCTGATAGAGTTCCACAAACCACAGGCACGGTGATGTGCCTCTGGTACGGCTTTGTCAATGGCTTACGTGGCTGACTCTATCTTCGAGAGCGAGGGTCAGCCACGCAAATATGCCCTCATCCCTCTCAAAGCCACTCATCCGTGTCTGGGAAATGGCCAGTCGCTGAGCCAGTCGAAGCGACCAGACATATCTGAAGATAGGATATATACAAAAAAAATGAGCGTCGACGCATCGCGCGTGGACTCTCACTCTAACCACATAATTAATAACACTAAAACTAATAACCAATAGGTTGATCGGGGAGAGAACCTCCTTGCTCAACCCGAGTACAAAGGTACAGCTTTTTTTGATACTTGCAAACATTTTTTAATATTTTTTGCAAAAATTTACGAATATACAGACTTAACCGTTTTATTTCCAACCCTATAAACAATAAGGGAAATTTTAATCAGTTTTAATAGACACATGATACACGGCATGAAATGCACATCGCACTTAAAATCTCACAATCTAAAACGTTTCTCCTTACGATTCGTAACCAGAATGTAACATATCTTACATTCCGACACAGGCTAAAGTGGCGACACTGATACGGACAGGAGGCGGAAAAACCGTCCGCAACGCCTTCTGGCAGGAACGAAGCGTCGCCCCGGTCGTGAAAACATCATCCACAAGAAGGATGTGTGAATATTCAGGGAAGGCTCTCATTCGCCTGACCTGAAACGCCCCAGTCACATTGCGGGCCTTTCCCTCAACCGAGAGTTTTGTCTGTGTACGGGTTCTGCGGGATCGGTAAAGGATGTCGGTGCGCATCTCCGCCCCGAGAAAACTTGCCAGAACCTCGGCTATGATCTCAGCTTGATTATGTCCTCGGGGCCAAAGCCGGGTCCAATGCAAGGGCACAGGAATCACGGCATCCACATCTGAGTAAATCGGTGACGCGGCCATCTCACGGCCCAGCATCGAGGCGAAATAACGGCCCGCGGCATAGTCGGAATGATATTTCAGTCTCTGGGTGATCTGCCTGTAGCCTGTCTGGGAGCGGTAAAAGAACAGGGATGTGGCGTAGGAATATTCCTCAAAAACGCAGGTCGCATCCAGATCACGCTGGATCAACGCATTGAACCTGTCGGCAAGTTGGTTGTGCGGCATATTCGAGAAATATGTCCGCGGCAGATCGGCAAGGCATCCGATGCAGAGATGGCGTTCGCGCAGGGCAAGAGGTCGTCCGCAGACAATGCATTCGCGTGGCATGATGAGATCGCCAAGGGCGGTGAGGACATCATAAAAAGTAACGTTTCTTATCATAGTTTACAGTTCATATTCCGCAATTATAGGGAACAAAAACGTAAATTTTGATAAGAAACGTAAAAAGTTGGGTTCTTACCCCCACATTAATCCTGCCCCAGGGTCTTGACCGGATTCTTGGTGGCGGCGGCGTAGGTCTGGCCGACAACGGAGATGAACGAAATCAGGAGTGAGATCAAGGCTGCGAGGACAATCGCCCACCAAGGGTAAGTGATCTTCGTGTAGAATCCTTGGAGATAATAGGTTATGCCCCACACGGCGAACGGAACGGCAAGCACGACGGCGACAAGGCTCATGATCATGAACGACTTGGACAATGTCCATACGGCCGAGTTGACTTCCGCGCCGAAAACTTTGCGGACAGCGATCTGGCGACTCTGCTGCTCAGTGAAATAGAGCGACATAGCAAACAGGCCGAGAGCCGAGATCAGGATGGCCATGACCATGAACGAAATCACGAGAAGCATCGTGTTCTTGGTGCCCTTCAGATCATCTACCAGTTTCTCGTCCAGATAGTAAGCCTCCATCTCCACAGGAACGCCTGTGGTCTCCTTCGCAAACTCTTTGCAGACATTCCTGACCGCGGCCATAGCCTCGGAGCGATCACCCGTTATCTTAAGAAGCTGAATGAAGGCATAATCATAATTCTCGTCGATAATCCTTATGGAATTACGCTCGTTCTCCATCGGCTCGAACAGAGCGTTGTTGGCGCGGAAATCCGGGATGACGCCACAGATTTCATATTCACCATTGGTGTAGCTTCCGCCAGCGTAAGGATGCTCCGCCGTCACACCGAGGGTTCTCTTTGAAGTCTCAGTCAAAAGCACTTTTGGCGAAGAGAGTTCGCTGTACTTTTCCAAGACCTTGATTCCCAGAATACTAAGCGAAGTCGTGTCCAACTGGGCCATACGCATCCAACCGATTATCTGATTGTTCTCATCGTGAAGGCCGTTCGCTCCGCAAGAAATCGGAGAAGTGATTCCAAGTCCTGCGTCAACCACCTGAGGCAAAGCCTTCAATCTGGTGCGAAGCGCCTCCTGAGGTCCTCTCCTATAGCCTACATCTCGTGAATTGACCTGAATGACATCCTTTGTCTCGTAGCCCACCGGAAGGTTCACGAGGTAGCTCACCTGCGCTGTCATCACGATGGCCATTGTGATAAGGATGGTGCTGAACACGGTTTGAAGAACGATGAACACCTTGCCGAAAATCATCTTGTTCTTGAAACGGAACTCCCCTTTCACGACATCGATCGGTTTGAAGCGTGAGACAAGCATCGCAGGGAGCAGCGCCGAAACCACGGAGATGACAACCAACGCCAGAACAGCCCAAAGCACGGTGCTAAAGTCAGGTGTCAGCACAATGTCGGCGTTCAAAATCCTGTCAAAGAGCGGTTTGAATGAATATGCCAGCAGACAGCCCACTGCGAAACACCCGACCGTGAAGGCGAATGACTCGGCGATGTACCTCGCCACTATATTCCTTGAGCTTTCGCCAAGCAACCGTCTGGTGGCCATTTCCTTGGCGCGCTTTCCCGTCTGCGCGACAGTCAGATTGATGTAATTGAATATGGCGGAAATCAGCAGCACCAGAGCCACAATGAATAGTAACCCAACCTGTTTTTTGTCACCCGTTCTTATGCAACTATAGGACTTCAAATCCGAAAAATAGACCTTGTCCAGTCTCGTCACGCTTGCCCCCCACAAAAAGGCGTTATCGGAATTGTCAGCCTTATAGAAATTCCAGTACCCGAGATACTTTTTAAGAAGATCATCACGCACCTTTTCCACATCAGTTCCTTCGTCAAGCCGGACAATCGGAATAGTGTTGCCGAAATTGTCCATCCACGCAAACCGCTTCTGAGCACATTTGATGCTTGTGAACAGATCATATTGCTTGAACACATCGGTCGGCCCGAAATCCTCAACGACTCCGATTACAGTCCACTGATCTTTACCTGCGTTCAATGTCCTGCCTATAGGATCCTCATTTCCAAACACTTTCTTGGCGAACGACTCGGACAGAATCACCTCGTCCTCGTTCTCCAGAACCCTGTCCTTCGAGCAACCGGCAAGACGGTAGTCAAAGAGATTGAAGAAATTAGTGTCTATCGAAGCCTCTGCCGCCTTATAATAGTCATCGCCGACCATAATGTCGACATCTCCCCCATCGCAGATTTTAGTCCACGACTTGATCTCCGGAATAGACGGGAAAAACTCATCGGAAGTTCCGAGCGTCATTCCGAAAGAGTCGCCGGCACCGACAACATACAGCTGCTTGGAAAGCGGCTGCTTAGCTCCGACACTGAACTCCGTCCTGGCATACGAAGCCAGCAGAATGACAAATCCCAATGCCACCGAAAGTCCGAAAACCTCGATGAAGGTGTAAAGCTTGTTCCTCGACAGGAACTTCAAATACGTGCTTGACATATTATCTCCAATAATTAATCTCAAAAACAGCTTCTCATTTTCCGGCAAACCCTCGGCAACTTATCGCCGTCTCTTCCCAGAAACGACACTTTCGCCGAACAGAGTTCATGCCAAACCATACAACTAATTATTTGTTAATATTTTAGCGATTAACCATTTTTCTAAAAGTGTAAAGAAATTTAACACCCACTGTAAAGAAACTTTACACTTTCACCAGTCACTTCAACAATCTCAGTGACCGCAAACTCAGTCGTAAACCAGATTTTCCAATCAGAGAGTTTTGTACTCCAGAAAGGTCTCAACTGCCCAAAATCCACGATTCAAGGCGTTGGTACACCAGACGGCCTTTTCCTGTACCAAATTCACGATTCAATGCAGTTGGTACACCAGAAAGCCTTTTCCTGCACAAAACCCACGATTCAAGGCAGTTGGTACACCAGAAAGCCTTTTCCTGTACCAAACCCACGATTCAATGCAGTTGGTACACCAGAAAGCCTTTTCCTGTACCAACTCCATGATTCAATGCAGTTGGTACACCGGAAAGCCTTTTCCTGTACCAAATCCACGATTCAATGCAGTTGGTACACCAGAAAGCCTTTCCCTGTACCAAATCCACGATTCAAGGCAGTTGGTACACCAGAAAGCCTTTTCCTGTACCAAATCCAATCATCAAATTGAGTAAGCGTTAAAAATATGTCGAATGCGGAAGATTGAGACTGAGCTGGGAGTCAGCGTCGGAACGGGTTTTCTCGTATGCGATGACGGTGTCAAGATCCGGATTGATCATCAGATCCAGATTCCAGATCATGAGGCGGTCACCGGTCACGACTTCCTTGAAACAGTCAGTTATGCCGACAATGGCTGGAATGCCGATGCCTTTAGCAAGGACACAGACCTGACCGTCAATGTCTTCCTCTTGAGTGACAATTCCTACCACGTTGCGGAAATCAATCAGCGTGGAGTCTGACAGTGACAACCGCTCGGCAACAAGGACGCTGCCGGGCGGGATGTCCTCGAACGGATTCCTTTGCCCGCAGTCTCTGACCACGAACGCACGGCCTTTCGCAAAGCCACGGACACCCGTTCCACGCACTGTCATATTCCTAATACATATCTTGCCGGCAGACAATCACCAGTGGCACCGATCATATTCAAAAGTAATTGTCCGCCGACGAAAAAATCTAATTCCTCTCCTTTGTCAGGTCCCAAGCGGCGCCGGGAGCGAAGACAGACTCAACGAGCTGATCGTAGAACATTCCCCTCTTCGCAAGATCGAGCACATTGAAGCGGAAACGCATCAGCTGAACCTTAGGGAACATATTCTTAAGCATCTCGCGGGTCACTCCGATCATCGAAGGATCGTACGGCGCGCCGGCCTTCTTCATCAGATCCTGCATCTTGGCGAATGAATATACCTGTCCCTGAAGCTTCTTCTTGAGTTCCGGCCAGCCTTCCTTCACCTTCGTCAGCTGGACACGTACGGTCTCCGCATCGTCATATTTCTTGGTGATCTCAGTGTAGCCAAGCTTTGGCGCAGGGAAATTCTTGAATATCTCAAGCGCCCTTTCCTGCTCCTGCTCAAGCGTAGGCCAAGCCTTGACGCAAGCGTCCACATCGATCTTGGAGAGGTCCATCTTGAACAGCTCATCGAACACGGCGCACATCGTCAGCGTGCCGATGGCCACCTGAAATCCGTGAGACTGAAGCTTGCCGTTGAAACGATGATGTGTCATGTCAAGAATATGGCTGAACAAGTGATCGCAGCAAGAAGCAGGACGGCTGGACTGTGCGGCCTGCATCGCTATTCCACTGAGAGTCAACCCCTCGAACAGATCGGCAACGGCCTGTTTGTCACCCTTGGCCACACCCTCCGGGTCAGCCAGAAGGTCATCAAGACAGTCCTGAAGCACGTGCCAGGCATCCGGCTTGATCGGTTCCGTGCCCATCAGGTCGGCGATCATCCACTCGGCTCCGGCAGGAACCTTTGCGGCAAGATCGGCGTAACCGGCGGCGGTCATCACCTTCGGGGCGGAGGCGATCACGTCAATGTCCGCGATGATCACCTTTGGAGCCGGGCAGGAGAATGTCTGCTTGGAGTTATGGTAGGAAATCGAGGCACCGAACGACGAGAAACCGTCCACGGAAGCCGCCGTCGGCAATGTCAGGTAGGACTGGCCGTAGTGATGCGAGGCAAGTTTGCAAAGGTCGTTGATGACTCCTGAGCCCACGGATATGGTGACATATTCAGCCTCGGAAGACGGTCTGAACGCCTTCTCCGCATCCGGTTCCACATATTCAGGATCATTCTCGATGGCCTTGGCGGCGGAGAAGTCTCCGGCGATGATGTGGTCAACCATATCGACGTACCTCCAGTCGGCGTGGAACTCCTTCGTCTCGATGACATATTTATCCGTGTGGACACCCGCGGCCACAAACTCATCGTACACCTTCTGGCCAAGAACCTTCCAAGTGTTAAGGTCTGCCACCACAACGGCAGCCTTGCTTTCAGGGAACCACTTCTTGAACTCCTCGGGAGCCTGTGAGCTGACTCCGCAGCCCATCTCGAACACCTTGGTGTCGGTGGCGACAGTCAAGGCTTTGGCAATTCTTTCTTTTGAATTCATTATCAATGTTCTTTTAAGTAATTCTAAATAACACGCAGCACCTTTGCCAAATACATAGTGGCTGGATGTCCGCGGATCGGCAAAGTTTTTTTGTCGGCATAAAGTTACAAAAAATCTTTCGTAACTTAGCGACTATGAAAAAGTACATCTCAACCCTATTGGCCCTGCTGGCCGTCCCGATGATGATGGCGGCGCAGGAAAAAAGCCTCCACCAGCTCCAGCAAGAGTTTGTTGACCTGAGGCTCGGAATGTTTGTTCACTTCGGTCTCCCGACCTACCAGACAGCCGACTGGACCGATCCTGACCTTAGTCCGGAGGTGTTCAACCCGGTCAAGCTGGACACTGACCAATGGGTCAAGGCAGCCCAGAGCGCAGGGATGAAGTTCATCTGCGTCTCCGTCAAGCACCACAGCGGATTCTGCATGTGGGACACCAAGACCACGGACTACAGCGTGATGAGCTCGCCTCTTCACCGGGATGTGCTTCGTGAGCTCGTCAATTCCGTCCACAAGGCCGGGATGCAGATAATGTTCCACTTCTCGATCCTGGACACCCATCACCGTATCCGCCCGACCCTGCCGTTCACCCCGGAGAAAATCAACCTGCTCAAAAGCCAGGTGCGCGAACTTCTCACTGAATACGGCCCGGTCAACACCATAATGTTCGATGGGTGGGATGCTCCGTGGGGCAGGATTTCATATTCAGATGTCTCATTCCCAGAGTTTTATCATCTCATCAAGAGCATCCAGCCAAACTGCCTGGTGATGGATCTGAACGGGGCGAAGTACCCGTCCGAGGCTCTGTTCTACTCAGACATCCGCTGCTACGAGCAGGGCGCCGGTCAGAAGATCTCCCCGGAGACCAACCAGCTCCCGGCGATGGCCTGCTACCCTTTGCAGAAGACCTGGTTCTGGAAGACCGAGTTCCCTTCTTCGCCTCTGAAAGACGTGGACGAGATCGTGAAGGGCAACATCATCCCGTACAACAACGCCTACTGCACCTACATCCTGAACTCCGCCCCGAACCGCGACGGCCTGATGGATCAGAACTGCATCGATGCCCTGAAACGCATCGGCAAGATCTGGAAGAACACCGGCCACATCGTGGACGTGGCCGAGACAATGGAGCCGATCACCGACATCAACATCGCCATCGGCAAGCCGTGCGACTCCTCCTGGTCTGACGACATGGACATCATGGATTTCGCCAACGACGACGACTTCCGCACCTGCTGGGTCTCCAGCCCCGAAGTCAAGGAGCCGTTCTGGAAAGTCGAGCTCGACCCAGGCTCCCTCATCAATATGGTCGTGATGACCGAACCAAAGGCTGGCGTGATGCAGGAATATGTCATTGAATATCTCCACAAAGGCACCTGGCACACAGTCTTCAGCGGCACCACCCCGACTCAGAGCCGCGTGAAAATCCACCGTTTCGACAAGGTTTACGCCGACGCCGTCCGTGTCCGTTTCACCAAATGGACCGGCCTCCTCTCCCTCGCCGAATTCGGAGTCTATACCCCGTACGGGCAGTAAGGCCAGCCGCTTCGGGCAATCGCTGAGAGCGGATTTCAGTGATGACCACCCAGGCTTTTCGGCGATAACCACGCACTTGTCAAGGATCCCACGACGCACGAAGAGGAGCCTTTGTTGAGCAAAGCATCACCATGGTCACCAGAACCTCGACCGGTCGCTGAGCCCGTCGAAGTGACCGTGGTCCGGCAAAGCCCGCAGGCAACGATTCGGCAAACCCGCAGGCAACAGTCCGGCAAAGCCGCAGGCAACGGTCCGGCAAAGCCCGCAGGCAACGATTCGGCAATCCCGCAGGCAACAGTCCGGCAAAGCCCGCAGGCAACGATTCGGCAATCCCGCAGGCAACAGTCCGGCAAAGCCGCAGGCAATGGTTCAACTGGCTCTCCGACCGTCTCTCTGTTGGGGAATATGCATGCCGTGGCACTTAATGCACTGATAATGAAACGAAAAAGCGACCTCGTGGTGTCGATTACCGCACCACGAGGTTGCTTATTATATTGACAGATAATAAGTTATCCGCCAAGAATACACTACTAGAATTTGAATCCAATGCCGAAAGTCCAGGCATAGTTGTTCCTGGAAGCTGCCGAGTACGATATCTGCGACCAGTCATCGCCAACGTAGAACGAATATCTTTTGTAGTCAACACCGATTCCTACCCTGAAAAAATGGCCGCAACCTGAATCGCGGAACCCCTCCGGCATATCCTTCAAGGAAGGAGAATAGTCCGAAATCAAACCTCCTTTCAAATCTATATAAGGACTTATGGACTTGTTCAGAAAGCTGTACCTCAACTGGATAAAGGTCGGTACCAAAAAGGAATTAACATCCGAAAGAGAGTGGAATTTCTGGTTCTTTATCCCGATTCCCACCCCGGCGAACAGTCCCGGAAGAATATTGCACCCCGATGACACGTTCACATATTCTCCGGCAAAACCGTCTTTGAAAAGGACTCCGGCCTCAACGTTTCCGGCGAAGCCGCGGGTGAAACTCGGATTATTGTTCCCCTGAGCGGAAGAAATCATCGTGCTGGCAAGCACGGCCACACAACACAAAAACAGATTAAGTTTCATAACTGATAAGATCTATAAAGTTTTTTGTCTTTAGTAAGCGTTAAAAAATAAGTTGAACTAAATATGTGTCAGATTTATGAGGATAGATTTCTTTTGGAAGAAGGAGTGTGCCGGTGGCACATGACTGATGAGAAAAGAAATATAGACCATAAAGATATGCAAATTGTTCAAGTTATTTTTTAATGATTACTTAGTATTGATTTTTAGTGAATTGTTCTGATTTCGCCCCGTAAATAACACAACTACTATGCCATCACAATATTCATAAAATAGCATCTGCTACGACAGTTACCGACTATATCCTCTCCCCATACTCAAGAGACTGGATTTGCCTTGCTAAAACTCTTTACTCCACCGAACGGATGGCATTATGGGCATTATACTCAACTGTTTCCACTTGCCACCTTCATTGAAGATCATATATGCATTATGCCTGTTCAGCAGATTGAATATAGAAAAAGACAATGACGACGTTCCTCCTTTCCTATGAGTCTCAATCGTATAGGCGACATCTATCCTGAAATAGTCTTTCATTCTCCAGCCGTTTTTGCTTGTCATCTCATAGCGGTTATAATTCAACTCTGTAAACTCGTCCGGAAAAGAGTTGACACCCAAACGCTGATTCCAATAAGGCATTGGCACACCTTGATAGGAAGACGCATAGACAGTTGCCATATTCCCTGACGAATACGCCAAAACACCATTAACATACATTTCCCTCCGGAAGCCTTTCCCTGTACGACGTTTTGATACCAGATATTTAGCCTGAATATTAAGAATATGCCTCCGGTCAAATTTGAAAGGGAATTCTTTGCCGTTATTGAGTTCCAGATAACGTCTGGTAGTTTTTGACAATGTGTATGCCAGTGTTCCGTTGAACTTGTCAGAAGTGTAGGATGCTGACAATTCCGCACCAAAAGACTTTCCTTCACCGACATCAACCTCATCCTCCCAAGTGTCATCACTGAGTCGGAACATATTAGATGATGATTTGTAGCTGACAAGGTTGTTCATTTTTCTATAATAAGCCCCCATTGTCAGATGCAGTTCCGATCCGGAAAAACGATTGTGGTTGAACACTCCGACATAACCTTGTTTCGTCACCTCTTCCGGAAAGTTGTCATCCACAGGAACATCAATATCTAACGCCCATCCTGTAGGCAGACCTTCCAAGATATGATGATACTGGGTGAATTTGTCAAAAGTCGACTCAACTCCGAATTTATCGGACAACATATAGTCAACTTTGAATCTTAGGTCAAAATTATCTCTCAAACTTGAACCGTTCCTTGCCAAAGTATTACGAAGCCCCAAAGAGACATCCAACCTTCGCACAGACAAAAAGGCATCAATGAAAGATGAGTATGTCCTTAACGAATAACACTGGTTGGATCCGGCGCTGAAAGACGATGATTGTTCCTGCCTGTTCATCGGCTTGAAAACCTTTCCATCGCCCATCAAACCTCCGTTTATATTCAGATAATCATTTAATTGCCAATTCAGTTCGCTCTGTACAGCAAAGCTTGATTTCTCATTGCCAAGAACTATCTCAGAAGTTTTTGTATGGTGGCGGTTATAATAGATTTGCCCCTCATTGGATTTCGATGACACATAATAAAGCTTCATGGCCAACCTCAACTTTTCGTTAAGACTTGAATTCCATTGACCTTTAACAGCAAATGTGTTCCACCCCAAATAACTTTTGTCCTCATCATTGAAAAACGAGAACCTATCATTCGAAGCAAACAACATTAAGTCAACAGAATTTGACCTGCTGATATTCCAATCAGACAGAATACACACATCGTAGACATTGCCTGACATTCCAGCGTTGCCGTTATCGTCATCCGCAACCGCTTTCATAATCAGTTTTCCGGCAAACAGCGCCGGAGAAAAGCGCAGTGCCGCCTGCACTCCAAACTTACCATTAGATGACGGAAGCGAAATATACGCTCCTGTCATATATGGAGAAACCGAGACGCTTCTCTTAGCCGATAAAGCTGAGGATTTCTTGGTCCTTATGTCAACTATGGATGAAGATACATCCCCATATCTGGCACTGATTCCACCCGGGCTGAAAGAAGTACTGGCGATAATATCAGGAGAAAAAATTGAAAACAATCCCAAGAGATGGCTTGTGCCACTTATCGGCACCCCATTGAATTCAACCCTGTTTCCACCGTTGTATGCCCCCCTTACAAACAACCCTAAAGTTCCATCCATACCTTGAGCCACACCTGGCAGACTTGAGATATGACGAATCACATCCGGTTCCCCGATGATGGAAATTGTGTTGAGTGACTGCTTGGGCGAGTAAATAAAATTGTTTCCTCGATTATCAGACGAATACGATGCGGTAACCTTGGCACTGTCAATAGCAACAGCTTGTCCGTCAAAACTTTGAGAACGTAAGACAAATTGGGACATGAAGATTGATGCAACAATCAACAACAGATTGTAAATACACCTATTCATAAGCGCTTGGCAGATCAAATTGTGTACATTGGATGATGTGGTCTGAATATGCCCCGAATATTCCCAAACCACCATTGATGTTGCAATAGACGGTACTTTCATCCAGCCATTGAGTCGGATCATCAAAGTTTTGGTGCGACATCATCTTCATAAGGCTTGTCTTCAAATACTTATCATATTCATCAGAGACACTCCGGAATACCATCAGACTCTGTCGTAATTGTCCTTCCACATAGAATTCCCGCCGACTTGAATCTTCCGGCAAAACCCTTATGTAACAAAGATGCTCCCTTGTGTCGCCAGGTTCTCCTGTATCAAAAAACATCAGATTATCAGATGCATTAAAATTGTCAGCATCCGGATGTGATGTGCCTATGAATTCCACCAATCGATCTGATGCCGAAATCGCAGGTTTCAACATTAAAGTGTCAATATCCTGTTTAAGATGAAACATCCAAAACGGGTTATCCGCACGTTCCTGAACAAAATATCGTTTGGAAACTGTCCCTTTTGAACAATCTGAAAACACCTTGACATCTTTTGGGAAAGTCGTTTCCGCATTAATATCCTCAAAACCGTCCACAGAAACCTTTAGATCATATTTTATTTCTGGTTCAGGGGTAAAGTCCAGTGACCATTTTCCATAGCCTGACTTCTGAAAAGTTCCCATAATCGCTCCATTGGACGACAATGTCGCGACCGCGTTTTCAACCTCGTCAAAGAACAGATCCCCCTTTTGGGCGTTATGCGTCAAATAAAGATATTGGACAGAATCCGATGACAACAGGCAATTGACCACGATTCTGTCCTTTCTGACATTGTCAAACTTAATCTCCTCGACACAAGAGATCAAGGATATTAATAAAACAAAAGCGGTTAATCTGAACCTCATCAAAATCTCCTACCTAAGAATCACGGCCGCCGTAGTGTCCCTCATCACCTTTCCATTCCTCATTTCCACCTCAACCGCGAATCTTGACTTACGACCGACAAGGCCATCATACTGTTTGAGCTGAAGAAACATTGTTGCCGTGATCATAGGCCTGAAAGACAGGTACTTCTCAAGAGGCGTTTCTTTCCCGACCTCTCCAACCAAGCGTTTATCATACGAAATGATAAAGTTCTGATAATTTCCGGCACGCCAAATGTTCACCCGGTCATCACCGACAGGTTCAAACGTCTCTCCTTCCACGACAGGTGTAAGCCTTATTCCCACTACTTCCTCGGTACGGTACTCGACATCAACCATAACAGTTCTTGTCTGCACGTAAGACGGCGATCCTTCCAGATACTGCATAATTTGTCTTTCAATCTCGTAGTCGTGAGTACTTATCTCATCATATTCAAACCAATAGATTCTACCAGTCAACTTCCTTGGTCCAATGTCAACTCTGATAAGATAGTCAGATGCGGAAACACTTTCTCCCTCCAACGCTTTTTCTTGAAATATATCTTTTGATGACTCATTCTTTTTAGGGACAATGTATCTTTCAAAGTTTCTGGCCGTAATCGCCTCACAAGTCCGGGGCACACAACGATAATTTGTTTTTTCAGAAAAGTCATACTTATCTTTCCTACAAGAGAAAAGACCAACCGCCAAAACAACAAGTAAGAGTAGTTTCCCTTTCATAACTAAACACAGTGTTATTAAATTGCGGTAAAATTATAAAATATCGTCCTCTTATACAAATAATCATCTCCTTGCGCAACCCAAGAATCTTTAATATAAGGATAATATTCAGCATAGTTTTCAGGGCCTCCACTCCACCCCCAATTCATCAGTAAATATTCTGTTTTTGAATATGTACTCTCCACGACCTTCATTCCCTTGTATATTTCAGGATATTCCGCCTCTGCCTCTGGAATTGTATAAATGAGATCGCCATTACCCGTATTTGGAATAAAGCCCGGAGTCAATACCGGATTTATGTATATCCACTGATATGTCTGAGCGTATTTATACGTTCTTTCCCTTAAGCCGTCGATTATCCAAGCGTGACCACTTTTATAAACATAATAATCAACAGGCCAAATACCTTTATGCTCTCTATTAGCATATGCTGTTATCATTACTGGTTTTCCTTGTTTAAGGTTTGATTTGACCAAAGAATAGTCGTAATCATCCTTCTCACAATGTAATCCATAGAACGTAAAGTTTTCTGGATCAAAGTCAGAATTGCCCGTACCGTCCGGTGTATATTTAAGATTGATTCGATAACCTATTTCAGCCATCAAATCACGGACATAATCAGTGTTGTCATCTGTCTTCGACAATGCCATCAAATCCCACCTTGGAGAATCTTCAACATAATTGCTACGTGAAAAATTTATAGAAAAATTACCTTCATTAAGATACTCTCCGGTAAGAGAGACATTATGGAACAAACCTGATGGTTTCCCTAAAAAATAATGGTAATAATATAACATCTGTGCCATTGCAACGGCTTGACATCCAGTAGGGCAGTTAACTAATGTGTCATCTTTATATCCAACGGGAAATCCATTATTCCAAGGATCAAGCTGTCCCCATTTCGTTTTTGTAAGACGAGGAACGACATCTTTAATAATGACATCAGATTTAACTCTTTCCAAAGGTCTTTTTACCCAATAACACACACCTTCAACATTTGTATCAATTTCGACTTGTCCCCTTGTCAAAGGTTTTGACAATTTGCCCTGAGATGACGCGATATTCTCAAAGAACTTCCAAAAAGATAGATTATGTTCGTCATAGTCAGTTCTATTATCCTTTTTTACTTTGAAAATCATATTAGATAGTTCATCAAGCCAAATTCTGTTCTTCACGTTTTCAGCTTCACTTGATGAAATGTGTCCGATCGCATTAGAGCCAAGTATCGGCGCCGTTCTTTTATCACCGGAAATCACCATCCAACCATCTGAAAAGTTACAAATAAAGAGCAATGTATCTTTCCCTTTTGTGACAGGAACCATTTCTATCAGATTCTTGTCTTTAACAGTTTGTTCAGCAAGGATTCTGGCAACACATTGTGGCACAGCATAAATAGTCTCTTCATCCGCAACATTTCTGTCAGTTTCAAGGTAATCGTCATACATATTGCAAGATAATACTATTAAACTAAATGATAGTAATACGATAAATTTTCTCATAATACCTTTAGTTTATAAACAATTAAATCATCAATAGTTATCATTTATAGAAAACTCACCTATGAATTGCTTTCCATTTTGTAAAGTGAACGTTATTACATAGTCACCAAAATCTCCGGATATCGGTAGCACAATAGATCCGATTTTACTATTAATCGTGTAATCGTTGTATTCTCCAGATGATAGATTCCGGATTGAGATTTCAACTTCACCGACATCTTTTATAAAGCGCACCAACACAGAAGCAAGTCCCGCATTATAGTTAGCCTCAAAAGGAACAAAGGCTTTAGAATGTGGCCGATGCTTGGAACCCTGTTCAGCAGGAATTATCACTATTGGTTCTTCATTGTCTGGAGCACAAACATTACCTGAATAACCCCGTGTCGATGGCAACAACAGAAGCAGACAAACTGCTTTTAATAAAAATTTTAAATGCATATTAGTTTATTATTTTCACCGTGTAAAGTTCGTAATAACGAATATTATCTTTGGTAAAAATAACCCAACATTGATTAGATGGAAAACAGGCCGTACAATGCGTCACAAACGATATTAGGCAAAAAGAGTTAGATAAAATCCAACCCAAAGCAGCCATAAGTTACTATTATTCAACCGCTTGAACAAAAAAAACGATTGAAAACGCTTAAAAACTATTGGTTTAATACATTAATAATCAAACAATTAACACTAACGCTAAAAGAAGAGAAGGTAACGTTCTTTGTCCGTTGAATCGCTTTGCCGTATCTTTTCCTTCAATCTGGCTTTTCTCATATAAACCGCATCTTTGCTTGGTAGGTTAAAAATTTTAAGTATCAAGACGGCATCGAATTGAGCGACAATACAACTGAACAACCGAATGTCCGCTTCACACAAATCAGCATAGTCCTGCCTGAATCTTTTCATCACATTGTTATAGGTTCTGTTTAATTCTGATTCAAACTCAAGCTGGCCTGTATTGTCGTTTGAAATAATTCCTGATACTATTCTATATATCCTTCCATATACCTCTGATTGTCTTGATTTTGAATCTTTCTTTTTTGAGTCACATAAAATCTCAGCAAACTCTGACATCCACCGACATTGGCTTTTGTATAATTTCAGATAATCAGTTTGAATAACCGAAATATCCTTAAGCATTTTCTCCTTAGACTTATCGCTTTCGGCTAACTTGTTTTCAGAGATCTCGTTCAAGAGCACTAATTTTATGCGTTCTCTCTCAGCCTTTAAGTATCTTTTATACAATAATATAGAGATAATCACTATCATAATGATGGAGATGAATACCACTATCGCTGTCCAAAAGCGCTGAATCAGCATACTCTGTTCCCTTTCCGAACTAAGCAGTCTATAATAGTTTCTCTGAGCCAGTGCAGAGGATTGAGACTGTATCTGCATAGTCTTAGAATCATATCCTCTCAAAGATTCCAAAAGCAGAGTATAGGCTCCGGAGTTGTCCCCCTCCAATCTCATTACTTGACTAAGGCAATACCTATAAACCGGAATAGTTCCAAAGCCTTGTCCATCAAGTTTTGTGAAGATTTCCTTTGCTTCCTTCATCCTGCCTACTTTCGCCAAGGCATAAGCATAAACACACTCATCATTAACATTACGTAAATGATTCTGCTCGAACAACTCCATCGACCTTTCAAACATCGACACAGCCTTTCCATAATCAGAAAAAGGACAGAACGTCAGCATACGACCATAAGTGGCCATCGCATCCGCCTTGAGATCTGTTGGAAAAGACTCATCAGCGACAATGTTTTTTAATAAAGAGTCCGCCTCAGACCAAGCAAGGCTGCTGACGCAATCATTCGCCTTGTCCAGCACCATCATACAAGAATAACGATGTTCACCTGCCTTATTAAAAAAAGACTCAGCCTTACTATAGTACTGACGGCTTTCAGAAAAATTCTTTGTCTGCGAATATGAATACGCTATCTCCGAATAAGCAAAGCCAAGCATTCTCATATCGCTGACCTCATCTGAATATTCCAACGCTCTGGACAAAGTCACCACCGCCTTGTCATACTCTCCGGCATTTACCTGCATTCGTCCAAAGTAAAACAATGCCTTAAGTCTGTCATCCTGAGAGCCGTGACGCTCGTAGTACTTAACGGCTGGCATTATGATACGGGCATCCGTAGTCTCAACATAGTTCCTATCTAGAGCCATTGAATAGAGTAAAGAATATCTCGCTTTCTGGGATTTGCCGTGCAAAGAGGTGGTGTCAAGTGATTTCAAAATAACCAGCGCGCTGTCGGGCTTGGTCCACATCAATTCATCCGCCCGGGACAATGCCTGAGTTACCTCCTTGCTCGCGCAGGATGACAACGTCAGGGCACAGAGCAGAATGCCTATGAAATATATTCCTGCCGGATTTCGGTTAATGGTAATTGTATTATTCATTGCCTATTATCATCTTTATGTGTTGCAAATATATGCAATAATCATAAAAATGTATCCAAAATGGAGGCTAAACCGATAGGATACCTATCCAATCACTTAAGTTTCATTTTTCGGATTATCTTAGTCGTATGGCTGTCTGGCAGTTCACTAACCGCCAAGTGATGTGGTAGATTTGGTACACCAGAAGCGTGTTTCCTGTACCAACAGCATCTCTTAGCCCATTGGTACACCAGAAGTACGCTTCCTGTACCAATGGTGTGGCTCGGTATATTCGGTGCATACAAAGTCCTCATCACATACATTTTTCTATCCAAAAAACAATTGGAGACCGGACTTCCCGGTGCGATAAACCATACGCACCTGAAACACCATTAACCTGATAACTAACGAGTTGGCGTTCCAGGTGTGAATATATTCGCACACCTAAGAGTCAGCGGCCACGGTACAGGGCGTTCTGTTGGGGGTCCGGACTTCCAGGTGCGACAAACCATACGCACCTGAAACACCATTAACCTGATAACTAACGAGTTGGCGTTCCAGGTGTGAATATATTCGCACACCTAAGAGTCAGCGGCCACGGTACATGGCGTTCTGTTGGGGGTCCGGACTTCCAGGTGCGACAAACCATGCGCACCTGAAACACCATTAACCTGATAACTAACGAGTTGGCGTTCCAGGTATGAATATATTCGCACACATAAGAGTCGATGGCCACGGTACAGGGCGTTCTGTTGGGGGCACGGGGATATTACCGGAGGGTGTCGATTTGCTTCAAGAGGTCGGTGGTGACTTTGTGGATTCGGTGATAACGGCCGCCGATGGTGCTCAGGACAAAGATGTAGAGGACCGCAACGAACACAAGATGAGATATGTCGGTCGTGATGTCGGCCCAGATTTCGTTGAGACAGAAGGCGCTCCAGATGACCGTCGCGACGGCGATGCTGATGCCTTGACGGAGGTTCTGAAGTTTCCATCTCGACACCGTGCCCACAGTGTCAGTGACAGATCCGTCAAGCAGACGCTCCCTGAAGTTGTCCTTGTACTGCCGGAAGTTGACAAGAGCAAGGAAAACGCACCAGACAATGGTGGCGGCCATAAACAAGACACTGCATTTGTGCAAGGACAGGCAGACATAGGCGATGAAGCCAGCCATAAGCAAGACGGTGACTATCGCCACGATATTCCATAAACGTTTGCTGATCAGATTTTTGGCGCTTGACTTTATTGTGGCGTCAAGCATCTCCCTGGAGACGATCTCACTGTCTGAAAGGTGGTTTTTCAGCACCTGCATCTGAGACTTCATCTCGTCAAATTCGTTCTTTTGATTATTCGTCAACATATTCATTCAATCTTTTTAAGGAAAACGTGCCGGGGTTAATCCCCCGAGACGCGGCTTCCTATCCGTTAAACTTTTTCAACTGTTCCTTTATGCAGACCGAGTAGATCGTCCCCTTATGCCTTTTGACCAATCCGCTAAATTCTTGTTCGTCAGCGTTCATAAAAAAACCGTTTGCTATAAAGACTGAAAGACAGTGCTGTTTGCTACAAAAATATTCATAAAAATCACTCCGGATGCCGATGGGCGGGGGTGACTACTGAAAAAAGGTGATGAATATGAAGAGCGAGGCCGGGAGGGCGGTGCGGAGTTCCTTGAGGGCGAGGTTGAGGTGATTCTCGACGGTTTTCTTCTTGATGTGGAGGAGAGTGGCGATCTCGTCGTTGGTACGATGCTCAAGGCGGCTCATTATGAATATCTTGCGTCGCTGTTCGGGCATACGGCTCACAACGGCGGCGATGAAGGCTTCCTTGTCCTTCATATCAATGGCATCCTCGACCATCTGGTCGTACGGGATGTCAGTCAGGATGGAGCGGACGTTAGACTTGTTCTTCTTGATGAAGTTTATGGTCTGGTTCAGACTCATCCGGTACAGGTAGAAACGCAGGGATGTGATGTCGGGTAGGGCGGAGCGCATCAACCAGAGCTTGATGAAGACTTCCTGGGCTACATCCGAGGCGTCTTCCTTGACTTGAAGGAGGCTTTTCATAAAGCCGAAGACCACCGGATAATAGTTGTCAAAAAGCTGGCGGAACGCACTTCGGTCGCCTTCGGCGGTGCGTTCCATCAAGAGTCTTTCCTGGCTTTCTGTCAACATATTATTTTATATGAGACAAAGTTATAAAAAATTCAGATTTTCTTTGGGTGTAAGAAACGGTTTTGTTGTCTTATGCCCGTCAGTAAGCATTGAAACTCCAATAGGATTACAAGACCCATAATTATGACAGACAAAGACATCCGGAACGAGTGGGAAAAACACTATGGTGACATACTTCCGAAAGAAGAAGTGGACAAGGCGTTCACCAAGGTGATGAATTCCGCCGACAATCTTGAGAAGACGCAGACCAAGATAATACGCACTGGTTTAAGGCACAGGATATTCAGAGCGGCGATGACCTGCGCCGCGGCCGCGGTCGTGCTGTTCTTTGTGCCTTGGGCGACCCTCAAGGTCAACGAGAAGCTGAACGGTCAGGAAGCGGTGCTCACGGCCGGACCGGCAAGACTGTGCGAGATCTCCACCCACAACGGTGAAACACGTGAGGTCATCCTGCCGGACAGTTCAAAGGTTCTGCTCAACGCAGGCTCTGTGATAATATTCCCGGAAAGATTCTCCGCCGCGGAGCGAACTGTGTTCCTGTCCGGAGAGGCCATATTCAAAGTGACTCATAATCAAAATAATCCTTTCACGGTAAATACTTCCGACCTGGCGATTCGGGTGCACGGAACCACCTTCAACGTGAACGCCTATCCGGAGTCGGGAAGCACCGCCGCCACTTTGTGCGAGGGTAGCGTCTCGGCGACACTGAACAGCAGCGGAGAAAGTTTCCTGATGGTTCCCAACGAGAGGCTATCCTACGACAGAGCCACCGGAGAGGCCACCGTCACACACGTGAACGCAGCGGAGGACACGGCCTGGAAACGTGGGGATATGTGTTTCCGGTCCGAGAATATTCACGGAATAGCCAAGGCGATAGAAAGGAAGTACGGACTCAACACCTACATCACCTCCGGGAAATACGATGATATGATCCTGACGGCCAAATTCGTGCATGGAGAGACGCTGGACCAGATGCTCAGCGCGATCTGCAAGCTTGTGCCGGGAATGAGGTACCACATCGAGAACAACTGCGTTTACATAAGATAAAGCCGATCCCCACCACTGATCGCCACCTGCGGAAAACAGGCGGGAAAATCATGAATGAATATATTGACGAATATCACATAAATCGTTAAAAACCAAATACCAACAAAACAGTCTATGAAGCAGATTAAACATTATCTGATCGCGCTTATGCTGGTCATCATTCCAGCCATCGGACTTCACGCCCAGAACCAGGTCGTGAACTTCCGGTCCGGGACGATGACCGTCAGACAAGCGTTCGAGGCCATTGAGCATCAATTAGGGATGACTGTGGCTTACAACGAGAGCCTTCTCGACGTTAACAGAAAGGTCACTCCTCCGTCAGGGAAAACCGTGATGGAGGCGATGGCGGCCATCCTGGACGGAACCGGGATGCAGGCAAGTCTGGACGGGAAGATGATCCTCGTGGTCAAAAACGGACAGCAGGCGGAGGCGCCGGCTGAATATTCCGGAAAAGTCGTTGACGCGTCGGGTCCTGTGCCTGGAGCTATGATTTTGCTCGACGGGAAGAAGGACAACGTGGCGATGACCGACCTGGACGGAAACTTCTCCATCAAGGCGGCTCCGGGACGGTCGTTCACGGTGTCGATGATGGGCTACAAGGACTACACCGCCACGTTCGGAAGCCAGACAGCGGGAATCGTGGTCAACCTTGTGGAGGACATCGACCTTCTGGAAGAGTCAGTAGTCGTGGGTTACGGCGTCCAGAAGAAGGTGAACCTGACCGGAGCGGTCGGAGTCATCAGCGGCAAGGATCTGAACAACAGGCCTGTGACCAACACGGCGCAGGCTCTCCAAGGAGCGGATCCATCCCTTGTCATGAGCATGAGCAACGGTTCCATTGAAGGAAAGGAATACAGCGTAAAGATCCGCGGGCAGGTGTCTCTTAACTCTGGAAGCCCGCTGATCCTCGTTGACGGAATCGAGTCCTCGCTCTCGCAGGTGAATCCTAACGACATCGAGTCAGTCTCCGTGCTGAAGGATGCCTCGGCTTGTTCGATCTACGGTGCCACGGCATCGGCCGGTGTGGTTCTCATCACCACCAAGAGCGGAAAGGCCGGAGACCTGAAAGTAACCTACAACGGCCGTGGAGGTGTGGCTTTCAACACCACACGCACGGACTTCATCACGACCGGTTATGACTATGTGAACCTCTCCAATGAGTTCACACTCCATTCCGGCAAGGGCTACAACGCCTGGAACTACACGGACGAGGAGATGCAGATGCTCTACGACCGCAGGAACGACAAGACCGAGAATCCTGACAGGCCTTGGGTCTATACCAACGACAAAGGTAAGTACCGCTACCTTGGTAATTTTGATTGGTACGGCTACATATTCAAAAGATCCCGTCCGGAGACAGAGCATAATGTGACCATCAACGGTGGCAACGACAAGATCGACTACTATGTAAGCGGACGCTATCTTTACCGCGAAGGTGTCTTCAACAACGCCAGCGAGGACATTATGAACGGATATTCATTCCGCGCCAAGGTGAACGCCAAGGTGAAACCGTGGCTCCGCTACACAGGAAACCTCAGCTATGAGGGCTCGGCCTACAACTACGGCGGATTCTGGGAGCAGGACGGTTCTGAGGATCTTACCTCGTCAGGCATCCTCTGGAACATCACCCAGAACATCAGCCCGACCATCGTGCCGGTCAACCCGGACGGAACAACCACGATGTACACCAACGGCATCCAGTTCGCCGACTCCCCTATCGCTTCGGGACGTGGCGGTGTGTTCACGGACGGAAGGAACAAGAACTCCAGAAAGGTGAACTACTGGGTGATCACCAACAGGCTCGTGTTCGACCTCACCAAGTGGATGAACATCACGGCTGACTACACCTACAGAAGGCGTGACAACCTCAACAGCTACCGCTCCTATCCTACCGCCAACACGTGGGACAAGAATATGAAGAAAATCGTGGAGATGACCAACGGCTCCATCTACGATTTCTACCATGAGGCACGCGCCTACCTGAACGGCCATGTGGCAAACGCTTACCTCAATGTGAACAAATCATGGGGCAATCATAACTTTACGGCCGTGGCCGGCTCACAGTTCCAGGACTACAGATCATCAACCTCGACAATCCGTCAGAAAGGCTCGATCTCAGACAAACTCGCGTTCATCAATATGGCGCAGGGAACCATCGAGAGGGCCGATGAGAGCAACACGGCCTACAGGACACTCGGATTCTTCGCCCGCGTGAACTACGACTACGCCGGCAAGTACCTGTTCGAGATCTCAGGGCGTGAGGATGGTTCGTCACGTTTCGCGAAAGGTGACAGATGGGCGTTCTACCCTTCTGCGTCAGCCGGTTGGCGAATCTCCGAGGAAAAGTTCTGGGGCGGTCTGAAGAACTGGTGGGATCTCGCCAAGGTGCGTGTGTCATACGGTTCGCTCGGAAACCAGCAGGTCAGCAACTATTCCTACATCAGCACCATTTCCACATCGATGATGAACTACACGTTCGACAGCACGAACAAGGCCGGAATGGTCAGCACTCCGGGAGCCATCACTCAAGGACTGACTTGGGAGACGGTCATCACCTACAACCTCGGATTCGATCTCGGATTCTTCAACAACAGGCTCAGCGCGAGCGCAGACTTCTACATCAGGGACACAAAGGATATGCTGACCTCGTCACAGGAACTTCCGGCGGTGTTCGGAACAAGCTCTCCTAAGATCAACGGAGCCGACCTGAGGACCAAAGGCTACGAGATCACCCTCTCATGGAAAGACCAGATCACAGCGGCTGGCAAGCCACTCTACTACTCCATCACGGGATCTCTTGGAGATTATGTGACGACAATCACAAAGTTCGACAACCCGAACAAGTCGCTCAGCCAGCACTACGTGGGACAAAGACTCGGAGACATCTGGGGCTACGAGGTGGAAGGACTCTTCAAGACTGACGAGGAAGCCGCTGAATACCAGTCCAGAATCAACGACACCGCTGTCAACAAGGTGGTCTATGAGTGCGGCGTGGCATCAATGGCGAAACTGATGGCCGGAGACGTCAAATTCGTGGACAGGAACGGAGACGGTGTCATCAACACCGGAGCCAACACGCTTGACGAACCGGGCGACCGCTACATCATCGGAAACAACAGGCCAAGGTACACATATTCATTGAGAGGCGATGTGGACTGGTACGGCTTCAATCTCTCCGTGTTCTTCCAAGGGGTCGGACACTGTGATTGGATGCCTCCTAAGAACTGTTCCTACTTCTGGAGCCTCTACGGATTTCCCGCATCCTCATTCGTTCCGACCGACTTTGAGTCAAAGGCTTGGACGGAGGATAACAGAAACACCTACTTCCCAAGAAGAAGGGGTTACGAGACCTACGCTAACTGCGCGCTTGGAGTCAACACGGACCGCTACCTCCAGAACGCGGCCTACCTCCGGCTCAAGAACGTCACCCTCGGCTACACACTTCCTCTGAAGAAGAACAAGGCGGTCGAGAAAGTGCGCCTCTACCTTACCGGAGAAAACCTCTGGTACTGGTCGCCGATGAAGAAGTACACCAAATATGTCGATCCGGAAGTGGCCACAGCATCCTCAAAGCAGAGCGATGACTGCATCTACCCATTCTCAAGGACAGTGTCATTCGGAATTGACATAACATTCTAAATGAATATGATCATGAAGACTACATACAATATTCTTATGGCGGGACTGCTGTCGGCGCTGGCTTTCACATCCTGTGAAGGGTTCCTTGACAAGTTCCCTGAGACAGCCCTTTCTCCTGAGACGTTCTACACCAACGAGAAAGAGCTCACGCTTGCGACGAACGGATTCTACGCAATGCTGCCTAAACCGGACGATTCCTTTGACGGAGCCCTTCAGGACAACGACCTTCAGTTCCATCTGTCCCTGAGCTCGATCCAGAGGGGTACACGTCAGGCAGAGACTGAGACCTGGAGCGCAAGCACCTGGTCGGACCTCAGATCCATCAACTACTATCTGGAACATTCCGTGAAGTGCACAAACGAGGACGTGCGCAAGAAATATGACGGAATAGCCTATTTCTTCAGAGCGGTCTTCTACTACGAGAAGGTCCGCAAGTACGGGGATATTCCTTTCTATGACCACGTCATCTCCGACTCCGACAAAGAGTCTCTCTACCGTCCGCGCGACAGCAGAGGTTTCGTGATGCAGAAGATCATGGAAGACCTTGACCGTGCCATAGACGGCCTGCCGGTTTCCTGGTCGGAAGGGGTTTACAGGATCAACAAATACGCGGCTTACGCGCTGAAATCCCGTATCGCCCTGTTTGAGGGAACCTGGAGAAAGTACCATGACATCGCCGACGAGTCCTACACGAAAGAGGACGGCACAACCATCACACTTTCATCGGCTTATTTCCTCCAGTTGGCCGCCGACGCGGCAAAGGCCGTGATGGAGAGCGGAAAGTACAGGATGTACAACGGAGCGACCATCGTAAAAGGCCAGCCTTACCGTGACTACTTTGTGCTTGAGGACGCTGAGACCAGCGAGACGATCCTGTCCAGAAGATTCCTCTACACTGCCGAGATGCAAATTCGTCACGGAGTCCAGTTCACGTACAAGAACCAGAGATATTCATTGACCAGAGCCCTTGCCTATCATTATCTTATGGCTGACGGAACTCCGTTCCAGAGCCAGGAGGGATGGCAGACGATGCAGTACAACCAGGAGTTCAACGGCCGTGACCCTCGTATGGCGCAGACCATCGCCGCTCCGGACTATGTCGCCGTAGGCGCTGACGCTTCGTCCAAGTACTATCCGAGCTGCAAGGATTACGAGAGAAGTGGCTACCGTCCGATCAAATACTTCTCTGACGACACGCACGACGGAGCCACCACATCGACCACCGACTATGCGATATTCAGGTATGGTGAAGTGCTTCTGAACTACGTCGAGGCCAAGGCTGAGCTCGGACAAGCTGACCAGAGCGTGATCGACGAGACCGTCAATGTGATCCGCGCGAGGGTAGGCATGCCGGGACTGGATGTGGCCAAGGCCAACGCCGCTCCGGACTCGTTCCTGAGCTCTTACTACACTGACAAGCATCTGGAAGGCGCCGACAAAGGACTTATCCTTGAGATCAGAAGGGAAAGGACCGTCGAACTGGTCAACGAAGGCTTCAGGCTTTGGGATATGCTCCGCTGGCACGAAGGACAGCAGATCTGCCCTGCCTCCAACACTCTCGGACCTGGATTCATCGGCTGCTGGTTCCCTGGACTCGGGGAATATGATATGAACAACGATGGTAAACCTGACCTCTGTATCTACAGCGGAAGCACTCCGCAGACAGACTGCGACAACACCTTGAACGTGGCTCCGGGCAAGGAAAACACCCTTTCGGAAGGCACCAGCGGTTATCTCGTGCAGTTCAAGGACCAGACCTACAAGTGGGAGGAGAAGGATTACCTCTACCCTATCCCTAACAAGCAGATGCAGATCTATCCGATCGACGAGACAACCGGGAAGAGTGTCCTGACACAGAACCCAGGCTATTAACAGACCGCAAAATCAACAAAAAATGAAAAGACATAAGATATTGTTTCAGGCTTTGGCCGCCGCGATGCTGGTGGTGTCCTGCTCGGAGTACGATGATTCGGCGCTTTGGAAGCAGGTGGACGAGGCCCAGAAGCAGATAGCCGAGCTGACGGCATCACTGACAGAACTGGAAAGCCAGATAGGTCTTCTTTCGGCTGCAAAGAATGGAGGTCTGATCACCTCCATTCAGGAGAACACAGACGGTGGCTTCACAATCAAATACACTACCTCTGATGGCAAAGAGGCCACGGCCATCATAGCCGGCAAGGATGACATCAAGAGCGTAGACATCATCGGCACCAAGGAAGAGAACGGTGTCCTTTACTGGACCATCACCGTAGGAGGTAAGACGACAATCCTCACCGACAACGACGGAGCCAAGATCCCAGTGGCGGGACGCACTCCGTCATTCACCACGGACAAAGACGGTTACTGGATGGCCAACGGATCGTATATTCTTGACAGCAATGGTGACAAGATCAAGTCATCCGGGCATAAGGCTTCATTGATAGCCGGAGCGGAGAAGAACGAGGACGGTTCCGTGACGCTCACATTGGCCGACGGCTCCAAATTCACGGTTGACACAGCCGAAAGCTTCTCTCTGAAAGTGTTCTTCGGCGGTAAGGAAGTCAAGGACGAACTGAAGGTCGAAGACGGGACAACCTCGCTTGAATTCACATATTCATTGACAGGGAAAGCGGTGGAGAACGCTGTTTTGAAAGTGACAAGGGTCGAGAGTGTCGAGGCTTCGGTGGACGAGGCTGGCGGCAAGATCAAGGTCACTGTTCCTGATCCTCTACGCAAAGGACAGTTCACCCTGATGGCGGCCGATGAGAGCGGTCATCTGGCCGTGCGCAAGGTCCGTATGCGCGGAACATTCTCCGTGGAGACTGAGAACGAGCTTTGGAAGACCGTGGAGGAGAAACTCCTCGCGCCAGGCTGCAACTACTACAGTATGGAGTTCAAGAACATCACCAGAAGGATGCACGTACTGGAGATCGACCTGACCAACCCGGCGATCGAGGTCACGACATCCTACGCCGATGACATCGTTCCGAACCCTAACGGCAATGCCAACAAGAACAACGGATTCAACCTCCGCGAGACCCTTTCCCAGCTTTGCGCGCGCAAGACCGCTGCCGGAGAGGATGTCATCGCCGGAGTCAACACCGGCTATTTCGACTCGAATGACGGAATCAGCAGAGGAGCGCACATCGAGGAAGGCGAGCTTGTCTATATGAACAACCCTGCCGTTGTCTCCAGCCTCGTGAACCACTCCTGGGCGTTCACGATCTTCAAGGACAACACCGCCTCGTGCGGAAAGAAAGCCTTCTCAGGCAAAATCGAAGTGGCGGGCAAGGAATATGCTTTCTTCTCGGTGAACGACACCATCGTGCGCGGCGGAAGCGCCTCCAGAATGAAATCATACCCTGTGAACCTCTACACCTCAAGGTACGTCAAATACCCTCACCCGGAGCGCCAGAACATCACCAACACACTCAGCGCAAAAGCATTATACCTCACGGCAAAATATTCATCAAAGAATATGACCGTGAACGATGGTTGGTTTGACGCGACCGTGACGGCGATCGCCGATGGCAGAACCACTGCTCTCGGAGAGGCTCCTTACCTTACCGACCGCAAGGAAGTCGGCATCCAGGTGACCGGAAGCACGGCCGATGCTATCGCCGCCTCTGTGAAGGTCGGAGACAACATCAGGCTGATGGCCCAAATGGACGTTGAAGGTGTCGTGAAGCCTATCCAGACTCAGAACTCCACGATGTGGCACTATGTCACAGACGGAGAGAACACCCTCAACACCGTCCCTGCGAACCACGATTTCCGCACGTTGATCGACCCGATGACATTCGTCTGCGTTGACAAGAGCGGATCAAGGATTATGATCGCCGAGATCGACGGCCGTCAGGTCGGATTCTCCATCGGAGTCAACGCCGAGGAAGTCACAGAGATCGCCCTGCGCCTTGGAGCTTGGAACTCGACCCGTTTCGACGGTGGCGGCTCATCCGCTATGTGGGCTAAGAAAGACGGTGTCTCAGGACTCGTCAGCAGCCCAAGCGACGGAAAGGGAGAGCGCAGTTGTATGAATTATATGTATGTACGTAAGAAATAGCATATTATGAGAAAGATACCTGCTATAATATCAATGTTTCTGGCGGCCGCCACGCTTTTTTCCTGCTCGTACGATTCCTCCGAGATAGAGAACGGAATCACCGATCTGGAGAACCGTGTCGCCGCGCTCGAACAGAAAGCGGACAATCTGGAGTCGCAGTTGAAGGCGGTTTCGGAATTCGTGTCCGGCAACTTCATCTCCCGTGTGGGAACTGACGAGAAAGGAAACTTCGTCATAACCTACCAGGACAGGAACGGGGAGAAAAAGACGGTCACCCTGGCCAAGGCATCCGACCTTGACAAGTCGCCGATGATCGGCACCGCTGAATATGAAGGTGTCCTTTACTGGAGGCAGACCAAGGACAACGGAGCCACCTGGGAGTGGATCACCGACAAAAACGGCGACAAGATGCCAGTCTCCGGTCCCGCTCCGGTCATAGGAATAGACAAGGACGGTTACTGGACGGTCAACGGCGAGAGCACCGGCGTTCTCGCCAAGGATATGACCGGCAACATATTCAAAAACATCGCTGCTGACAGCGAGAGCGGCCTTGTGGTGTTCAGCCTGACTGACGGCAGCAGTTTTTCCGTCAAGTACAACGAGTCGCTGGCCATCGCGTTCACGACTCCGTCATTCCTTGCCGTGGAAAGCTACAGCGCGCCCGTGGAAGTCGGCTACAAGGTCAGCGGCACTATGGCCAAGGACGCGGTCGTGGACTACCTAACGGCTTACAATGTGAAGGTAAAGGTCAACGAGAGCCTCAAGACAATCTCCGTGACGATGGAGGAAGGCGCCGAGGAAGGCAATGTCGTGATTATGGCCACCGCCGGGGACGACATCGTTTACAAGCCTCTGTTCTTCTCCTACGGCAAGACTGTCATCGATTTCGAGAACTACATCAAAGACAACGAGCTCATCACCCCGCTGGGAGAGCCTGTGATCAACCTTGGAGGGGATATGACCCCGTTCACTGTCAGGATCTCGCACAACATCGATGTCGAGGCATCTGTGGCCCAGGAGAACGCCTCCTGGCTCAAGGTTGTTAGCACCAAAGCCTTGCAGACCTCTGAGTTCAATTTTGTCGCTGAATATTTCGAAAGCAAGACCAACACCCCTCGTGAAGGCCGCATCATCCTGAAGAACAGCCTCTACGAGGTTTCCACATCCATCATAGTGAAGCAGAGCCCTATCGTGAAAGGTGGCGGAGGAGGCGGAGATGATCCGTCCGAGGACAAGGGAATCTCCGATGTGGGCACATTTATGGAGTTTGTGCGCAGCGTCAATGCCGGGGCCTCGACGACACGTTGGGAGAACGCCGACGGTGAAGTCTGCCTGCTCGCCGACATCGACCTTACGGGAATAGACTGGACACCTATCGGAAACGCTGCCGGAGAGGGTTCCGGAATACCTGCGTACTTGTTCGCGAACGCGTTCAAGGGCAAGTTCAACGGTAAGGGTCACAGCATCACCGGCATAAACTGGACCTGTGACATGAGCAAGAACAACGTTTACGGACTCTTCGGAGCGGCTGACGGAGCGACCATCAGCAACCTCGTTGTCGGAGCGGCCGGAGACGCCATCACATTGACCGGAAGCCCGGATGTGACCCCGTCCGTGGCCGGAATCGTGGGTTACGCCGAGAATGTGACAATCAGCAATGTGACCAACAATGTCAGCATCATCCTTGAGGGAGAATGCCCTCAGGCCATGCCTACCAGCCTCGCCGGAATCATCGGAAGCGGCTCGGATGTCACAGTCGGCGGAAAGACCAAGGAGGAGGCCGTGAAGAACAACGGAGACATCCTCGTGAAGTCCAAGGTCGCCAACGCCCAGGCCGGAGGAACCGGCTTGCAGGTGGCCGGAATAATGTCCTACGTGAAGAACGGCAAGGAAAGCCAGTTCGTAAACTGCACGAACAACGGTCATCTGACAGGCCCTAACGGACGAAGCGGAGGAATCCTCGCTTCCATCCAGGGAACCGAAAAGGCCGGCAACAAGGTCACCATCAGCAAGTGCGTGAACGCCGGCCTCATCGAGGACAATTACCTTGATTATGACGGCTACACCAACGCCAAGAGAATAGGCGGAATCATCGGTGGCTCAGAGGCCGCTGACGTCACTGTGGAGTCCTGCGTCAACAGCGGGAACATATTCTCTCACACTGGATGCCGCGCCGGCGGATTCGTAGGCCACTTCAAGGGCGGAATCATCACCGGATGCTCCAACACCGGAATCATCCTCAGCCACATCACTCCGCAGGCGGAGGATCACAGCGGCGGAGACGGCCCGGGTTGGGCGGCAGGCTACTGTAACATCAAGATCTCCGGTTGCACCCGTGGCGGAAAGGTCGGCGAGTGGGCTGACTTCAAGAGCAATCCTGAAGGCGCTCCGGACGCGACGATCTACAATGCCTACGGCTACCAGAACTCCAAGTATTTCAACGCTTCTGACAACCAATAAAATGAAGACAATGAAAAGATTAACGAATATATTGCTGTCGGTTCTGATGATGGTTTTCGCCTTCACCGGGTGTGGTTTCGACGAGGATCCGCTCCAGAACAGGCTCAATGACATCAAGAACAGGATCGCGGCTCTTCAGTCCAGGATCGATGAGGCCAACAAACAGGTCGAGACCCTCGGGCTGCTGACCTCAGGCAATGTCGTCACTTCCATCGACAAGAACAGCGACGGAAGCTATGTGCTGACCTATCTGGACAGCAAGAACGAGGAAAAGACCGTTGTTGTGGCGGCTATGGACCAACTGCTCAACGTTCCTGTGGTCGGAGTGCGCAAGGACGAGAACGGTCTCTATTACTGGACCGTCACCGCCGGTGGCGAGACAAAGGACATCACGGTTGACGGGCAAAGCGTCCCGGCCGCCGGCAGGACTCCGGTCATCTCCACCGATGAGCAAGGCTACTGGACCGTGGACGGAGAACGCATTCTTGATTCGGCCGACAACCCGATAGAGGCCACTGACGGAAGCGCGTCCATCCTCAAGTCTGTCACAAAGGATGCCGACGGGAATCTCTCGATCACTCTCGGAGACGGTTCACAGATCACCATACCAGTGCAGAACTCTCTGAACCTCAGTCTTTCCACATCCCTGAATCTCACCATAACCAATCTCGGACAGGAACTGAAGATCGGTTATGATGTCACCGGAAGCAAGGCTGACGAGGCCATCGTGGCGATCGCCGAGGCCAAGTCCGTGAAGGCCAAGCTTGACAAGACCGCCAAGGAGGTCAGCGTCTCTTTCGACAGCGACTTCTCTTCCGGCCATCTCATTATGATGGCCACGGATCTGGACCAGGCAACGGTGCTCAGGCCGGTGTTCTTCAACAAGGCCAAGGAGACAAAGATCCTCATCAGCACGGCTGACGAGCTTGTGGCGTTCGCCCAGAATGTCAACGCCCAGGACGGAACAGAGAACATGGATATCTATCTTGAGAAGGACATCGACATCTCCTCAATCAAGGACTGGACACCTATCGGCAACGGAACATTCTCCGGAACAGCCGTCAGCGGAGCGGCCTTCAAAGGCACTTTCCACGGCCAGAACCACACGATCAAGGGTATGAATATCACCGTGCCGGCAGACGCCGCGAAAGGTGCCTCCTACGGCCTTTTCGGAGTGCTTGACGGAGCGACTGTCAAGGATCTTGACATAGGCGAAGGATCATCAATCACCTCATCAGCCAAGCTTCTGACTTGCGGTGGTGCCATAGCCGGATCCGTAGTGAACTCAACTGTCGATCATTGCACCTCATCGGCTTCGTTCGACATTTCCGGAGGAACGGACAACATCAGCCAGAGGTTCGGAGGAATAGCGGGTTCTGTATATTCCGCCGGAGAGGTCATCGCGCAGGTCACCAACAGTTCCAACTTCGGAATATTCAAATCTGTCAACACCACCAACAGCAAGAACGGCGGCACGGCCTTCTCCATCGGTGGCGTGGTAGGTTACGCCGAGTCAGCGTCATCAGCCCTTCGTGTGATGATCAAGGGTTGCGACAACTACGGTGCGATGAACGTGCAGGCCTCCCGCAACGCCGGAGTCGTGGCAACGCTTAACAAGAATGCCACGGTCGAAAGCTGCAAGAACTTCGCTGACATCACCAACACGGACATCAAGGCCTCCAACACACGTGTGGCCGGTATCGTCTCTGCGTTGAATGCCCAGACCTCGGCTATCAACTGCGTCAACAAGGGCAAGATCACATTCGCTGTCGCAGGAAACACCACGAAAGGCTACGCCGCCGGAATCGTCGGTCAGACCAACGACAACTCCAACGTGGTTGAAGGCTGCGAGAACTATGGTGAGATCCGCTCTGACATATTCAATGCAACTGACGCGACGAAGAGGTTCATCGCCTCCATCATCGCCAACACTAACAACAAGACCATCACCATCAGGAACAACAAGGTCGGTGGCAAGGTGGGACCATATTCAGATGAAAGCAAGGTTGTTGCAATCACCGCCGAGAACTTCGCCGACTGGATATTCTTTACTCCTAAGACCCAGCCGTCGATTGTCTCAGGCAACGAGTTCGCAGGTGAGGTTCTGACAAAGGGCATAGCGTCCGCTGATGATTTCGTGGAGTTCGCCGCCGCTGTCAACGCCGGCGCGTCCCTTGAGAAATGGCAGGATGCGGCGGGAGGAATCAACCTGCTGAATGATATTGATATGTCTTCCGTAAAGGATTGGACTCCGATCGGTAACGCCACTTTCGCCGTTGTCAGCAACAAGCTTACCGTGACTGGTCCTATGTTCACAGGCAGGTTCAACGGTCAAGGCTACAAGATCCGTAACTTCAAGGCTGTCAGCAAGGTGGCCGAGACCGGAGGCACCTTCGGACTGTTCGGAGTGATCGGTCCGGGATCCGTTGTCGAGAACTTCATCTTCGAGTCCAGCTGCTCGCTCACTGTACAGTCTCCGGCCAAGAGCACTTCCCACGGCCTGATCGCGGGACTTCTCTACGACGGAACCGTGCGGGATGTTCACAGCTATGCTCCGATGACGTTCCAGAGCAAGACCGGCGTCAAGAACGCCGCCCAGTTTATGGCTCTGATCGGCTACGTGTTCACCCAGAACGCAGAGGTCACCATCGACAGCGTTGACAACTTCGGAGAGATCATCGCCGAGAACGCTGACGGAAACGATCAGGGAGGCGCGAACGCCTTCCATATAGCCGGAATCGTGGGCTTCTCCACCGCCACGGTGGACACCCAGCATTTCGTCACCATCTCCGACTGCTCCAACGAGGGGAATATGACCTCCGCCACCTGCCGCACCTCCGGCATCTGCGCGGCCGCCAACCGCAGGACCAAGATGGTGAACTGCATAAACAAGGGCAACCAGCTGAACAGCTGTCCTGGTCCTGACAAGGGACGAATCGCCAACATCGCCTGCAACGTGGCCAACGTGTCCTCGATGACCGGGTGCGTCAACTACGGCGACATCATCTCCACCACCAGCGCCAGAACTGCCGGCATCGCCAACCTCTCCAACAACTGCGAGTTCACCAACTGCGCCAACTACGGTAACGTACAGTCAGACAACAAGTACCGTGGTCTGTTCTGGGCCTACAACAACGGCCTGGCATCGTGGAGCAGCTGCGTCGCCGGAGGCACCGTCGGAACCTACAACGACGGCAAAGGCGTGGCCGATGAATATACCGACGCGGCCAAGGTGAACTACCTCGGTGTCCAGGGAGCCAGCAAGACCACCCTGAACGACATCACATACCTCATCGGAGTCAAGGATCCTGAGCCGCCTGTAGAGTCGAACGCCAAGCTGAAGATCCTCTTCATCGGCAACAGCTTCACCAAGGACGCGGTCGAGCATATTCCAGGGCTCCTCGCGGCGGCCGGAATCAAGGACATCAAACTCTACCACATGTACTATGGCGGACGGCGTGTCTATGAATATAACGACGGCTACACATCCTCTGTTGACTATCATTGCTACAGATGCGAGAACGGGGCGACATCCTGGACTGATGTCACCGGCCACAGCCTGCACGAGATCGTCTCCAGCGACAAATGGGACATCGTGACCATTCAGGAGCACACCGGACGCGCGGTGGCGTGGGACTGGACCGCAAGCCAGAAATCGGCGTTCCAGGGTCTTGTGGACAAGATAAAGGCGGACTGCCCGGACAAGACTCCGGACTTCTATTTCATAATGTCACAGGCCTACCACGATATGAACAAGATCGCCACGGCCGACCGGGGACAGATCAACTTCACGACCACGGAGGAGATGTACAATGTCATCGTCGGGATGACCAAGAAGTTAATGGCCGACATCCCGTTCAAGGATGTGATCGCCACAGGCACCTGCCTCCAGAACCTCAGGACATCGGATCTGAACAACGGGATGTGCCTCACCCGTGACGGCTACCATATGGACTACGGGATCAGCCGTTACGCTGCCGCCTGTATGGTCTTCGAGAAACTCATCTCCCCGTCCTTCGACAACGTGAAGCTTGACAAGAACACCTACAGGTACGGCAATTCCAGCACGACATCCGGCAGTTACTCGACCCCTGTCACCGATGCCAACGCCCCTGTGGCCCTTCAGGCCGCCCGTTACGCCCTGCAGACACCTTATCAGGTCACGTCAATGAAATAATGACCGTGGCGGATAACTGTCTATCCATCAAGTATTAAAGCGATCACCTTCAGATTATTTTCCCTGAAGGTGATTGTTTTATTATCTGTTTATCAACAAGTTATCCGCCACATCAAAAAAGGATGGAACCTAAGCGGGTATATTCATTAGCATTTTATTAATTTTGCATATCAGAGAATATTAAAACAAGAATATTTATGCGTAAGAAATTATTTGTCGCGGTCATCGCGGTTATCGTCTCGGCGCTGGCTTTCCCGGCGGCGGGGCGCGATCTGAAGATCCTTTACTGGAACATCCAGAACGGAATGTGGTCCGACCAGGGAAACAATTATGACAATTTCGTGGATTTCGTCAAGTCCGAGGATCCGGACATCTGTGTCTGGTGCGAGGCCGAGTCACGTTACTTCACGGATTCCGGTGACAGGATCGAGAACTGTGAGGATGCCTATCTCCCTTGGAACTGGGATATTCTTGCGAAACGCTACGGACACAACTATGTGCTTGTCAGCGGCAAGAGAGACACTTTCCCGCAGGTGATCACCTCAAAATACCCTATCCGTATAGTCAAGAGGGTCAACGGCAACGGTGATGATGTCATTGTTGTCCATGGAGCCGGAGTAGCTCAGGTGGAGGTCGGCAACAAGACCCTCAACATCGTCACCATCCACTCATGGCCGTACAAGTACACATATATGGCTGATGACAAGAAGGCAAGTACCGAACGCAAGGAAGGAGCCATGTTCAGAGCCAAGGAAATGGAATATATCTGCCAGCAGACCATCGAGAGCGTTCCCGAGGCGGCTTCGCAGTACTGGATGATGCTCGGGGATTTCAACGCCAGATCACGTGTGGACAACCACGTTTACAAGATGGCCGAGGATGACAAAGATTTCCTCGTGCACGACTACATCAGGAACAACACTCCGTACATCGACATCATTGAGAAGTTGTACCCTAATGATTTTCAGCCAACTACACTTTCCGGGAAAAGAATTGACCTCGTTTACATGACCGAGCCTCTTTTCAAGAAGGTCCGTTCCGCGGAGATCATCCGTAGCGGTTTCGCAAAGTCTGTCCGTGATCCGCGCAAGATCAAGGGCTTCTGCAAACCTTCCGACCACTACCCGATCCGTGTGGAGCTGAAATTTTAGATCTACGGGCATTTGGTCCATAGACGGCATTGCCTTGCAGTGGTTACTCTGCACGATTGTAGTTACCTCACTGCCTGTCTTTCTGGGTCATAAGTAAGAGGCAAGTTATTTTTACGGTTACTAAACCTGCAAAGAGAACCTCTAACCTGAATTTTTCACGTTACAAAAATTCAGAACAGAGGTTCTCTTTGCTTATAAGGTTTCTGTTATAAGGTTTCTGTCACTTCGGCAGGCTCAGTGACCATACTAGTTCTGGGACCGCTGAATATGATCAATAACAAAACCACCCGGCCGCTTTGATGGTTGGTGAGTTTGCCGAACCACAGCGACCGGGCGGTTTGAATATTCAAAAAACTAAAGTTTCCTAAGGAGGTTGTTCATGCTGACTTCCTTGTCGATGATGGTGCGGAGCTCGGCGATCGGAACCCTTTTCTGCTCCATGGTGTCGCGCTCGCGGATGGTGACGCAGTTGTCATTCAGCGAGTCGTGGTCAACGGTCACGCAGAACGGCGTGCCGATGGCGTCCTGGCGGCGGTAGCGCTTGCCGATGGAGTCCTTAGGATCGTACTGGCAGTTGAAATCGAACTTGAGTTCGTTCATCACCTCCTGGGCCTTCTCCGGCAGGCTGTCTTTGTTAATCAAAGGCAGCACGGCCACCTTGACAGGGGCAAGCGGCGCCGGGATGCCCAGCACCACGCGGGTTTCGCCGTTCTCAAGCTGCTCGACCTTGTAGGAATGGCTCAGCACTGCGAGGAACATACGGTCCACACCGATGGAGGTCTCCACGCAGTAAGGAACGTAGCTCTCGTTGGTTTCCGGATCGAAGTACTGGATCTTCTTTCCGGAGAGTCTCTGATGGTTGCCGAGGTCGAAGTCGGTACGGGAGTGGATTCCCTCCAACTCCTTGAAACCGAACGGGAAGTTGAACTCGATGTCGGTCGCGGCGTTGGCGTAGTGGGCCAGTTTCTCGTGATCGTGGAAACGGTAGTTCTCGGCACCCATCCCGAGGTTGACGTGCCATTTCATGCGGTTCTCCTTCCACTTTTTGAACCACTCCATCTCGGTGCCAGGACGGCAGAAGAATTCCATCTCCATCTGCTCGAACTCTCTCATTCTGAATATGAACTGTCTTGCGACGATCTCGTTTCTGAACGCCTTTCCGATCTGGGCGATACCGAACGGAATCTTCATGCGGCCCGTCTTCTGGACGTTGAGATATTCAATGAATATTCCCTGTGCCGTCTCCGGACGCAGGTAGATCTTGTCGTCCGCCTCGCCGGTGTTGCTGATCTGGGTAGAGAACATCAGGTTGAACTGACGCACGTCGGTCCAGTTCTTCGTGCCGGAAATCGGATCCACAATGTCGCAGTCAAGGATGATCTGCTTGTACTCCTTGAGGTCGTTGGCCTGCTCGGCTGCAACATAACGGTTGTGAACCTCGTCATATTTCGCCTTCTCCCTCAGAATGTTAGGGTTAGTGGCGCGGAACTGCTCCTCGTCGAAGGCATCTCCGAACCTCTTGCGGCCCTTCTCGACCTCCTTGTTCATCTTCTCCTCGATCTTGCCGAGATAGTCCTCGATCAGATTGTCGGCGCGATACCTCTTCTTGGAGTCCTTGTTGTCGATGAGCGGATCGTTGAACGCCGCCACGTGGCCTGAAGCCACCCAAGTCTTAGGGTGCATGAACACGCAGGAATCAATGCCGACGATGTTCTCGTTCAGCCTTGTCATAGCGTTCCACCAGTACTGCTTGATGTTGTTCTTCAGCTCGACGCCCATCTGGCCATAGTCATAGACCGCGGCCAGTCCGTCATAAATCTCACTTGACGGGAATATGAACCCGTACTCCTTGCAATGTGCCACCAGCACCTTGAACAGTTCGTCCTGTGTCATAGTATTGTTGTACTTTAAAAATTCTCAAAGTCATCTGAATATGCCTCGGCACCCCCCCCTATTCCGGCAACCACGTACCGGCATATTCCATAACGCTCACTAAAAACTTACAAACTTACATATAAATCTGCGATTTTTACGCCCGTCCCATAAGAAAGAAACAGTTTTTTAGAGGAAATATACACATTTTCACGCAAGAATCATCGTGACGGAAACACGTCACTTGCGCACCGACGCTTGCCATCATTGCTACGCTTCCTCTCCTGGGCCTCCTCTCTTCGCATCTCAGTGCGATTTGTCCACCCAAAGCACCGTTGCGCCGGACATACCGTGCCTTTTAGCCATTTTGTCCGGCGACCACAGCCTTTCACCGGACAAATAGGGAGCGTCTAGTCCTGAAAAAAGTTTTTTTTGGTAAACTTTTCTCAGGATGACACAGAGGGTCGTGGCAGATAACCTATTATTTATCAGTACTATAAGCAAACTCGTGGTACGAAAACCGACACTACGAGTTTACTTATTAAGCTTATTATCAACCCATTAAGTGCCACACCACCACTTGCCATCGAACCCGTATCAAACGTTATTGTACTGCCGATTGACCCAGAGCCAGAGGAACTTGTCTGGGATGGAATATTCCTTCAAATCAACGGTGATGATGTCTTCCTTGAGGAGTTTGCGGATGGCGGCATTGACAACGCTGGCGGTGGATAGCTGATAGCGGTTAATAAAAGCGGACGTGTTGACATTACGCACGTGCGCCTCGTTCGCGATGGCGGACAGAACTCGTTTTTGGTTTTCTGTCAGGCTAGACATCAGCTCGGCGAATTGAACCTCATTCATCAACAATATGTTGTCTATTGACATCCGTATCACTTCAATAGAGCACTCCTCTCCCCTATCTATCGACGCGAAAGCCTCATTAAAGACACGTTGCATGTAATAAGTATATCCTTCAAACAAGTCATAGACGTACTCAACCACCGCTTTGGCTATCCTCTTGCCATATTCATTGAACATCTTCCCGACAAAATCTGAGTAAATGTCTTTATCGAGAGCCTTCAGCTCCAATGGATCAGCACTTTTATAGAAAGGACGATCCGGGGACTGAAACATCGCGCTCATAATGCTCCTCTTGCTTCCCGCAAACACGAAATGGCAGTTCTTCATTTTCTGAATATGCCCGCGAAGGAGAGCCTCGACGTTACCATCCTCATATTCATTTATTTGCTGAAACTCATCAATCGCGACGAGGCACGGCTTCCCCGCATTGTCGAGGTAATTGAATATCTCTTCCAATGTGAACTCCGGCCGCTGAATATCCCCAAGGCTCACACCGAACGACGGCTGTCCGGTAACGGAATCGTAGGTTATCTTGCCTTGAAGCGACTTCAACGCACTTACGAGTTTATCAAGGACTTTTTTTCCGGCAGGCTGTAACGCCCTGAACACTTCCTTACCCAAAAAGAAAGTGAACTCCCTGAGACTTGTAGTGTGCAGAATATCAACAAAAAACGTGTAGTAAGAACGTTTGATTTCCTCCCGCTCGAACACGTGCGTTATCAACCCCGTCTTGCCCATTCTGCGAGGCGAGAACAGAACCACATCATTCCCGTTCATCAATGATTTTGCCAACCTCTGCGTCTCGCTGACTCTGTCACAGAAACATTCATCTGGAATATACCCTCTGGTTATAAACGGATTATGAATTGTTTTCATAACGAGCTACATTTTTAGCAAAAATAATTATCCGTTTTGAATAATCCAAATCAAATAATCCATTTTGGAAAATTTTAATAAAGAAAACCACAACTCTCTCAACGCCAGTCTCAGACCATTTCAGACAGAATTTTACAACTCACAACAGGATTCTATATTGTCATGGTTGGATCATAGTGCTTCACTCTGCTTATAGCTTAGAAGCTGTTTTGAATTGTTTGTTTGAAGGTTTGAGAGTGAAAAACTTCAGTTTCGACCGCTTCTTCCAAGGAAGATAGCGGTGCTATCTGACTGAAGAAGCGGGAAGAAAATGAAGATTTTTCACCTCAAAGAACATTTCAAACAATTCAAAACAGCTTCTTACTCCCCTAAACAAGAATCCATCAGATCTGCTATCTGTTTGCGGTCAAGATTCTGCCCGATGAAGACAATCTTGATCATACGGTCGCCATAGACCGGATCCCAATCCTTACGCAGATTCTTGTCCCTGCGCATCATCTCCTGAAGCTGATCCTCCGGCATCGTGGCGAACCACAGACCGGCGTCCTTGATGGATTTCTGCACTCCGGACTGCTCGAAGAGGTAGCACTTGTCCTTCTCGTCCGCAAAATAGCACAGACCCTTGGCCCGGATCACGTTCTTCGGCCACTTTTTGGAGACGAGCCAGTCGAACTTGTTGATGTCCAACGGCCGACGGCGATAATAGACAAAGGTCCCGATGTTATATTCCTCGACTTCGCCACCCTCGTGATCGTGATGATGGTGATGCTCGTGCCCCTCGTGGTGATGCTCGTGGTCGTGTTCCTCGTGATGATGGTCATATTCATGCCCGTCATGATCCTCATCGTGGTCATCGTCATCATGATCAGCTTCGTTGCCCTCTCCTTCGATGGCGTTGATCCAAGCCGCCGAAGTAGCCGTCTTATCGAAATCGAACATCCTGGTGTTCAGAAGTTTGTCAAGATCGATGTCTCCATAGTCGCACTCGAAGATCGTCACTTTCGGATTCAGAGCCTTCACTATGCTGCGGACCCTGCCAAGCTCCTCGGGCTTCACCTCGGACGCCTTGTTCAGAAGCACGATGTTGCAGAACTCGATCTGCTGGATCACAAGATTCTCAAGGTCATCCTCCTCCAGATTGTCCTTCTTGAGAGCGTCCCCGCAGGCGAACTCACTCTGCATCCTCAGAGCGTCCACAACGGTGACAATGCAATCGAGTTTCGGAATATTCGATTGGGCATATTCAGGAACAAGCTTAGGGAAGGAGTAGATGGTCTGTGCGATAGGGGCGGGCTCGCATATTCCACTCGCCTCGATGACGATGTAGTCGAACTTGCCGGAGCGGCAGAGGTCGTTCAGCTGGGCGACAAGGTCCATTTTCAGCGTGCAGCAGATGCAGCCGTTCTGGAGAGGGACAAGGCTGTCGTCCGTGGTGCCGACAACGCCGCCTTTCTGGATGAGGTCCGCGTCGATGTTCACCTCGCCTATGTCATTGACGATGACGGCGAACTTGATGCCTTTCTTGTTGGAGAGTATTCTGTTGACCAGAGTTGTCTTGCCGCTCCCGAGGTATCCCGTCAGAAGCAGCACCGGTATTTCCCTGTTTTCCACTGTTATTGTCATGGTTATGCTGTTGTTGTCATATTGTCGCAAAATTATAATATTTACTTTGGTTTAGCAAATCGGACGCTGGCTGATGAGCAGGTCTGCTTCGTGAGTGTGTTGGCGGTTCTTGCGCACGAGGCGATGCTTGGGGAATGCTTCGTGAGTGTGTTGACGGTTCTTGCGCACGAGGCGTGGCTTTGGGGAATGACGACGTGCGTGATGAGGCCGCTATGGCGCGCGATAAACAAGAGAATGAATTTTCCTTGGAATTTAATAGGTGATGCCAGTTGAAGTTCTTGTGCAAATGAAGATATTTTACTAAATTTGCGCTCATGCAGGTAAAAACAGTCCTGAGGTATGCTTGAAGGTATAAAGACAGATATCGAAAAGTTGATCGCGCTGTACGAAGCGGAAAGGTCTGAGCGTGAAAGGCTCCAGGCTGAGTTGGTGCGGTGCGGGGCTGAGAATGAGTCCTGTAGGAAGCGGATTGAGGATTTGGAACAACAGGTGAACAACCTTCATCTGTCCGAAGCTTTTGGAGTGGGCGGAGACAGTTCCGCCGCCAAGGAAAAGATAGAGAGACTTATCAAGGAGATTGACAAGTGCATCGCCTTGCTTGAGAATTAGGAATGGGACAGAACATCAAGATAAAGATCGCGGGCAATGAATATCCCCTCGTCGCCTCCTCTCCTGAGATGGAGCGGATGATGAGGCTTGCGGCGGACGCCATCAACCAGAAACTGGCGGCTTACGACGCGAAGTACCCGAACAAGACCCTTTCCGACAAACTTTCCTTTGTGGCTCTGAACGAGGCGGTCGGAAGGTTGGCCTACCAGAAGAGAGTCGCCGACGCTGATGCCGAGGCGAAAAAACTTCAGGAGGATGTTGAGTCCTACATCAAGAATATTGAAAAAGACGGCCGTTAGTCCCACGTGCTCAAATCAACAAGTTCCACGGAACCGAGTTTGCTCGAGCCGGCCATGACGGACCAAGGTTACCTTCGGGGATTGCGCCTGTGTGCGTGACGATGGATTTCTGAACCGGTGCGGATCTCAAATCTTATTCATTAAGATTTCTGACAAGCGGCTAACGGCTTTTTTTAATGTTTCTCAGACGATCGGTCAGTTTCCGTTCCGGACTGTCGGTCGTTTTTTTTGCGCCGGACTGTTACGGATGACGCTGTGGATGGACAGGGGAGGACTGCCACGGTGACATATAAGGGAATATTAGAACATTTAAAATATTTATTGATATTATGTTGCAATTTTTTATAGGAGTCCTGATCGGCGCTGTAATCGCGCTGGCGGCTTATATAATCATTCAGAGAATAGTTCTGAAAGGGCAGAAGAACGAGATCATCGCCAAGGCCGAGATCGAAGCCGAGGGGATAAAGAAGGACAAGATCCATCAGGCCAGGGAGAAGTTCCTCCAGCTCAAGAGCGAGCACGAGCAGTATATCAACGAGAAGAACAGCCAGCTCAAGGACGCCGAGAACAGGATCAAGCAGAAGGAGAACTCTCTGAACCAGCAGAATTCCGAGCTTCAGAGGAAGATGCGTGACGCTGACAACGCGAAGGCGAGTTTCCAGGCCCAGCAGGAGACCCTGACCAAGAAGACTGAGGAATATGAAAGACTCAGCGCCCAGGCCAACAAGCAGCTTGAGACGATCGCCGGAATGAGCGCGCAGGAAGCCAAGAACATTCTTATTGAGAATATGAAGGCTGAGGCGAGGACCGAGGCTCAGGCCTACATCAACGACACGATGGACGAGGCTCGCCTGAACGCTTCCAAGGAGGCCAAGAGAATCGTCATCAACACCATCCAGAGAACGGCCACCGAGACCGCCATCGAGAACGCCGTGACGACATTCCCGATCGAGAACGATGAGATCAAAGGAAGGATTATCGGTCGTGAGGGACGTAATATCCGTGCCCTTGAGGCTGCCACAGGTGTTGAGATCGTGGTTGACGACACACCTGACGCCATTCTTCTTTCCGCGTTCGATCCTGTCCGCAGGGAAGTTGCCAGACTCGCCCTGCACCAGCTTGTCGTTGACGGACGAATCCACCCGGCGCGTATCGAGGAAGTTGTGACCAAGGTTCAGAAACAACTTGAGGACGAGATACTTGAGACAGGTAAGAGAACCTGCATAGACCTTGGGATCCACGGACTGAACATCGAGCTCGTGAAACTGATCGGCCGAATGAAATACCGTTCATCCTACGGTCAGAACCTGCTCCAGCACTCCCGTGAGGTCGCCAACATCTGCGCCATCATGGCAGCCGAGCTCGGTCTGAATCCTAAGCTCGCCAAGAGGGCCGGTCTCCTGCACGACATCGGTAAGGTTTCCGAGGAGGAGCCGGAGCTTCCACACGCATTGCTTGGTATGAAACTGGCCGAGCAGTACAAGGAAAAGCCTGAGATCTGCAACGCCATCGGCGCGCACCACGAAGAGATCGAGATGACATCGATCATCTCTCCTATCGTAATGATCGGTGATGCGATTTCCGGTGCCCGTCCTGGAGCCCGTCGTGAGGTCATCGAGTCTTACATCAAGAGGCTCAAGGGAATGGAAGACCTTGCCGCCGCCTATCCGGGAGTCACAAAGAGCTACGCCATCCAGGCCGGCCGCGAGCTCCGCGTCATTGTTGGCGCCGAGGAGGTCAGCGATGACCAGGCCGGAAGACTCTCCGCTGACATCGCCCAGAAGATCCAGGAGGAGATGACTTATCCGGGACAGGTCAAGATCACTGTGATCAGAGAGACCCGTTCCGTAGCCTACGCTAAATAACATTCTGAATATAACGGCAAATGTTTTGACGCTATGACACATACTTTCAAAAAAGCTGTGGCGTTGGTGGCTGCACTCCTTATCGGGAGTGTGGCCTCTTTCGCGCAAGCCCCGGAGGCCACCGCCAAGTGGTCGGTTTCCAGCAAGGTGGTTTCAGAGAATGTCTATGAACTGACATTCAAGGCCAGCATTGTGGATGGATGGCACATCTACACTGTGGATCATGCCTACAATCCTATTTCCATCGAATTCGCCTCCGATCAAGGATATTCATTGGTCGGTGGTCTCAATCAGGTGACAAAACCGTCTGATTTCCAAGGAGAAAAAGTTTTCTTTGATTCTGTGACACTCACTCAAAGGGTCAAACTGACCGGCAGTGAGGCCACGGTCACAGGTGAAGTCTCATGGAGCGGATGCAACGACAGGTTCTGCGCGGCTCCGGAATCATGGGAATTCTCCGTTCCGCTTGCTGCGGCTGTACCTGCGGCGAGTGCGTCTTCGGATGACGTTACCATTGACACTAAGTCGGAAGAGGCCTCTTCATCGCTTGAGGCCGGTATCGCATCCGGTGATAATAGCGATAACGAAGGGTCTCTGTGGGCTTTGATCATCGAAGCCATCCTGTGGGGATTCGCCATGCTGATGACCCCATGTGTGTTCCCGATGGTGCCGATGACGGTGTCGTTCTTCATGAAACAGTCCTCGACCGCCGCTGAAGGCCGCTTCAAGGCTTTCATCTACGGTCTCTTCATTGTCCTTTTGTACACTGTTCCGATCAGTGTGATCATCGGCCTGACATGGATAATCGGGGGGAATACGGTCACCGCCGACATATTCAACTGGCTTGCGACACACTGGCTGCCGAACCTGATATTCTTCATCGTGTTCATGATTTTCGCGGCATCCTTCTTCGGCGCCTTCGAGATAGAGCTGCCGTCCAGCCTTGCCAACAAGAGTGACGCGAAGTCCAGCGGCAAAGGACTCGGCGGCATATTCTTCATGGCTCTGACCCTTGTGCTGGTGTCATTCTCATGCACCGGTCCTATTGTCGGCACGGTGCTGATCAAATCAACTCAGGGAGAGTTCTGGACTCCGATGGTCACGATGCTCGCCTTCTCCGTCGCCTTCGCCTTGCCGTTCACGATCCTGGCGATGTTCCCGTCGCTGCTGAAAAAGATGAAAGGCAAGTCCGGCTCTTGGCTCAACAGTGTCAAGGTCGTGCTCGGCTTCATCGAGGTAGCGCTTGGCTTCAAGTTCCTCAGCGTCGCTGACCAGACCTACCACTGGGGACTGCTTGACAGGGAAGTATATTTAGGAATATGGATCGTCACGTTCTCGCTTCTCGGATTTTACCTTCTTGGCAAGCTACGTTTCAAGAATGACGATCCTGTGGAGCATGTCTCTGTGCCGAGGCTTGGCCTTGCGATCGCCGTCTTCACATTCGTGGTCTATATGATTCCGGGAATGTGGGGCGCTCCGCTGAAGGCTCTGTCCGGCTACCTTCCTCCGCTTGAGACTCAGGATTTTGTGGTTTACAATTATGCGGACACTCCGGTGGGAACGGTCACTTCGACAGGCTCAGTGACCATCGAAGCGACCGAAGAAACCAGCACATCGACAAGCTCAGTGACCGGTGTCTCCACCTACGGCCAGAAGTACGACCTCAAGATGCCGCTCGGTCTGACCGGCTACTTCACCCTGGAGGAAGGCCTCGCCGCCGCTAAGGCCCAGGGCAAACCCGTCTTCGTCGACATCACCGGCCACGGCTGCGTCAACTGCCGCGAGATGGAACAGCGCGTCTGGAGCGATCCGAGAGTCCTGAATATTCTCAGGAATGAATATGTCCTTGTGGCTCTTTATGTGGATGACAAGACCAAACTCGATGAGGCGGAATGGCTGACCACTCCGGATGGCAAGACCTTGAAGGAGATCGGTCGTGTGAACTCTTACATAGCCCGTACACGGTTCGGAGTAAACGCCCAGCCGAACTATGCCCTTCTTGACGCCGAAGGCAACCAGCTTGCCCCGGTCCGTGGCTATAATCTTTCCGTTGATGGTTTCATAGCCTTCCTCAACTCCGGCCTGAAAAAATAGCCGTGGCACTTAACGTGCTGTAAATGAATATAAAGACCGAAGTCCTGATGCCGTTACCAGCGTCAGGACTTTGGTCTTTTAATTGATTATGAGCCGCTTATCCGCCACGTATATTCATTGGTTCAGAAAGATGTTCGCTTTCCGGACAAAATTCGTTATAATTGCGGCAATGTGACCGGCGCCGCGGATCTTGCCAGGAAGATTCTGGCCAAGTACCCTGCAAACACCGATGCGAAAGCGATTCTGGACAAATGTGTCGCGATGGAACGGAAGGATTACACCGAGGCCGTTGCCAGCCAAAGCGTCGCCAGTCTCGATGCGTTCATGAAGAAATATCCGGATTCCGCGTTCCGGGAGGATGTGGCCGACAGGATCGATGATCTTCCTCTCTGGCTGAAAGCCAAAGGCCAGAATACGATAGATTCCTACAAGCGGTATCTCGCCGAGTCCGAGCACCGGATCTACAAACAGGAGGCCGATGACGCCATCGCCGACCTGTCAACCTCGCAGGCTTATTTCAACGCCCTCCGTGTCAACACCATCGACGCGCTGAAGCAATTCCGCAAGGATTATCCCGCCAGTTCCTATGACAAGCGAGCCTCCAGCAAGATCGCCCGCCTGATGGCGGACAAGTTCACGTCTGAATCCTCCTACGCGGACAAAAGAATGGCCATGGAATATGCCGCTGATGACGAGACAATCAGGTATGTGAGCGACAAATACGCCACCGCCACCCGGAATAATGAAGCATATTCCTCGGTTTACAAGACATCGGCATCACAAAGTAGGTCGTCAGATGCATCATCCCGCGGAAGTTATAGGTCCAGCCAATCTTGCATACGCTTTGGATTAACTTTGTCAGCGGATGTTGGATATTCTTATGACACTGGTTATGAGGCATATCCTTTCTCAATAGCTGCAGGTGGGATGATAAGGTTCGGAGACCAGAGACATCCGTTGAATCTTATTATCGGAGCCAAGGCTCTGATGGCCTACACAAAAATAAGATATGATGATTCTTCCTATGGCTCAAAGGAAAGCCTGACCGTAAATGAGATGGTGATTCCGGTGGATTTGAACTGGAATGTCATCACTTCCGAATATACGTCAATGTATGTTGGTGTTGGCTGCCAATATGGTTTTCAGACATCACGTGCCATTAAAGCGTCATACGGTTTCGCATGGGCCAAAGGTGACTGGCACTGTTACTATATTCATTATATTAAAGGTATGTTCAAAGGATTCGATAAAATCTCTCCATTCCTTGGCATGAGCTACACTTATTATTTCTAGTCCGCCATTCATTCAGGGAACGTTTTTTTGGCAAAATGCGACGTTTGCACCTGGGAACGCGTTTGTCACATGGTTCCGAAATGGTACTCTATCTTCCATTCCGCCTGGCGGCCGGGCTCGATGAGGAGGTGGGTATAGGGTTCGAGGCATGCGACTTCGTGGTTGCACCAAAACACGGCGTATTCCATCGCGGCGTCCGAACGGGCATCCACGGTCAGGCCATTCGCGGTGTTCGCAAGTCTGAAACTGTAGTTCTTCCGCTGTTCGGAACCCTTGAGGTCACCCATGAATATGGTCTCTCCGGGTCTCAGGTCCCTTGAGAAGCGTATTCCGTTGTCGGTAAGCGCCACGCTGTCATATTCATCACGCCAATGCCCTTGAGGTTTGAAAGGAAGGGTGATGACGGTGGCTTTTCCGGTCGGTGCCCCGTCAAGGACGAAAAAATTGTGGTTATAGACATACATGTCCATGATCCCCTTTCCAGTGTTCTTCAGAATATGCTCCAGAACCAGAGTCCCTTCCCGGGGGATGATGATCCTTTTCATGTAATCGTATGAATATCCTCCTGCCGCCATCCTATGCCTGAATTCCGTCTGGCCGGGCGCCGCCTTGAAGTCCCTTTCGCCTTCGTCCAGCACTTTGTACAGGCGGAAGTGGTCATATTCATCAACATCCCTCTCCAGCAGACCTACCCCAGGCTTCAGAAAACTTCCCCCCGGATCGGCGTTGTCATAGCCTATCGGCGAGAACTCCTCAGCCGGTCCGCCTACGGCGTCGTGATTGAACGGGTCATATTCCCGAAACCATTGGCTGACATATTTCCTGCCGCGGCTTTCGAGGGACAGGATTATTCCGCTCCTGTCGAAGCGGGTGCCTCTGTAGTAGGGAGTTGCGACATCCGGACGCGCCAGGACCAGTTTGGTCGAACGGTTGTGTAATTCAATCATCAGAATGTGCTGCGTTTGTTCATCTTGAATCTAATGTGGGTTTTCCACAGTGTCCTGTCGTTGATCATTCTTGCGATCTCGCGGCCCATCTCGTTGAAGTCAGTGGAGATGGTCGTCAAGCCGTTGAGAACTACGCGGTCAACAGGGGAGTCATTGTAGGAGATTATGTGATAGTCGGTCCCGACCTTGAGCCCTTTGGCGTTGTCCACCAAGGCGATCAGGCCAGAGTCCAGTTGGCTGGTCAGGATAAGGAACGCATCGCCTTTCCTTACCGTTGACGGGGCCTCGCTGAGAAATTCCACATCTATCCCATGTTCCTGACAGAAGCCGGTCACTTTCTTCTTTATGACAGGCCAGTACAGTGATGTGGGCATCGCTATAACTTTAAGGTTACCGATCTTTTCCAGTTTCTCCGCGCCCTGTTCCAGCCCCGAGTACACATCGTTCTCGAAATCCTGATAGGCGGCTCCGAAATTTCCCGCCATGCCTGGCATGAGGTGGTCCGCCATTATCAGCTTGTGGTTGGGAATCCTTTTGATTATTTTTCTTGCCCTTTCCTGAACGGTCTTGTCAAGGCTGAAGTGGGGCAGCACGACGTACCAGTCGAATTTTCCAAGGTTCTCGTTGATGAAATATTCGAATATCCCGATGTCTTGATTGTGCAGCAGGATTGTGTCTTCGGACCGTCCTTTCAATTCCTGGTGGAACCCGTGCACGATCTCCTGCTTATAGACGCTGAATCTGTCAATGAGGAAAAGCACTGATATGGCGCTCTTTGCGGAAGTGTCCGCCACGTAGAATCCCTTGCCTTGCTGCGCTTCCAGGATTCCGTTCGACCGCAGGAGGTAGTATGCCCGCTTGACCGTCTCCTTGGAGATTCCCAGCTCTCCGGAAAGAGCGTTCATGGACGGAACCAACTCACCGGTTTTCAACCTTCCGTCTTTCACGGCATCAGATACGGCTGATATAAGCTGCTTATAGACAGCTGTCTTGCTTGTTGTGTCAATCGCGAAACTAATCATATTTCACTATCCTTTTTTCTTATAAGGGTGTGCTTTGGTGTGGTAAAGTTACAGTTAAATTTTCAATCTCTATACATTTTTTGAAGAAAACTGGTGTGGTATAGTGTGGTATTTATTCCAAAAATCATTATATTTGCAGGAAATAAGGACTGAAATGAAAAAATCAACTGAAATTCCGGCCACGAAAAGTGTTCAGGAAAAGTCTTGGGTCAAGTGGGAGGTCCTGCTTCTCCTTTGGATGGCGTACCTGCTGAACCAAGGTGACAGGCAGGTGTTCAACACCGTGCTTCCTTCCATAAGGGAGGCGTTGAACCTGACGGACACATCTGTCGGCCTGATCGCCACAGTGTTCAATCTGTTCTATGCCTGCATGGTGCCGCTGGGCGGTCTGGCGGGCGACAGGCTCAGCCGTAAATGGGTGGTCACAGGCTCGATCCTGTTCTGGAGCGTGGCCACGATGTTCACCGGGCTGGCCAACAGCGTGTTCCTTCTCGTGATCATGAGAAGTGTCGCCACCGGCGGCGGCGAGGCTTTCTTCGGTCCCGCTAACTATTCTCTTCTGGGGCAGTACCACACGGAAACGAGAGCCAGGGCGATGTCCATACATCAGACCGCATACTACGTGGGCGTGATAGTGGCCGGATGGCTGGCCGGCGCCATAGCTGACTATTTCGACAAGGCCGCTCCGGGGAACGGGTGGAAATATTCATTCATTATTTTTGGTGTGGCGGGAATATTCTGGGGTATCCTTATGGCTTTCAGGCTGAAAGACAAGCCTTTGACCGCGGCTGAGCAGGCGGAGAAGGATCGGAGCAAGCCTGGCATCCTGGATGGTTTCAAGACCGTGTTCACAACACCTACGGCCGCTGTTCTGACGATTGGTTTCTCTGGACTGATCTTCGTGATCACCGGCTACATGACATGGATGCCGGCGTATCTTCAGGAAGAGCTTGGCCAAAGCCAGGCCGCGGCAGGATTCAATTCGATGTTCTGGACGTATGTCGCCGCCTTTGTCGGTGTCCTGATCTCCGGCACGCTTTCGGACAGGCTCGCGGCCAGGAACCATAAGGCGAGGATGCTCCTTCAGGCGGCCGGCCTGCTGTTGGGAGCCCTGCCGCTTTTCTTCATCGCGCGAAGCACAACCCTGACCGTACTCTATTTATGTTTTGCCGCCTGGGGCTTCTTCAGGGCGTTCTTTGATGCCAACACTTATGCGGTTCTTTATGACGTCACCCCTGAGAATCTTCACGCGTCATGCTCCAGCGCGATGATAACGACCGGATTCGCTGTCGGTGCGCTCGCTCCTGTCGCCCTTGGAGCCATGAAGCAGAGCCTTGGCAGTCTTCAGGCCACATTCCCTGTGCTCGGATGCATCTGGCTGGCCTGCGGAATCATGATGGCGGTCGTGAGCTACACAAATTATCAAAAAGACTACAACAAACTGAATAAATGAAAAAGGAAACAAAAACAAGAAAGCCGAAGGCAGGTTTGCTGCTCGTCGCTTCCCCAAGGTTCAAAAACCTCTCCGGGCCTAAAAGAGGTTCATACGGTGAAAAGAAGGGAGCCGTTTCACGGCAGATAGTCGAATCCCTTGATTTCCTTGATGTCGAATATCCCGGCATCGTGTACGAGAGGGAAGACGCGGAGAAAGCCATGGATCTGTTCTACAACAGCAGGGTGGATTTCATCATCGCCGAGTTCCTTTCATGGAGCGAGGACTTCGCCTGGATCCGTTTCTTGAGGGATTGCCCCCAAATCCCGATGATCTTCGTGAACGTGGCGAAAGACAGGATGGCGTTCGAGACCACACTTGATGAGGATGATTTCATTGAATATCTCTGCTCGGGCACACTGGTCGGCTCCCTTGAGGCTTCCGGCTCGGTGCGCAGGGTTCCACGGAAGGATGTGCGCTTCGTCATGGGCACAAGAGATGAGGTGAATGAACAGATCAGGGTCTTCTCCCGCGCGGCCCTGGCACGGGCGGTGCTCCGTAAATCCAATGTAGGCCTCATGGCCAACATGAACGAGGCGATGTGGTCGACGTACATCGACAACTATGACCTGTTCACCAAGATCGGACCGGAGATCCACTACCTGCCGTATTCAGACTACAAGGAATATATCGACGCACTGACGGACGTGGAGGTCAAGGAATATGCAGACACGCTCACGTCCCGTTACCGGATGATGGAGGATGTGGAATATGACAAGTTCATCGGCTGCGTGAAGGCATCGTTGGCGTTGAAGAACATGGCCAGGGACAACGATGTGGACGTCATGGTGTATAATGACATCGACAGGGCCACATTCAAGGTCAGCGGCTGCCGTGCCGGATTCTATCACGACTGGTTCAACGAGAACATGAGTGTCCTTGTGCCCGAGGCTGACATGGGAGCCGGACTGGCGACCTTTGTCCTGAAACTGATCTCGGGAGGCCATGTGAACTTCATCGAGCCGTTCCACATTGAGAACGATTTCGGCACCTTCGCCGGAGGACATGCCGGACCGAACGACCACAACGATCCTGAGTGGCAGGACAATGTGCTGATCGCCAGGGATGTCCGCTTCGCTAAGACCAGCTGGAAATATGCCGGGGCACCGTTCGCGTGGTACCGTTTCAGCACGGGAATGAAGACGGTCACCGGCATCTATGAGGAGAACGGGAAGTACAAGATGGTCTGCTTCCAGGCCGAGTCGCTTCCGGGAGAGCATGTCCTGGCGACATATTCCCACAGCATATTCCGTCCGGTCGTTCCGGTCAAGGAACTGTTCGAGAGGCTTCTCAAGGTCGGCGTTACACAGCATTACGCCATAGTGGACGGAGACTGGCGTGCGGAGCTGGCCGCGTTCGCCGAGATTATGGGATTTGAGTTTTATGATATCAGATAAATAGGAGAAACGCAAAATGAGTTTTATGTACAACCCGTTTCCGTTCGATGACCCGAAGCCGGTCAATCGTCCGGAACTGTCCAAAAAGACAATTGACGCGGTGGTTTCAGGAGGCACACCTGCCGTGGCGAAGAAATTCGCGGCCTCTGTCATTGAGAGCGCCCGTGAATCCAACCGGATCCTGGCTTTCGATGGTTATACCACGGTGGACTGGAAACTGTTCCTGAACCTTGTGGCGAGGGAATGCCGGATAGCCGGAGTGGAGTTCGTCTCGATCGATCAGAACAAGGAGTGCTTCAAGAGCGGTGAGGAAATCGACAACATGATCGATCCGCTCCTCATCTGGGACACCAAGATCGATCCGACCCTTCTTTACGGAAAGATCTACAAGGGAGGCTATGAGGGCCTTCTTGACGAGGTCAAGACCAAGAAGTTCGAGGAGAAAGTGATGTCTTTGAAGGAAGGTAAGGGCAAGGTTGTGGCCGTTTACGGCTACGGCTGTCTCATTCCGAGATTCAGGAAGCTGTACGATGTGAAGTGCTTCTTCGACATCACTCCGAAAACCTCCATCCTGCGCATCCGTGGAGGAGAGTATTCCAACATCGGCAAAGAGCGTCCGGACCAGATCAACCGTGTGATCCGTCGTTGCTATTACTGTGATTTTGAGATCGCTGTCTGCAACAGGAGGGAACTTCTGCATAACTCGGCCATAGATTTCTTCTTCCTCGCCGATGACCCTAAGAACATCGTGATGATGCCTTTCGAGACGTTCTCGGACATCTGCGCACAGTTGGTGAAATACCCGTTCAGGGCCAAGCCTTGCTACCTTGAGGGAGTGTGGGGCGGTTCCTACATGAAGAAACTCCGTCACCTGCCGGACAACATGAGGAACGCGGCCTGGGTGTTCGACTTCATACCGATGGAGGTCAGCGTGCTGGTGAAGGTCGGAGGCGAGACTCTGGACATCAACTTCTGCACATTCGTCTGCAAGGAAGGCGTGAACCTCATGAGCAAGGACTGCGTGGAGAAGTTCCACGGCTATTTCCCGATTCGTTTCAACTACGATGACAGTTACCACTCCACCGGCAACATGTCCATCCAGTGCCATTCGGGCTCAGCCTTCAATCGTGAGCATTACGGAGAGTTCGGACGCCAGGACGAGAGCTACTACGTCTGCGTCACCGGGCACGATGCCAAGACATTCATCGGTTTCCGTGACGATGCCGACATCCCTCGGTTCTTCAAGGACATAGAGGCGGCGGACACTGAGCACAAACCGTGCGACTACATGAAATATGTCAATTACGAGGAGTCAAAGCCGGGCCTCCAGGTGATGCTGCCTGCCGGAACCATCCATTCCTCAGGACGCAACCAGGTCATCCTTGAGATCGGCTCCCTCACGATCGGTTCCTACACCTACAAGATGTACGACTATCTCCGTCTGGACTTCGACGGAAAGCAGAGGCCTATCCACACCCGCCTTGGTGAGGAGAACGTGGCCCAGCATCGCACGGCATCCGTGATCCATGACCCTCAGAGTCCTGACTATATCGTCCAGAGGCCTCGCGTGGCCGCGTCCGGCGAAGGATGGAAGGAACTGATTCTCGGCGAGAACGAGCAGTTGTATTTCAGCCTGAGGCGCCTGGATTTCGAGACGGAATGCCCTCAGGACACTCACGGAGAGCGCTTCCATGTCCTTGCGCTTGTCGATGGTGACCACGTCAGGGTACGCAGCGTGGCGCATCCTGAGCGCAGTTTCGACATGGATTATCTGGACATTGTCTGTGTGCCTGCCGACATGGGCGAGTACGTGATCGAGAATCTCGGCAAGGAGCCTGTCATGGTTCACAAGACGATGCTCAGGGACGGCTATCAGGAGGTTGTCCTCTGACGAGCCTGTTGACTATTGTTTTGTTTCAGGCCATCGAGGGTAGTATATTCATAATGACCTTCGGTGGCCTTGATTTGTTTATGACTCAAATAACGTGTAATTTTGGCTTTGTTAAGATTGATTGAATCATGCCATTGAATCTGAATATAGTTGAGCAGAGCATTGTCCCGCCTTTCAGACAGATAATAAACCAGATCGAGGAAAGCATCAGGAACGGTTCGCTTAAAAGCGGAGAGATGCTTCCTTCAATGAGCGAGATGGCCGAGTCTCTTGGATTGTCAAAGGAGACGGTGAAAAAATCCTACTTGATTCTCAGGGATCAAGGTGTCATCAATTCCACCAGAGGTGTAGGTTATTTCATAGCGTCCCCGGATTCGAACCGGAAGAAGCGCGTCATGCTGCTTTTTGACAGGCTCAGCATAGTGAAGGAAGTGATTTTCGACTCTTTCGCCTCGGCCATCGGAGAGCAGGCTGAGATCAACATCTACCTGCACAACCAGCAGGTTGAGCTTCTGGACTACTATGTACGGAAATATCTTGACAGCTATGACTGGTTCGTCATCACCCCGCATTTCCCTCTTGACAGCAAGACTCAGCGGCAAGTCCTGACCATCCTGCGCAGGATTCCGATCCGCAAGCTTATTATCCTTGACCATAAACTTGACAACCTTGTGGGAAACTACGGGACTGTGTACCAGGATTATGCGACGGACGCCGCTCTCGGACTCTCCATGGCGGCCGAGGAATTGAGACCGCTCAGAAAACTGAATGTCATCATTTCCCAGTCCAGTCTTTACCATGCCTACGCGTGTCAGTCGATAAGCGATTTCTGCAAGGCGAACAAGATTTCCTGCGTGTTCCATTCCAATGTCTCACCGAGGATCGTTCATGCCGGTGAGGTTTACCTCATCGTCAACGGACAGCTTGACATGGATCTGATCAACCTTGTGAGGGCCGCGAGAGCGAAAAACCTGAAGCCCGGGAAGGACTTCAGGATCATAGCTTACAATGATTCGCCGATCCGGGAGATCGTGCTTGACGGACTCACGACCATCTCCACCGATTTCGAGCAGATGGGCCGGCTTGCCGCCGAGATGATTCTGGACAACACACCTCGTAAGGTCAAGTGCGATTTCCGCATGATCCGCCGAGGCACATTCTAAAGGAAATCCATGCAGAGGGCGAGATCCTCTTCGTCAGAGAGAACGTAACTTGCTCCGGCGATAAGCATCTGCTGGGCGTCGAGCTCGCCCCATGTCACGCCGGCAGGTATCACTCCGGCTTTCTTGCATGCCAGAACCCCTCTTTCGTCATCTCCGAGATGTGTGACCTCCCTTCCTGTCACTCCAAGGCTTTTCACAATCTCCGAAAGGATTGATGAATATGCCTCCACATCGCTCCTGCTGACACCGCTGTACACCTTCGCGAACTCCACTCCGCCGAGGTTCTTCTTGGCGGTCTCGTTGACTTTCACCTCGCTTTCGGAGGAGACGAGGAAAATTTTGATTCCTCTTGAATATAATTCCTTCACCTTCTCGCTGACCCATAGGAAGACCTTTCCGTCCGCATCCACCAGCGTGCCGTCCATGTCAAGCACAAGAGCCTTCATGGCCTTGCGGACGTAAGGATATTCATCGAACGACATGTCGTTCGGGTCGGTCCTCGGGTCACCGGTCCTGCGCATCCATCTGTGCAGCTTGCGGGCCATCCTCTTTCCGATCGCTTGATAGTCAGGTGATTCGGCTACGTCGACAATCCTGTCTGGGTCGTTTTTGACATCGTACAGCTCCCTTGCCGGCCGCAGTCCGAACGCCCTTTCAAAGATCTCTTTAGGGTATTCGTCCCTGTGGAATGACATGTAGGCCTTGGCCGGGCCGTTCCCTGTGTCACCGAACACTGGATCGACTCCTGCCGGAAGCCTCTCTGGGTGAAGATTCTCGATGTAGTGATAGTCCTTTGTAACGACGGCTCTCATCGGATAGCCGTAGCCGCCGGGTCTGGTGTTGGTGTGCCGTTCCCGGTCAAAGTAAAGCTCCTTGCGGGTTCCCTCGCGTTTGCCTTTCAGGACAGGAATCATGCTTCGTGAGTTCATGTCCGATGGACCTTTGACTCCGGCTGCCTCGTAGAATGTGGCCGTAAGGTCCATGAGGCTTACAAACCCATCGCACACGGAGCCGGCCTCGACCACGCCAGGCCATCTGATGGCAAGCGGGATGTGGCATCCGAGATCGTAAAGGTTGGATTTCGCTTTTGGGAACGAGTACCCATTGTCGCTGGTCATGACGAGAAGGGTGTTCTCAAGCCGTCCTGACTTTCTCAGTGCTTCGATCACTTCCTTGCACTCGTCTTGGAACAATTGGATATTATAGTAATAGTCCGCCACATCCGTTCGGACATCCGGCGCGTCCGGAAGGTCCGGGCACAATTTCAGCGAGTCCGGGCAGAAACCGTGTTCCTCACCGGATCCCACAGAATATGGTCTGTGCGGCCGTCTGCTGCCCATCCATGCGCAGATCGGCTTGTCGGCTGGAGCCTGCTCGATCCATTCGGCCAGATTCTGGACCTCATGTCCGGCGGGATTATGCTCCCATCCTGTCTGCGAGAATACTCCAGGCCCCCATCCCTTGTGCCAGTAAACTGTCATATAACCAGCCTTTTCCAACAGTTCCGGGTACACGGTCAGGTCTCGTGGAAAGTACGAGTTGAGGTTGCAGGCCTCGCCCAGGCGGTGGGCGTAGCATCCTGTCAGAATACAGGCTCTTGAAGGGGATGAATGTGGAGCCGCGCTGTAAGCCTTTGTGAACAGCATCCCTTCAGCGGCCACGGAATCGAACACCCTCGAATCCACGACTTTGTCTCCATACGGTGTCGCGTGAGGGAATCCCCAGTCATCGGCCAGAAGAAGCACGATGTTAGGTCTCGTCTGCTGGCCGGACATATTCTGTGCGGCAAGACAGGCGATCGGAATCAAGATAAGAGATGATTTTCCAGACTTGGTCATATTCTTACTTCAAATTGACTGTCACCATTATAGGGTAATGATCAGAGATGTAAGGCACGCCCCGGTCTGGGTTGTTGAAAGTCTCGAACTTCGTGATTTCGGCGTTCCTGTAGAAAATGTAGTCGAGCACATGCTTTCTGGTGATATCCATTTTGCCGAACGCGTTGAACGTGGTCGCGTCACTGGTCTCGGGTGCCGTGAGTCTCGCGTCTTTCATCCAATAGTAATATGGCTGGAGACCCCATCTGCGTATGTCATCGGCCTCGTAGGACGCGTTCATGTCCCCGGCCAGAAAGACCGTGGCCTTGTCTCCAGCCTCGGCCTGCATCCTGTCCAGATTCAGAAGGCTTGAATTCAGCTTGCCCTCAAGGTCGCGGTTGAGTATTCCGAGGCAGAGGTGTGTGCAGTACCAGTAGAATTTCTTACCTGTCGCTTTCTCACGGAACAGTCCCCAGACCGTGCCTCTCCATTGTTTTGTGGTCACGTCCCAGCACATGGACGGCTCATCGGGTGTGGCGCTGTGGAAGAACCATCCGTTTTTCAGCAGTCTGACCGTGTTCCTGTTATAGATGATCACGGCGTTGGCCCCTTTGCCGGAACCGGTGCCTTCGATCTCTATCATGTCATATTCAGGAAGTAGTTCCTTCAGGTCCGCGCGCATCTTGGCCCTTGCCTCGTTTATCGCGACCACGTCAGGTTTGACGGAATCCATCATCCTCTGGATGGCGAATTTGCGTGTCTCCCAGTTCAGGACACCGGTGTCCTTAGGGGTGTTGTAGCGGATATTGAAGGACATCAGTTTCAGTTCGGCGGACGTCCTCAGGGAGAATGCTCCCAGAAGGACGGCCACCGCGAATAATAATTTGAAGAAGTGTGTTTTCATATTCAAGAAGCACATCAATATCCAGGGTTCTGCTGGATGTTGCCGTTTGTCACAAGCACATCGTTGGTCGGGATCGGCCAAAGATAGCCTTGCTCTTTGTAGAAATGCCTTTCGTGCATGGTCTGTACCGCTGCGAAATCCGACAGGCCGCTGAGGTCCGGGATGCCGTCCTCGTCCACGTCCGGGGTGTAGCCTATGAAGTCCCCGCCAAGTTTCTGAAGCTCGGCCTTCTTGTTGTAGGCGAACCCATATTCAAAGCCGTTGAGAACTTTCTCCGCGATTCTCCATCTGCGCATGTCGTACATGCGAAGCCTCTCGCCGGCGAACTCCATGCGGCGTTCAGTCCTGAGGATAGTGCGCAGTCTGGTCTGGTCCGTGGTCGTCACGGCAGGGTAGGCGGACGTGTTCTCCGGGGCTGTCTTGTAGGCTCTTGCCCTGACCTTGTTGATGGCCGCCACTGCCTCCCCGTCGGAGGTCTCTCCGAGCTCGATCTTGGCCTCGGCGTACATCAGAAGCACATCAGCGTATCTCAGGATCTGTTTGTCAGGATCAGTGATGAAATCATCCGTCCAATCCTCGTCCACGCCTTTGCATTTGATGAGGCCTGTCCTGGAAGGCAGTTTAGGGTCGGTGTTCACAAGCATGTTGTCATTGTTCGGCACCATTCCGCCAGCCTTGTCGCTCCAGACTTTAAGCGCGTTGAAACGGAAGTCATAGACAATGCCGCAGAATTTGGTCCCCGGCTCCAGAATCGTGGCCTTGAGGCGTGGATCCCTGTTTTCCCACGGATTCTTAGGGTTGAACCTCTTGGACTCATCGACAGGCAGTCCGTCATCGCAGAGGAAAGCGTAGAGGAGATCCCATGTCGGATTGTTCGAGCAGTAGCCGTTGTGCATTCGTGGAAGTCCGGAGGTGACACCGAGGCCATGAAGGTACTGGTTGCCGTTTCCGCCTGACAGCTCGTATGATCTGGCTATGCTGAAGACTGCCTCGCAGGTGTTGTGTGTCTTGCTGAGGAACAGTTCGCTGAAATCAGGGTAAAGGTCATAGACTCCGAGGTCGATGCAAGCCTTCGCCGCGTCGCGCGCCATCTCAAGATATTCCTTGGAAGCCGTCTCGTCCGGCTGCTCCTGGAATTTCAGCATCGTTCCGAAGTACAGCGCTGTCCTGGCCTTCATGCCGAGGGCGGCCCCTTTCGTCACCATCTGCTGTCCTGAATATGCCGCAGGGCAGTTTTCCGCGGCATAGTCGAAATCCTCCATTATTTTCGGGAGGGCCTCCATGACTGGGGTTCTGCCGGTTGAATAGGCCACGTCCAGTGTGATGTCGTTCAGGAAGAACACCGGGTCTCCGAAGAGCATACATATTCTTGAATAGAAACATGCGCGGTAGAATCTGGCGCACCCTTCAAGCATCCTGTAGTCCTCGTCGGACATTGAATCCTTGGCTTTGTGCATGTTGTCGAGAATCGCGTTGCAGCGGCTGATTCCCTTGTAGGTGAAACTCCAAAGGTACTTGACGTTCACGGAACTGTTGCCAGTCGTCGTTCCGAGTTTCATGGAATTCTGCGAGTTCCTGTTGACCGCGTCGTCTGTGAACTCGTCAAGGTCGGCGGTCATTCCGGCTTCCGTGCGGTCGGAAAGCCAGAACTGCACTAATTGGATGGTGTTCAGGCTCATGATTACCTGTTCCTTGTCCTTGTACCAGTTCCCTGTCGCCGGCTTGTCAAGAGGCGCGAGATCCAGGTTGATGCATGACGCCGCAGCGATCGCCATGGCGGCAAATGTGAATATTCTTTTGATTTTCATCATCATGTCCTCCTAAAATTTGACGCTTGCTCCGAATACCACGCTCTTGGTGATAGGATAGCCGCCCGAGCTGACTTCCGGATCCCATCCCTTAGGGAAATGGCAGATCGTGAAGAAGTCGGATAGCGAGCATGACAGTCTGAGGTTTCTTATATTCATGGCATCCAGCCACTTGCTTGGCAAGGTGTAGCCGATTGTGATGTCCTTGATTCTGAGGTAGGCTCCATTTATCAGCCAGAAATCAGACACCGCGTAATTCTGCGAGCTCGTTCCAGTGGTCTGGGAATATCTCGGATACTTCGCGGAGAGGTTCTCGTTGATCGTATTGAACGGGCTCCAATGGCTTTCCGCCACGAATTCCGGAACATTTCCCCAGTAACTGTAAAGAGGCTGGACCATCTGGGCCGACAGCAATGCGTCCCGTTTGCCTACTCCCTGGAAAGTCAAGTTGAAGTCAATCCCTTTCCATCCTAAGAATATGGAGCCTCCGTAATTCATCCTTGGTAGCGAGCTTCCGATCACTGTTCTGTCATAGTCATTGTTGATGATTCCGTCCGGAACCCCGTTGGCTCCGCTGAGATCCTTGAAACGGATGTCTCCCGGCTGTACTGTGGCTGATGTCACCGCCGACTGGGCGACCTCATCAGTGTTCTGGAATATTCCGTCCGCACGGTAACCGTACCAAGCCTTGTACTCAAGTCCGGACGCGACGATGGTTCCACCACTGATCGTGAGTTTGTCACCGATGTCTCCCATGACGGACTTGTAGTCATAGAGATTGAAGTTGACTCCATAGCTGAGTTCACCGATCCTGTCGTTCCAGCCGATCGAGAGGTCCCAGCCTTTTGTGTTCATGTCACCGGCGTTCTGGTCAGGGGCCGAATAGCCCATGAATGAAGGTATGTCAAGCTCTATGAGCATATTCCTTGTCTTTTTGTAGTACCAGTCGAAATTCAGTGTGAGACGGTCCCGCAGGAAGTTGAGGTCCATGCCGACATCGTAGGTTGTGGTAGTCTCCCATGTGATGTCCTCGATGGCCAGTTTCGAGTTGGTCACGCCTTGCACACCGATCACGGAACCACCGGAGAACACCGACGGGCTTGTGAAGCTCATTGTTGTCTGGTAAGGGTAGTTTCCGATTCTTTCATTTCCGAGGTTTCCGTATGAGGCCCTGAGTTTCAGGTAGCTTACAACATTCTGATCCTTCATGAATCCTTCCCTGCTGACCACCCATCCGGCGGAGACGGAAGGAAAGTATCCCCATCTGTAGTTCTTAGCGAACCGTCCGGAAGCGTCGGCGCGGAAGTTTGCTTGGAAGTAGTACCTTGAGTCGTAATTGTAGGTGACGCGTCCGTAAGTCGAGAAATAAGCATTCTCGTAAGGCGCCGAGTTGCCGGCGGTGACCTTGTCGTCCGGACCTGCCGACAGGTAAGGGAAGTAGTCGGTGATGTAGTCGGCCTTGCTTGCGGAGATGTTCTGCCAGTTGTTGTAGAACTCCTCGATTCCGGCCATCATACCCAAGTAGTGTCTGCCCCAATTCTTGTTGTAGTTGGCGAACAGCTGGGTGGTGTAGGAATATGACGATGTGCGTGCCTCAGTGAGGTCGGTGGTGTTGGCTCCGGCAAGAAAACTTTCCGGCCCGTCAGGATTGTCATACGGTGTGTAGGTGACGGCCTTGTTGAAATTTTTCAGCCTGCTCTCGTAGAATTTCGGAGAGAACACACCCGAGATGACGAGTCCCGTGACCGGACGTATGTCGAGTTGGATCTTGCCGCCGCTCACTATGGAACGGGACTCGCTGGTGCCGCCGTAAAGCATCTTAGCGTAAGGGTTTGTTCCGTCCTTTCCGGAAGCCGGCCTGCCGTCGGACCATTCGGCGGCGTAGATCGGCCCGGCGTTGTGCATCCATCCGGCTGGGCTGTAATATGGTGATCCTGAATCGACAACCCTACCGTTGAGGTCGATGGAGAATGTCATGTACTTGTTCAGCTCTATGTCGTTGTTGACCCTGACAGCGTAATTGTCCCAAGTGTAGGAGTCTCCAGTGTAGAGCCCATCGACATTGTCGTAGCCGAGAGAGATCTTCGTCTTCACTTTCTTGGTGCCGGCGGTCACTGACAGGTTGTATTTCTGTCTCGGAGCGAAGCTCTTCAGAATCATTCCCGCCCAGTCAGTGTCAGGATAGAGGTCTGGATTTGATTTGTGGAGAGCGTTGTAGCCGCTGATGTACTCCTGAGGCCACACTGAGTACCGTCCCGCGGATGGGGTGTCGTTGTAGGCGAGTTCGTTCATCGCCTCCATGTAGCCGACAGCGTCACCGTATTCAGGCATGGCCGTAGGAACGTCCAGTGCCATGGTGTATGAGAAATCCACGGAGGCCTTCTCGCTCTCTGTGGCCCTGCGTGTGGTCACCACGATCACTCCTGCCGCAGCCCTGGAACCGTAGATGGCCGCCGAGGCCGCGTCTTTCAGGACGGTGAGGTCTTGAATGTCAGACGGCTGGACATCCGAAAGGGATCCGGGAACTCCATCGATGATCACAAGCGGGGATGATTCCTGCATCGATGTGATACCTCTGACTCTTAATGTCGTGCCCGCTCCAGGGCCGGAACTGCTCCTTGTGACGGTGAGGCCCGGGATCGCGCCTTGAAGAGCGTTCTCCACGGCGGTTGTCTGCCTTTTCTTGATCATGTCTCCCTCCACGGAACTTACCGAGCCGGTGAGGTCTTTCTTCTTCATGGTACCATATCCGACGAAGACAACCTCGTCAAGGAAATTGGCATCCTCTTCCAGTGTTACATTATAGGTGTCCTTCCCGGTCAGTTTCACCGTGGCTTGCGTGTAGCCTATGCAGGACACAATAATGGATGTGGTTTCTGATGGCAGGGTCAACGCAAAGTTACCATTGATGTCTGTGGCTGTGCCGGAGGATGTTCCGGCCGCGATGACACTGGCCCCGATGATTGGCTCCGATGTGGCGCTTACCACGGATCCCGTGATCTTCCTGCTCTGGCCGAACGCGGTCTGGGAAAGGGTCAGCGCCGCGACCAGAATCAGAAGAAAACGATTTCTTCGGAAAAATTTGTTTTTTAATTTCATAATGTCTATAATTGCACTCGGAAAGGACACCATACCATACCATACCCAAGTGTGATGCAAATGTAGACATTATTTTTAAAATACAAATGAAAAAGATATACTTTTTTCTGCGAGGCGTTCCGCTCATCATAGGGATCATCCTTTTGATAAGCGGCTGCAAAGAGGAGGTCACCGCCGAGGCAAGATACCTTACGGTTAATTCTCCGTCAGGTGAGGACATAGCTGTCTCCGGAGAGGGAGGAACGTTTGACCTTTCCGTCCAGACCAATCTTCAATGGACGGTCAAGGCGGAGTCGGACGGCTCCACGGCAAAGTGGGTCACATTCAGCCAGTCCAGCGGGATCGGAGACGGCACAGTCACGGTCACCGTGCAGAAGGGCCGCTTCGAGCCGAGGACCGCGGTGGTCACCGTCATGTCGAAGGACGAGCTTGTAAGCCATTCGTTCAATGTGACACAGGATGCTTCCGGTGAGGCCCCCGAAGCCGAAGGTTATGTTCTTCCGGCATATTCAATATTCCAGAATATAAACGACAGGGATGTCTCTCTTGGCATCGCCAACGCTGAGATTGATGGAGGCGCCTGCAAGTTTGAAGGCGGAGCGACGATAACGATGAGCGGTGCGGCCTCAGATGTGTCGTTCGCGTCTTCCAATTATTATCAGGTTAACGCGAAGTTCACTGGCTGGGGTGCGGAAGACGCGAAGGACATCATCGTCAGGATTCCTGTGAAAGAGGAACTTTCGGGGGATCTGCGTATGTTCTGGGGCTGGACAAGCACCGTGGCTTCATCATGGAAGGTCTATTCTGGAATCGATGGCGAGAACTGGACAGACACCGGCACGATAATGGGTTTCACCAAAAGCGCACGTTTCAACAGGACCCTGTTCTTCTCTGTTCCCGGTACTGTTCCGGCCGGCGGGTCCCTTTACCTCAGGCTTGTGCCGGAGACCGCTCTTGCTGCAAGCGAATATGTGCAGTTCTGCACAGGATTCCTTCTCACCCGCGCGAAACCGGACGAGACCGTACTGCCTTCCGGGGACAAGGTTCTTTACACTTGCGACTTCAACAACGTGACGATCGGCTGTCCTTATAATCTTCCGCTCGGCTATCTGAGATCTTCCGCTGAGGCTTTTGACGCGTCGGCGTTCGGCTATGACGGCATGGGCAAGAGCGGTACGGTCGCGGGAGAATGGGGCAGTGTGAGGATCGGTTCCGCTTCAGGAGAGGCCGCCATCATATTACCTCCTCTTTCCGAAGAAAAACTTGGTAACGGCACTGCGGATGTGAAAGTCTCATTCAAGGCTGTCCTGTACCAGTCGGCTGACTACCTTAATGACAAGGAAGGCAAGGCTTCCTGCAACATCGCCGTGTCCGTGGCGGAAGGTGATGGAACCGTGGAGAACGGTGAGATCACGGATCTGGACAACTGGACTGACTTTGAGGAAAGGAGTGTCGTCATCGAGGGCGTGAGCAAGAACACCAGAATAAGGATAGGAATCAGCGGCGGATCCGGTGACAGAAGATTCTACCTGGACGATGTCGTTGTCGAGGCTGTTTCCGACATAACGATTCCGTCCGAGCCGAACAAGACGCTTACCGAAATCCTGTCCGGCGGGGACGGAACGATCACAGAGCCGGTCAAGACCACTGTCACGGTGTTGTCTGACCAGGCTGGCGCCAACCTGCCGGCCAACACGGCTGTCGTCACGGACGGGACATCTTACGCGGCTCTGAATTTCTCATCGGCGACATCGCTGGCTCCCGGGACAAAAGTGACCTTACGTCTTAAAGGAGCGGTTCTGGACAAGAAGGCCTCGACGCTTTCCGTCTCTCCGGAAATGATCGCGGAAAAGGAAGACGGCGCCTCTCCTGCACCTGAAAACGCCACTGTCTCGCAGCTCTCTTCTCTTGAATATCATCTCGTAGAGGTCAAAAATATTCAGGCCACAGAGTCATTCATCGGAAAGACGTTCTCCGGTGAGGTGCTGATGGAAAATGCCGATAATGAGACATTTGGTCTGAATGTCTATCCTTCGGCGTCGTTTGCCGGCGGGGTCATTCCGGAGAACAGCGGATCTGTCAAGGGAATCGTCATCGGAGGCAGGATATGTCCGAGGACGGCGGAGGACATCAACCTTGTTCTTGACAGGATCGGAAGCGGAGGGGTGAAACTCTTCAAACCGGTTTTCTGTACCTATGATTTCACCAATGGCTCGACCACGCCTCAGATAAAGAACGCGTCCGTCAGTGGTCAGACAGTCTCATTCACCAACGGAGGACGCATCGAAAGGATCGGAGGCGCTGAAGGTGAGATGGCTTTCGTCCAGGGCAAGACATCGACTCCGTATAATGTCTATCTTTATTCGACAGGATGGAATGTCGATGACACTTACTGGAGGCTGAGCTGTCCTGCCGTCGAGGACATTTCGGGAAAGGTTGCTGTGACATTCTCCTTGAACAGTTCCGCCAAGGAGGTGCAGCAGGTATGGAACATTTTCTGGAGCAACGATGGAGAGTCTTGGACTCCAACGGAATATACATGGAACAAGGTCAACAACACCGATGTCCTTGCGACCGAAGCGAAAAACACGTTCAAGGCCCAGAGCACGACATCGAACGGCATCACGAGGACTGAGTTCACGGTGCCTTCCGGGAAGAAGATCTCCGCCGGAAAGAACCTTTATATCAAGATTGTGCCGACCACGACATTGACATCCGCAGTCACGAAAGTCCAACTCGGATTCGGATTCTATGTGGCACCGGGTGATGTCTTGAATATGGACAGGCCGGCCGACGCTTTGATATTCAATAATTTCTCGGAATGTACGGCAGGAACGGACTATATGCTTGGCTCGGAAGTGCGGTACTTTGGAAACGTGACCACTCCCGCATATTCAAAAGATGGTTGGACCGTGGTGTCGGGTTTCAGCAGGACTGGCTATGCGATGTTCGGGACCGCTTCTTCAGGGAATCATGGTGTCACGACTCCTGAAATCGGAGGGCTCAATGGTAAGTCTGATGTGACTGTCTCTTTCAAATGCTGCCTGTACATGCCTTCGAGCTATGTGGGGGCCAAGGATGACATCTGTGTCAAGGTCGCCGCCGGGGAAGGCTCTGTCGGAGAGCTTGTCTGGGACAGCGCTCCGGAGAGTGATTATTACGGATGGCACACGGCCACCGTGAAGATTTCCGGAGTTTCTTCCGCCACGAGGATATTCATAGGCGCGGGAGCCGGGAAATCCGAAGGTGACCGCAGGTTCTTCCTTGATGACATAGTCGTTAAATAATTGATTATATGATTAGAAAACTTCTGGGTTATTTTGCTGTAGGTCTGCTGGCCCTGACTTCGTGTTCAGGGTCGGCGGATCCTGATGACGGCCCCGGCTCCAACGAGCCTTACTACATCAACATCATGCAGTTCAACATCAGGTATGTGAACAGCGGCGACACCGGTGACAATCACTGGACGGTGCGCAAGAATGCTGTGAAGGCTCTTGTGGATGATCTCAGCCCTGATGTCATTGGTCTCAATGAAGCGAGGTCCACACAGAGGACCGACTTGAAGACTCTTTTGCCGCAGTACACCTTGCTTGTGGTTCCGAACACAGGGACATCGTCAGGGGGCAACGTGAATATGATGTACCTGACTGACAAGTTCAAGTTGCTGGCGTCCAAGTCATTCTACCTCAGCGCGACACCGAATGTGCAGTCGTTCACGTGGGACAGCACTCAGAAGCAGTACCATGTCTGTCTGTGGGCGCACCTTGAGGACAAGGAGACGGGAAAGGCATTCTATGCGTTCGCAACGCATTACAACCTCGGATCGTCCGATGTGGATGTCATCGCGAAGACCAATTCCACGAACCTCATCCTCTCCAAGATTGATGAGATTGTCGGGAATGACACCTCCGCCCCTGTGTTTGTGCTGGGTGACATGAACGCCTCCATCGAGTCCAACGACGCTCGTTCCATCAGCCTGAGGCCGTATCTTGAGAATGGATTCAAGAATGCCAGAGTCTCGGCGTTGAGCACCGACAACGTTGTCAGCTATAACGGATTCTCGGACAAGGAGCGAGATCAGAAGAGCAATATAGACTTTATTTTTTACAAGAATGTGACCGGCATGGCATTCAAGACCGTGACCCAGTCGTACAATGGCGTGAAATACGCTTCCGATCATTGGCCGGTGACACTTAACGCGATGACATTCTGATGAATAGATTATTTACTTTGACAATGGCCGCGCTTATGTGTCTATTGTGTGCGTGCGACCGGAACGGATTGAGTTTCAGGGCTCAGGATGCTGTGGTCTCGCCGGGAGTCCGTTATGTGCTTACCGTCGAGTCCCTTGACAGCGCCCGTAATGAGATCAAGGTGTCAGACTGTTCGGAGATCCCTGGGATGGCTGTGGACATAAAATGGAGCAGGGAAGGGAAAAACCTTGTGGCTCATGCCTTTGTACGCAACGACAATCCGGGCTATGTCATAAAGAGCCTTGAAGGACCGTTTGTGGACGGATTGGATTTCAGACTTGAGGACTACCATCTGCTCATGCCTTTCGGGATGGGCGAGATGTACAGGAAATGTCCGTCCGAAAAGGATGAGAAGCAACCGATGGACCGTGATACCCAGTGGAAAGAGAAAGACGGAAATTTCATTCTTTCCGCCGGCTACCCGTCAAGGAATATGTCCATGCAGTGGTGCGCGTTCTCTTCCGAGGGGCGCGGACTGTACATCGCGAGCCATGACCCTTTGAGGAAGGCCAAATTTTTCAATGTGTACTACTCCCCGGCTGACAGCACATTCTCTGTCTCCCTCAGGCATCTTTTCACTTGCTTTCCTGGACAGGAATATGAGGTGCCGGAAATGAGATTGGAGGAATATTCCGGAAGCTGGCACAAGGCTGCCGACCTCTACAAGTCCTGGTTCGACACATGCATTGAATATGCCCGCCAGCCTCAATGGCTCAGAGACTGCTCCGGCTGGCTCCTGGCCATCACGAAGCAGCAGAATGAGGAGATTCTTTGGAAATATGACGAATTCGCCGGCGCTCTGGGGGATGCCGCGGAGGAAAGGGGGCTGGACATCGTAGGCCTTTTCGGCTGGGCTCATGGAGGGCACGACAGGTTCTATCCGGACTATTATCCTGATCCTGAGCGAGGTGGCGAGGAGTCTCTCCGCGAGGCCGTGAAAGGCATTCATGCCAGGGGACTGCGGACGATAATGTACGTGAACGGCCAGCTCATCGACCAGAACGGCACTCAATTCTGGCCGGACACCGGAAAGTTCATCACGATGACCCGCAAGGACGGCTCGTTGGTCAGCGAAACGTGGCACAAATACTATGACGCTCCTGCCAGGACTCACGGAAGGGCATGCTTCGGTTGTGACGTGTGGCGAAAGAGGATGCTCTCTTTGGCCAGACAAGCCCATGACTATGGCGCTGACGGCATCATCTATGACCAGCTTGCCACAAGGTCTCCGATGTTCTGTTATTCTCCGGACCACGGCCATCCCGTTCCGGCTGTTGTCGTTGAGCAGGACAGGCTTGACTTTATCACAGAGATAAGGAATGCGATGTCGGCCATAGATCCCGAGTTTGTGGTGATGACCGAAGGTGTGGCCGATTATGAGCTGGGGTGCATCAACATATTCCATGGCTGCTCGTTCGATGTCTATCCGCCGGACCAGAAGGCGATGGAAGACCGGATGACCGGCCGTTCAGGAGCCACATGGTTCCCGGAGATGCTTGAATATACTTTCCCGGATCTTCTGATGACAGTCCGCAATCCGGCTCCCGTGACGAGCCGCAACATGAGCAACTTCTCTTTGGTCAGCCACTTGAAGAACGAGATTGAGTGCCGTTACCTTGCGGATGTCCGGTATCTCAAGGAGAACATAATCCCTGAGATCGAGGACTACTCCAATGTCACCACAAAGCCTGACCTTGCTCTTGTCCGCTCTCAGGATCCGGTGGCGATGAGGGACTATCAGAAGAAACTTGCCGATTTCCAGGATTCACATAAGGCACTGCTGAAGACCGGCCGGTTCATGGATGTTCAGGGCTTTGATTTCGAGGCCTCCCATTCTTTGAGTATGGCCAAATCTTTCGTCTCCGGCAGGAAGACCGGCGTTGTGGTCTGGAATATTTCCGAGGACACTCCTTTGGAATTCAAGGTTTCTGTCCCGGCCAGGAAGTTGGTTTTGGCTCAATCGCCGGAAGACACCGCTCTGTCATCCACGTCTGACGGGTATGTTCTGGCACCTCAAAGCATCGCCCTCCTTGTGTTTGAATAGTCTTATTTTGAAAATTATCTGAAAAACGAAGAAGCCGACCGATGAAATGGTCGGCTTCTCTATTTAGAGTCTTTTTATTACCTCTTTGAGGTGACGTCAGCCTCGTACTTCTCGACGGAAGCGATGAAGTCCTGGCCTACAGGAACACCGTTCTTGAGGTTGAAGTAGTCGTAAACGGCTCCGAACGGAAGTGACTTGGCCTCTTCCAGAAGGGCGAGACGCTGGAAGTACTTGCCGTTGTCCTCGTACTTGCGGAGGGTCTCAAGCGGCTCAAGGAAGGCCTGAAGCATACACTTCTGGGTCGAGCGGGTGCCGATGATGTAGGCTCCGATGCGGTTGATCGATGCGTCGAAGTAGTCAAGACCGATGTGTGTGCGGTCGAGGGCACCTGCGCGGACAACCTCCTTGAACAGGTCGAGGGTCTGGTCGTTCATCGTGACAACGTGGTCGGAATCCCAACGTACAGGACGGCTGGTGTGGAGCATCAGCTCAGGCACGAAGAGAAGGAGGGAAGCGACCATATCGCTGATGTTCTCGGTCTGCTCGTAGTGGCCTGTGTCAAGGGTGTACATAAGCTTGCGGGTCGAGCAGTAGCCGGTCACGAAGTCGTGTGAGCCGACGGTGTAGCTCTCAAGGCCGATTCCGAAGAGCTTAGCCTCAAGGCAGGTCTTCATTCCCGGCAGATCCTCGGCGAGAATCTCGTCCAGGGACTGCGCCATAATCTCACGGTAGCGGAGACGCTCCACGGTCTGGTCCTTCGATCCGTCGTGAACCCAGATGTTCATTATACAAGGGTCGCCCTGGAACTTGCCCATCGCGTCGGCCACCCTGCGGCAACGCTTTGTGTGCTCGATCCAGAAGTCACGGATGGACTTGTCCGGGTTGGCGAGTGAGAGGTCACCGCTCTTAGGATGCGAGAAGGATGTGGAGTTGAAGTCGAGCTTCATCCCGTTCTCCTTACCCCATTCCATCCAGCTCTGGAAGTGAGCCGGCTCAACCTCGTCACGGTCAATGTGCTTGCCCTGGAAATCACCGTAGATCTCGTGCAGGTTCAGACGCTGTGTTCCACCGAGGAGGCTCTTCACGAACTTGATGTCGCTGCGGAGCTCGTCGATGTTGCGGGCGCGGCCAGGGTAGTTGCCGGTCGCCTGGATTCCGCCTGTGAGGGCGGTGTCGTTCTCGAAGCCCATCACGTCGTCAGCCTGCCAGCACTGTAGGGAGATCGGGGTCTTCTCAAGAAGCTCTATCGCTTTGTCTGTGTCCACGCCGATGGCGGCGTAACGCTCTTTGGCCATCTCATAGGCCTTGGTTATCAGATTCTCGTTCATATTATTTTTAGTTTATGATTTGTTATATTCTCAAAATTGATTCCGGAACAGTCCGCTCTTTGTCGTTGAGGACTAACTCCTTGGCTCGTAGGTGATTGTCTGGATGGAGTTTCCGATGATGCGGCGCATATCCCAACGGTCTCCCACAAGGCCGGCCACCTTGGCCTGGAGCATGATGTTGCCGATCGCCGTGCCCTCCATCGGACCTGCGATGACAGGGATTCCGAGTGTGTCGGCCGTCAGCTGGCACATAAGTTTGTTGGCCGATCCGCCACCGATCACGTGGAGTTTCTCGATCTTGAATGACGCGAATCCCTGAAGCATCCCGATGACTTCCTTGTACCTCTTGGTGAGGCTGTGATAGATGCAGCTGATCATCTCACCATCATTCTCAGGAACCCTCTGGCCTGACTCCTGAAGGGCCGCCTTGATCTCGGCGTACATATCCTTCGGAGCGGCGAAACGTGGATCGTCCGGGTTGATCGTGGACGGGAAGTCGATGGCCTCGCGGGCCATAGCCTCCATCTGGGCGTATGAATATTCCCGGCCTTCCGCCTCCCAGGTCTTGCGGCTCTGCTCCAGCAGCCACATTCCCGTGATATTCTTGAGGAATCTGGTCGTGCCTTCTATTCCACCCTCGTTCGTGAGGTTATATTCATAAGACTTTTCATCGATGATCGGGGTCTTGGACTCGATGCCCATCAGGCTCCAGGTGCCGCTGCTGAGGTAGGCGAAGTTCTCGCCGGACGCAGGTACGGCGGCGATGGCTGAGGCTGTGTCGTGTCCGGCTACGGCGATCACAGGAACCGCCTCCATTCCGGTCTCCTCGCAAAGTTCCTTTTTGAGCACACCGACCTTAGTACCCGGCTGGGTGATGTCAAGCAGTAGGGAAGGGTTGATTCCGAGACGCTCAAGCAGGTTTCTCTGGAAGTCCCTTGTGCGCGGGTTGATGAGGCCCGATGTGGACGCGTCGGTATATTCGCAGACCATCTCTCCGGTCAGCATATACGCCAGCAGGTCAGGCATAAAGAGGATCTTGTCGGTCTGAGGCAGCCTTGAACCGGCTTCCTTGCTTTGCGCGTAGAGCTGGAAGATGGTGTTGAAGTTCATTATCTGGACTCCGGTGACGGAGTAGAGCTCCTCGCGGGGGATGATTTCAAAGACCTCCTCAGGGATTCCGTCGGTGTAAGGATCCCTGTAAGCCCTTGGCATTCCGATGATTCCGCCGTCCTTGCCGATGTGGCCGAAATCCACGCCCCAGGTGTCGATACCGATCGATTCGATCTTCACGCCCATTCCGGCGACCTTTTTCAGAGCCGCTTTGAAGTGGTCGAAGAGGGAATTGATGTCCCAGTAATATTTTCCGTCTATCTCCTTGACGGCGTTCGGGAATCTATAGACTTCCTCTGAGGTAAGCTTATCGTTTTCGACAGTTCCGATGATGGCTCTGCCGCTCGTGGCTCCGAGATCAAATGCTAGAAATTTCATAAATTACGTGGCTTTTTTGTGCTTTACAAATTTTGTTTTTTTTCGCTGTTTTACCGCTGAATATTTTGATATTATAACTTGGAAATTTGATTGGGAATTATTTTTTGCTATATTTGTGACGCACAATTAGTAACAAAAGGTCTGCAAACTATGGCTTCGGTTCATCTCAAATATTTGGCGGTTAATCCTGTTGACCTCAAGTGGGGGACTGCCGTCAACTCGGTGGGTTTTCAGGAGATCGCTCCCGGAATGGACTATCCGCCTCGCAACCATCCGTCGCGCTATGTGTTTTCCGTCGCCAGCGGAAGGATTCTCCAGGAATATCAGCTCCTTTACATAACAGAAGGCAAGGGCCGGTTTTCCTGCGAGACCTTGGGACGGTCGAAGTCAATCCCGGTCAAAGGCGGGATGATGTTCCTGCTTTTCCCTGGCGAGTGGCATTCCTACTATCCTGACAAATCGACGGGGTGGAAGGAATATTGGATCGGCTTCAACGGGGAGTTCATCGACAATCTGATCAGGCAGGGCTTTTTCTCGAAGGACAGACCGCTGTTCAAGGTGAATATCCACGTGGACATAGTGAACCTCTACACTTCCGCGATCAACGCCGCCGTGGCTCAGGAGTCTGGTTTCCAGCAGGTTCTGGCCGGCATAGTGGACCGACTGCTCAGTCTCGCGTATTTCTACGACAGGAACTCGCAGTTCCAGGAGTCGGACACGGCGAACAAGATCAGTCAGGCGAAGGTGATGATCCACAGCCATTATATGACGATCTCTCCGGAGGAGGTGGCGGCGAAGCTGTGCCTGAGCTATTCCTCTTTCCGCAAGACTTTCAAGGAATATACCGGGTTCTCGCCGGCGAGGTTCATCAACGAGGTGCGGATGAGCAAGGCCAAGGAGCTGCTGACCAACACGACGATGAGCATCAAGGAGGTGGCCTACAATGTTGGCTACAACAATCATGACTATTTCTTCACCGCCTTCCGCCATATGACCGGCCAGACCCCCGCCGAATATCGCAACGCCACCCAGGTCGCCAAGTTGTAGGCTGTCCGGTCTAAACAGGCATGATGAAAATAATTCGCTTTGTATTACAAAATGTTATACATTTGCAAGCAAAGCGATATATAATGGAAGCAATAGCAACACGAGGGAATGTCAAAAAGTTGACTGCATTCAGGCTAAATGCCGATCTGGTCGCCCGTCTCAAGGTTTTGGCAAAAAAAGATAACCGCAGTCTCAACAATTATGTCGAGAATGTTCTTATGTCTGTAGCCTACAATGAGCCTAATGAGACAACAAAAGCTGCCTTGAAGGAGGCCGAAGAAAGTAAAAACCTCGAAGAGTTCGACTTGGATGCTTTTAAGAAATATGTAGCCTCATTGTAGTATGTGGAAATGTGTTCAGACAACCCAATTCAAGAAAGACTACAGGAAATACGCGAATAATAAGAGGTGTGGCGGAAGATCCCGGGCTTATGCATCGGGTGAAAATAGAGGCTATCCTCACCCGACTCCAATCAGGGATATCTTTCCGGGTGTCTAACCAC
>ERZ1035006.12-NODE-12-length-151882-cov-16.033584_pt1 | contig 151882 bp, 122 predicted proteins | sample MGYA00520694_ERZ1035006 | MGnify/ENA primary metagenome ERZ1035006 (study PRJEB33766, sample SAMN09781746) | gut metagenome | biome: gut microbiome | host: Homo sapiens | place: Madagascar | study: EMG produced TPA metagenomics assembly of the PRJNA485056 data...
CAAGGATGGCGAAGACACAGACGCAGAATCTCCCGATAAAATTTTTCATTATAATATGTTTGAGCATAAATGGCCGATAGCGGAAAACCTGAAAATATTCAGCGATTGATTGCCGGCCGGCAAGTTTATGAAGAGCAGGAAGAACAACCGTCTTCCTGCTCTTGTGAAATCGAATCTGTTAGTATCCAGGGTTCTGGACAAGATTGCCGTTGATGGTGAGCTGTTCCTGCGGGATCGCCAGCCAGTAGTTCTTAGGAGCGGTGAACGTTCTGGAGTCCGTCTCATAGGCCTCGGTGATCTTGTAGTAGTCCTCGGCTGTCTTGCCGGCGATGTTCCAGGAACGTGGCCTGTTCTGTAGAATGTTCTGGACGACTTTGTATCTCCTCAGGTCGTAGAACCACCTGCCTTCGAACGCGAACTCGCTGAGACGTTCCCTGAGGACAGCGTCAAGCAGTGTCTTTCCGGTAGGAAGGCCACCGACCCGAGCCCAGGAATTCTCGAAGTCCGGAAGCCCGGCGCGGTTCCTTACCTTGTTGATGTAAGTCAAGGCCTCTCCGTCGATCTTGCCGTAATACTGTACGTATGCCTCCACGAAATCCAGATAAGGCTCCGCGAAACGGATGTACGGGAATGCGAATTTGTGGTAGGTGAACGTCTTGGAGGTGTTGTCGAAGTTGTTGGACTTGTGGATCCACTTCTTGACGTAATAGCCTGTGCAGCCTTGATATTCATTACCGGTGTTTCCATCGTTCTGCTGCTCTTCCCCACGGCGGCACTTGAGCATAAAGGTCTCGCCGTTGAGGTCGTATGATCCACGGTCGTAACCGACTGATGCGTAGAATCTTGGCTCCCTGTTGATGTGGAGGATGGAGGTCTTCTCTCCTGGGTAGCCCGGAGCGTCAACCAGCTTGGTAGGATTCTGGATCGCCTCCTTGGTCTCAGGATCGACCTCCATCGGGAGACCGTTCTTGGAAAGGAAGCACTCCACGGCCTCGAACGTCGGCACGAAATATCCACGCCATCCCTCACGGCTGTAGGACGAGTAACCTGTGCGCGGAGCCATATTCTTGATGTTGTAGGAGATGTTGCCCTGCGCCGCATAGCAGAAGAGATGCTCGTACTCATTGTAGAATGCGTTGGCGTCTCCGCCGAGGAACGCCGCCCTGTAGTTCTCGTAACCTTTCTCGAAGGTGTCGGTCTCCTTGCTCGGAGCGTAGAGCTGGAATCCGTCCGCCTCACCCTGTTGGATAGCGTCCTTGGCGGCGTCCATAGCCTTCTTCCAGAGCTCTTTGTCATATTCAAGAGGCATCAGCGGCGTGCCGTCGTTGTTCTTGAAGTCGGCGTACCACTCTGCGTTGCCGTTGACCATCGGAGAAGCGGCCTGAAGCCAGAGACGGGACTTGAGCGCCTTGGCGGTAGTCTTTGTCGCGCGGCCGAGGAAGTTTGATGAATATGACGCCGGAAGGTATTCCGCGGCCTTGTCGTACATGTCCGAGATGAACTGCACGCACTCCAGATAAGGCTTGCGCTCATAGTTGATGTCCTCCTGAAGGCCGATCAGATGATCCACAATGACGATCGGACCGTAATATTCAAGAAGGGTCTGGTGCATATAGGCTATGTTCCAGTAGGCCTCTCCTCTCCAGCGGTTCCTTTCATCCTCGCTCGCGTCAGGCACCTTGTCGATGTTCTCAAGAAGGAGAAAGGCGTTGCGGATTCCGCCCCACACATTATAGGACACGGCTCCGGAGGCCTTGTCGCAGGTCGTTGACCACATCGCAACATAGGTGTTGGACGGGGTCTCCTGATTGTTGAACACAAGGGACTTCCACTTGAAGTAATACACAGAGCCGTAGAAACTTGACACCATGTCACCTCCTCCGCACATCTCAAGCGATGACTGGAAGTACCATCTGTTAGGCATATAGTAATAGAGCGAGGCCGCGAAGTTGTCGGCCTGCACGTGGGTCTTGAAAAGATCGTCCTCCGTGGCCTTTCCGCTTGGAATAACATCGAGGAAGTTGCAGGAGGTCGCCATTCCCAAGACGCAGAACAGTATGATAAAAATCTTCTTCATATTCATAAATGATTAGAAAGTGAACTGGAAACCTGCCTTGACCGTGCGCTGGAGCGGATATGTCAGACCGTTGCCGCGGCCTTTCTCCGGATCCCAGTACTTGAACTTGGAAATATAGAACAGGTTGTTGCCCTGAAGGTAGAAACGGACGAACTTGTAGGTGAATCCGATCTCGGCGTTCTTCAGACGGACGAACGAGGCGTCGTGCATATACAGCGTGGAAGCCTGTGTGTTGTTGTCCGAAGGAACGGTCGTGAGCCTTGGATACTTGGCGTCCTTGTTATTGTTGTCCCAGGACCAGTGGTCGTCGGCTATGTACTTGACGATGCCATAACCGAAATGCTGGTTGTCGCAGAACGGGTGGTTGTTATACGTCGTGATGTCGTACCTTGAGCTGCCCTGGAACATTATGGAAGCATCCCATTTCTTGTATTTCACAGAACCTCCGAATCCGAACTGTATCTCAGGGAAGTAAGGCTTGTCGCTCCAGACGAAGTCATTGGAGTTCACGACACCGTCATTGTTCACATCCTTGTACTTCACATCACCGACACCATAGGCGCCGAAGTCCTGCCTCGGGCAGTTGTCGATCTCTTCCTGCGAGGTGAAGAGCCCCTCGGCGATGAGCACCTTGTTGGAATTGATAGGCTTGCCGATCTTCGAGAGATGCGGGTTCTTTGAATAGTCAGGCTCGTCCATCGCCTTCACCTCTGAATGGGCGTAAGTGAACGTGCCGCGCAGAGAGTACTGGAAGTCGCTGTTCACCACCTTGTTGTAGTTGATGGAGAAATCAACTCCGGAATTGGAGGTCTCTCCGAGGTTCGCCCAAGGAAGCGATCCGCCCACACCGCCGTTCGACGCGAATGACTTGCGCTGCATGAATATGTTCGTGCGGTACTCGTGGAACCAGTCCGCGGACAGTTTAAGGTCCTTGAACAGTTCGATGTCGATTCCGACATTGAGTTTCCTGGCGATTTCCCAGGTGGCGTTCACATTACCGTAGTTGGAGATGAAGCCGGCTCCGATCTTCGCGAAGTTGGAACCGAAAACGTATGACCTGTCACCCATATCGACCTCCGTGATGTACGGGAATCGATGGTCGTCTCCGAGGGAGTCGTTACCGACAAGACCGTAGGACGCGCGGAGCTTCAGGTTGGTCACCGCGCTCTTCAATGGTGAGAAGAACTTCTCGTTGGAGATGTTCCATCCGATGGCGGCAGACGGGAAGAAACCGAACCGCTTGCCGGCGATGAAGTTCTCGGAGCCGTTGTAACCGAAGTTCCCTTCGAGGAAATAGCGCTTGTCGTAGTTGTAGGTGACACGTCCGGCGAGGCCCTGCTCCCTGAACGGAAGAAGCTTTTCCTCGGAGGATCCGGTGGCGTTGTTCACCTTCTCCTTCATATGGTACACGAGGTCGGCGCTGACATCGTGCTTACCGAATTTCCTTGCATAGTTGATCTGACCCTGCAAAGACCACTCGTGGTAGCCGCTGGCGGAGACAGAACTCTCAAGGTATGTCGTGCCCTCGGCGCCGATGGAGTTGGCTGTCCATGTGTAGGTTCCGTCGTCGTTGAGCGTGACGCTGTCCGGATCAATCTTGTAATATGCCGGAATATGGTAGCGGTTTGTTGCGGCGTAGGAGTAGTTGTAGAAAGAGACCAACGCCTTGGCTGAGAGCCCCTTGGTAATGAAGTTCAGGTTCTGGTCAACGTTGAGGGAGGCGGTCATCCAGGACCTGTATTGCTCCTTGTAGCCACGGCTGAGCAAGGCGTAAGGGTTGAGGTCGTTGGAGCCGGTGTCCCAAGTGTCGTTGTTACCGTACCTTACGAACGTGTCACCATCCTCGGCTGGAAGAACGGCCGGGAAGCGCACCGGATTCGCGCGCATGGTGTAGTAGAAGAGGTTGGACGTGGACTCGTAAGGGCTGTCCTGATACTGAAGCTGCATATTCAGTTTCATAGAGACCTTGGTCGTCTTGGTCGCCTGGGCCGTGACGTTGCTCTGGAACATATACTTTTTGTTGTTGAGGTTCACGTCCAGAAGAGCGTCCTTAGGCTCCTTGATGATACCGTTCTCATTGTAGATCGAGGCGTTGAGGAAGTAGTTGACCTTCTTTCCGCCGCCACGCAGCGAGACATTGAACCTCTGGTTCATGGCGAAGTCCTTGAACAGCATTCCGTACCAGTCGTTGTTCGGATAGACGTAAGGATCGAGATGGTTTCTTGTGCCCTCGATCTTCTCGCTGGAGTAGAACGGCACGTATGCCGCGCCGGACTGGCGGGCCACATTGTAGAGAGCCTCGTTGTAGAGTTCCATATACTGCACGCCGTCAGCGACTTCCTGAACTATTGTCGGCATAGAGACCGTGTTGTCGAACGACGCGCTGATGGCGATCTTCTCTGAATTGCGTCCTTCCTTGGTGGTCACGATGAGCACACCGTTGGCACCTCTGGAACCGTAAAGGGCGGTCGCGGTCGCGTCCTTCAGGACGGACATCGACTCGATGGCCTCGGTCGGGATGTTGTTGAGCATCGAAGATGTGATCTCGACACCGTCAAGCACGATCAGCGCGCTGGAGTTGGCTCCGAACGTGGATATTCCTCGAATATAGAAGGCCGCGCCGTCGGCTCCAGGCTCACCCGAAGTCTGGCGGGCGATGAGTCCCGGAATATTTCCGGCGAACGAGGTCGTGAGGTTGGAGGAGGATGTCGCGAGATCCGCCGGCTTCACCGCCTGGACGGCACCCACGAGGGATTCCTTCTTCTGGGTACCGAATCCGACCACGACTGACTCTTCGAGGGCGTTGGCCTGTACGATCATTGTGACTAGGGTGAACAGATAGGTGTCGGCCACCTTGATCTCCTTGGTATCGTACCCCATCATCTCGAAGACTACCGTCTCGGTGGTAGGGGAGACAGAGAATTTGTACTCTCCGTGCGCGTCCGTCGTCGCGATCTCCTTAGGGTTTTCCTTGGAATGGATCACGACTCCGGCCAATGGTGTGTCGCCGTCGGAACCGATGACGATACCGTTAAGTATCTTGTCCGCCTGTCCTGTCTTCGCGTTTTGCGCCAGCATCGGAAGAACACCGAGGCAAAGCGTGACGGCAAGCGTGAATATCCTTTTGATTATCTTATTCATAAGTTTGAATTTTTTCTGGTGTTACTTCACGATCTGGATCTTGCCTTTCAATGCGGTCTTGGCTTTGATCTGCTCGGCTGTGAGCGGATTGTCGTAGAGTCGGGCGACCACGACGGTCCCGTTCCAGGATCCGTTGAACTTGGTCTCGCTGTTGTAGTTTCCGGCGACACCCATACAATGCAGACCACTCTTGTGCTTGAGGGTCGTCACTCCGACCGTGGCCTTGAGCTCACCATCGACGTAGCACTTGATTGTCTCTTTGTCCCAGACTCCGAACACGTGGTAGAGCTGCCCAGGCACAGCCTGAACGTGGCTCACGGCGAAGTTCCAGTTACCGTTGCCGTGCTGGATGAATTCGATCGAACCGTCTCGGGTGACTTTTGATTTGTCGCCGGCGTTGGTCTTCTCACCCGGCGCGCCGAGCATCAATGCGAATCCACCTGACTGCGTGGCTCCGAACGCTTTTGTCTCGACGTTGGTGTGCGCCGAAGGAATGGAGAACACAGACTCGATCGTGTACCCGTTGTTGAGCCTGCCCTCGAAAGCTGTATATTCACACTCCCAGAAAGCGTAGTCGGCCTTGTTGAATGCCTTGTTCTGGGCACGTGTCACTGACGGACCCCAGGCGGCATAGTCCTCGTAGAAGTTCATCGTGGCTCCCTTTGTCCAGGAATTGACTTTGTTCTTAAGAGGGGAGATGTCCTCGGCCGTGCCGTCCTCACCGAACTTGAAATCCATTAGGTCGGCGGCGGCGTACTGGGTCAGGGTGATCACACCCTTGACATCCTTGTCTTCCTCGGAATCAGCGCAGACCGCTGAAATAAGGGCGGTTCTGTCTTGACTGTCCGGATTGGCCTCGACCACGAAATGAATCTTCCCGCCGGCTTTCGACACTTTCACCCAGGACTGGTCGGACTCGGCCGTCCAATTCGTGACGTTGAGAAGATTTACCGAAAGGTCTCCTTCTGCCTCGTGTCCGTCTGAAATGACCTCTTTGGCGTCTATCGAGACGGCGAGGTTCTTCTGTGAAAGGTCAAGGACAGCGGAGACTCCTGGATCCTCGATGCAGGTGAAGGTGATCTCAGCCTTGTTTTTCACGGCTGTCTCGGCGATAGGCTTGGCGTTGAGCACGACCTTGTCATCGCTTTGGGAGACAATCGAGAGCCATTCAGTTCCGGCCGCGTCGATCTCGCACTTGAACGTGCCGTTCGTGCTGACGTTGACTGTTGTCTCTCCACCATTCTTAGGAAGCACATTGGAAAGGATCGTAGGCTCCAGGAAGAATCTTTGGAGCTGGGTCACCTGAAGCAATGCCTTCTGCTCGATGTTGTCGCAGACGAAAGCGACCTTGGCGGTTCTTGGAGAGGTGGCGTCATAGACGGTTGTCGTGAAATTGACCGTCGCGTTTCCTGTGCCGGTTGACGGTGAGACGGTCAGCCAGTCACAGTCCTTAGGGATACGGATGTACCAATCCCCGTCCGCCGTGAAGGAAACTTGTTTTGTTTCGGAACGATTGCTGAAAGTAATGGTGCTCAGCCCCATCTCATCAGCGTTTTCCAAACTCATCTTGGCTGGAACGCGTGTGGTTTCCTCGGAGGCGCAGGAACATAATGACAATGCGCTCCATCCGACAATGAGAAACGACAGCATCAGCTTTGAAAAACTAATTTTCATAAGCAGTGAATCAATAAGTTATTAATAATTATTATGGTTAATATTTGTCTTGTCAATTGTTCTACGAGAGTTATGTTTTCCCGTGTCCGTTCATAAACCAATACACAAATATATGTTTTTCCCCGGATTTTTACTCCTGAAAAAGTGAAAATTTTAAAAAGTGTTATATTTGCCATATAAAAGAGGAAAGGATGAGTTTTTTCAACAAGCCTCTGCCCGGCTATCTTCGTGGCAAGAACCAACTTATCTACACCGTGACATTCACGGCGTTGTTCTCCATCGTGTTCCTTCTGGTCAGCCTGCCGTTCTCGCACAACAGTTGGATGGCGCTCGGGAACTCCAGATTCTTCGTTTTCACGGTGCTTTTCGCGCTCGGCTCGCTTATGATCGTGATCCTCAGCAAATACATAATGTACAAGACTAGAAACAAGCTGAAGATGAATTTTCTGGGCTACATAACGTGGTGCGTCTGCGAGGTCATCGTGATCTGTCTGGCATATTCATTCATCACCGTGCCGATCACAGGCATCGGGTGGGATCAGTTCCCGGCGACGCTGGGAAAGGCGTTGTTGTACGGAAACACTTCTCTGATAATTCCTTACATCCTTGCCGGGATGTACTACGCCATTCAGGACAAGAACCAGATCATCCGTCTGATGAACTACGGCAATGTGGTCTCTGACGAGGCTGTGCCGGTCTCACAGTTGGAGAAGATCACGCTTTTCGACAATAGCGGTGACCTGAAACTGTGCGTCAGCGCCTCGAATCTCTACTACATCGAGTCTGACGACAACTACATCGTGGTCTGGTACACCGACAGCAAGGGCGACCTGAAGCGCTATATGCTCCGCTGCCGTCTCAAGACCGTGGAGGAGAGTTTCCGTGGAAGCAGCCTTGTGCGTTGCCACAGAAAATATATTGTGAATATGGACAAGGTCAAGGTCCTGCGCAAGGAGAAGGACGGCTACGAACTGGATCTTGACAACGACTCAATCGCACCTATCCCGATCACCAAGACATATTCAGAAAACGTCCTGAGCCGTTTCAACAACAGTTCAGGACGCCGTATGGAGTGATATTCCCGTTTCTTCTATTCGCAGAGTTTGTTCAGGGCGAGTTCCACGAGGGCGCGCACCTGTGGTTTGTAGTCCGGGTTGCTGCTCTTGAGGTAGCGGTTGGCGATGGCGCAGCAGATCGTGCCGGCCTCGTGTCCGAGACGTTTGGCCATTCCTGCGACCGCCGAGCTTTCCATCTCGAAATTGGTGATCCGATATTCCCCGAAGCGGAAGGACTCGAAGTCCTCAAGCATATCCGGCATCGCCAGGCCCTGTCTCACGACTCTGCCCTGAGGTCCGTAAAATCCTGAGGCAGAGATTGTCATGCCTTTTACCGAGCAGTCCTCGAACTTCTTGATCAGCTTCTCGCTGGCCTTCACGAAATATGGCGAAGGAAGGTTCTTGTCCCAATGCGTGTGCTCCTTGAAAGCCTTCTCCATCTCAAGGTTGGAGAGTTCGTCACGGCCTTCGTACCAGTTCATCAGACCGTCGCAGCCCACGGAATAGTGGGAGAAAATCGCTGATCCGAGCGGAATGTCGGCCTGGACAGCCCCGCAGGTTCCGATCCTGAGGATCGTGAGGGTCCTGTGCTCCTTCTTCGGCTCGCGGGTGGTGAAGTCCACATTCGCGAGGGCGTCCAGCTCAGTCATCACGATGTCGATGTTGTCGGTTCCGATTCCGGTTGACAACACGGTGACTCTCTTGCCGTTATACTTGCCGGTCGTGGAGACGAACTCCCTTGACTGGTGGCGGAACTCGATGTCGGTGAGGAATCCGGCGACCATATCCACTCTTCCAGGGTCGCCGACGAGGATGACGATGTCAGCCAGCTCTTCCGGTTTCAGATGGATGTGGAACGCCGAGCCGTCATCGTTGATGATTAATTCAGATTCTGCTATTCTCATAATATGAATTTTAATGTTTAACCCGCCAAATATAAGAATATTCAACGGAATTAACTATTTTTGTGAAATATGTGGCAGAGACTTCAAACTTTATACCTGTGCATCGCCACAGGTTTGATAGTGGCGCTTTTCTTCAGTGTCAAGGCGTTTACCTTAGGTCCCGGCGGAGTTCATTCCGTCGAGTTGACCTACATTAAGTACACCCCTTACCTTATCCTTTTGATTCTGATCACCATCCTTCAGCTGTTGGCGGTGTTCACTTTCAACGCGCGTGTCTTCCAGATGCGCACAGCCGTGCTTTCCGCCATCCTGATGATAGCGCTTCAGGCCTGGATCGGAGTGGATTACTTCACAGCTGACAAGGAGTGGATATTCAAGTTCACGGCGGTGTTCCCGCTTGTGGCGGCCATCCTGAATTTCATCGCCGCGAGGCTCATTCTCAGGGACCAGCTCCTTGTGGAGAGCGTCTCGCACCTCCGCTCCCGGAAGAAGAATCACAAGATTTAAGGCACTGGATCGTACCCGCTGCCGCCCCAAGGGTTGCAGCGGAGGATTCTCCAGACGGTCAGGAACAATCCCTTGACCGGTCCCCATTTCTTGAACGCCTCGATGGCGTAGGTCGAACACGATGGCTCGAAACGGCACGTCTTGGGAATATACGGCCCTATGCAGGTGCGGTAGAACCAGATCAGGGCGAGGAATGGTGCGATGCACACCTTCCTTACCCGCTGCCTCCAGGCAGGAATATTCCCGCTAGGCTTCATATCCCGCGAGTTTTTGAAGGACCGCGCCGACCTGCTCCCGCAAAGCTGAATATTCCAATACATCCTTTGTATTATAAAGGAACAGTATTGAATATCCTTTAGGAGGCAGGATGTCCTTCTGGGTCCTGTAGGCCTCACGTAGTCTGCGTTTTAGCAGATTGCGCTTCACAGCCCTTTTGAAGAGGCGTTTGGGAACGGACACTATGATATTATTCGCCTCTTCGTCGCTTGAAGAGGCTGTGTCTTTCAGAAAACAATATTTGAGACCGCCGGACGTGAAGCCCCAGCGGCCCCTTGACATCAGAGCCGAAATCTTCGACTTCCCGTGAAGCCGCTCGGATTTCGGTAGAGTGAACATTTCTGTAACTATTTCTGGTCGTTGAGGTAAAGCTCGATCGCGCGGGCCACGGACGGAGCCTCCGGAGTCGGAGCCTGGATCTCGATCTTGAGGCCGGCTTCCTCCATCGCCTTCACGATGGATTTCCCGTAGGCCACGAACTTGATGTCTCCCTGCTGGAACTCAGGGAAGTTCTCGTAGAGGGACTTGATGTCGTACGGATTGTAGAATACGATCATGTCGTAGTCCTGCAGGTTAATCTCCTTAAGGTCCTGAGGCACAGACTTGACGAACACGGCTGTCTTGTAATCAAGTTTCTGCGCTTCCATCAGATTCGTCAGCGGAGAACTGTTGCTTGAGTCGGACTGGGTCACAAGGAACTTCTCACCCTTGTGCTTGGTTCCGATCTGTTCTATGATGGACTCGGGAGTCCCGTTGCCGAAAAATATCTTGCGCTTGCGGTAAACGATGTGCTTCTGAAGGTACATCGCCACGGCCTCGGTCGTGCAGAAATACTTCATTGTCTCCGGAACCTTGACCCTCAGTTCATCGCAAAGGCCATAGAACGCGTCAATAGTATGGCGGGACGAGAAAATGATTGCGGTGTAATCCAGAATGTTTATCCTCTGCGCCCTGAACTCTCTGGAAGAGAGGGGTTCGATGAGAAAGAACTGCTTGAATGTGATGTCAACGCCGAATTTCTCTTTCAGTGCGACGTAGGGTGCGTCGTTCATCGGAGCGCGCTGTGAGATCAAAATCTTCTTTATTGCCATATTCTTGTTTTCTAGTTCGGCCTCCGGTGACACTATAGCAGCTTGGCTGAAAGCACCAGAACGGTGGTCGGAAGTAATTCAAGGCCGCAAAGATACAAAAATGTTGTGAAAGGATTGCAAGCCGAGGCGAAAATCTGTCCTCGCCTGAAGATGTGGAACAAGTAGGTGACGGCTATTACATGCAGAAGCACCACACGCGTAAGTTCCTTATTACCAACTGAAATATTCAGTATGGCCCCGACAGGGAACACGATCAGGAAAAGAATTATGATGTAGTTGAAAAAGGCATGGTTGGCCGCCGTGAAAGTCTTCGTCCGGTAGGCTCCCATTTCCAACTGCCAGTTCAGGAAAGATCTCAGCACGAGGTATGCCAGCATCGTCCCGCAGGTGGCCGCCAGTCCCAGAGCGGGAGGAAGGGATTCCATGTAGTCCGGTTGATAGAGGCCATGAGAATAGACGACCATGCATAGCGGCACGAACAGGACCATGACCATCCAGTTGCGGCTGCCGCTCAGCTGAAGGCTGTCTTCAAGGTCAAGGTTGCCTTTCCAGCGCATGACGCAGTCTCCCAGCGATGGGATGATCTTGAAGAAACTCCCGACGCTCAGCAGAAAAATGAATGTGAATATGACCGCGAGGCCACAGAAAACCGGATCGTCGATCATGAGTGTCAGTTGCCTCTTTTAGCGTTGTAGCCCATATTCCTGAGAAGCTCCGTGACTTTGTCCCGCAGGTCTCCCTGTATGGTGATCTCCCCGTCCTTGGCCGAGCCTCCGACCCCGCATTTCACTTTCAGGGTCTTGCCAAGAGCCGCCAGATCCTCCTGCGTGCCCACAAATCCGCTCACCAGCGTGACCTGCTTTCCGCCTCTGTTCCTTCTGTCGATGGTGACGGTCAGTCTCTGCCTGGACGGCTCAAGGGTCTCAGCCTCGGCGGTCTCCTCCGTGGCGTAGTTGAAGTTCGGGTCGGTCGAATAGACGACGCCGAGTCGCTGCTTCCAGTCGTTATCGGGTTTCATAATATTCATTGTTATATTTTTGCAAAGATAGCGAATCCTTTTGTATCTTTGTCTGTTTAACGGCTTGATTCGGCCGATTTAGGAACATCGTTAGTTTATGGACATTAAGAAATTCAAACTGTGGAACAAGGTGACGGCGCTGGCTGTTCTGGCCATCTCCGCGTTCACCTATCTCTCCACAATCGAGCCGACAGCCTCTTTCTGGGACTGCGGAGAGTTCATCGCGTCATCGTACAAGCTTGAGGTCGGACACCCGCCGGGAAACCCTGTCTTCCAGCTCATAGCAAGGTTCTTCACCATGTTTACGGGTCCGGACAAGGCCGCTGTGATGGTGAACTCGATGAGCGCGGTCTGCTCGGCTCTCACCATATTCTTCCTCTATCTGACAATCGTTTTCCTCGTCAAGAGAGTGATTGTGCCGAAACGTGACGGCGAGGGCGGAACCGGGGAGTATTCACTTGGCCAGGCCATAGCCATCTACGGCAGCGGAGCCGTCGGCGCTCTGGCTTATTGCTTCTCGGACACGTTCTGGTTCTCGGCCGTCGAGGGCGAGGTCTATGCGATGTCGTCCCTGTTCACGGCGATGGTCGTGTGGGCGATGACAAAGTGGTACGAGGAGACCGACCGCAGGTACGCGAACCGCTGGATCGTGCTGATCTCGTTCCTGATGGGACTCTCCATCGGAGTCCACCTGCTGAACCTGCTGGCGATTCCGATGCTGGTCTATATGTACTACTTCAAGATGAGGGAGGACAAGCCATATTCATTCTGGGAATATGTCAAGATCATGGCCGTCTCGGTGGTGATCCTGGCGTTCATCCTGTTCTTCATGGTGCCTTACATCCCTAAGATAGCCGCGTATTTTGACCTGTTCTTCGTTAACACTCTCGGGCTTCCGTACAACACCGGAGCGGCCTTCTTCATCGTGGCTCTTCTCACTGCTTGCTTCTGGGGCCTTTTCAAGACCCTCAAGACAGAGAGGGTGTTCTGGAACACGGCTCTGCTGTGCTTCACCACGATCGTGATCGGATTCTCGGTGTTCAGCATCGTAATCATCCGCTCATGCGCCAAGACTCCGACCAACGAGTACCAGCCTGACAACGCGTTCACCCTCGTGCGCTATCTCTCCCGTGAGCAGTACGGCTCGACCCCGTTGCTTTACGGCCAGTACTACGGCGCTCCGTACGAGCTTGATCAGAAATCCTATTGGGCTCCTCTGGACGGCAAGTACAAGAAGGCCCCGAGCCCTGTGGACGTGAAATATGACCGTGCCGGAAAGATGCTGTTTCCGAGAATGTACAGCAACGATGAGAGGCACATAAAGTTCTACGAATCCTACACCAACGGAAAGGGCACGCCGGTGCCGGGCGCTCAGTACAAGAAGCCGACACAGGGTGCGAACCTGTCATATTTCTTTGATTTCCAGCTTGGATGGATGTACTGGAGGTACTTCATGTGGAACTTCGTGGGACGGCAGAACGAGATCCACACGCCTTCCGCCGACCTGTTCACGGGCAACTGGGAGAGCGGAATCCCGTTCATCGACAAGATTCATCTTGGCGACCAGAGCAACGCTCCGCAATGGCTTCAGGACAACCCGGGCAAGAACCACTACTTCTTTCTGCCTCTTCTCCTTGGACTCATCGGTCTGTGCTTCCAGTTCGACAAGGACCGCCGAGGCTGCTGGCTGACATTCCTGCTCTTCTTTATGACAGGAATCGCCATCGTGCTCTATCTGAACCAGGTTCCGTACCAGGTGCGCGAGAGGGACTATGCCTACGCTGGCTCGTTCTACGCCTTTGCCATCTGGATCGGATTCTCCGTCGCTGCCTTATATTCATGGATCACTTCCGCGTTGAAGGAAAAGCATACTGTCGCTGTGGCGGCCGTGGCTTCCGTGGCTTGCCTTTTCGTGCCGGCGCTTATGGCGGAGGAGAACTGGGACGACCACGACAGAAGCAACCGCTACACCGCCGTCGAGGTCGCCAAGAATTATCTTAATTCAGTGGAAAAGAACGGTTTACTGATAACCCACGGTGACAACGACACCTTCCCTCTGTGGTACGCCCAGGAGGTCGAGGGCTTCAGGAATGACGTGAGAATATGCAATACATCCCTCCTTGGAACCGACTGGTACATCGACCAGATGAGGTACGCGATCAACAACTCCGCTCCTCTGAACCTCTCGATCGGACAGGAGCAGTACCTCTACGGAACCAATGAATGGATTCCTATCGAGGACAAGCGTGGCCAGGCTCTGCTGCTTTCGGACTGCGTCACAGTGTTCAAGCATCCTGACGCCAAACTGGTCTATCAGGACGGGCGCAAGACGGATTACTGGATTTCCCGCAAGATGATAATTCCGGTCAACAAGGAGAACTGCCTCAAGAGCGGAATCGTGAGCGAGAAGTTCGCCGAGCAGATTCCGGACTCCATCGTGATTGAGATTCCTAAGAGCAAGAATTTCCTCAGCAAGCCTGAGCTCTTCCTGCTTGACTTCCTCTCCACCTACCAGTGGGACAGGCCTTTGAATATGCTCAATCAGGGCGGAGACCTGAACATCGGTCTGCGCGACTACCTGATGTACGAGGGCTTCTCCTACAAGTTCATCCCGATCAAGAACAAGCCTCAATCCCTTGAGGTCGGCCTTGTGGACACCGATGACCTGTACGACAAGATCACGGACAAGTTCTGCTTCGACGCCGTTTCCCGCGAGGACTATTGTGTTGATTACCAGAACACCTACACCTTCCTTGGCGTCATGTCTTTGAGGAATATGTTCGTGTCCGCCGCCAACGCCTTCATCGCCGCCGGGGAGAACGACCGTGCCGAGCAGATGCTTGACAAGTGCCAGCAGGTTCTCAAGCCGAAGGAATATCCTTATGACAACTCTATCCTCGGCTGGGGTTCCAACGCCCTCTTCCCGATCGAGATGGTAAAGGACTACTACGCTCTTGGCAAGCCTGAGAAAGCCAAGGCTCTCGCCACGGAACTGACCAATGAGCTCACCGAGTCCATCAGGTTCTATCTCGACTTCTACCCGATGTGCAAGAGTGACTTTGAATATAACTGCAACCTTATCTACTACATGACAAACGATGTCATCCGCAAGGCCGGCGACAAGGACTTCGCCGACGAGATCGAAAAGACCCTCGCCGCCTTCCTTTCCGCCCAGTCATAAGATGTTTCGGGAATCCCGATAGCAGTTATCGAAACAAAGGGATGATAATCCATCCCAATCCGCAAGTGGTGTTATAATTTTGCGCCGTCAAAAAAAAAGAGCGTAAGATTATGACACCACTTGAAATTTCCACGGCTGCTATGAGCGCCAATTCCGGATCACTGATCATCGTTTGCGCGGTCGCAAGCGCGGTTATCCTGATCGTTTCCTTCCTGCACGAAAGGCTTAAGGCCTTCAATGCGAAGCATAGCATCATTACCTATTCCGACACCCTTGTAAGGCCTGTGTCCTGGAACGGAGGCAGGGATGGTGTGGATGCTGACGGAGTCCCTTTCTACGGATCCTTTGAAGAAGAGGATTCAGACGCGAAGGCTGATAACGTTGTGTCCATCCACGATGTTGTAAAGAAGGAGAATGAATATGGGAACTCAGGAACTCACGCTGCATAACGAACTGAAGCGCAAGAGCATATTCCTGAGAGACTACACCACCGAACTTTACGCCAGCGGGGCGACGACAATCCGCATCGAGAAGAATCTTGGCCGGATTGCCGAGCAGTGGCACACCAAGGCTGACTTCTCTGTTCTTCCGACCTGCATTGTCCTGAACCTTTGGGACGAGAACGAGGAGAAATCCTACACGGTGACTGGAAAGATTCCGGCCGACAGGATCAACTTCAACACAGTCTCTGACCTGAGCAGTCTCAGCTGGAAGGTGGTCGAAGAGGATTTGGATGTCTGTAAGGCCACGGCCAGGTTCCGTGATGTTCTTGAAAAGAAACGCCTCAACCCTTGGCTTGTGCTTGTGCTTGTGGGACTTGCCAATGCATCATTCTGCGAATTGTTCGGAGGGGACTTGATCTCTATGCTGATTGTGTTCATCGCCACTATCGACGGATTCTTCCTCAAACAGAAACTTCCTGCCAAAGGCGTTGATTTCAGGATAGTCATCGTCCTTGCCGCCTGTCTCTCGGCTGTGATAGCCTGCTCAGGCTTTGTCTTCGGCTGGGGAAAGACCCCGGAGATAGCCCTTGCCACAAGTGTCCTTTATTTCGTCCCTGGAATTCCTTTCTGCAACGCTGTCTGTGACCTTATCTATGGCCATTACATCTGCTGCATCAGCCGATTCCTGCACGCCGTGATCATCACGGTCTGCCTGTCTCTGGGACTTTGCATCGCTTTCGGGCTTTTGAATATTCAATTTCTGTGATGGAACTTTTTTTTCTTATCATAAAAGACGGTATCTTTGCCGCGATAGCGGCGATAGGGTTCTCAAGCATCAGCAATCCGTCACCGAGGGTGTTTCCTCTGTGCGCCTCGATCGCCGCGGCAGGACATATGACCAGATATGTGTTGATGAATATATGCGGCTTCCAGTTGGCTTCAGGCAGTATGCTTGGCGCCCTTGTCATCGGCTTTCTGGCTTTGCCGGCGGCCAAGATGATAAAGACACCGGCGGAGTGCATCTCGTTCCCGGCTCTGCTGCCGATGGTTCCGGGAATGTACGCCTACCGGACGATCCAGTCCTTGATGCACTGTCTGGGGGCATATTCAGAACCTACATTTATGCACTACTTGTACCTGTTGAGGTTCAACTGGATGACTTGTATGGTGACCATCATCGCGATGGTGGTCGGAGCCTTGCTCCCGATCCTGCTTTTTCAAAATTTTTCGTTTAAGGTCACAAAGTAATGGAATTCAGACAACTACGTTATTTCGTCAAAGTCGCGCAATTGTGCAGCTTCTCCGAGGCCTCAAAGGCTTTGTTCATCTCCCAAAGCACTTTGTCCCAGCAGATAAAGCAGCTTGAGGATGAACTTGGGGTGGAACTTCTTGTCCGGGACTCAAGGCACGTCGCCTTGAGTGACTACGGGGAGCAATACCTTCCGTACGCCAAGCAGGTTCTCAAAGATGTGGACGCAAGCGCCGAGAGGATGAAAGACGTGAGGGAGCTGAATATCGGCACGTTGAATGTGGGAGCGACCTACACGTTCTGCCCGCTGCTGGCGGACACGGTCCGGGAATTTATGAAGAAGTACCCGGGGATCAAGCTGAAGGTTTACTGCCGTTCGATGGAGAACCTTATGGAAATGCTTGAGCACGGGCAACTTGATGTGGCTCTGTCCTACAAGCCGTTGGAAAGCTACGAGGACATCGACTCGCACATCCTGTTCAACAGCAAGCTTTGCGTGATCGCGGGGAAAGACAATCCTGTGGCCAAGATGGAGAGCATTCGTCTGACGGAATTGGAAAAGCTCCCGCTAGCGCTGCCGGCCAGAGGATTGCAGGCAAGGAACGCTTTTGACAGTCTGCTCTACGGCCAGAACTTCAAGTTTGATGTCCGTCTGGAAATCAACGATCTCAGCATGCTTCTGGAAATGGTCTCCAGCACCGGCCTCGTGACGCTCCTTTCCGAGGCCACTGTCCGCGGCAACAAGGATTTCGTCGCCCTGAGTCTTGATCACCCGCACTCTGAAATGCAGGGATCATTCCATCTTCTCAAAGGCACCTATTGCAAAAACGCCACGAAGGAGTTCCTCAAGATGCTGGTAGAGAACAATTCCTTCACTATGGCGATGAAAGCCATAGAAGACAGGTAACTATAATATTCAGTTTTAAAGCCCCGGCTTCGGAATCTTATGCTCTTATCGCTGGCTGTGTTTTTGTCGAACATATCTCCCGGCTGTCCCGAAACCGGAGTTTTTTTTGATTATTCTATTGACAGACAGATTCGTTTCTAAAACCAGATTCCGACTCCTGCAGAAAATGTGTTTTTCTGAGGAGATTCTTTTTCCGGAAGGATGTAGGATGCGTCGATCCTGACGGAACGGATGCGGAACCCGATGCCGACGGATGCGAATGAGGGCACTGGAGCCTTGTCTGAAGCGTAATTGTAGCCCAGTCTGGCGAACGCGGCATTTCTATAGGAATATTCCACACCAACCGATGCGGACGTGCCTCCGTCAATGAATATGTCAGCGTCAGCTCCAGCCTCGATATGATGCTGTTCTGTGTTCACGAACCTGTACGCCACGCCGGCTGAGACCGATGCCGGCAGACTGAACGAGGAACCTTCAGATGACTTGATCTTGCCACCGATGTTTCTTACGCCTGCCGCTATGCGGATTCCGGACACATCAGCAAGGGCGAAAGCGTCGGCAGGTGCTGCGCAGATGCTTTGGCAGGTGCTGCGACCGGGCTGTGAGCGGTGTCTGGCGTGTAGGCATAGGAGTGGTGTGGAATGCAGGGATAAGGGGAATGGATGGCGTGGCGGGTAATAAGTTGAGTATCAACGAAATAAGCATTCTCGTGGTGAGACATTGGACACCACGAGAATGCTTATGTTAGTTATTGTCAAGTGGTTAGGTGCCACGGGTTGGACTAGTGTCTTTAGACCAGAGCCTTCACCTGTCCGGCGTTCAGCGGGATCATCTCGGTGATCGGCTTGTACTCGTACTGGTCAAAGTCGTTGATCTGGGCGAAGCCGGCGGACTTGTCTCTGCGGTAGTAGATGTACATAAGAAGTCCTCCGGGAGCCTCGGAGACAACCTTGTCAGACTTGCCTTCGAGGAAAGACACGAGTTCTTCCTTCTTGGTTTTCGGGTAGTTGGCGGTCTTGCGCTTGAACGAACCTTCCTTGCCCTCGATCACGTATGAGGATTTCATGGCGAGGAAGAGGATCACGGCGAACGCTATGAGAGTGCATCCGAGGATGAACATAGAGTCGGAGCAGAAGAGCAGTCCGACTCCTGCGGCAAGGAACAAAAGTGTGATGATGAAGTCCTTTGCGGATCTTGTTTTCTTGATATTTACGGTTTCCATTTGTTTTCAGATTTAGATGCTGTTCCGGAGAGAACACAATACTCCCCGGAAAAAGTTGTCGTGTAAAAAATATGGTTGCATCACCTTGTTATTATGATACATTATTCGCCGTCCATAGAGGGGGCGGCACCCTTGTTTTTTGATTGGTGGGTGAGTCATGTCACCCGGAATGGAAACCGACCGCTAAAGACGCAGCTTCCGCAGTGTCGGCAGGGAATGTCTTTGCACGTTAAGATGACAGAACGCCTTTGATTCAAGAATCCTGAAATCAAGCTCTGTCCTGCGCGCACCCCTGCACGGACTGCCGGAAGCTCCGGTGACTGTGCGGATTACTGTCTGCCCTTCGGCCGTCGGGCTTGTCAGGCAGACTGTGTTGAACTTTATGAAGTAATGTTCAGATTGGGTCGGGTCTGTAAGGCTGTCGGTGGAAGTCCGGACGGTCGTCCCGGTGTCAGTTCCGGCAAGGAAATTGACCCTCAGCCCCTCGCAGAAGAAAGCGAGAGCCACAAGGACAACGGAAACCAGGCAGAATCTGACGAATGACTTCATAACCTCTCTACCTCCTGAGTCTTACGAATATACTGAGCGGCAGGTTCTTCCCGAACTTGTCCCTGAGTACAAGCTCTCCGGATTCGAGAGCGGCGTCCGGCGCAAGCCCGAAGGCCTGACGCACGACCGTCTCGCCGAGAATGGCCGAGAATCCGTTCGAGTAAAGGTTCAGAACGAGGAAACTGTTCTGTGGCGCGAGAATCTTTCCGACGGTCTTCATCATATCGAAAAGACATTCGTCCAGTTTCCATTTTTCCCCGTCCGGGCCGTGGCCGTAGGCCGGAGGATCCAGGATGACGCCTTGGTATAGATTGCCGCGTTTGGCCTCACGGTTCGCGAACTTCATCGCGTCCTCGACCACCCAACGGATGCCGTCAAGGCCACTGCGGTCCTGGTTGCCGTGAGCCCAGGTGACGACCTGACGCACTGAATCCAGATGAGTGACATCTGCTCCGGCGCACTTGGCAGCCAGCGATGCCGCTCCCGTGTAGGCGAACAGATTCAGAACCTTAGGCTTGGAGCCTGTCTTCGCGGCGATGTCCGAAGTATGCTTGAATATGTAGTCCCAGTTTGCGGCCTGCTCCGGGAAGACTCCCACGTGCTTGAAGGACGTGAGCCCCAGCCTGAGGCTGAACTTCGGACCTCTGTTGTAGCGGATCCACCACTGATCCGGCATATTCCTCAATCTTTCCCACGTTCCGCTGTCCTCCTTCCCGGCCTTGCCGAATCCGGCCCCCGGCGTGAAGCGGGTGTGGGCGAGCCTGTTCCACTCCTCGTCGGTCATGCTCTTGTCCCACAAAGCCTTAGGCTCCGGGCGGGCAAGAACATATTCACCGAACCTTTCGAGCTTCGCGCCCCTTCCGGAGTCGAGAAGTTCGTAGTCCTTCCAATTCTGTGGATTAAACTCGATCGTCATAGCGTGCAAAGATAGGAAAAAGAAAGTCTATTTTATCCTTTTGCATCAGGATTTAATCGTTATAGTGTGACGGACTGATGTCCAATCCGCTGAATTTTACTATATTTGCGGCCGGAATAAATCGAAATTATTTTAATATAATAAGGTTATGCAACAGCACATTGACACCTACGACTTCAAAGGTAAGAAGGCAATTGTCAGAGTGGATTTCAACGTTCCGCTCGATGAGAATTTCAACATCACAGACGACACCCGTATCCGCGCGGCTCTCCCTACACTCAAGAAAGTGCTCGCCGAGGGTGGTTCCCTCATTCTTATGTCCCACCTCGGACGTCCAAAGGGAGTTGATCCTAAGTTCTCCCTCAAGCATATTCTCGGTCACGTTTCTGAATGCCTCGGTGTTCCGGTCCAGTTCGCCGACGACTGCCAGAAGGCTGACGAGCAGGCCGCCGCACTCAAGCCAGGTGAGGTCCTGATGCTTGAGAACCTGCGTTTCTACGCTGAGGAGGAAGGCAAGCCGAGAGGACTCGCCGCCGACGCGACAGACGAGGAGAAGGCAGAGGCCAAGAAGGCCGTTAAGGCAAGCCAGAAGGAGTTCGTGAAGAAGCTGGCTTCCTACGCTGACTGCTACATCAACGACGCTTTCGGTACCGCTCACAGGGCACATGCCTCCACAGCGCTCATCGCCGCCTACTTCCCGAACGACAAGATGTTCGGCTACCTGATGGAGAAAGAGGTAAAGGCCATCGAGAACGTTCTCCAGAACGCCCAGCATCCTTTCACCGCCATCATCGGTGGATCAAAGGTTTCCAGCAAGCTCGGTGTCATCAAGAACCTGCTTGACAAGGTTGACAACCTGATCATCGGCGGCGGAATGGGCTACACCTTCATCAAGGCCCAGGGCGGTCACATCGGAAAGTCCCTCCACGAGGACGAGCTTATGCCAGACGCTCTTGAGATTATGAAAGAGGCTAAGGAGAAGGGTGTAAATCTTTCACTTTCAGTCGCTACGGTTTCAGGCCAGGAGTTCAGCAACGACACTCCTCGCAAGACATTCGACATATTCAACATTCCTGATGACTGGGAGGGAATGGACGCTTCCGAGGCTTCCCTTGAGAACTGGAAGAAGATCATCCTTGCTTCCAAGACAATCCTTTGGAACGGTCCTGTCGGAGTGTTTGAGCTTCCTAACTTCGCTCACGGAACAGAGAAGATCGCCGAGTTCGTGGCCGAGGCCACCCAGAACGGTGCCTACTCTCTCGTAGGTGGCGGCGACTCAGTGGCAGCCGTGACAAAGCTCGGTTTCGCCGACAAGGTAAGTTATGTCTCCACGGGTGGCGGCGCAATGCTTGAGGCCATCGAGGGCAAGGATCTTCCTGGCATCGCGGCTATCCGCGAGTAGCCGGCGGCGCGACCGTCACGCCCCTTCCTCTAAATTTCTCGGGCGAAGGGGCGTAAGAATCGCAGATTTTATGTAAGTTTGTACGAAAAGTGATTTTTAGGTTATGGATCTTCTGTTCGTACATTGGAATATGAATCCGGAGATATTCAGGATTGGATCGTTCGCCGTAAGGTGGTATGGTCTCCTGTTTGTCTCCGGTTTCATTCTTGGTTACTGGATATTCGCGAGGTTCTTCAAGAGGGAAAAGGTCAACGGGACCCTTCTTGATCCGCTTCTCTACACCTTGCTGATTGGCACTCTTGTCGGGGCGCGTCTCGGGCACTGCATATTCTATCAGCCGGACTATTATTTCGGCTCCTGGAAAGGTTTCCTTGAGATCTTCGCCGTCTGGCACGGAGGACTCGCCAGCCACGGGGGGGCGCTGATGCTGCTCCTGTGCATGTGGTGGTTCGCAAACAAGTACGGGAAGAAGAACCACATCGATTTTCTGTGGATTCTGGATCATCTGGCCATAGCCGTTGCGTTCGCGGCGACTTTCATCAGACTCGGAAATCTTTGTAATTCAGAGATTTACGGCGATGTGACAAGCCTTCCTTGGGGGTTCGTCTTTGAGCGCAGGGGGGAGACCGAGCCTAAGCATCCGACGCAGATCTACGAGGCGCTGAGCTATCTGGTCCTCGGTGTCGGGCTGTTGTGGCTCTATGTCAAGAGGCTGGACAAGATGTACAGGGGTTCCTTCATAGGAATATTCTTCATTGTCTGCTTCGGGATGCGTTTCCTCATCGAGTTCATCAAGGAACCTCAGGTGGATTTCGAGAACACCATGGCGCTTGACATGGGCCAGCTGTTGAGCATTCCGTTTGTGCTTCTCGGCATAGGACTCCTTATATATTCTTATAAGAAGAAGATTCCGGCCGCGGCGGTCATCCCCGACACCAAGCCGAAAAAGGCTGAGCCTACGCACTACGCCAAGAGTCTTAATGGATAATTTATGATAAAAGCGATATTTTTCGACATTGACGGCACCCTCGTGAGTTTCAAGACTCACCGGATGTCCGAGAATCTTAAGGAGAACCTTCATAAGCTTCAGGCCAAGGGCGTGAAGCTTTTCATTTCAAGTGGACGGGCAAGGCTGGTGATGAACAATCTGGACGGCTTTCCGTTCGACGGCTATGTGGCGATGAACGGGGCGGAGACGACTCTTGGCAGTGAAGTGATTGACAGTCACCCGCTTCCTGAGGCGACTTCCCTTCAGGTGGCCGAAATCGCTGAGCGGGAGAAGGTGTCCTGCTGGGTGTTCGCCGACAACGTGGCGGGGATCAACCATGCAAGCCCGCAGGCGATGGAGATCGCAGAGATGATCAACCTGCGCCCGCCTTGCTTCCTTGACCTCCGGCAGGTCGCGGAGAATCACACGGTCTATGAATATACCATATTCTTTGATGACGAACAGGCGCGAAGGCTGCTTTATCCGGTGCTGAAGAATGTATCTTACACCCGCTGGCACCCTTATTTTCTGGACATTGTGCCGGAAGGCCTGTCAAAATCCTACGGCGCGGCGCGCATCCTTGAGCGCATCGGCGTGACACGCGAGGAGTGTATGGCGTTCGGCGACGGCGGCAACGACATCCCGATCATTGAATATGCCGGGATCGGTGTCGCGATGGGCAATGCCACCGACGATGTGAAGGCCGCCGCGGACTATGTCACTGACACTGTCGATGAGGATGGAGTTGTCACCGCGCTTCAGCGTTTTGGCGTACTCTAGGAAACTTGGAAATTTTTTAAGTTTTTCGGTACATCGTTTTATTTTATTGAAAATAAATCACTTGATTAATCCGCCGCTTTTTAGGTGGCGGATTATTTTATTATATTGCTTGAAAAAATGACGGTTTTTGCATAGCATTTGCAGAATAGCTTGGCGCAATTATAGAGATTATGGCTGAATTGACAAAGGAAACGATAATGATGACGGCGAACGGACTCTTCTCAAAGGATGGAGTCCGCGAGGTGTCCATCGATGACATCTGCCGCAAGCTCTGCATCTCCAAGAAGACATTCTACCAGTACTACGCCCAGAAGGAGGATCTTGTCGCCGACGTGGTGACCTACAATGTCGAGAGGAAGAAGGATGAGTTCGAGAGGATGGTCGAAGGCAAGAACGCCGTTCAGGTGCTTAAGGCCATGTTCGCCCTCGTAGGCAGGAAAAAGACCATGGACAAGGACAAGAGGATGGTCAAGGACATCATGAAATACTATCCTGAGACCTTCATCAAGCGCGCCGAGGATCGCTCCAAGGCACTTCACAACTTCTTTGTGGATTGTTTCGACACCGGAAGGAAGGAGGGACTCATCCGTTCCGACATGGACGTTGAGGGGGTGCAGCTGCTGATCTACATCATGCACGAGGGCATGGCCGAGTACCTTGACGGCGGCCACCGCATCGAGGGAAAGAAGGTCTCGTTCAAGTCGCTCTCCGCGGCCTTCGAGGACATCGTGACAAGGGTGCTGCTCACGCCGAAGGGTTTTGAGGAATATTCATCAATGGATAATTGTAAAAATAGTTAGTATAGTATGAAAAACAGATTGAAGTATCTAGTTCTGACCGCCGCGGCCCTGCCGCTTGCTCTGACAGCGCAGGCCCAGTACCGGAATGACACCATCCCGAAGGAGTCGCCCAAGGACACCTCGCTGGTGACCCTGACCTTGAACGACGCCCTTCAGATCGCCTTGAGCGAGAATGTCGCCGTGAAGGTTGCAGACAAGGAGATCCAGCGTACGGAATATGCCAAGAAAGGCACCTACGCCTCCCTGTTCCCGCAGATCAACGCTTCGGGAGCCTATCAGAGGACTATCAAGAAACAGGTTATGTATATGGACTCGGACAGCGGTTCGGACGAGGAGGGCGGAGGCGGAATGGGCTTCCTGAGCTCTCTGGGTCCATACTTCATGCGCATCAATGAGCTTTCCGCCAAGGCCGGGATGGATCCGGTGAAGATTGAGCAGACGGAAGGCGGTTCCGGCAGCGGCGGATTCGCCGTAGGCCGCTGGAACACCTACAACTACGGTGTGTCGGCCTCGATGCCGATCGTCAACGCCCAGCTTTGGGAGAGCCTGAAGATCTCCGGCCAGAGCGTGGATCTCGCCGTGGAGAAGGCCCGTTCCTCAAGGCTGGACATGGTTACCCAGGTGAAGCAGGCCTACTACTCCGTCCTGCTCGCCAAGGAGGCGTTCAACGTTTACAAGGATGTCTACGAGAACGCGGTTGACAACTTTGCACAGACCGAGAGGCGCTACAATGCGCAGAAAGCCTCCGAGCTTGAATATACAAGGGCAAAATCAACGGTGGCCGCCGCCATCCCTGATGTCTACAATGCCGAAAGTTCGGTGATTCTCGCCCTCTGGCAGCTCAAGGCCGTGATGGGAGTGGATCTTGACAGGAACATCGACGTGTCCGGCTCTCTGGAGGACTTCTCCAAGGAGATGTTCAGGGACATCAACGAGAACAGCGACCCATCCTTGGAGTACAACACCACCCTTCGCCAGCTTGAGATCCAGGCCGAGCAGCTTGCCTCGACAGTCCGCATGCAGAAGGCCGCCTATCTTCCGAGCATAGCCGCGAACTTCTCGTACAGCATGATCGCGATGACCAACGACTTCAAGTTCAGCGAGTACCAGTGGTCTCCTTACTCCTATGTGGGTGTCAGCATCTCCATTCCGATCTTCTCCGGCGGAAAGCGCCACAATGACGTGCGCCAGACCAAGGTGCAGGCCGCCCAGCTCGACCTCCAGAGGATCGAGACCGAGCGCCAGCTCAAGATCGCCATCCGTCAGTACCTCAACACGATGGAGACGAACATGAAGAGTTTCAACTCCGCCAACGAGGCCGTGGCCCTCGCCCGGAAGGCCTACGACATCGCCGCCAAGTCCTACAAGGTCGGCAAGAGCACTATCACGGAACTAAATGACGCTCAGCTGACCTTGACGCAGGCCAGTCTGGCCCAGTCGCAGGCTGTCTATAATTTCGTGGTGGCGAAGTCCAACCTCGAGAAGACCCTCGGCTACGATTTCATCGACGAGAAGGGAGACATCGACCTTGAGAATATGTAAAAAATAAAAACATCAAGAATATGAACAAGACAATCAGGACTATGATTTTCGCCTCGGCCACCGTTCTTATGGCCGCTTGCGGAAACGGCAGGAAGGCAGACAACGCCGGGGCTTCCGCCCAGGTTGAGGAAAGGACTACCTTGATCTCGACGACGGTCGCCACAAGGCAGGAAGTGCCTCAGACAGAAATATATTCATCATCCGTACAGGCTTTCGCCGTGAACAACATCGCCCCGCAGACCGGTGGCAGGATCAAGACCATCAAGGTTGATGTCGGCAGTTTCGTGAACAAGAACGAGCTGCTGGCCGAGATGGACGCCGCGCAGCTTGATCAGGCAAGACTCAAGCTTGTCAACGATTCCACCGAGCTCAGCCGCCTGAGAAGCCTTTACGAGGAAGGCGGCGTGTCAAAGTCTGATTTCGACGCCGCCGAGATGGCGTGGAAGGTCAGCCGCAGATCCTACAACAACCTGCTTGAGAACACCTGGCTCCGTTCGCCTATCAGCGGAGTCATCACCGCGAGGAACTACGATCAGGGCGACCTTTATTCCGGCCAGCCGATCTTCGTTGTGCAGCAGATCACTCCGGTGAAGCTCCTCGTTGGCATCTCCGAGTCAGATTACACCAAGGTCAAGAAAGGCGATCAGGTCGAGATCACCGCTGACGCCATTCCGGGAAGGACATTCACAGGCAAGGTCAACAAGGTCTATCCTACAATCGATCCTACGAGCCACACATTCACTACGGAAGTGCTTGTCGGCAACACTGACAGGACTCTGCGTCCGGGAATGTTCGCGAGGGTGAAGGTCGAGTTCGGCGTGAACAACAGCATCGTTGTTCCTGACGAGGCCGTCGTCAAGATGCAGGGATCGGGCCAGAGAAGTGTCTATGTAGTTGGTTCCGACAACACTGTGAACAGCGTGATCGTCAAGGTCGGCCGTCATTTCGACAGGTATTACGAGATTCTCGAAGGCCTTAATGAAGGCGATGTGGTAGCCACCAAGGGTAGCTCCAGCCTCAAGGACGGGGCCAAGGTCGAGATTTCCAAGAACAACTAAAGAGTTTAAACTATGAGTATATACAGATCCGCGGTGAGGAAGCCCGTGACGACAGCGTTGATATTCGTGGCATTCGCTGTCTTCGGAATCTTCTCACTGATGAACACCTCCCTGGCGAACTTCCCGGACTTCGACGCCAACGTCGTTCTGGTGATGTCGTCCTACCCGGGAGCGAGCGCTTCCGACATCGAGAACAACCTCACCAAGGTGCTAGAGAACACCTTGAACGGTGTGGAAGACCTTAAGGACATCACTTCCAGATCGAAGGAGAATGTCTCCATCGTTGTCCTGGAGTTTGAATATGGTACCGACATCGACGAGGCCTGCAACAACATCAGGGACAAGCTGGATCTTGTCAACTCGTCGCTTCCTGACGGAGCTTCCGTACCGGTGCTTTTCAAGTTCGGTATGGACGACATGCCTGTGCTGATTCTTTCGGCGAAGGCGGACAAGAGCCTTATGGGCCTTGACAAGATCCTCGACGACAAGCTTGTCACTCCGCTTGGACGTGTGAAAGGCGTTGGTACCGTCAGCGTTTCCGGCGCCCCTGAAAGGGAAATCCATGTCTATTGCGACCCTAACAAGCTGGAAGCCTACGGCTTGAGTGTTTCGGGAATATCCCAGGTCATCGCCGCCGAGAACCGTAACATCCCTTCCGGAAGCATCGACATAGGCACCGAGTCATTCACGCTTCGTGTCGAGAAGGAATTCAAGGATCCGTCCGAGCTGCTGGACATTGTGGTCAGCACGAGGAACGGCCAGACTGTTTATCTCAGGGATGTGGCCACAGTCATCGACGGTCTTGAGGAAAAATCACAGGAGTCTTTCACCAACGGTGAGAGAGCCGCTATGATAGCTATCCAGAAACAGTCAGGAGCCAACACCGTCAACGTCATCAAGAGTGTCAAGGAGAAACTCAAGACGATTGAGCCCACACTTCCGTCTGATGTGAAAATCACCACCGTGGTCGATAGCTCCACGAACATCCTGAACACCCTTAACTCCTTGAAGGAGACGATCATCATCACCCTTCTGGTGGTCATGCTCGTGGTCTACATATTCCTTGGCCGCTGGAGGGCGACGTTCATCATCGTGCTGTCCATCCCTATTGCATTGCTCGGGTCGTTGATCTACCTTTACGCGACAGGCAACACATTGAACATCATATCGATGTCGGCCTTGTCCATTGCGATCGGTATGGTGGTGGACGATGCCATTGTGGTGCTGGAGAACGTTTCCACGCACTTGGAGCGAGGCGAGAAACCTGCCGAGGCCGCCGTTCACGGAACCTCCGAAGTCGGTATCTCCGTAATCGCTTCCACGTTGACGATGCTTTGCGTGTTCCTGCCTCTCACCATGGTCTCCGGAATGGCCGGAATCATGTTCAAGCAGCTCGGCTGGATTGTCAGCATCATCATGATCATCTCCACGACCGCCGCGCTTACCCTTGTCCCGATGCTCTGCTCCAGAATGCTGAGCAACAAGCCTAAGAACGGCAGGCTCCATAGGGCGATCTTCGACAATGTGGAGAAGTTCCTCAACAAGATCTCAGATGGCTATGCCAAGATCATCGGCTGGTGCATGGCGCATAGGAAAACTGTGATATTCAGTGGTTTTGCTGTCTTCGTGGCGGTTCTTGTACTGCTTGGTCCCAGTGTCAAGACCGAGTACTTCCCGCACTCCGACGAGGGGCGTCTGACCGTCTCGATCGAACTTCCGGTGGGTACCGAGCAGACTGTGACCGGTGAGTTCGCCAAGGACTTCGCAGCCAGACTCCGGTCTGAAATCCCTGAGATCCAGGTACTTCAGTACCGCTTCGGCCAGGCGAGCACCGACAACGTCTGGGGAAGCATGCAGTCCAACGGTTCGTACATCATCTCGATGAACATCAACCTCGGTTCCATGGAAGACCGTAAGCGCTCTTCATCCGAGATCGCCGACATCATCAGGAAGGATCTAAGGGAATATCCTGAGGTCAAGAAAGGTACGGTCTCCGAGGGCATGGGAGGAGTAGGTGGAGCGGCGTCCGTCACTCTTGAGATCTACGGCTACGACTTCGACGAGACCGACCGTGTGGCCAAGGAGATCCAAGGCAAGATGCTGGACAACGAGAACTTCACGCAGGTTGTCCTCAGCCGTGATGACTACACTCCTGAGTATCAGGTGGATTTCGACAGGACAAAGCTGGCTCTCAACGGCCTTAACTCCACGACGGCCGCAGCGGCTTTCAGCGCCGCGATGAACGGTTCGGTGGGATCCTTCTACCGTGAGGAAGGCGAGGAGTACAACATCCGCGTCATCTACGACAGGAAGTTCCGTACAAGCACGCAGGACATCGAGAACATCATTGTCTATACTCCTGCCGGCAAGGCCGTCCGCATCAAGGATCTGGGGACCGTGGTCGAGTCCAAGGTTCCTCCTACAATCGAGAGGAAGAACCGTGAGAGGTACATCACCGTGACGGGCATTGTGGCAACCGGACACGCCCTCAGCGAGGCAGTGGCCGCCACGAACGCCATCATCAAGACCACCGACATCCCGAACAACATCTCCACCGACATCTCCGGAGACTTCGAGGACCAGCAGTCCATGTTCCTGAACCTTGTCGTGCTGATGGTTCTGATCATCATCCTTGTGTACATGGTGATGGCCTCCCAGTTCGAGTCGTTCATGAGTCCGTTCGTGATCATGTTCTCCGTGCCGTTCGCGTTCACCGGTGTGATCCTCGGTCTCTGGGCCACGAACACCGCGCTCGGCGTGATGGCGATGATCGGTATCATCATCCTGCTTGGTATCGTAGTGAAGAACGGTATCGTGCTGATAGACTACACGATCCTGATGCGAGAGAGAGGCATGAGCGTTGTCGATGCCTCCGTCACCGCGGCGAGAAGCCGTCTGCGTCCTATCCTTATGACCACCCTCACTACCGTGTTGGGTATGGTGCCTATGGCTGTGGGTAGGGGCGAAGGTTCCGAACTTTGGCGCTCACTCGGTATGACGGTCTGCTGGGGTCTGACGATCTCCACGCTTGTCACCCTGGTGCTCATTCCGACGATCTACTGCTCTCTCGCCACCGCGCAGGAGAGACGCAAGGCCAGGAAGATGGCGCGGATCAAAGGTTGATTCCTGTTCATTTGACATTTTATTTGCGAAAGATATATGAAATCGATATTTATATCATATAATCAAGCCTACGGCAACGAGATTGTCGAGCTGCTTGAAGGACTCGGGCAAAGGGGCTTCACCCAGTGGCTGGACATCCAGGGCAGGGGAGGGGTCGATGGCATTCCTCACTACGGTGACCATGCGTGGCCTGAGCAGAACTACGCCATCCTGACGATTGTCCCAGACGAGAAAGTCACTCCGATCCTGGATGCGCTTCGTCAGAAGGATAAAGCCTATAAGGATCTTGGTCTGAGGGCTTTTGTCTGGAACATCGAGCAGACGGTCTGATGGATCCGGTCGCCGTGTCCGCAGAAGCGCCTTGCCAAGTCGTAAGCGTTTTTTGCTGAAGTCGGCGAAATTGTTATCTTTGTGTCTGGAACGGTAATTGTTGTTACCGTCCCGGACATTTTAATTTTATTGATTATGGAAAAGATAGCTTCTAACGAAAATTTTGCTGAGATACTCTCTGACAGCAAGCCTGTTCTGGTGGACTTCTGGGCGACCTGGTGCGGCCCTTGCCGTATGCTGGCCCCGACTGTGGAGACCATCGCCTCTGAATATGACGGCAAGGTCACGGTCGTGAAATGCAACGTGGACGACTGCGAGGATGTGGCTGCCGAGTATGGTATCAGGAATATTCCTACCCTGCTGTTCTTCAAGGGCGGCCAGGTGGTGGACAAGCTTGTCGGCAATGTGCCGAAGAGCGAGATTACCGCCAAGCTGGACACTCTTGTCTAATCTTATCTAAAAATCTGAAAAAATGAAAAAGTTTGTATTCGCTGCCGCCTTTGTGGCAGCCATGGTGTTTTGCACTGACGCTTCCGCACAACGCTACAATTCCGCCCGTGTCGGATTGATGGGAGGATTCACCTCATCCTCGACCTCGATCAAGAACATGGATTCCAAATCCGTCTCCTTGTACCACGTAGGCCTTACCGCCGAGATTCCGCTTCTTGGCGGATTCGCCATCCAGCCGGGCCTTCTCTATCAGGTGAAAGGAATGTCGGCTGACAAATTCAACAGCTCTTCCATCTCGGAATCCCTTGGGTCTTTCGAGACCAAGGTAGGCTACCTTGAGGTGCCTGTCCAGGTGCAGTGGGGGCTGGATCTTCTGGCTTTCCGCCCTTATGTCTTCGCGGAGCCTTTCGTGGGCTTCCGCCTCGGACAGAGTACCAAAGGCGAGGCCGCCGACAAGCTCAAGGACAATCTTAAGAAAGTCGAGTACGGTCTTGGTGTTGGAGCAGGAGTCGATGTCTGGAGGCTTCAGCTTTCTGTCAAGTATTTCTGGAACTTTGGAAAGATCTATGACAAGGATGGCAATGTCGGCCCGATCGGCGACACAGTGAAGGACGCCGTGAAGGACGCTGTCAACAACGGTAACAATTTCAACGGTGTCATGGTGTCCGCCGCGTTCTTCTTTTAATCGCCGGAAGTGAATGAATGAGGAACGGAAGGTCGTGATTTACTGCTCGGCAAGTTACGACATTGACCAAAAGTACAATCAAGCTGCGCGGGAAGTGACCCGCGCGGCTTGTTCGCTTGGTTACACGATTGTCTCCGGAGGTGCCATCAAGGGCACCATGGGAGCTGTGGCCGATGAGGTCGCCCGTTGCGGAGGCCGTCACATCGGCGTCCTGCCCCGCTTTATGGAGCAGTATAAATTCCCGGGTCTCGATCAGGTGATCTGGACGGACACGATGGCCGAGCGCAAGGAAAAGATGCGTGAGGGTACTTGTGCAGCGATAGCCCTGCCGGGTGGCATCGGCACTCTCGATGAGGTGATCGGGACGTTGACCCTGGCGAAACTGGACAAATACGACGGAAAGATCTATGCGTTGAACCTGGACGGATTCTACAATCCGTTGAAGGATCTGCTGGACCACTATGTGAAGACCGGAATGCTTGACGCGCGTTCCAGGGGACTGATCGAGTTCCCGGACACTGTCGCCGAGCTGGTCGGACACCTTGACTGATAAACTGAAAGACTGATGACTCTTGACGAGATAAAGGAATTCCTTGGAAATGACTGGAAGGAGACGGACGGACTGATACGTTCGTCCCTCAGAAGTGATATCGACCTGCTTAATACCACGAACGAGGCGATCCTGGAGCACAGCGGAAAGCAGTTGAGGCCGATTGTGTCACTGCTTGTGGCCCGCGCCTGCGGGAACGGCAAGGCCAACGAGGACAGTGTCAGTTGCGCCGCTGCCTCGGAGCTTCTGCACAACGCCACACTCCTTCACGATGATGTCGCCGACAGCAGCTCCGAAAGGCGTGGAGCCCCGACCGTCATGGCGATCCTCGGAGGCCCGGCGTCTGTCCTTCTCGGGGATTATTGGCTGGTAAAGGCGATGGATAACATACTCGCATCCTCGGCTCACGGCAATGAGGTCATCAGGATATTCTCAAAAACTCTCAGCAGCCTTGCCGAGGGGGAGATGCTCCAGCTTCAGAAGGCTTCGAGCGGGGACACGGAGGAAGAGGACTATTTCCGTATAATCTACAGCAAGACAGCCTCTTTGTTTGAATCGACCTGCGTTTCGGCGGCGATCTCGGTGAACGCTCCGGAAGCGTGGGTGGAGGCCGTGCGGAACTATGCGGTCTCACTCGGAATCGCTTTCCAGATCAAGGACGACATATTCGATTACACGGGAGGGAAGAAAATAGGCAAGCCTGTGGGCATCGACCTTGAGGAGCAGAAGATCACACTGCCGCTTCTGGGTGCCTTGGAATCAGCGTCCGACGAACGCGCTTCCCATATCAGGAATATGCTTTTGAATATTCAGGAACATCCAGAGTACAAGGAGGATATAGTCGCTTTTGTCAAGGAGGAAAAAGGCATTGAATATGCCGTCTCAAGGCTTGATGAATATGTCGCCAAGGCTGTCGGCGCACTTGCCACGCTTCCGGATTCGAGGGAAAAGGACTATCTTGTGAAGATCGCTGAGTTTACCGCTTACAGGGACAAATGAATCTGGACGGAATCATAGGGAACCACGATGCCGTCAGGGCGTTGAAAGGGATGGCCGAAAGCGGGCGCATTCCTCATGCCATGATGCTTTACGAGAACGACGGGTGCGGGGCTATGGCTCTTGTCCTGGCGTTTCTGAGTCAGATCATGGGAGACGAGCATAAGGTCTGCGGGTTGATTCATCCTGATGTGCACTATGTCTATCCGGTCGCGAACGGCTCGAAGGTCACTGAGAAAGTCGAGAACCTGAGGGCTGAACTGTTTCTTGAATATTGGCGTTCCTTGATGGTCTCCAATCCTTATGCCCTTGAGAATGAGGTCAGCTCCGCTTTCGGAATCGAAGGCAAACAGTCTGGAATCAATAACGCTGAGGCTAAGGAAATCCTTGAGACCGTGTGGCTTACCTCGGTAGAGGGTGGCTGGAAGGCTGTCGTTGTCTATCTTCCCGAGAAGATGAACGCCGCTTCCGCCAACCGGCTTTTGAAGGCAATCGAGGAGCCGCCGGAGAAGACTCTGTTCATCATGATCACCCACGCTCCTGAGAAAGTGATGCAGACCATCTCGTCAAGATGCCAGGCGATCCGTGTCCTGCCATATTCAAAGAATGAGATAGTGGAGATTCTTACATCCCGTTTCGGGAAGACTCTTGACGAGGCTTCGCAGGCTGCTTTGGTCGCTGGTGGCAGTGTAGGGGTCGCGTTGCGTTATCTCTCCGGGAAGGAGGACTATCTGCGCCAGATGGAGATATTCAAGGGGCTTGTTGACGCGCTTGCCGCGAAGGATCTTTCCGCCGCTTTGGGTTGGGGGGATGCGATGGCCGCGCTGCCGTCGCGTGAAAACCAGAAAGCTTTTTGTAAATTTGCAGGTGAGTCCCTTCGCAAGGTCTTCCTGATCCAGCAGAATCTGCCACAGATCGCGGGAGTCTCGCGGGAGGAGAAAGAGTTCTTTGTCCGGCTGGCATCGCGTTGCAGGAAAAGTTTTCCGAGGATGGCGGTATCGTGTCTGGACAGGGCGCAGATGCTGATTGACAGGAACGTGAACCAGAAGATTCTTTTCACCGACCTTGTTGGGCGGTTGTATTTGAGTTTCTGACAGTAATATTGAATACGTATGGAAAATATTGATAACGAGACAATAAAATTTGACTGTAACCGTGGCTGCACAATCTCCCAGGATCAGGAGACCGGGGAATATGACTGCAATTACCGTCAGGGTTGCTGTAAACTCAAGGATTACGACTGGCTTCACGGCATCCGGCAGGAGCAGTACAAAGATCTTTTCGAGGTGCGCTTCAAGAACACCAGAAAGGGGATTTACGTCAACGCTTCCGGACAGGGGATCAAGGCCGGGGATCTGGTCATAGTCGAGGCCATGAATGGTCATGACCTTGGAATCGTCACTTTGGAAGGCCCGATTGTGGGACGTCAGATGAAGTGTAAGGGTGTTGATTCTGAGACAACACAGTTGAAAAAGATCTACCGCAAGGCCAAGCCTTTCGACATCGCCAAATGGCAGGAGGCCATAGCCCGTGAGCAGGACACCATGATCCAGGCGCGCAGGATCGCCGCCGAGCTTGGTCTGGACATGAAGATCGGAGACGTGGAGTTTCAGGGTGACGGCACAAAGGCCATTTTCTATTACATCGCCGACGGGCGTGTGGATTTCCGCCAACTGATCAAGGTCTATGCGGAGGAATTCCGCATCAGGATCGAGATGAAGCAGATCGGGGCACGTCAGGAGGCCGGCCTGATCGGTGGCCTCGGAGTATGCGGACGGGAATTGTGCTGCGCCAATTTCATTACGAATTTCCAGTCGATCTCCACTTCGGCGGCCCGTACGCAGGACCTGTCCCTGAATCCGCAGAAGCTGGCTGGTCAGTGCGGCAAACTGAAATGCTGCCTGAATTATGAGGTCGCCAACTATCTGGACGCCCAGTCCCGTATTCCTAAGGTTACGGAACCGCTTGAATTCCAGGATGGCCTGGCCTATCTGGCCAAGACTGACATCCTTCAGGAGATAATGTATTTCACTTACGAGAAGGGCTCTCTCTCGAATCTCTATCCGGTGGCCGCTTCGGAGGTTGCGCAGATCATAATGATGAACCGTAATGGCCAGAAGCCGGAGTCTTTGAAGAGCGAACCGGAACCTGTCGGTCCTCAGTTCGTCTCGGCCGTCGGTGATGACAGCATCACAAGGTTCGACAAGCCTAAGAAAAACAAGAACAAGAACCGTAACAAGAACAAGGTTAAGCCGGTCGCTGACCAGGCCGCCCGGACTGCCGCTCCGGCGGATAACGCCGAGGCACCGTCCAAGCCAAGATCTGAAGGCGGTAATTTCAGAGGCCGGAACAATGGCCCTCGTCGGAACGGAGGGAGCGGACGCCCTCAGCAGCAACGTCCCCGTGGCGACAGAAAGCCTGAACAGAAGCCTGTAAAGACTGATGAGTAAAGGTTTTCTTACACTTGTCTTGATGATGGCCATGGTGTCATGCGCGCGTCCTTCCTCCTACGAGCCGTTTGTGGTCAGGGAGAAGGCCGAGTATGGCGACACCTACATATTCAATTTGGATCTTTCTGACTCGACCGTGTCCTACGGATTGGATTTCTACACAAGGTTGGAGCGTCCGGCGTTCGGGACTTTTCCGGCTGACAGCATCTCGCTTGATCTGAGGTGGATTTCTCCATCGGATTCGCTCATCCTGTCGGACACTACATTCATCCGGGTTGCCCAGCCGGTGGACTCATCGTACTATTCGAGGGATTTTATAACTGACTATAAGCCTGTTCTGAATCTGCCGGAGCATGGAGTGTGGCGTCTCAAGGCACGGGTGTTGAATGATTCGGAGGCGATACGTGGATTGGGTGTGATATTCACAAGAAAGGAGAATGGGACACGATAAACTTAGAAAATTCGCGGAGAACGAAACTTTCTCCTGCCTTCTTCAACCAGAGGCATCCTCGGTGCTGGATAAGGTCGAAGGCAGCAGCAGCTTGATACTCAGAGAGCATCCGATCAAGGGACATTGGAACGAGAGGATGTTCGCCGCCGCGCAGCCTATAGTTCTGGAGCTTGGCTGTGGGAAAGGGGAGTACACGATTGATTTGTCCCGCCGGGAACCGTCGCTCAATTACATAGGAGTCGATATCAAGGGCGCGCGTCTTTGGAAAGGTGCGAAGTTCGCCACGGAGAACAAACTACTTAATGTGGCTTTCCTGCGCACCAGAATCGAGTTCATCGAGGCTTTCTTCGCTCCGGAGGAGGTTTCGGAAATATGGCTGACGTTCTCCGACCCTCAGATGAAGAGCGAGAACTGCCGCCTGCCGAGTCCGCTTTTCCTGGAGCGCTACCGCAAGTTCCTGAAAAAGGGCGGAATAGTCCACCTCAAGACTGACAGCCGCTTTCTTTATGAATATTCCAAAGCGGTGGCCGAGCAGAACGGCCTGAGGATTCTGGCAAGCACCAATGACCTTTACGGGACAGGCAGACAGGATTTGTCTGATTGTGCGTTACGTTCTGTCGCTGGTGAATCCGCCATCGATGCCTTGTTCGAGGTGCAGACTTTCTACGAGAGGATGTTCACAGCCCAGGGCTACAAGATCTCCTATCTGAGTTTCGTGATAGACCACGACGGCCCGTACATCCACCCCGAGTTCGATTCCGACTACTGGCGATCCGTTGAAGGTCCCCGCCACTTCTCACATCAGCCGGAAAAGAAACGGTAACCGCGGTCACTAAGCCATCTGGTCACTGAGCTTGTCGAAGTGACCAGATGGATGATGCTTCGGCAGGTTCGGTGACCGTCGCGGAGAGAAATTTAAACCTCCCTCCAGATGTAAACCTTGTCTCCGCGCCGGATCTTTTTTCCACCCGGTGTGCGGATGTCATCCGGGAATATTATATGAATGGAACAAAGTGTCCCTTTCCCCGCCTCGTCCGTTGGCTTGAGATCGACCCGTATCTCGCTGACATTCTGCTCGATCACACCAGTAGTCTCGCCGATGATGAGAATGTCATCACCTTTTCTCAAGGCCTCCGACTCCACCAATACCTCAGCCACCGAGATCCTGTCGAACCAGTTGGTGATCTTTCCGCAGTAGATTTTCTTACGGGTGGCGTGGCTACCGTACACATCGCTCCATTCTCCGAGTCTGGCACCTTGATAGTACCCGTCCCAGAACCCTCTGTTGAAGACTTCTGACAGTTCCTCCTTCAAAGAGACCGCCAGTTCCGGAGTGTAACGTCCCTCGCAGACAGCGTCAGCCGCGCGGCGGTAGCACTCCACCGTCTTTTTTACATATTCAGCGCTCCTTGCCCGTCCCTCGATCTTGAACACCTTCACGCCCGCGTCGATGATCTTGTCCATGAACTCGATGGTGCACAGGTCCTTGGGCGACATTATGTACTTGTTGTCGATGTTCAGTTTCGTGCCGGTCTCCAGGTCCGTGACCTCGTAGCCCCTGCGGCAAAGCTGGTAGCAAGCGCCTCTGTTGGCCGAAGCCCCGTAGGTTTGGAGGCTCAGGTAACATTTCCCCGAAACCGCCATGCAGAGCGCTCCGTGGGCGAACATCTCGATCCGCACAAGATTACCGGAAGGACCTTTGATGCCCTCGTTCACGATCGCTTGATGGATTTCCTTTACCTGATGCAGGTTGAGTTCCCTCGCCAGCACGATCACGTCGGCGAACTGTGAATAGAACCGCAGCGCCTCGACATTCGACACGTTGAGCTGGGTCGAGATGTGCACCTCCAGCCCGATCTTCCGGCAATATGTGATCGCCGCCATGTCCGAGGCGATGATTGCGTTCACTCCCGCCGCCTTGGCAGCGTCCAGTGCCTCCCGCATAGGAGCCAGATCTTCCCCGTAAAGAACGATATTCAGAGTCATATAGGTCTTGACTCCATATTCCCGGCATATTTCCACAATCCTCGGCAGATCGTCCGGCGTGAAGTTGTTCGCCGAATGCGAGCGCATATTCAGGTTGCCAACCCCGAAATAGACGGAGTCCGCCCCGCCTTGTATCGCGGCGTGCAGGCATTCGAAATTGCCGGCCGGCGACATTATCTCAAGTTCCTTCTTGTCCATTGTCTCTGAATATTATTCCTCAAAATTAGTCCATAAAATCGCCAATCCCAAATTTCCGATTGGCTTTTGTTCAAAACAGCGTTCAAATTCAGATATTTTCGCTAATATTGCAGATTGTGGCGGACTAATTCCACCGCGGATGACACTATGCGACTTAAAATAACCCTTGAATATTTCACCTCGCCCGGGGAGGAGCTGTTCCTGAACCTCTCCGACGGGCAATCTATAGCGATGGAATATGCCGCCGGAGGGCGTTGGGAGGCTTCATTTGATGTGCCTTCAGACACGCCGGCTCTTGAATATTCCTTTGAACTTCATCGTGGCGGGCAGTGTGTGCGCCGCGAGTGGGGACACCATTCGGTCCCTGAGCCTGTGGTTCGACAGGGCTCACCAACCATCGAAGGGGCCGGCGCTTCGACATGCTCAGCGACCGGCGCCCTTGAAATCCGTGACCGCTGGCAGGACCGTCCCGAGGATTCCCCGTTCTGGACCAAAGCCTTCACCGATGTGATATTCAAAAGAAAGCAAACCTCGCCAAAGCGTTCCGGCAATGTGGCCTTCACCGTTCCGTGTGCCAGAATCCGCAAGAACGAGACCTTGGCTATCACCGGCAGCGGCAAGATGTTCGGAGACTGGAAGAAGTTCGTCCAGTTGAAACCGACCGACGCTCCGCTTTGGAGCGTGACGTTGAATGTCAAGGAGCCTTTTGAGTACAAGTTTGTCATTCTCGACGCGAAGACCGGAACTCCAAAGATTTGGGAATCCGGCACGAATCATCTTTTCACCGAGGTCCCGGCCAACTGTGATTTACTGGAAATAAGGGATATCGTCCCTGAGTTCGAGACCGTTCCTTGGCGCGGAGCCGGCACGGCGATCCCTGTGTTCTCCCTCCGCAGCGAGACAAGCTTCGGCGTGGGCGAGTTCAAGGATCTCAAGAAACTGGTTGACTGGGCCGCGCTCACAGGCCAGGGCATCATCCAGCTCCTTCCGATCAACGACACCACGATGACAGGAACATGGACGGATTCCTACCCTTACAACGCCAACTCGACATTCGCCTTGCATCCGCAGTTCATACATCTGCCTGACGCCGGGGTCAAGGCCGACAAGGGATATAAAGTCCTCCAAAAAGAGCTCAATGCACTTCCTGTCGTTGATTATGAAAGGGTTAACAAAGAAAAGAATCGCCTTTTGAAAGAAGCCTTCGAGGCTGGCGGACAAGAGGTCATGTCTGGAGCGGCCTACAAGAAATTCTATTCCGCCAACAAGGACTGGCTCGTTCCTTACGCCGCTTTCTGTGCGCTCAGGGACATCAACGGTACGCCGGAGTTCGGGAAATGGAAATCCCTTTCTGAATATTCAGAAACCAAGGTCAAGTCATTCTGTCGCAGGCACAAGAGCGATACGGATTTCTACTGCTACGTCCAGTTCTGCCTTGACGCTCAATTGAAGGAGGTTGTTGAATATGCCCACTCGAAGGGCGTGGCCATCAAGGGCGACCTTCCGATTGGAATCAGCCGCACGAGTGTGGATGCCTGGCAATTCCCGCATCTGTTCAACCTTGACTCTCAGGCCGGGGCACCGCCTGACGCTTTCGCTGCCGATGGCCAGAACTGGGGTCTTCCGACTTACAACTGGGAAGAGATGGCCAAGGATGGCTACGCCTGGTGGAAAGCAAGGCTCAGAAAGATGAGTGAGTATTTCGACGCGTTCCGGATTGATCATATTCTTGGATTTTTCCGCATCTGGGAGATTCCGATGGGAGTCAAATCGGGATTGCTGGGACATTTCAACCCTGCGCTCCCGTACTCCGCCGATGAACTCCGTGGTCGTGGGTTCAATCCTGACTCTCAACTGTTTGTGCCGGATCCGCATCGTGATGGATGGTATCATCCGCGCATCGCCTCGCAGAACACCGAGGACTATCAGAGGTTGAATGATTCTTTGAAGAATGCCTACAACGATCTCTACAACGATTTCTTCTATCATCGGCACAACGGTTTCTGGAAAGAATGCGCGATGAGGAAACTGCCGGCGCTTCTGGACTCCACCGGAATGCTGGCCTGCGGAGAGGATCTGGGCATGATTCCGGCCTGTGTTCCGGAAGTGATGAAGGAACTGCGCATCCTTTCGCTTGAGATCCAGAGGATGCCGAAGTCTCCTCAGAAGACATTTGACGAGCCGTGGACATATCCTTATCTGTCAGTCTGCGCGACCGGCACGCACGACACATCCACTTTGCGTGGCTGGTGGGAGGAGGACCGAACGATGTCCGAGCGTTTCTTCCATGAGATTCTTCACTGCGATGGGACGGCTCCGTACTTCTGCGAACCGTGGATCTGTGAACGGATTGTAAACCAGCATCTGAACTCGCCTTCGATGCTGTGTGTCCTCCCGCTTCAGGACTGGATGTCCATCGACGGTGAGGTCCGTTACCAGGGCAAGCCGGAGGATGAGCGGATCAACATCCCGGCCATTCCCCGCCACTACTGGCGCTGGAGAATGCACATCACCCTTGAGGATCTCCTGTCCCGCATCGATTTCAACCGCACCATCCACGATCTCATTTCAGATTCCGGACGAGGTTAATTCCCCGCCAATCATGATTTTCACTCGGTTCCCGAAAAATAGTAGGCGACTATTTTTCGGGAATCAACGTTTTTTGTATCTTTGCCGAAAAATAAGGCGTCATGAAGATCATAGGAAGGCAAGCGGAAATTAAGGAACTGGAGAAGCTTTACGGCAATGGTCATTCGGAGTTTGTTGTGCTGTATGGACGAAGGCGGGTAGGGAAAACATTCCTTGTCAATGAGCTGTTCCGTGATCGTATCACATTTTCACACACCGCTTTATCTCCGATTGAAATCAAAGGGAAAGAATTGATGAAAATGCAGCTGCAGAATTTCACACATTCTCTTCTGAGGTGTGGTGCGGAGATCTCTTCGCTTCCGACAAACTGGTTAGAAGCGTTCTTTATGTTGGAGAAATTTCTTGAATCCAAGGCTGATGGCCATCGGATACTCGTCTTTATGGACGAATTGCCCTGGCTTGACACTCCGAGATCCGGGTTCGTGACGGCGTTTGAGGCCTTTTGGAATGGCTGGGGCGCGAAACGTGATGATTTGATGTTGGTCGCTTGCGGCTCTGCAGTATCGTGGATTTCCGATAAGTTGATAAATGGTAAAGGAGGATTGTTTGACCGTATCACATTTGAAATCAAGTTGGAGCCTTTCAATTTACGGGAGACAGAGGAATTCTTTCAATCAAATGGCATCCGGTTTGACAGGTACGACATCATACAAAGCAATATGATTTTCGGAGGGGTGCCGTATTATCTTAGTCTTTTCGCCAAGGATATGAGCCTTGCTCAAAATGTTGACTTCTTGATCTTTAATCGAAAGGGAAAGTTGACTAATGAATATGACAGGCTGTTCGGTTCCATATTCACAAATCCTGATTCCGCCGAGAAACTGATACGGTTCTTGGCCGGCAAGCGTATCGGCTACTCGCGTGAGGAAATCCTTAAAGGTACGGGAATAGCTGACGGCGGAGAATTCTCCAAATTACTACGCTCCCTTGAGGAAAGTGACTTTATCTCAAAATTCAGGTATTTTGGAGAACCGCCGAGAAAATCCAGATATCGGCTGATTGACGGCTTCTGCCTTTTCTACAATTATTTTTGCAACCGTAAGAATACGGACGATGTTAGTTACTGGCAGCATAATCAGAATAGCCCTTCCGTGAATGCGTGGAGAGGATATTCTTTTGAAAATGTTTGTTTTGGACACATCGCTCAGATAAAGTCCGCATTGGGAATCTCAGGGGTGCACACAGAGACATATTCTTGGATTGGAGCCACCTCTCAGGTGGATTTGCTCATAGACAGGGATGACCGTCTCATCAACCTTTGCGAGTGCAAATATTCATCAAGAGATTTCATTATTGACAAGGAATATGATGCCAAACTTAGAGAGCGTCAGGCTTCGTTCATTGATGAGACAAAAACCAGAAAGTCAACAATGCTGACCCTTGTCACAACATTCGGGTTGAAATACAATGAATATTCAGGGCGTTTCCAGAATGTGATAACCTCAGATGATTTGTTCAAGTAAAGTCGTTGGAGAATGCTCATACATCTCGAAGGACAACAGGCGTTTTTTTGTCGCAAGGCGAGGAAATCTTGTCGCAGAGGTTGAATATTCGTAAATTTGATGCCTTAAACATAATTTTTCAGTATGGCTAACATTGGAAACCCATTCACTCCAGTGGAGAAAAAGGCTGTTCTCTGCGGCTCCGGGGAACTCGGAAAAGAAATCGCGATCGAGCTTGAGCGCTATGGCGTGAACGTCGTGGCTGTGGACAAATATGCTAATGCTCCTGCAATGCAGGTGGCTCAATCATCACACGTTCTGTCAATGCTTGACGGGGATGCCCTTGCGGAGATGATCGAGAAGGAGAATCCGGATCTGATTATCCCAGAGGTGGAAGCGATCGCGACTCCAAAGTTGATAGAGCTCGAAAAGAAAGGCTATACGGTCATCCCGACAGCCAACGCCACTTACCTGACGATGAACAGGGAGGGCATCAGACGTCTTGCGGCAGAGGAACTTGGAATTCCAACCTCAAAGTATGAGTTCGCCCAGACGGAGGACGAATTCAATGCAGCGGTCGAACGGATAGGTTTCCCGTGTGTGGTTAAGCCGGTGATGAGTTCTTCCGGTCACGGCCAGAGTGTGGTACGTAATGAGTCTCAGGTCGCCGAAGCTTGGAAAATTTCCCAGGAGGGCGGACGTGCCGGTGGCGGGAAGGTCATCGTCGAGGGCTTTGTGGATTTTGACTATGAGATCACTCTGCTGACAGTCCGTCACTGCGCAGGAACAACTTTCCTCAAGCCTGTGGGGCATCATCAGGTTGATGGCGATTACCGTGAGTCCTGGCAGCCTCAAGGGATGAGTGCGGCGGCGGAGAAGAAGGCCCAGGAGATCGCGGGAAAGATAACCGCCGCTTTGGGAGGCTACGGAATATTCGGAGTCGAGCTATTCGTCAAGGGTGAGGACGTGATATTCAGTGAAGTCTCTCCAAGGCCGCACGACACCGGAATGGTAACGATGATTTCACAGGATATGTCGGAGTTCGCCCTTCACGCCCGCGCGGTTCTGGGGCTGCCTATTCCTGAGGTCCGCTTCTACGGCCCGTCAGCCTCGAAGGCTATCGTCGTGGAGGGGAACACCACTGAATATGAGTTTCAGGATGTGGACAAGGTCCTTGAGGAACCAGGAGTCCAAGTCAGATTCTTCGGGAAACCGGAGATCAGAGGGCACCGCCGCGTCGGAGTCATCCTCGCCACGGACGAGACGGTTGAGAAGGCACTCCGGAAAGTTGAAAGGGCATATTCAAAACTTAAGGTGAAGGTCTATTAGAAGCATCATCAAGGAACCGCTCAGGCGAGCCTGCTGAGGATGTCGTCCCACACTTGAAGCCGATCGGTCTCATTGAGGATCTCGTGACGCATGCCGGGGTAGAGATGCAGGTCCGTGTTCCGGTAGCCTACTCGTCTCATCAGGTCGGCTGCCTTGTCGATGGCTTTGTCGGAGATCCGGCATGGGTCCTCGGCTCCAGAGATGAAATGTACCGGAAGACTTGGGTTCGACATCTTCCAGCCTTTCGGACTGTAGCAATCCTTCATCAGATCCAACAGGTTCTTGAAACCATTGACAGTGAATGTGAACATGCAGTAAGGGTCTTTGTGGTAAGCTTCCAGAGTGTCCTTGTCGGAGCATACCCATGCGGATGGATAGTCCTCATCCTCAAAAGGCTTGTTGAAGGAGCCGAACGACAGATTCTGGAGAAGGGGGGAACGGTAATGCTCTCCTTTGAACAGCCCGATCAGGCTGGCCAGCAAGCGTCCCGCGCCGCCGGCCGGATTGTAGCTCGGGCATCCGCAGACGAACAGAGTGTCGATGCTGTCATCGTAACGCTTTGTGAACGAGCGCACAGCCATTGACCCCATGCTGTGTCCGAATAGCGTATATGGCAATGCTGGATAAGATGCCTTGATCTCATTCTGAACCAGTTTGATGTCCTCCACAAGAGCCCTCCATCCTCCTTTGTACATATACCCGAGATCCTCTTCGTTGAGCACGGTCTCTCCGTGCCCCCGATGGTCGTGGATGGCGCAGACGTACCCGTGCGCGGAAAGATATTCCATGAAAGGAATATACCTCTCCTTGTGTTCGCACATTCCGTGAACTATCTGCACAATGCCTTTGGGCTCGCCGACAGGCTCGCTGATGAGCATCGCCAACCGCAACCCGTCCGAGGACGCCTCGATTCTCCGCTTTAGCATATTCATTGATTTTTTATAACTTTACATTGCCAAAGATAATGAAAATGAACAAGCCGGACAACATTGAGAAGTATCAGGGAAACTATTCCGAAAGCGGTTTTTGGAGCAAGGTGAAGAAAGTAGCCTTGAAGGCGGGTGCCAAGGTCATCTATGTGGCTTTGATCCTTTACTATGAATTGGCTGATCCGAATGTCAGCCCTAAGGAGAAGGCGATCATCATCGGAGCTCTGGGCTATTTCATTCTCCCGCTCGACCTTGTTCCGGATGCAATCCCGGTCTTGGGCTTTTCTGATGACCTTGCCGCTCTCGTGGCCGCCTACGGTTATGTAAAAGGGCATTTGACTCCCGAGGTCAAACTTCGTGCGCGGAAGAAGTTGTGCGAGTGGTTCGACATCGATGACGGTGCTTCTTTGGAGCCGGATGACCAGTAAAGTCTCGTAATGGTGGCGAAATCTAATATACGCAAGACATAACATTGAGATAGAGTATTCTGACAGTAGCGAAATATTCATAAAATGCCGCAGTCGTGATGCTGTTGGCACCTGAATGCCGCGAAAAGCGTTGAATATGCTCCTTTGGTGGATGCGTATGATGGTGTTGTTGCCTGAGGTGACGGGGTAGCGAATAAGTCGATAAATCAATTTAATAATTGTCAATAGGTCGAATTTATTTGTAAATATGGGGATAAACTCTACATTTGTTCCGAAAATTACAATAAAATTCGACTAAATGAAAAGAATCATTGTACTTGCGGCCGCTATTTGCACCGCCGCTTTCACCGCCAAGGCCGGCGGCTATGTCACGAACACTAATCAGAATGTGGCTTTCTTGAGGAATCCTGCCCAGAATGCCGTCATAGGAGTTCAGGGAGCGTATTTCAACCCTGCCGGAATCGGTTTTATGGACAACGGTTGGCATCTGGCGTTCGATGTCCAGTCGGCCTTGCAGAGAAGGTACACGACTTCCACCTACGAGCCGCTCAAGTACGGCGTGGACAATGAGGGAAGAGGCTATAAGAAGTACACGGGCAAGTCTTTCGTGCCGGCCCTTCCGCACCTGAGCCTCGCGTTCAAGCACGACAATCTGTTCGCCTCCTTCCATTTCGGAGTCGTGTCGGGAGGCGGAAAGGCGAAATACGACCAGGGACTCGGCTCATTTGAGGCTCCGGTCGCGATGATTCCAGCTCTGATCAATAATTTGGCTGGGACTCAGATGGTTACCGGCTATGATGCAGACATCAATCTTACCGGAGAGCAGTACAACTTCGCCGGCCAGCTGAACATCGGTTATAAGATAGGCTCGAAGTGGAGTGTCTCCGCCGGCGTGCGCCTGAACTACATCTCCAACTATTATGTCGGAAGCCTGAGGAATATCCAGTTGCAGTACGGAGGCCAGATGCTTCCTGCCGCCAATGTGCTGGGCGCGGCGGTGTCAGCGATCTCCGGAGGACTGATCCCGACTGAAACCGCTGTCGGAATGGTCGGCGGACTTGTAAGCGACAAGGAACTTGACGCGCATCAGAAGGATATCGCCTGGACACCGATCCTGTCCGTGGACTACAAGACCGGCCGGTTCAACTTCTCCGCGCGCTACGAGTTCAACACGAAAGTGCGCCTGAACAATGACACGAAGGCTAACACCACAGGAATATCCCAGTTCGATGACGGCAAGGAGATCGCCGCCGACATCCCCGGCAACATCAACATCGGTGCTGAATATTCAGTGAAGCCGAACTTCCGCGTCGCCCTCGGCGCAAACTACTATTTCGACAAGCAGTCAAAGCAGTACAACAACGAGACGGACTTGAACGATAAACAGAACTATCTGAAGCACAATTCCTTCGAGATTCTCGGTGGCCTTGAGTATGATCTCAGCGATGTAGTGACCCTCAGTATCGGCGCCAACAGCAGCACGTTCGGTTTCGGCAACGATGCGAAATACATCTCCGACCTCAGCTACACCACCAGCTCCATCTCGGGCGGCCTTGGCGCAAGGTTCAACGTCAACCCGAAAGTCGCCATTGATTTAGGAATATACAAGACTTTCTTTATGCACTTCACCAAGGAGCAGGCCGATTATGGCGGAAACGGAGCCCTTATCGCCGCGAAACTCTCCCCGGTCCTCGGCCAGCTGGCCCCCGCTGTTCCCGGCCTTGCCGAAAAGCTTGACATCAAGAATCTCCAGATTCCCGGCCAGGACGACTTCTACCGCACCAGCATCGTCGGCGGCATTGGAGTGACGTTCAAGTTCTAGTGAATCGCCCTTCGGAAGCCTCCCGATCCGTAATCTTGCCCTTACTTCCTATGACGGAGGAAAGGGCTTTTTCTATCTTCCGCACGATCGATTCTTCTCCGGCAAAATCCCAATTCCCCGGACAAACCGATAATATCACAGCGTTTCTCCGGTAAAAAGCCGTTTCGGTGGATATTTTTTGACACAAGAATTTAAAATGGACCAAGTATGAAAGACCATCAGTAATGCGACAACTTTGAGTACTACGTTCATCTCGAAAAAAAAGAACGATAGGTTACTCCTCCGTGTAGAAGCGGATGATGCGTTCGATGGCTCTTTGGCAGACCGGACAAAAAGCTTCGGCGGTGTTGGTCCTCATCCGGCAGTCCTCGCACGGGCGCCAGACGCCTTTCGTCTGGTAGCCGCCGCCTTCGACAAGCCCCACGACTCCCTGGTCGTAAAGATCCTTCCACTTGCTCTCGAAGTTCGCTTTCGTGGTGATGTTCTGCTCCCAAGGCTCGATGTCCGGGTAGTAATACTCAACATACTGGTCATCGTAGGCATATTCATCGGTCAATCCGCCGAAGCTGTGGCCGAACTCGTGGACGACCACCGGGCCGAAAAGTTTGTGGTGGGCGGTCGTCAATGTGTAGGAATTGTAGATGCCTCCGCCGCCGTAAGTGTCAGTGTTGGCGAGGATTATGATGTGTTCGTACGGGATTCCGGCGAGGATGTCGTGCATCTTGAACAGGTGCAGGGTCGTGAGGTAGCGGTCGGAATAGAACGTGTCGAAGTGCGAGTCCACCGCCGTCTTTTTCCACAGCCCCTCACGCGGCACGCTGACTCCGCTGTCCTCGGAAGGAGACGCGACCGCGACGATGTTGAACCGATCCTTCATCGACTTGAACGGCTCGTGGCGCAGAAGATTCTCCACCGTGCTCTCGGCGTCCTTGAAGAATATGTCCATCTCGCCTTCAGTGTAGCCCTCAGCGAGAATGGCCACGTCGATCTTCTCCTTGGAATCCCCGCTGTGAAGCAGCATTCTTGTCTGCGGCTTTCCTCCGACAGGCCTGATCAGAATGTCCTTAGGGTCAACAGGATGCATAAGTTTTGCCGACACATTCTCGTGAAAGTCATAGAGTTGTACGGTGATCTCCGCAGGAGCCGCCGGCATCGGCACCAGAAAGACGTTCTCGAAACTTCTGCGGACTCTCGTGGCCTCTTCCGTCGCCTGCCATTCCTGGAACAGAGTGCAGAACGACATCCTGTAAAGAGTGTCGCCCGTGGCCTTGTCCGTCATTGTGAGCTGCCCGTTACCCCGCAGCGGAACCTCTTTCAGATTGGTGCGCCGCCCGTACCATCCGTGGGCGCTAAGCAGTTCAGCCACAGCGATGTCGCAATCCTTGTCCGACCCTGTGAATATGTAGTCGATCCTCAGGGTCTTATCCAAAAGCCTCCCGTCAGAGAACGAGTCGGCGCTGATTCCGTTGGTCAATCCTGGCAGCACTGCCACCAATGCAATCAGAAATATTCTTCTCATCCGTGTCATTATTAATTAGTCGTTAAAAAATTAGTGCCCTTATCTTATGTGATCTTTTGGGTCTATATTCCTTTTCTCATCAGTTATGTGTCACCGACATATTCCTTCTTCAAAAAGAAATCCACCCTTGAAAATCTTTGCCAGATCTTCGGAAACTTATTTTGCCGCTTCCTACCAGACCAGCACATCTCTTGACGAATTTAGAAATTTTTCTGAATATTCAGAAATATATTCATTGCCATTTCCCCCTATTCCGACAGTCGCGAATATGCCCGTAATCGCTGATCTCAAAAAAGGCAGGGATTCTCTTCGGCCGGCGACAGTCGCGAATATGCCCGAAATCGCTGCCGTCAGGGCGCAAATCAACCTCGACTGTTGCAAATACTGCCCAAAGTGCTGCCGTCGTGGATTAAGAAGCTGTTTTGAATTGTTTGAAATGTTCTTTGAGGTGAAAAATCTTCATTTTCTTCCCGCTTCTTCAGTCAGATAGCACCGCTATCTTCCTTGGAAGAAGCGGTCGAAACTGAAGTTTTTCACTCTCAAACCTTCAAACAAACAATTCAAAACAGCTTCTAAAAGTACGATGGCGGTAGCATTATCGGGCATATTCGCTAAGAATTTGAGTCAAGCCTTGAAGTAAACGGTCAGGCTTGTGGTGGCGCTTTTCAATCCGTAATAGATTCCGTCCTTCGTTTCGACGCGATAGACCTCGGAATAATTGAAATCAGGGTGATAGACCCTATATTTGGCATATTCATCCAACACAGTGTCAGGTAGTTTGTCGTAATCCTCCAATCTGTAGATGGTCGCACTCCAAGTTTGCTCATCAGATCCACGATAATCAAACCGGACCGTTTTCAGAACGCCTTTGTCTTTGATATACAAGACATTGTCGCTGGAATCGTTGATTCCGGCAAGGATTGTGGCCTCGGGATATTTTTGCCTTACAAAATCGACACAGCCGCTCATATCATACCACCAGATGGATCTGTTGTGGCGGGACCGGATATCGAGGAGTTCTCCGTCCTCGTCTATCAGCACGAAATACTCCCGGTATGCAAGCTTGGGGAACTCATTCTCATCAAAAACAACGAACTGGAACTCGTATGCCTTTTTGTCAAACCCTCTGCGTGTGACTTCGATCACATACGATTGATCCCACTCGTAAAATTCTTTGCTGACTCCGGCTCTGATGTAGGCTTTTGCGATTCTCTCCGGCAGCTGCTTGAGGAACGCGAATCCGTTCTTGTTGAACTCTTTCTGCGTCATCATCCAAGTGTGGCCTTTATAGACGGCCGTGCACTTCAACCCGTCGGTGTCCACAAATTCGACCTGAGACTTATTGTAGGATGTCACCGCGCTCGTAACCTTGACATCCTCTGAATATCTTTCGTAGAAATCCGTCTTTATCTCCTCCGCCACGCCGTAAGCCTCAAAGATATCCCAATCCGGTTCGTATTTCTCGCATGCTGATGCGATGATGAGCATAACCGCCACGCAGATGGGATGAATAAGTCTCATTATCATAGTATAATTATTCTCTCTTGGTGTCACAAAGATACGAATATAATCGATATATTATCCTTTTACCTTCCTCTGAACTGACTATCACCAGCCGAAGATGTTGCGGGTGATCCACCAGGCTATGACAAGGATGCCGATGGTGATGATGACGGGGACGCTGTTTAGGGTGTTGTAGAATCGTGGGAAACGGGATCTGAGTGGAACGGACACCAGCAGGGAGATGATGTACGGGAGGCACAGCACAAGGAAGGCGTTGGCCTCAAAGGCTTTGTGAATATTGAGGTTCAGCAGGTTGTGTACTACCCGCTGGCTGCCGCAGCCGGGACATTTCAATCCTGTCAGCTGCAGGAATATGCACTTGGGGAACCAGGTGCTGTCTTCGGGGCTGAAACGTGAATATGTAAGCACCAATCCCACACACGCTGCCGTGAGCAGAATGTACAGGATTGGTTTCTTGTAGGAATCTTTGTTCATCTGCCTGATGAGATGATTCCGGATGGAGAGATCTTAAAAATGGGACAGGCCTGAGAGCCAATGACAGAGAAGACTCTAAAGATCAGCGAGCCCGGCCATGAATCCGCAGGCCAGCAGGATGATGTAGAGGATTATCCAGAACAGGCCGCAGCACAGTCCGATTATGCTCCAGGTCTTGGCCTGCTTGCTCGCATCCTTTGCCCCGGCGTAGTTCCCGGCTGCATATTCCTTGGAAACGTTGCTGGATTTGACAATGCCGACGATTCCGAAAGGAAGGCAGCAGAGCACGGTCACGATGATGGACAACGCCAGGTAGGTCGGCGGGCACGGCGGCACGGATGGCTGTTGGTAATTCTGAGACAGGGGAGTAGGCGCTGCCGCGTCTGGAAAGTTGGTTCCGCACTTAGGGCAGAAAGACGCTTCTTCAGGAACGGCTGTTCCGCATTTAGGACAATATTTCATAATGTTTGCTGTTTGTTATTTCAAGGTCTGTCCGTTCCCGTCAACGTAAGTGTTGCAGGCGATCATAATCAGGTCTATGAGTGCCCAGATTCCGCATCCACCCAAAGTGAGGAGCATAATGATGCCGGTGGTCGTGTTCCCGGTGTAGAATCTGTGTACACCCAGTCCGCCAAGCACGATGCAGAGGACAAGGGCGATCAGCCAACGATCCTCCTTCTCCTTGGCGACCTGATAGTCGTTGTAAGTCTGGCCGGTTCCGGTCTGTGATTGAAGCGGTTTCCCGCAGCTTGGGCAAAAAGATGAGTCCGGCTGCACCGGCGCTCCGCAATGAGGACAATAGTTCATTTCTGAATATGGTAATAAATATTATAGGTTCTATAGTCAGAATAGTCTTCTGGCTTTCAAAGCCTAAAGTTAATCATTATCGTTGGAAAATCCAAAGAGTCAGTGCCTTTCGTGCACAGGCTCGCAGGTGAGGTCCACACCGAGCTTCTTGAAGACTTTCTTGTCGATGTCGCTCAAAAGGACCGTCGAATGGACCTGGCAGCCTTTCAGAAGCGGTAGTGTGTCAAGGGCCTTGCGGCAGTTCTCGTCATCCGGACTCAGGACCGAAAGGGCGATCAGCACCTCATCCGTGTGCAGACGCGGGTTCTTGCCGTGCAGGTAGGTGACCTTCGTCTTCTGGATCGGCTCTATGAGCCTTCCCGGAATGAGCTTGACACTGTGGTCAATTCCGGCAAGATGCTTGGTGGCCTTCAGAAGAAGCGCGGCGCAAGGTCCGAGAAGGTCGGAGGTCTCCGCGCTCAGGATCGTCCCGTCGGACAGCTCGATGGCCGCTGACGGATTGCCTGCCGTGGCCTCACGCTGTTTCGCCGCGACAGTCACACGGCGATATTCAGTAGTGATCCTTGCCTGTTTCAGGAGCAGCGCGATTTTTCCGACCTCGCTCTCATTGTCCTCTCCGTCAGCCATTTGGTCGAGTGCGGAGTAGTAGCGACGGATGATCTCGTCGTTGGCGGCCTTGCAGCAGATGTCGTCATCGCTGATGCAGTTGCCCACCATATTCACACCCATATCGGTCGGCGACTTGTACGGGTTCTCGCCGTAGATTCCCTCGAAGAGGGCGTTCAGCACCGGGAATATCTCGATGTCCCTGTTGTAGTTGATGGCAGTCTTGCCATAGGCCTCCAAGTGGAACGGATCGATCATATTCACATCGTTCAGATCCGCTGTGGCGGCCTCGTAGGCGATGTTGACCGGGTGCTTCAGAGGAAGGTTCCAGACCGGGAACGTCTCGAATTTGGCGTAGCCCGCCGCTATTCCCTTCTTGTGCTCGTGGTAGAGCTGGCTGAGGCACACGGCCATCTTTCCGCTGCCCGGCCCCGGAGCCGTCACGATCACGAGCGGACGGGATGTCTGCACGTAATCATTCTTACCGTAGCCCTCTTCGGAGTCAATCAGGGCTACATTGTTCGGGTAACCCTCGATCGTGTAGTGGTAGTAGGCCTTGATGCCCATCTTCTTGAGCTTGGCCTTGTAAGCTTTGGCGCTGGCCTGACCGTTGAAATGGGTGATCACCACGCTGCTGACAAGGAAGCCCCTGTTCTGGAACTCCGTGCGGAGCCTCAGGACATCCATGTCATAGGTGATGCCGTAGTCGGCCCTCACCTTGTTCTTCTCTATGTCATTGGCGCTGATGACAATGACGATCTCCGCGCAGTCGCTGAGCTGCTGGAGCATCCTCAGCTTGCTGTCCGGCTGGAATCCCGGCAGGACCCTGCTGGCGTGGTAATCGTCAAACAATTTGCCTCCAAGCTCAAGATAGAGCTTGTCCCCGAACTGGGCTATGCGTTCCTTGATGTGTTCTGATTGTATCCGCAGATACTTTTCGTTGTCGAATCCGTACTTCATAACGGATAACAAAGGTACGAAATCTATTCCGCAGCGGCAAATGAAAATACACAATCACAGCCTACATCAGCGTCCTGTATTCAGATTCCGGGCAATGTAAGCTGTTGAATAATATCCCACCGAAACGGTTATAATCTCACATCAATAAGATTCGGGTAATGATCCGTGAGTTTGATGGTGTATTTCTCCATAATGCAGTCGAAGACCTTGACCTCGGCCTTTCCGCTCGGGTCGAAGATCAGGCAGTGATCGATCGCTCCAGTGGCGCGGTCAGGTCCACGTCTGCGGCTCTCGACCGAATATCCGTCCCCAGGGCTGCATATGTGATGTCCATTATGGTTGTCGCCATAGACGGTAGCGGCCTTGTAGCAAGGCACATAACCGCCCTGGATAAGCTGCTGGATCGGAACGGTGTCCTCCTCGCAGTTCATATCCCCCATCACAAAAACAGGAATATCCCCGTATTTGGCTCTGATGATGTCGGTCTCCGCCATCACCAGACGGAGCTGTGAGGCTCTCGCCATCGTGCTGCCCGGCTTGGACTTTTCGCTCTTCCACCAAAGGTGGGTGCCGATTATCGCGAATATCTTCCCGTCGGCCTTCCTTTTCAGCACAGCCGAGGTGAAGGACTTGGATCCGTGGTTGCACCACTGCTCGGGAGTGTACTTGTTGTAGTTGACGTACAGAGGCTCAAGCGTCTTGCTGTTGTAGAAGATCGGAGTGTTGTTCCAGTCCTTCTTCGATTCCCAGGCGATGACATAGCCGTCTTTCTGCACCAGAGGGTAGAATTCCTTGTGCATATGGCTGGAATATTCCTGAAGCGCGAAGACATCAGGAAGGTAGTCGTTTACGAGCCTGGCAAATTGCGGGGCCCTGTTGCAGTCACGCGGATCCTCTCCGATTTCCTTCCATTTCGGAGGAATGGTGTCCTTGCTGTAGTCCCAGATGTTGTCGTCAAGGATGCGAAGGTCAGCGCCTTCCGCGATCTTGAACTTAGCCTCGAACGCTGGGCTCTTCTGCGCGAAAGCGAAAGTTCCGCAGAGCAAGAGTCCGAATGTCAGCGTCGAAGCCGCGATGATTCTTACAATTCTGTTCATTATTCAAATGTTTTTTAGAAGCTGTTTTGACTCGTTGGTTTGAAAATTTGTTCACCTCAAAGAACATTTCAAACTTATTTGTTTTCCGGGAATATTTCCCCAATGCAAAGTTAACCCTTACTGATCAGAAATCCAATTTGGCCGCGCTGATTTCTGCTGAACGGCTTTGCCATCCGGAAGGGAATCACTATTTTTGCCGCGGAGATATTCATTGACAAGGGTGGGCAATCACCCTCGAACGGATTGTATTCGGCAAGTGATTGCCTGCTTGCGGAATTTGAATATTCAAGGAATATGAGAAGTGCCATCTATGGCGCCGGTTCGTTGGGAACCATTCTGGGCGCGTATATTACGAAAAACGGAGGTCAGATTGACCTCATCAACCATAACAAGGCTCACGTCGCCGCCTTGCGTGCCGAAGGTGCGAGAGTGGTAGGCACCGTGAATTTCACTCAGCCGGTGACCGTCCTGACAGATGAGGAAATGACTGGTGAATATGATGTCATATTCCTTATGACCAAGCAGTTGCATAATGCCGAGGTTGTGAATATGCTCAAAGGTTCCCTCGCTGAGGATGGTGTGATCGTCACTCTCCAGAACGGGTTGCCGGAGCTGCTGATTTCCGAGATCGTCGGTCCGTCCCGTGTGCTTGGCTGCACTGTCGCCTGGGGAGCCACGATGCTTGGCCCGGGAGTCTGTGAGTTGACCAGTTCGCCGGACAGCCTCACTTTTTCGTTGGGCGCGGTTTCCGAGAATGTCAACAAGCATTTCGCTGAGGTCAAGGCCCTCCTTGAGAAGATGGGCCCGGTCGAGGTAGAGGAGAATTTCCTCGGAACCCGCTGGAGCAAGCTCCTGATCAACGCCGCGTTCTCCGGAATGAGCGCTGTCCTGGGCTGCACTTTCGGAGAGGCCGCCTCGGACCGTTCCTCAAGGAAGGTCGTGCAGGCCTTGATCAAGGAATGCATTGATGTCTGCCGTAAGGGCGGCATAACCATCGAGCCGATCCAAGGCAAGGATGTAGTCAAGCTTCTGGATTACAGCAATCCCGTGAAGAAGTTCATCTCCTTTATGATCATCCCGATAGCCATCCGCAAGCACGCCCGTCTGAAAGCCAGTATGCTTCAGGATCTTGAGCGCGGCAAGAAAACCGAGGTCGATTCCATCAACGGTGCCGTCAGCGCCTATGGCCGCAAAGTCGGTTGCCCCACCCCGATGAACGACAAGGTCGTGGAGATCATCCACCGCATCGAGTCCGGCTCCCTTGCCCCCACCTTCGACAACCTCCGCCTCTTCGCGTAGCCGCACTACACTGTTGCGTCTGCTTTCCTTGTTGAATGCGTGTGCTCCCTTGTTGTATATAGGTGTGACAATGCTAAACTTCCCGCCAGTCTGCTCGGGTGGGAGCTTTTGCGTTAGTTTGCCCGGTTAGGTGGCAAGGGCTTTGATTTTATTGCCATACAAGTTTTGGCAAGAGTTGTCGTGAAATTCCCCTCGGTAGAATTGCAACGAGAAAATGACGTGCTTTATAATTACTTGTAAGTCAGTTGATTCGGTATCCGCCTTTAGCGGATTCCCGCTGAAGATAAACCTCTATATCTCTCATTAATAATATATTATCTCCCACTCGCCTGAAACGTCTCCCTAATATATGTAAGCAGATCCATTGAAAACAACAATGTCTAGCCCTTTTTTCAAGAGCGGCTTTAGCACTGATCCGTAATAGCTTGAATGTCAGCAAGTGAAACGCCACTCCTTGATTCATAGGGATATACAGGATTCTGCCCGTCATTTTTGACTAGCGGGAATTACGAATATATTCATTTTTAGTTTCTTATGGATTCTTGATTTTTTTTCATTTAGGTTTTGATTTATTGGATGGATTTTCAGTGGGTTATAAGAATGGAAAAAAGGACGGCCTCGGATGATGTTGTCCCCTTATGCGGAATCGTGGGAGATTATCGAACTTTTATCGAGGACTTCAAGAGAGAACTGGAGTTCGTGGAATGGTTGGAAGGAAGAGTCATGATGAAAAAAGTCTACGATATTACTTGATAATCTGAAAAGAATGGCTATCTTTGCATTGTTCTCATACGAGTTAGGAAGACAAGTAAAAGCAAGCATCTTTTCCCTAAAAGGGATGCTTGCTTTTTTTATTGTCCCATACCGAGGGGGTACTACAACAAGGACGGTTGTTCTCTCAATTTCCTAACAATAAGTATGCAGAATGATAACAAGCCAACATCTTGTGATAGTCGCCATTGAGGTGGAGGTTATCAGACTTGTCCGGGTGCGAGCCTACAAGCGAGTACGTTTCGGCAAGGTTGAGAGAGTCCGCAACCACTACAGACGTTATTAGGGTAATGTCTGTACCCGGCTGCCACTCTGAGCCTTAAGGCTCTCTGCTTCACCCCTCGGTTTTTATATGTCCTTAACATACAAAATACCGTTTTGCTATCATTTTGCAGGATTTGCTGTCCAATCTATCTTGATGTATTAAATCATATCTGAATTTATGTCCAAAAAAAGATGGTGATATGTATTGAAAACGTATCACCTTATCTTTTTGTATTAAAATCTTCATTCTGTCTTAACATTCTTGATGGAGACTGTGTTGTCTGAAAAATATACATCACCAGAAGCTTGTTCGAGAACCAACGCCCCGAAAGAATTAGTAGCTCGATATTTGAGTGTTACTTCATAGCATCCTTTCGAATAGTTGTAACTTGATGTATAGTTTACTTCTTCGTAAGATTTTGCATTCTTTAGATTATCTTTGAGGTAATCTTTGAAATAGTTTTTTGCTAGTATTTGATGAGTGGTGGAATTGTCGTTGTAGTTCTCCGATGCAGAATCTTTGCCACCACCTATGGATGTGATTATCGCAAGTATTATTACTCCAATTACTGTCATTTTCACGATAATCCAATCATTTTTTGGGGGAGAAGTGATAAGTGTGCCTTTACGTATGATACACTTTTTGCCGTTGTAGGGGTGGCTTTCAGAGAGACCGTAGTTTTTCAGATAGTTGTAGGAAACGCCTATGGTGTCCCTATCCCAATTGTCGGTTTGGGCTTTGATGTTTCCGTAGTAATAATGTTGTCCGTTCAAGGTGGACAACGTTCCTTTCTTGTTTATCCATATCGCAAAGGTCGGTAAAGTTGCAACGGAAAAATGGCGCGTCCTATAAGTGCCTGAAGGTCAGTCGATTCGGTGCTTACCTTTAGTGTGCTTTCACTAAAGATATACATCTATGTTCTTCATTAATAATGTGTTACCTTCCACTCGCCTGAATGTCAAAGTATGAAATGCTCCCGTTGATTCATAAAGACATACAAGATTTAGCCAGTCTAAAAAGGCAGGTGGAATTCACAAACATATTAAGAAACTATATATGTCAGTCGCAAAGTCATAAGATTCACGGATAAATGCGGTTCCTTGTCCTGATTTTGACTCCGCTATATGGAAGCTCTTTTGATAGTTAGGAAAATATATTACCTTTGTGCGGGTAAAAACAAGTTATACCGGTTATTTAAAAATCTTATTTAATCTTATGAGAAGAGTTATCTTATTGATTCTGACCACGCTCTGTTGTATTCCTTTTGTGCAGGCGCAAGATATCATAACCACAAAGGATGGCAAAGATATTCAGTCAAAGATTCTTGAAGTCAATGCAAATGAAGTCAAGTACAAGAAATATAATAACCTTGACGGTCCGACATTCACATTATCGAAGTCGGAAATACTTATCGTCAGATATGAGAATGGCGAAAACGAGGTGTTTCAAGAACATAACAACTCTGTGGACAAGAAATACAATACAACCGCCGAAGTTGTTGTTGGTATGAGGTATCGTGAATACAAAAATCTGTATAATACTAAGGAATATGTGCCACAGCGTGATGACCCTTACAGCCGTGCCTGGGCGGGAATCGCTTCATTTATCATTCCTGGTTTGGGGCAAGGAATAGTTGGGCAATGGGGACGTGGATTTGCTATTATCGGTACCAATGTTGGTTTATTGGCCTTGCAATTATCCGATACGTACATTTACGATGATGGCACAACTGAGATGGGCGGTTTGGCTTGGGGAGCGTTTGCGGCTCGTCTGGCTTTGAATATATGGAGTATTTGCGATGCTGTCCACATCGCGAAAGTGAAAAATATGTACTATCAGGATCTTAGGACGCAAAGGGCAGCCTTCGATCTTAAGGTTGAACCTTATTTCGCATACACTCCTACAAGTGTGCAAGGATATTCTCAACCTACAGCAGGTCTTTCTCTCAAACTGAATTTCTAAGCATTGATTCAAAGAATATGCAGGCGAGCCGTTGGAAATCCCAATGGCTCGCCTTTTTTAGTCTTATATTTAAGGCTAACCCTGGCAGCGATCGGTAATTGATTGAATATCAGTTGATGACCCTCCACCTCTTGACCCATAGAGACATACGAGATCTTGCCCTCCCTTTTTGACTGGCAGGAATTACGAATGTAGTCATTGTCAGTTTCTTATGGATTCTATATTCTGTGACTTTCGTTTTTGGGGGATTGGATGGATTTTCAGTGGGTTATGGGAATGAAAAAAGGACAGCCTCGGATGAGGTTGTCCCCTTGTGCGGGTGAAGGGCACACAACCCGCGTTTTTGAGGAAACTAAAAGAATGAAAAGCGGGCTGTAGGCCTCTGTATGGCACATTGCAAAGGTAAATAATTTCCTTTAATATCCCATGTTTTAGCAAGTAGTACACTTTTAGTACACCTGAAAAAGAAATATTTCTTATATTTGTAACATAAAGGAAACTAAAAGAATACGACAATGAAAACGAGGGTGAAGGACAACCCAAAATTGAGGGAACGTGTACTAACAGACGGGAAAAAAGCCCTGTTTCTGGAATATTACCTTGGCAGAACCTCAACGCCAAAGACCGATGAGCAGGGGAACCCACTACGTTACACAACGGGGAAAATGGCAGGAAAGCCCGTCTATGAGGTCAGGCACATAAGGAAGAAAGAGGAACTGAAACTGTACCTGTACACCAAGCCCAGAACCCCGGAGGAAAGGACCCACAACACAAACGCGCTTACCCTTGCCAAGCAGATAAGGAACACCCGTGAACAGGAGTTGTTGTCGGGTACTATGGGGTACAATGTCGCTTCCAAGAATGAGAACGTGGTGGCTTGTTTTGAGAATTACCTTGCCACATACACCAAGAAGGATGTGAGGAACGTCCGTTTGGCGTTGAACAGGTTCAAGGACTATATAAGGCAGTCTTACCCGCTTTGTGCCGTCAGGCGTACCGATGTGGAGATAGCGAGGATAAATGCACAATGGGCGGCCAGCCACGAGGGAATCAACGGCAAACATCCCATCAATCCCAACGAGTATTACCGTTTCAACCTCAACCCAAAGCAGTTCACCGAGAAGATGGTGAGCGGCTTTGTTGACTACCTACAAGCCCACAGCACAGGAAGCGGGGCGGCCACCGCCTATGAGCGTTTCAAGAAGATAGTGAAGAACGTGGCGCGTGATGGCCAGTTGGCAAAGAACCCGTGTGCCGACATTGTCTGCAAGAGGAACGACTGTTTTTCCAAGGACATATTGAGCGTTGAGGAAATAGGAACGTTGATACAGACACACGTCAGGAACGAGAACCCCAATATAAGGCGGGCTTTCATATTCACTCTTTTCACGGGTGTACGGTGGTGTGATGTTGTCGGGTTGAGGTACGGCAATATAGACTACCAGAACAGGACGTTGAAATTTGAACAGGCAAAGACAAAAGGCCATAGCGTCAAAAGCGTTGTGGAAATGCCGTTGAGGGATGATTTGTTGGTTGGGGTGATAGGAACGCCAGAAGCCCAAGGCAAGGGCAAGGACGATCTTATATTTGAACTTCCAAGCCACACAATGTGCTTGAAGGCGTTGAGGCGTTGGTGTGCCAAGGCGGGGATAGGCAAGCATATAACGTGGCATTGTGGCCGCCATTCCTTTGCCACAAACCTTCTGGAGGGCGGTGCGAATGTCAAGGTGGTTGCCGACCTGTTGGGACATAGCGGGCTTTCTTATGTAGAACGGTACGTTAGGGCGATAGATGAGAGCAAGAAAAAGGCTTTGAACAGTTTGCCAGCGATTGAGATGAGATAACCCAGAAATGAGAGAGAAGATGGACAAAACTTTGGAAAGGCAGTTTTTGGGGGCTTTTGGCCGCCTTGCTAGCCTCTGTATGGATTGGATGGATCAGACCTATAATCTGAGGCCTTATCATTCAGAGAGCGAGCCGTTGCCGCCAGAATGGCAAAGGCATTATGAGGTAGAGTTGCCCAAAAGGATAAAGGAACAGTTTGAGGTATTTGACAGAACGGTATTGTATGGTGGCAACCCCAGCCCGCTGTTTGGAGAAATAGGGGATAACATGGATGAACAGCAGACACCAACGGCAAGGGAACGTTATGCTTTTAGCCTATTAACCCCATTTAAGGACTTTGCAGGCAAGTATGACCCCGCGGCATTGATTGCACAGGAAGAACAGCAAATGAGCCTTTACAAAGATGATGAATGGGTAAGCCGACACCGCCAATTGATAGCACGGTATGAATGGATAAGCCAGCGGTATTTTGAATTAACCATTCAGCATAGCGGCAACGAGGATGGGAGGTGTTGGCAGAATGGCACGGTGGAAAACATTATGAGTGCCTTATATGGCACCGCCAGCCAATTTGCTAACCGCCTTGATGCATTGTTGCTCACTTATGGTTTTGACTTGTTGAGGTTGCAGGAAGAATGTGGGGTGTATTTGAAAAGGCGTAGGCTGATAACAGATGTTGAATATTACATTGGCAGTCCTGAACTTGCTGTAAAGTATATCAAGGCATTGCCAGCAAGGCAAAGCGGCACGCCTCAACAGAAAGCCCCAGAATTCCCCGATAAACTGAATACCGCCAAGGCAAAGGAATTGATAAATAAGGCCGTTGAGGCTGGGTTAGCCTGTGTGAATGGTGGCATATATCGGTGGAATAGGAGTAAGGTCTTATTGGCCTATTTTGCTATGAAAGCAACGACTTATTTAATGTTGAGAAAAAAGGACGGTGCCGCAGCCTGTTGGAAACCATTTGAAGTACTGTTTTGTGAGAAAGGTCTAAAAGATGCAAAGGCAGGCTTTGAAAAGTACCATTCAGAATTTACCCCTAATGATCATGAACTCATAGACGCTCTGTTTGATGAGTAGAGGCAATATCGCCAACCTTTACCAACGTTGGCCTAACGTTGGTTATTATCTCCTTCCTTGCTCTATACCTTTGCTGTTGCTTTCCCTTAATGGGTGATGGTAAGCCCCATGGCAGGAAAGCGATGGCGAACACGGGACGTGCTTACCAACGTCCCAGACGGCCTAAATTCAAATCCATATTTTATGACAAAGGAGGAGATGACGGCTATTGCCGACCGTGTATCGGCAAATATTATCTTTTGCACCAAGGAGGTGCTTACCAGCGAGGAGGCGGCACGTTATATGGGTATATCCAGAAGTTACCTGTATAAACTGACCATGAGGCAGGAGATACCACATTTCAAGCCTATGGGGAAGATCGTCTATTTCAACCGTACCGAGGTGGAGCAGTGGTTGCAAAGCAACCGCGTGGCGACCGTGGACGAGGCAAGGGCACAGGCAGGGGCTTACTGTAGAAGAGGAGGTGTGCAATGATACTCACAGACTACTACAGGTTTGAAAAGGTGGCCTTGAAAAGCAAGTTGAGGATGGACTGCACCGCCTCAACCCACAGTTACCAGCCGTTCGAGGAGAAACGGGCAAGGACGGCCACAAAGGAATCGGCCAAGCGGGATGCAACAGAGATTGGCGCGCTTGTCGCTTACTATGGCGATGTGCCAAGCAACTTTGGCGGCAACGTACACAGGAAGGCGGGGAAAGCCCTTACAATAAAGGGGCAGAACCTTTCCAGTATATACGTGCCAGATCCAGAAAGCGGGCTTGCCTATGGCGATTTCAAAGGCACTGAGGATGCACTATTGTTTGTGTTCAAAGACCTCAACACGATCGATGGAAGAATACAGGAAGGAGGGGTTATCGAGGTGTTTGTGGCGCGTGGGAAAAGCAAGGATCGGGTGCCGCTCTACAATATGCTTTCAGACGGTGAACTAGACGAGGAAATGGAGGCTTTGAGAGAACAGGCTGAAACCGACTAAAAGGCCGTTCTCTATATTAAGTTGTTTTCAGTTACCAAATCAGTAACCGAGGGTATGTATGACACGGTGTTTTTCAGACTGACCAAGGCCGATGCAAACGGGGTGGATTTCTTGGAGGATTTGCCCCGTTTCTTGGGTGATGTCGGGGTACATGACTACAGGGGTGCCACGTTCGTTTCAGGCAGCCTCAACGGGCTAAAGGTAAAGGCCAACGCTTGCCATGTGGATGTAAGGGGCGGCAGCCTCTGCAAGTTCCTTTTGGGCGGCAATTACAGCACGATGGGGAGAAAGGACACCCAACGGGCTATTGAGAAGTTGTCAGATTCCTTGCATTTGCCGATGGACAAGGCCACTGTTACCCGTATGGACGTTGCCCAGAATCTGATAATGAAGCACCCTGTAGCCGTGTATCTGAACCGCCTTGGGGTGTTGAGGAACGCCAAGCGGCTGGAGGCACCCAGCGGGCTATATTACCGCCTCAACAAAAAAGACTGTCTTTGTCTCTATGACAAGAACGAGGAACAGAAAAGCAAAAACGGGGCGATTTCAGACCTTTACACGGGTCGGAACGTGTTGAGGTATGAAAGGCGGTTTATTCAGCGTATAGCGGCCAAATTTAAGGCCGTTGAGGTGACGGGGGCGATGCTCTATGACGAGGCGTTCTATATCCAAGTCCTCAACGCCTGGAAAGCCGACTATCAGGCGATACAGAAGATCAACGACATTGATACTACATTGAATTTTCAAATGATGAAAACAGTAAGCCAATTCCACAGGGCGGGAGTCCTTTCCCTGATCGAGAAGGCGGGCGGCCAAACCCAGATGTTGAACCGGATCAAAGAGGCACAGCAGCGGGGCGAACTTACCAAGAAACAGGCTTTGGACTTTAGGAAGGTTGTCAACGAGGCGTGTCAAGTGAAAGGGGACGGTTTGGCAGCCCAGAACGAGGCGATAAAGGAACTTGACAGAAAGGTTGCAGACGCGGTCAAATTTTACCGTTGAGGGGGCAAACTCTATATTAAGTTGTTTTCAGTTACCAAATCAGTAACCGAGGTATCAGAAATTAAAGTAGTTTATTTTAGTGATGGCAAGGCAGAAGAATGACGGCAAGGGACGGCTTGGCGGTCGGCAGAAAGGCACGCCAAACAAGGTTACCGCCAGCGTCAAGGAGTGGCTAGCAGCACTTATTGACAAGAACAGAAAGCAGGTCGAACGAGACTTGAAGCAATTGGAGCCAAGGGAGCGGCTTGTTATGCTTGAGAAACTGATGCAGTATGTCGTTCCCAAGCAACAGGCGGTCAGTGCAAGGGTGGACTTTGATCGGCTGACCGATGGCCAGTTGGACACGATCATAAGTGAGATTACAAAGGATTTTGACGATGAAACTACAGATTGACAGGACAAGAAAGATAGTCTTGCTGAAATGGTTGAGGCAGGGCTTTATAGACACCTTGGATTTGCCCGAGGCTTATGAAGGAGGCAATTTGTTTCTGGAACTGATGAAGGAGGCCGGGGATGATGAGGGGGATGATGCCGCGGGCTTGTGATGGCCGGGCGGTCGTGTTTTTGGGAAAGGCGGTGGCCGCTCCGCTTTTCCCTTGCAGTGGCGGTTTTTTCAGAGAAAGACGCTATCTTTGCAGTCCCTAAATGCTAGACGGCCGCCAGCGGCTGTTGTAGATGTTTTTGCCCTTTGCACGGTGGCGGCAGTGGAAACACCCGCGAGGCTTCTAGCAGCCTAGGACACCTAAACAAGGGGCTTTTTGTTTCCTAAATGCTAGAATATGGAATACAAAGTGAGCAACCAGACCGCTGAATTGGTCAGAGCCTATGACCTTATGGCGGATGTGTACCAACACGCCTACACCGCCTTGTGCATGGTGTATTCAGAGGCTGACACGTTGGAGATCCTAGGGGAAAAGTTTGAGCCGTGCCTGAACCGTCTTAGGCTGTCAGTGCTGGAGTTGATCTCAATGACGTTCGAGGACAACCGAGGACAGGTCGGCAATGATCAGGTGTGAGACCCCGTCAGGCCGTGGAAATCGGTGCTTTTGGCAGGTAGTACACTTTTAGTACACCTATTGAAAAGAGAAACGCCTCTTAATCAGTCGATTAGGGGGCGTTTTGTGTGCGGGTGAAGGGACTCGAACCCATACGCTTGCGCACCAGATCCTAAGTCTGGCTTGTCTACCAGTTTCAACACACCCGCAAAGCCTTCCGGCAGGGGAATCTAGATGATGATAGGGATTCCGCAGGGAGTTTGGGCGATTGGAAGCTGCCTTTGCTCCGAGTCCGAAAGGTTTGCAAAGATAGTTGAAATCTGTTAATATTCAAATATTATTTTTCTGCCCGTCGCGCTCTGCCGCATCGTTCGTTCCGGCTGGTTCGGCGGGTGGAAGATGTGAGCCGGCACCGTTGTCACCGATGTTGCCGGCGCCGGTGACGGTCTCAAGTGCTTTGAGGGTCTTCTTTTCGTCGGCGGAGAGGTCTTCCGTCAGGGAGGCGGAATAGTCAAGTTCCTTCTTTTTGTTCTCTATCGCCTTCTGCGACAGCTCGTTCTGCTTCAGAGCCTGCTCCACGCCCTTCTCGAATATGTTGTGGATGGCGGAGGTCAGGTTTAGCGTCAGGCTGTTGACCTGATCATTGAAAAGAGGGATGTTGCGGCTCTTGTACTTTGTCTTGCCGAGTTTCCACTTCCAATTGTCGAAGGTGCCGTTCACGTTGATGCCGAACTTGAACGGAATCGGCGACTTCAGGGCGGAAAGGTGGTACTTGAACCGCTGGTCGAAACCCTGAAGGCCGCTGGCCGCGATCGAGTAGCGGTCGATGTTCAGCAGGAACGGGAAGATCTCCATGTGGTTCTCCTTGATGATGCCGCGGATTGACAGGGATTTTATGAAGCTGGAGTCCTTGTCCTTGAACATCAGGGATCTGCGGAGCTTGTTGAGTTCGTCACTGTCGGTCAGGGACAGGTTCTTGCCGTCAATTTTCACTATGCCGCTCAGGGTCGGCAGCACAATGTTCATGGATGTGTCGATCGAGCTTGTCGCGGCGATCTCGCAGTCGAGCAGTCCCCTGAAAGCCTTGAGCATAGGCACGATGCTGTCCACTGCCGGGAACAGCTCGATAACCTTCTCGGCTGTGATGCCGGACAAGGTGAGGTCGAAGCCGGCCTTGAGGTCTTTCTTGGTGCGGGTCGAATAGAAACCTTCGAGGTACACGTCGCCCATGTTCGTCGTCGCGAGGGTGTTCGTCGCCTGAAGGCAGCGCTCTTTCATCACGATGTCCGAGGCCACCCAGGATGTCTCCAGGTTTGAGTATCTTATCTTGTTGGCGCTCAACGAGATCTTGGCGTTGAGGTTGGACGGCAGCACGACCAGCGAGGTGGAGGCGGTCGTGTCCGCGGCTGTCATCTCTTTGACGGTGTTGAGGTAGGCGTTGTCATCAACTCCGGAGAGAGCCGCGTTGTGGCCTATAGGCGTGAATTTCTTTCCGGCGTTGAGCGCGATGAGGATCTCGTTCATGTCGATCTCGTCGGAGGTTATGCCCAGATCCAGGTTGAGCCTGCCCTTGCCGGAGACAAGAAACCTCTTGAGGCCGGTAAGATGGCCGGTGGCGGAGATGTCCGACACCCCGGATTTGAACGATAGTCTGTTGAGGTCGATCGTGTTGTTGGAGAACTTCCCGCTGAATCCTGTTATCCTGTTGTCGAGTGGATAGTACGGGGTGATGACAAGACCTTCGGCGAGGTCGATGTTCCCTGTGATGTCCCAGTCTCTGATGTAGTTCGCAAAGGATTCACCAAGTTGGATCCTGATGTCGCTCTTCTCGAAATCCTTTTCGGAAAGATAGTCCGGCAAGGTGGTTCCGGACGCATATTTCCCGAACACTTTCCTGAGCAGGGAGTCGCGTTTCACTCCAGGGTAGATCCTTTGCAGGGAGTCCAGCAGGTGTTTCCTGCGAAGCTGTCTCTCCGCGGAGTTCGGATGCGCCTCGACCGACAGCCTCGCATCCTGTCCGGAGAACCTGGTGACTCCTTCGCGGAGAGTTATATTCTTGTTCCTGCTGGACAGGCTGATGAACGGCACGCTATGCGTTCCTGTCTGCTTAAGGCTCAGTTTGAATGTGTTGACAGAGCCGATGGCTCCTACGAAACAGGAGTCTATGTCCATCATTCCGATGGAAGCGATGTCAAGATGGCCGTGGATCGGGTGGCGCTTCGGATCAGCGGACATCCTCTCCTTGGTGTTGTGTGCCGAAAGAGTCAGACCGGTACCCCGTATGAACGTCGAGGCGCCATATTCAGTCAGCATGCTGTCGATCGCCACGGAAAGTCCCGAGTGCCTGTGGCCGCTACCGCCGTGTCCGTCGTGGTCATCCTCGTCGTGGTTGAAGGCTCCGAGGCTGATGTCCGTGTGGCCTAAGTAGGCGAACAGGGTGTCTTTCGGAATGCTGATCCGGATGCCGTTGCTCTCCAGAAGCCCCTCAAGCCCGATCTCGGAGAAATTGAACGCATCCAGTTGGGACAGGCGGAAGTCACCTTCGATTATCCCCTCAAGGTCGCCGTGGACAGAAACCCCGAGGCTGTCAGGAAGGTAGCAGGCCAGCGAGTCCAGGACGATGTGGATGTCGCTGCTGATGTCGAACTTCGGATCCGCGCCAAGAAGGTCGTCGGCTGTCCCGCTCATCATCACCTTCATCCCGTTGACGCTGAAGCAGAAATCCGGCACCTCGGCGGTGAGTTTTCCGTCTTGGCTCGTGGCCGTGATGTCAAGGTCGAAACGTCCGTCGCCGGAAATGCCCTCCCAGCCGATCCTGGAATCCGGAACCTGGATCCTCACCGAAAGAGGAGGGAAGCTGCCGGTACTCTTGTCATAACTGCCGTCGCAGAATGCATTGACGGTGAGCGTTGCATCGGTGCGCAACTTCTTAAGAATAGGGAAGTTGTCTCCGAAATACCCGGCTATCTCATTGATGGAGGCGTTTTCCGTCGCCACAGATCCCTTGATGTGAATATCCTTACCTGAGAAGTCCGCCTTCCCGTTGGCCGAAAGCCCGACGGTGGCTACCCGCGCGGTCATATTCCCGACCGTCACGCACTTTTTCCCAAGTTCCGGGAATATGTCGCCTTCGATCTCGACCGGAATCGACATCCTGCCGGATGATTCCATGCCGAGGAACAGCCTCGAAGAGAGGTTGACATCGAAGTGGCCGGCGCGTTCCTTGATCCCGAGCCGCTCTACCCCAAGGGCTACCGTGTCCGCAGGAAGCCGCCCCGCCACGAACAGCGAGTCCATCTCAAGGCTCACCCCCTCGATCTTGTTCCTCTTCGCGTCATAACGCCCCTTCGCGGTGAGCTGCTTTAGGAATATGCATCCGAATATGGTGTCGGAGGGATTCGTGTAGACTATGAATGGCCGTCCGCCGAGGCTGACCTTGCCCACCGAGACCGGCGGCAGCGTGGAGGCGATGGTGTCGCCGTCCTCTTTCACGGAACCGTCGCCGAACATGTTCCAGTTCGCCGTGGTGGAGTCGTACTGGTGGGCGAATATTCTTGGATGATCAAGAATGGCGTGGCGGATCCTGAACCTGCCTGTCGCAGCGGCAAGGTAGTTGACCGAGACGGAGAACTTTCTGAAATGTGCCAGGGTGTCGGCTCCCTCTCCGCGCCCTGATTTCAGGAGGTAGCCTCCCGGAACGTCCAGAGAGTCGAACGCGGCGAACCTGTCGTGGGGGTAGGTGATGGAGAAGTTGTCGATAGTGACGTTGAGGTTAGGGAAGCTCTTGAACATGGAAGCCTTGATGCCGGTGAACGTGACATCCCCGTCGACATATTCCTTGGCCACATCGTTGACGATTCTCGTCAGTACCTTGGAGTTCAACGCGATCTGCAGGACGATGATGATCACCGCCCAGACGCCGAAGATTGTCCAGAGTGCCGGGCGGAGCCAGCGCCGCGCCCCTTTTTTGACGACATCCTTTCCCATAATCTACAAATATAGCTATAATTAGCCGGATTCAGTACTGCTGATAAGTAAGCGTTAATAAATTAGTTGGTAATCTTTGATTGTCTTTTCGGTCTGGCGGTTTTTTCTCATCGGCCATGTGCCATCGGCACACTCCTTCTTCCAAAAGAAATCTATCTTCGAAAACGCGGCCAAAACTTTACCAATTAATGATTTAGGATTATTAAGTAACCTTCAAAAAATAACCTGCCTCATCTTAAAGAATCTTTTCGGTCTATATCTGTTTTCTCATCAGTCATGTGCCACCGGCACACTCCTTCTTCGAAAATAGATCTATCCTCGAAAATCTTCTCCTAATCTGAAGCAGGTTATTTTTTTCACGATACTAAATACGAAAACCGGACCGCTGGGCGCGATCCGGTTATGATTGTCTGTGTCAGTCTTGATTACTGCTCGTCGAGCAGCTGGAGGTGCTGAACGTAGATGGCCTTCATCTTCGCGGCTCTTCTCTTTACAGAAGGCTTCTCGAAGTTCTTGCGGGCGCGAAGCTCGCGGATGGCACCGGTCTTCTCGAATTTTCTCTTGAATTTCTTCAGAGCCCTTTCGATGTTCTCGCCTTCCTTGATAGGAACTATGATCATAATGCTGTTACCACCTCCTTTTTCTCTTTTTCGGAATCATCGCGGCAAGTTATGCCGAATTTTTCCGCTCGCTTTCCAAAGCGGGTGCAAAGATAGGAAAAAAATATTAATTTTGTGAAAACAAAAATGTTATTTCGATGGATAGCCCGTTTTTGTACAACAGATATGTGACCGGACAGCATTTCATAGGCCGGAAGGATGAGCGCGCCATTCTCGGCAACCTCTTGAGCCAGAGCGAGAACGTGGTGATCTGGGAGCCTTTCGGAACCGGCAAGAAGTCGCTGGTTCACCAGGTGTTCACAAAGATGAAGGTGGACGGCGACAGATTCAGTGTCGGCGAGATGACCGCCCTGGACATCAGGGAGGGTGAGGCTTTCGTCAAAAGGCTTGGCGCGGCCGTCATCAGGCTTGTCGCGTCCACACCCGATGAGTATGAGGGCATTGTCACCAAGTACCTTGAGGGAACGCATTTCGTGTTCGACCGCAAGGCTTTCTCGGATTTGGACGTGATCCTCTCCACGAATTGGGATCTGGACGACAATGACCTGAAGGCTGTCCTGAGACTTCCTTACGCGCTTGCGGCGGAGAGGGGAGAGAAGACATTCATGATCATCGACGAGTTCCAGAACCTTGACCTTGCCGGCGACGGCGAGCGGATCTTCAAACTGATGGAGGAAGTGATGGACGAGGCCAAGGCTGAAGGCCTGAGAATCTTCTCCTATATATTCATAGGCTCGCAGGTCAATGCGATGGAGGACATATTCATAAAGAGGCATTTCTTCTACCGCAGGGCTACCCGCTTGAAACTGAGCAGGGTGGATGAGAGGGAGATTGTCGAGCACATCATCAAGGGATTCCTCGCCAGCGGTAAGGTCATCGACAGGGACCTCATCAGCGGAGCGTGCCGCCTTTTCAAGTGCAATCTTTTCTACATCAATCACTTCACCTCTGTCTGCGACTCGCTGTCCAAAGGCTACATAATGGAGCCTGTCCTGCTGGAGGCCCTTGCGACCGTGATGGCGATAAACAGAGGCCGCTTCATCTCGATGATGAACGACCTCACCACCTTCCAGGTGAGCCTGCTGAAGGCGATCATCGACGGCTATTCGAAGTTCAGCACGGCTGAGGTGATCCGGAAATATTCCCTCAACTCGTCCGCCAATGTGCGCCGCCTGAAGGACGCTCTGATGAAGAAGGAGATTCTGACTTTTGTCGGCGAGGATGCGAAACCGGTGATTCTCGACCCCTTGTTCGAGTACTGGCTCAGGAACTACTATTTCAAAAAGAATCAATAATTTACGAATATGCGGTCGCGGCCGCGCGCAACCTTTCAAAGGAGGATGAATATATGAACTCAGCGAAAAAGAAAATCGCCGTTCTGACGGGCGCCGGAGTGAGCGCCGAGAGCGGACTCAGCACATTCAGGGGCAACAACGGCCTGTGGGGTGAATATGATCCAGAAGAGGTCGCTTCAATCCAGGGCTGGTACCGCAACCGGGAACTGGTCCTGAATTTCTACAACGGTCTGCGCAAGAGGCTCAGCGAGGTGAAACCGAACGCCGCGCATTATGCCATCGCTGCTCTTGAGAAGGAATATTCAGTGACGGTCATCACGCAGAATGTTGACAATCTGCACGAAAGGGCCGGCAGCACGAAGGTCCTGCACCTCCACGGCGAGGCGACGAAGGTTCGGCCCGAGGACGGTGAATATGACCGGACATATTCAGAGGAGGAGGTGATCGACATCGGTTATGATGAGGTTCATTTTGGCGACAAGGCTCCGAACGGCAGCCAGCTGCGTCCGCACATCGTTTTCTTCGGGGAGGCTGTCCCGAACATCGAGAAGGCTATCGACATCGTCTCCGCCGCCGACATAATGTTGATCGTCGGCACATCTTTGAATGTCTACCCCGCCGCCGGCCTTTACCGCTATGCCCCGAACGGCATTCCGATCTACCTGATCGACCCCGAGGATGTGGCCATCGCCGACCCTCGCATCACCCAGATCCGCCAAGTCGCCACCAAAGGCATGGAGACCTTCCGCCGAATGCTCGGACAGTAGGTTTTTCAAGAAGGCATATTTTCACCAGAGTCAGTGGCGCATCCGGCACGCCTCATAGGCGGTGCCTCCGGCCACAATCGTCACCTGCGGAGAAGGCTGCGCCAATGAGCGACGTTTTCGCCCCTTTTCGTTGCCTGTGAGTGCCGGGCGGCACCCTTGGGCAGCGTTTTTGCCCCTTTTCATTGCCTGTGAGTGCCGGGTGGCACCCTTGGGCGACGTTTATGCCCCTTTCTGTCGCCTGTGAGTGCCGGGCGGCACCCTTGGGCGACGTTTTCGCCCCTTTCTGTTGCCTGTGAGTGCCGGGCGACACCCTTGGGCAGCGTTTCAGGCTCTTTCTGTCGCCTGTGAGTGCCGGGCGACACCCTTGGGCGACGTTTATGCCCCTTTCTGTTGCCTGTGAGTGCCGGGCGGCACCCTTGGGCAGCGTTTCAGGCTCTTTCTGTCGCCTGTGAGTGCTGGGCGACACCCTAGGGCGACGTTTATGCCCCTTTCTGTCGCCTGTGAGTGCCGGGTGGCACCCTTGGGCGACGTTTATGCCCCTTTCTGTTGCCTGTGAGTGCTGGGCGACACCCTTGGGCGACGTTTATGCCCCTTTCCGTTGCCTGTGAGTGCTGGGCAGCACCCTTGGGCGGCAATTCCGGTCGCATTCGTGGCCCAAAGGGGGCGGCGTTTTTTTCGATGAGATCATTTCTTGTCTGTCCGGTGTTAAAAACCGAGGAATTTTTGTAAGTTTGTGCGGAAACGTGACCAATTAAGGATGAACTTGTTTCGAATATTCAATAAAGTGATTCTCGTTGCGGCTGTTCTTTTGGCCGGCTGCGAGGAGAGAAGTGTGCCGGCAGGATTGAGGGCACCTGTCCTGCCATCGGCAACCGCGCAGGTGCAGGATCTCCGGGTCACACTCACGGCGAAGTTCAAGACCGAGGAAGACATGGCCGCCGCCATTGAATATGGATTTTATTTCGGGACTGATGAGTCTATGATGGAAAGGCACAAAGTGAGCCGGCCAGACGGGTTGGGATATTCCTTGACAATAGAGAATCTTGAATATTCCACCTCCTATTTTTATAAGGTTTGGGTAGGTAACGGACGCGACGAGCAGGTCTCCTCTTTGCTGACGGTTCAGACGGGAGACAAGCAAATTGAACCTGACCCGCCTGTTGATCCTGATCCGCCGACAGAAGGGATCATTCAGTTCAAGGACCCTGCCGTGAAGGCTCTTTGTGTCGCTAATTGGGATCGGAATGGTGATGGCGAGTTGTCTGTGGCTGAGGCGGCTGATGTGATTGATCTAGGTCTCGTTTTTGAAAGCTCAGACATTATGTCGTTCAATGAGTTGGCCTATTTTACCAACCTGCGTGTCTGTTCTTTTGCCTTGTGCCATAAGTTGTCCGAAGTCAAATTGCCGGACAGTATCATTCAGATTACAGCCAGCGGTTTCAGTGAATGCTGGGAGTTGAAACTGACCAGTCTCCCTAAGAATCTTACCCAAATAGGAGAATATGCTTTCCATCAGTGTAAAAATGTGAGATTCACTTCTTTGCCTGATGGCCTTGAGACTATTGGGTGGTGTGCCTTTGCCGGAGCGGACAACATTGCATTGACTGAGTTGCCGTCCAACCTTATTTCAATAGGCTCGGTCGTCTTTGAGGGCAAGCAGAGTGTCCTTCCCGAGGACCTTCCCGCTTCGTTAAAGATGATAGGTGCAAGGGCATTTGGTAAGATAAGGAATTTCAATCCAAAGAGCATTCCGTCAGGAGTGTCAGAGATAGGAGACGGCGCTTTCGATGGCTGCGAGGCTTTGTCTTGGACAAAACTGCCTGATTATCTGGTTAGAATCGGGGAGAACACATTCCGTAACTGCTGGCATTTGGCTGTGACTGAATTGCCTTCCGGACTTAGGGAAATAGGCAATAATGCCTTCGAGAATTGCTATCTTCTGAATATTACAGAGTTGCCGGACGGCCTTTTTACAATCAGTGATGGTGCGTTCAAAAACTGCGGAATAAAGAACCTTTCAATCCCGGCAAGTGTCGATCATATTGGAACCGGGGCTTTTTATGGCTGTTATCCTTCCATCGTCAAGATTTACGCTTCGGAGCCGCCGAAAATGTTGGATACCTATCTTGGTAATAGAGCAGAGACTATTTATGTGCCAAAACAATCTATTCAGAAATACGAAACCGCAGCAAACTGGAGCAAATGGAAAGGTAAATACAAGGCCTTGTCTGATGACGACACGCCGGAACCTCCGGTTCCTGACGGAAATAAGATTCAGTTTGAGGATTCCGCTGTCAAGGCGATTTGCGTTTCTAATTGGGACAAGGATGGCGATGGCGAATTGTCATATGAGGAGGCTGCGGATGTCAGGACAATCGGAAGTGCATTCTCTCGCAGTACAGACATCCGTTCATTCAAAGAGTTTGAGTATTTCACAGGACTCACAGCTGTCCCGGACGATGGATTCTCTGGCTGTAAGTACCTGATTGATTTTAAATTGCCTGCCAAGGTGATCCGAATAGGGAACAGTGCGTTCTCAGGCTGTCCCAACTTGTGTCTGACACAGCTGCCTGATGGTCTCGAAGACATAGGGCATAGTGCGTTTGCCGGTTGTGGAAACATAAGATTGAATTCGCTTCCAGAGACGTTGAGGTCGATAGGCGCTTATGCTTTTTCTTCTTGTGATAACGTGAACTTGACCAAACTTCCTCCTCTTTTGACTTCTATTGAGATAGGAACCTTTGAGGAAAGCAATGGGGTGCTTCCTGAAGAGTTGCCGTCCGGTTTGGTCTCTATAGGCCCGAGCGCGTTCAGATGTATAACTAAATTGAATCTCAAGAAGCTTCCTGACGGTTTGACGTTTATTGGCCTCCAGGCTTTTGAGGAGTGTGAGACACTTGCCTTGACTGAACTTCCGTCAGGGTTGACCACTATTGAGCTCAGAGCGTTCAAACGCTGCGGGAATCTGAAGCTGAAGAGCCTTCCGGCGGGGATTACAAAAATTGACAAAGAGGCGTTTGCGGGCTGTGTCTCTTTGGAGTTCACCTCGCTTCCAGAAGCTTTGACGGAGATTGGTAAAATGGCCTTTATGAACTGTGCGTTCAGGCAGTTGACCCTCCCTGCGGGAGTTGTCCGGATAGAGGAGGATGCTTTCAAGGGTTGTGAGTCGATGAAAGCAGTCAATATCTTGGCGGAGGATCCCCCTGTTATGGATGATATTTATCTGGGTGAATATGCTGATGTGATCCGAGTTCCGGCAGCTTCATTGGAAAAATACCGCACAGCTTCCGGCTGGAGCCAATGGAAAACCAAATTCCGCCCGATCGCCGCTGAGTAGGTCACGCATCCCCTTGCCCCAAGACAGAATTGCGACTGGGACCCGCCCGGAAGGCTCCGTGCGGCGTACCCTGCGCAATTCTGTTTCCGGCCATTTCCCCCGATTCCTCCTGCGGCACCGCCAACGCTGTTTCCCAGCCCTTGCCCCACACGTGTGCAGACCTTGCCGTTTCCCTCATGAAACAACCTAGGCAGCCCTCCCGTGCGTAACCAAGTCTTCCTCCACCTTCATTTGGACCAAATATGGACCAAAAATCAACCAACTATTCACAAAATAAATGAATATATTTACAGCGTTATAAGAAACGACTCTTTCAAGATGCCTGATTATGGCACTGAAAAGAGCTTATTTTGTAGAGTAAAAATAATTGTCGGATTTTCTAACAAGTTGATAAAGAGAATCTAACTAAAAAAGCAAAGCAACTATGCTGAGAGGAACCACATTATTCCGTTGCCCCAACTGCGGTCACGTCTTCAAGGCCTTCGACATCGAAGACAACGCCACCGTTTACTCCATGCCAATGCCCTGCCCCAAATGCGGCACCAAAAGTTATCAGCTCGGCCCGTTGGGCTGGATTCGGTCTTGGTTGGACAGGAAGGAAAGTAACAGTGTAAGATAATGATAATTAATTATTTTTATTATGGATAAAGTACAACATTTTGTCTCGGTGGTCGAGAAGGCTTGCGCTATTGCTAAAGATAGCCTTAACAATCAAGATTCGATAATCAAGGCTGGGCTGGATAGGGATGGTCTAGAACTAGATCTGAATAATCACGCTTATGTCAAAGTTCCATTCGTTGGAGATTTCAATGCAGGTAAGAGTTCTTTAATAAACAGTTTTCTTGGGATAGACCTCTTGCCGACTAACATCTTGCCTGAAACGGCTGTTTCTTATGAGTTATACTATTCAGAACAAGAACGTCTCGAGATTGTGGATGGCGGGAATGTAAAAGAAACCGCTCCTCTCTCCAAGGTATCTGAACTGAATCTTACTCCAACGAACCTAGTGAAAGTCTTCGTTAATAATCAGAAGATTAAGGCACTTAATGAAAAGCATGTCGTTATAGTTGATATGCCAGGCATTGATTCCGGTGTTGAGGCTCACAACAATGCTATCCTGAATTATGTTCAGGATGGAACGTGCTTCGTGCTTGTGACAGATGCCGAGTGCGGAACACTAAGGGCTACGACACTGAATTTCATTGATGAGGTCAAGAAGTACGGGTCGGATGTCTATATCGCGATTTCTAAATGTGATAAAAAGTCTTCCGAAGAAGTGGACAAAATAAAGAGAACCGTTGAGGAGGTTGCTGAAAAGTATTTGGGAAAGAAAGTTCCTGTGGCTGTGACATCGGCGGTAGATAAGAATTACTCAGAACTGGAGAAGATTCTTAACTCGATAGATTCGGAGATACTTATTGAAAACCGGTTCAAGTTGCCGGTTACAAATTACGTTAATGGTTTCATAGTTGAGTTACAACTACAGATAAAATTGCTGCTTTCCAATGAATCAGATTATTCTGGTAAACTGGAAAAATTGCGGAGAGAAAAAGATGACGCAATTGAGAATGTCAAGAAAAGGGCAAGTGCTGCGCAGTCTGTTTCCGGTTCTGCTGACGATATTTTGCAGGATATAACAGTAGCCTTGAAATCAAAATCAGGGTACCTTGCCACATTGCTATACCAGCAGGTTGACACTAATGTGTTCGCTAACGAGATAATGACAGTAATTCGTCCTGTTTTGGTAAACTCTTTAAAGAGGGAAGTGACAGAGTATGGAGATGTCATCAGTGGAGCAGTTCAAGAATTTACTCTGAATGTTGACAATATCATAAATGACAAGGACAATGATCTTTTGAATGGTGCAACCGAAATGGTTGAGAATCTGCTTGGAAAAGATGTCCTTGAGGGTATGCTGAAGAAAGGATTGGACAAAGTGGCAGAAAAGCTTGTCGCCTATAAGGGCTTATCTACTCTTCTCAAGGGATTTGCCAAAGTTCTCACACCAATCATAACAATTGTTGTTAACATTCTTCCTGATTTGATGAGAATGATTTTTGGTAAGAGCAAGGAGAACAAGATTAATGAAATCAAGCTTAAATTCTCAACCGAGGTGGTATATAAAATAGTTGAGTCTCTGCGATCTTCTATTGAGGAGATTATTTCTTCCCAACGTGCTGAGGTTGACAGTAATATTCAAACACTGATAGAGGAGGAGACCAAGAAATACAATGACAACATTCAGGCTATTCTGAAACAGCAAAACGAGGAAAAAGAAGAGAGAGAACAAAAGGCTGCATCTTTGACGGTGAAGTTAGAGAGTCTGATTGAATTACAGAAATGCATTTAAATCATGGGGTTTGGTTTTATTAAGAAGAAAGGTGAGGATATGGGCCGAAAGTCCATATCTTCATTATTGAAGATAAACAAATACGAAGATCCACAGATGGCGTTGGATCTTGTGGCGCACATTTGTACGTCTGCGGCGGATTTGTCTGCAGAGGATACTTATGAGCCTTTCCGAAAGACGTTGGACGCTCTTTGTTTGAATGAGCGGTTTGGACATTGTTATGATAAATTCCATTCGATAAAATCAGAATTGATTGAAGGTTCGTTGGATGACAATGACCGCTTTGATTTGCTTATAGGCAAGTCTATCGATGAGATTGTGAATCTTTGTGAAAAGATTCGTGAAGACGCTATTGCGGCACAAGAAGAGTCCAATGCCCAATCCTCAATGAAGATTGCGGTGTGTGGTGGCTATAGTTCAGGCAAATCATCATTTTTGAACAGCATTACAGGCATAGGGGAGGTGCTTCCGACGGGTATCGAACCGGTTTCAATGGTTAATACCTATATTAATACTTCTGACAAGATAAATGACTTATGCGTAAGAGGAAAAAATATTAAGGGAGACTGGGTTTCTTTGGATAAAGAGGTTCTTGACTGCATACAGCATTCCTCACGGTCAAAAGTCCATGTGGCTTCAGTACTGGATAACCTGTATGTGTTTGTTCCGGTATCAAAAGAAAAAGGTTATTTGAAAAATATGACTTTTATCGATACTCCTGGCTATAACAATTCAGACAACTCCAATGCTGAGAACAAAAGTTCTGACAAGGATACTGCTTTGAAGGCCGTGAGCAATGCTGATGTTGTATTTTGGTGTATTGATATAGAAGCGGGAACAATAAGTCAGAAAGATATAGAAATTCTTAATAGCATCGAGGGTAATAAGTCTGTTCTTATTATTTTCAATAAGATGGATAAAAAGTCCACTGAGGAGGTTTCGAAGATACTTAAAAGATCAAGAACAATATGTGAGTCAAAGTTGAAAGTCCAGCTGCTGGATATAGTCGCTTATTCAAGAGATACTCCGAATGTGGTCTTCAGTGAAAGAGGAAACGAGTCATTATCTTCGTTCTTGAGTGATCTTAATGAATGTGTTGGTCTTTCGGACGATAAGGACTATTTTGTGAATCGTATAGAAAAAGTATTTCAGGAGAAAGAAACGGAGTGTGAGGCTTTGCTGAAAAAATGCTACGAAATAAGAGAGAGACTGATAAGGGATAAGGATAAGGCGTCGAGGAATAAAAGAGAGGCACTTAGTGGTTCAAAAGATGATTTGGACAATCTCAAAGACATATTGTTGGGTGATTATGATAGGCAATTAGACTGTATACAGCATCTGTGTTCTTTTGTAAATGAAGCCCTTGAAGGATGGTCAAAATCGCTTGATCGGGAAGAAGAATGGAGCCATAAGGTCGGTTTTCTCAAGAATGCTTCATCAATTGGCAATCGATATCAAAAAGCCTGTGAACTGTACAATCAGTTTTTAGAGCTATGGAATGATGAAGAAATCCCTCATCACTATTGGAAAAATGAATATAGAAAGGAGCTGTTCGAGAACATCAAGCAAAAATATGAGGCGGCAAAAGAGGATATTGCAGGAGGTGCTCTCATTCAGGATACTAAAGATGTGAATATAGCGATCAAGTCCCTGAATGAATATAAAAAGTTTCTTGTGGATGCGCAGAATAAAACCATTTCTTCATTTGAGCAATGCTATGATGAGGCATCTAAACTGATAAAGAAGCGTCTTGATTGTATGCGTGGCATACGAAATGATCAGGACACAGACATATTCTCTGCTATAGCCAATGATAATATGCCTCGTTTTCTGAATTGCTTCTCCTCTGGCGTGGATTTGACAAAATATAATTCTCAAGGGTATTCTCCATTGACTTATACCGCAAAATGTGGAAATAATGCTATGATGAAGTTTTTCATTAGCCATAGTGTAGATCTGTCTTTGAAAGACAACCGTGGTTATAATGCGCTGGAAACAGCGGCATCATGTCATTATCAAGATATATGTGAGCTTCTGATGGAGGCAGACAGGGGATTGGTCGCAAAGTCAAGGCCATTGGCCGAGGTGGCAAAGAACAATAATTTCGAAAGCTGGATCTCTAAATTTTAGTAATATGTCAATTAGTTTGGAAAATTATGAAGAAGTATTCTCAAACTTGAATGGGGAGTTGGTGTCGGCTTGTGGCATCGATAACGAGAACATAAAGAACATCTTTGTGAAGATTAAGAATAAATTCATGGAGGTGGAAAAAGGTGGAGATACTTTGAAAAAGGACAATGAAATCCTGAAGATAGGGGTCGTGGGGCAGGTGAAAGCGGGGAAGTCGTCGTTTTTGAACTCGTTGTTTTTTGAAGGAGAAAACGTCCTTCCTCGTGCTTCTACACCAATGACCGCAGGATTGACAGTGCTTGAGTATGGAGAACAAAATGAATTTGCTGTTGAGTATTATAACAAAGGGGAATGGACGACATTCCTGGACAAAGCAAAGGAATATGACAGTATGATCCAGGAGCAAAGGGAATGTTCACCTTTCCTTTCGGAAGAGGATATAGCCAAGATGGCGAATATCCCGGATGATCTTATCGCGGCAAAAGAACTCGTGGCCAAATGCGCGAGAGTGGCTCAAAATGAGATATGCGATAAGTCGAAGGTTTCAACAGAATCGTTCTCTGACATTCGTGATCTGCAGAATGTTCTTGAGGACTATGTGGGAGCGGATGGTAAATATACTTCCATAGTGAAGTTCCTTACAATCAGACTGAATGATGACAGGTTAAGGAACCTCAGGATAGTGGACACTCCTGGTGTCAACGATCCTGTCGTGTCAAGAGAGATGAGGACAAGGGAGTTCCTGCGCGAATGCCACGGGGTGTTCTTCTTAAGTTATTCTGGACGATTCTTTGATAGTACAGATGTTAATTTCCTTACGGGAAGATTAGGCTCACAGGGCATTGGGACAGTTGTTTTGGTTGCCAGCAAGTTTGATTCAGTCCTTCAGGATGTAGGAACAAAATTCCCTGACAATCTTGGAAATGCGATTGTAGATTGTGAAGTACAACTGAAGAAGCAGTTGCAAAGAAATCTGTCGACTTCTGACTATAGAGGGGACGACCCTATTTTCATCGCTAGTTCTGGAATAGGTTACTCTATCGCTAATAAGCCGAAAGATCGCTGGGACGCGACGGAGAATCATGTCGTGTCGAGAATGAAAAACTTCTACCCGAGCTATTTTTCGAATGACCAGGACATAAAGGATACTTTTTTTAACCTGTCACAGATGGACGTGCTCAGGAAAGATTATCTTGATGGTGTTTTTGTGAAGAACCGTGATAGTATAATAAAAAATAAGGTCAATTCATACTTTTCCAATTCTTCCGGTGAGCTGCATAAGATTCTTAAAGACGGCAAAGAGGAAATTGAGACCCGTATCCGTACATTGGAGAGCAGCGACATTTCCGCGCTTGAAGCGACACGCAAGGCAAATATTGAAATTGTGAGCAAGATCAGACGAGAGATCAACTCTTTGGCGAACGTTTCTGATGAAAAGGCTGAACGCTATCGTAAGGAATGTTGGAATAGTTTTGAAATCAACTGGACTGGGAATGTCCCGACTACGCTAGAGACAATCACGGTCAGGCGAGAACGAGATTTTATCGGCTCAGCGAAGATGGATGTCTCTTATCCTGTTGTTAATAAACAGAGACTTATTGATAACATAGTTTCAGAGATTGAACGCTCTGCAAAACAACTGGATACCATTTGGAAAGAAGACTCTGGTAAGCTTATGTCTGAGATCGGCGACAAAGTCGGAAATATTATCACTGAGTGCGAATTGAATGATACTGAAGCGATAATAGAGAGCGATGCCTTAAGGACAAAACTTGAAGAAGTTTTGGCTTCAATGGGTAACTCAAGTACTATTGAGACATCCGATATTAAAAATGACATCAGATCTCATATGGCTATGGAATTGCAGAACTTGCCGGATGTCCCTACAGCGACGCCGAGCATGAAAGAGGTGGACGCGAGAAATTGGATGGCCAAAAAGGCGTCAGAAGTAGAGATGGCGGCTCGTGACAAGGCTTTTCAGATATTCGATGCAGCGCGGGGACAGTATAAGGAAGCCTTGAGAAAAGCCAAGGAGGAGACTGTGTCTGTGTTCAAGGATCGTAAGGATGAATTCATATCAAGAGTGGAGGCGGCGATAGAGGACCATGTGGAAAAACTTGAGGCGGATATGAAGAATAAGACTGCGGAATTGGGAAAGTATAAAGACTCGTTAAATGTGTTGGAAAGAATAGGAGGTATGTTATGAGACTGTCAGAGAAGTACATCGCAATTTTAGAACAAAGGAAGACGGAACTTGAGAATTATTTGAAAGAGAACATCCGGGAAATTGAACTTCCTGAGCAGGTCGCAATCTCAACGCGCAGTGATGATCAGCGGTCACAATCCGTGAGGATATCGTGTATCCTTTTAGGTGCAGGTGCCTTGATGGCTATTGGTGGAATGGTGTCCGGTAAACCGCTACTTACCATAGGTGGTTTTGCTATGGCGGGAGTGGGTGCTGTTTCACATGTGAAAAGCAACCGTGTTGACCAGCCAGAGTTACAACAAAAGGCTCAAGATTATTGCCGCATTACGAGTAAAGTGTACAGTGCTCTGTCATCCCTTCAAGCACATTTGTTTGAAGGATGGGATGATTGTACGGCAACTATCAAAACCCAGATTAAGTCAGACATTAACAGATTGAATATTCAGGAGGAAGTAAAAAGCCGAGCGATTCAAAGTGTTCTCAATACATCAGTTGTTGAAATCTCTATGCTTGATGTCTCGCAAGCTTTAGGCAAGATTGAGCAAAAGGGAGATTATTCTGCATACCAGCAGTATCTTTGCACTTTCGAGCAAGGCTGTCTAAAGGCAATTCAGAAAGCATTTGATGAACAAGTGAGCATTTATAACAATCTTAATGCTATTCTGGGATAATCGTTCATGCCACGTATCGTAGTTCGTGGTCGTGATTTATTTTCGAGCAAGTTGGAGAATAACGGCATCGTTTGTCCCAGAATGGATGGCGAGATGATATTACGTATAGCGCTCTATGCCACAATCATAACCAGTGGGCGTGTTGTGAGCATTTCAGAATCAATCCTGAGAAAAACCTCATTGAATAAAAATCGGACGATGAGCGGATCAGACTGAACTGGTACGTCAGGGGAAACTTATTGAGATTGTGTAAAAGTACGATGATATTGTATGGTTTATGGATAACATTTGCAAGTATAGTGATTCTGAAATAGTCGTGTCTTCGGGGCAACTGTCGGAGGAGCCTGCTTCGGTGAAAGATGTGCTGAAGGATCTGGACGTGTTCGAGGAAGAGATGGGTGTCTTGTTGGATGACTTGTCTAAAGTTGATGTCTCCATCTCAAGTTTCAAGGATAGATGCGACGAGGTTGCGGATGAAATCAATAACCTTGGCAACACGCTCGCGCTCTTCTCCGGCGAGCACTCAAACAAGACAAAGGGGGCGTTGGGAGCCGTGTCAGGTGTGGCAAGGTTTGGTGGTTGGGTCATTTCTAAATATAAGAGAAGCCAGGCGCGAAAAGAGTTCCAGATTAAGCAGGATGCGGTTCTTCAGAAGAAAAAGCAAGTCGCGGAAGAGAAGCTACCTGTCCAGATCCGCCAATATGAGAAGCTCAAGAATCAAGTAGGATCAAAAGTAGAGCCCTTATATTCAAAAGATTGGGAAAAGAGGATAGATTTGTCTGATCCCCTGCTTCTTCCTAATGTCAGGATCTTCCGTTTGAATATGTCCATAGTGATAAGGTACAGATTCTTGTCTTCTGTGGTGAGTTATTGCATAGAGGAGATGAAGGCATGGATTAATGGGAAGCAGGATTCCGGATTGTCGTACCCTTCGGTGTGCGGTCTTCTGGCAAGCGAGTTCGGGACATGGCCGGAGCGTTTGGGATGTCCGGACAAGAGTTGGGACGGACTGATGTCAGAAGCGATAGACCAGGGTCAAGGCGAGATTCCGTTGCCTGTCTTGACAGTGCTTGCGGATCCTTGCCTGACGCGCAATTTTGTCGGTGTGAACATTGGAGAGTCGGACAACTGCCCTGATGCACTGATAAGAATTGATGGCAAGAACCGTCATTGTGCCAATCCGATAGCCGACGGCAACCTTTATCTGGAACATTGCAGGCATGTGTTTGAGAATGATTATCACTCTCCCGAGTCTGCTCCGGGATTCGGATTGCTGGATTTGGTTGTTCTGCTTGCTCTTCCTGCCGTCTTTTTCGGAGTGCTTTGTCTGATTTTCCATTTAGAGTCCTCCGCTTTCTGGAGAATAGTGTTCATCGTCCCTTCCCTTTGTTGGCTTGGCCTTGGCATTGAGTACTATGAACAGAATTATGACAGGGTTTTCCCCTATGTGAGAAGAATAGATGCATACAATACGAAAATAAGGGGGTTCCGCAAGATGATTGCCTCAAAAGAGGATTGCAAAGAATTTCATGTCATAGGATAACCGATAAATCTACATATTTATGTCATACGAAATGAATGAAAAGAACGGTGAGATTCCGGCACTGGAAGATGTCGAAGTACGGAAAGGGCAGGCCGGTGAGATGACAGAATCCCCGGTCGATGAGTTGCAGGCATTGGATAAGAACATTAATTCGATGAAGGCTTGCATAGACTCCTGTGGGTCTGTTGTCGATCGCATTTGTGCCGGAGTGACGGCATGGAAGGAAATAGACAAGGAAATGTTGGCGATGGATCTTCATTTCAAGGCGTTCGCTAAGGAGTTGGACAACAATCTTGACAAGTACAAGTCTCGAATCCCTGTTATAGAGAAACAGTTGGATGCCGTCAACTCCGGTTTAGGCAAGATCTTGGATTATGTTATCGCAATGGATGCCAAGACCGAGGCGGAGATGGAAATGAAAATGAGGATGATGGAGCGTATAGACCTGTTCCTGAACACAATCTCGACGACAATGATGAATCTGCTGTAGGATGAAGGAAAAGGAAATCAAGAGGTTTGATGTCTCGACGGTGTTGTGGATTCTGTCCGCTGCGGCATTGGTCGGGGCGGTAATAGTAGCGTGGTAGTGTCATGGGGCAATTGTCGAACAGAACAAAGAGGTTGGGATCCGGGGCGGATTTCAAAATACTCAAGGTCATTTACAAGGTTATGGACAAATGGAGGCTTGACCCGATAATTGGCTTTTTCATACCTGGTTTGGGTGATGTCATTACCACAGTCTTTACAATCCCGTTTATATTCACATCGATATTCAAGTTGCGCTCTGTCCCCCTGACATTGGCAATCATTTCCAACTGCCTTCTGGATCTGCTTATCGGCATGGTCCCTGTCGTCGGGGACATCGGGGATTTTATGTACAAGTCATATAAGAAGAACTATTACATGATTGTCGGATATGTGGAAGGAGACCAGACAACAATCAAAGATGTCAATTCAAAGGCACTGTGGGCTTGCGTTCTGATCACCATCATTACAATAGGGCTTCGTCTGATTGCCGGGGCAATCGGCTCTTTGTTCACTGCGGTCACACTTAAGTCCTGCTCCTCGGATGTTGACTATCCAAAAGAGAAAGCGGCTATGGTAGCGACACAGACCAAACCTTCGGAACCTCCGAAGGCTCCGGCGCCATCGGCCACCGCTGTTTCATCAGAGGCCACATTCTACTGTGACAACACCAAGGAGACGGTCGCGTTCGATTATGGGTATGAACCATATTCCTACGGAGACTATATTCTTCTCTCGGGAGACAGTGGTGCGTTGGGAGGCTACTCCGGTTACAATGTAGTGTCGTATCAGAAGTCCACCGGCGCCTATAACTACGTCTGCTTTGGGGCGGAGGTGATAGTGTATCCCCCGTTGGTCATCAGTGTAGGCCGCAGACTGGTGAAGGAAGGAGATTGCGAGGCCGATAATGAGTATGACTATGTTTATGAATATTACAGCGGAACCACCAACAAGCAATTGACTCCTGAAGTGTATTCCGGCACTCTCGGTAAATACAGGATAACGGTGGAGCTTGCCTTTGATTCAGTTGCTCCGAGGGTGGTCGGCACTCTGTTCTACAACCGGAACGGATCGGACAACAGAATGTATGTGTACGGAGATTCGTCCGATGACGGATCTCTGGTTCTCCTTGCTTATGATCCCAAATTCCATGACAAACCCAACGAGACTTTTTTCTTGAATATGAATGGTTCCGTTTTGTCTGGGTATTGGGAGAAACCTCGGCGGGACAGACTCGATGTAAATCTTTCTTTAAATAGATAAATCATTATGCCACAACTAGTAACCTGCGGAAGCGAGTTTCTGCGGATCAATGCGCAGAAGAATAGTATTGAATATTCATCTAACGGTGGGAGGACTTGGCACAACAGGTTCTGCATGAGTTCGGTGGGGACGTTCCGGGATCTGCTGGTGATGGGGGCGGACTTGTTCGCGGCGACTTCCAAGGGACTGTATTGGTCGCGGAATGGCGGGGCGACTTGGGTGACGCGGTACAATAATTCGGCGGTGGGGGAGTTCCAGACCCTGGCGACGGACGGGGCGGTGCTGCTGGCTGGTACGTCCAAGGGGCTTTTCGCCTCGCGGAACCAGGGGATGACCTGGGAGCGGCGGAGGTAGGAATATTCACGATTCACTGGAGACGGTTTGGAATATGTTGTCTTTTTCGGATAAGTTGGCCATTCGGCTGAGGACCGGGTGGTCGGATAGGGTTTTGTCCAGCATTGGCTCTCTGGAGGAGGCTGGTATCTACATCCGGGCGGGGCTTAGGGAGGCGGTGGTCGGAGGGCGGCCTGCGCTCATCCGGTCGGACATCGACTGGTCGGCGTTCAATTGTAGGAAGGATTGGCTGAAAAGCAGATTGGCGGACTGGGACAGGTGGAAGGACTACAATAATGCCGATCTGATCGGGGAGGGTTATCCTCCGCGTGATTCGAATGGTGATCCGTACGAGCTGCATCACATCGGGCAGCGGCAGGATTCGCCGTTCGCGGAACTCACTTGGGCTGAGCACATGGGGGACGGCAACAACACCATCCTGCACCGGGCCGGCAAGGAGTCGGAGATCGATCGCGGTGAGTTCGATGATGAGAAATCCGCCTACTGGCAGGCGAGGTTTAGGCGCTTTTCGCAATCGGAGCTTGACAGAATATATTCAAAGAAATAAGTGCCGCGTGGCTCGCTCAGCACCCACTGGCGACGAATATGAAGGAATTCGTCGCCTCAGAGTGCCGCCCTGCGCCCTTGGGCGACGTTTATGCCCCTTTCTGTCGCCTGTGAGTGCCGTGCGACACCCTTGGGCAGCGTTTTTGCCCCTTTTCGTTGCCTGTGAGTGCGGGCGGCACCCTTGGGCGACGTTCTCGCCCCTATTCGTCGCCTCAGAGTGCCGCCCTGCGCCCTTGGGCGACATTTTGCCCGATTTCGGCCCGATTGCACTCACTGATAAATATTTTTGCGGATTAATGGATTTTGCGTAAATTTGCAGTCTGTTTGATGGCCGTGGAGCTCCAGAAGTCCCGTGAGGTTACGGGCGCTTGCGGCTGAAACTTAATAAAGTTTTGTTTTTTTATGTACGCAATTGTTGACATTGCAGGACAGCAGTTCAAGGTTGAGGCTGGAAAAGAGATCTTTGTTAACCGTCTCGCGGCGGCCAAGGATTCTTCAGTCGAGTTCGACAAGGTGCTGCTCGTTGACTCCGAAGGGCAGATCAAGCTCGGTAATCCTTATGTAAAGGGCGCAGTCGTAAAGGCCACCGTTCTCGATGACGAGGCAAAGGCTGACAAGGTGCTCGTGTTCAAGAAGATCCGTCGTAAGGGATTCCAGAAGCTCAATGGCCACCGCCAGAAGCTTTCCAAGATCCGTATCGATGAAATCGCTTAATTTCTAAAGAGTAACAGATTATGGCACACAAGAAAGGACAATCAAGTTCAAAGAACGGTCGTGAGTCTCATTCCAAAAGGCTTGGACTCAAGAAATTCGGCGGTGAGGTCGTAAAGGCCGGCAACATCATCGTAAGGCAGAGAGGTACTGTCCACAATCCTGACAAGAACGTCGGAATGGGCAAGGATCACACTCTCTACGCACTCGTTGACGGAACTGTTAAGTTCACAAGGAAGAGAGAGGACAAATCCTACGTCTCGGTTATCCCTTTTGAGAACTAAGACTCGGAGGATTCATAGAAAGAAAGAGGGCTGGCTTCGAGTTATCGTGCCTGTCCTCTTTTTGTTTTGAAGGAACCCGTTTCAGGCTTGCTAGCCTGGAAATGTGTCGGGGAACATTCCCGGCGGCAAGCGGGGACTTCCATTTTAATTGTAATTAAACTATTCGCAATATTATGCTTACACTCAAAACGCTTCGTGACGATCCGCAGCACGTGATCGAGAAGCTGGCAGTAAAGAATTTCGATGCGAGGGCCATCGTGGAAAAAGTCCTCGAACTGGACACCAACAGAAGGGCTCTTCAGACAGAGAGTGACGCTATTGTGGCCAAGCAGAATCAGCTCACCAAGCAGATCGGTGGACTTATGAAAGATGGCAAGAAGGCCGAGGCCGAAGAGGTCAAGAAGGAAGTGGCCGAACTCAAGGCCAAGTCTTCCGAACTTCTCGCCAAGGCCGATGAGAACAACAAGGAACTTGAGGCTCAGTTGGTTCTTCTTCCGAATATGCCTTGCGACCTCGTTATCCCTGGAAAGGGAGCCGAGGACAATCAGGTTGTGAAGATGGGCGGCCCTGAGGTCAACCTTCCTGAGCACGCTCTCCCTCACTGGGAGCTTGCCAAGAAATATGACATCATAGATTTCGACCTTGGAGTGAAGCTCACCGGAGCCGGTTTTCCTGTCTATAAGGGCAAGGGCGCGAAACTCCAGAGAGCTCTCATCAACTTCTTCCTTGACATCAACACCGCCGCCGGCTACAAGGAGGTCGAGCCGCCTATCATGGTCAACGCCGCTTCTGGTTTCGGTACCGGTCAGCTGCCTGACAAGGAGGCCCAGATGTACTATGTAGGTCTTGATGACTTCTATCTCATCCCTACAGCCGAGGTTCCTGTCACCAACATATTCAGAGATGTCATCCTTGGTAACAACGACTTCCCGCAGAAGATGACCGCCTACACTCCGTGCTTCCGTCGTGAGGCCGGTTCTTACGGCAAGGACGTGAGAGGTCTGAACCGTCTGCATCAGTTCGACAAGGTCGAGATCGTGCGCATCGAGAAGCCGGAGAACTCTTACGCCGCTCTGGATGAGATGGTTGCCCATGTTGAGGGCATCGTCAACAAGCTCGGTCTGAAGTACAGGATCCTCCGTCTGTGCGGTGGTGATCTGAGTTTCACATCAGCTATCACCTACGATTTCGAACTTTGGTCAGCCGCCCAGGGACGCTGGCTTGAGATCTCGTCAGTCTCCAACTTCGAGACCTATCAGGCGAACCGTCTGCACCTGCGTTACCGTGACGCGGAAGGCAAGATGCAGCTTTGCCACACCCTGAACGGAAGCTCGCTCGCTCTCCCTCGCGTGGTCGCCGCCCTGCTCGAAGACAACCAGAAGGAAGACAAGATCGTCATCCCTGAGGTTCTCCGTCCTTACACCGGATTCGACTGCATCGACTAACCGCATTGGACGGTAAGTCCTTGCTCGTAAATTCTTTATGGACAAGAAAACGATAATCGGAATAGACCCCGGAACCAATCTCCTTGGTTTCGGGGTTATTGATGTCATCAGCGGCAAGCCTGTGTTCGTGGACATGGGCGTGCTGGACCTGCGGAATGAGGCGGACGCATATTCAAAACTCCGTCAGATCTATGACACCGTCACCGAAGTCTGCAAGACCTACCACGGCACCGAAATGGCGCTGGAGTCGCCGTTCTACGGCAAGAACGCGCAGGTCATCCTGAAGCTTGGGCGCGCGCAGGGGGCCGCGATGCTCGCCGCTCTTGAATATGGCATCACCGATATTCATGAATATGCTCCCCGGGAGGCCAAGCAGGCGATCACCGGCAACGGAGCCGCGTCCAAGGAGCAGGTGAGCGTGATGCTTCGCAAGACGTTGAACGTGGATTTCCAACCGGAGCATCTGGATGCCACGGACGCGCTCGCCATCGCCCTTTGCCATTACTACTCGATTTCCAGTCCGCTGGCGAAGGTGAAAGGCTCCGGAGACTGGGAGAAGTTCATCAAGGACCATCCGGACCGGGTGAAGTGATGGTTGAATCGTTGCGCCCAGGACTGCTTGCATCGCTTCGCTCTGGTATATTATTAGGATTTTTCTTTATTATTCTGCATTTTTTACCGTGTGGATTAAACTGTCACCGTGTTTCTCTGTCAAAGGAAGCGTTAGGTTGATTAGTTGAGTATTCCTTATGAACTTAAAGAAATTCATCACTTTTGTCGCCGGCGTTATGTCGGCTTTTTCTTTGGCTTTCGCCCAGGGAGGCGGCACGGTCACATTGTCGCTTACGGATTCCTCCACCGGGGAGGCGGTCGGGTTCGCGACCGTTTCCATCACAAAACCAGGCAATACAAAACCCTACAAGTATGCCTTGAGTGACGACAAGGGAAAGACGGTTTTTGACAAGGTCGCCGCCGGGAAATATGTCCTGAAGGCGGAACTTCTTGGTTACAAGCCTCTGACCAAGGATATTGAGGTCAAGGGAAAGCTGGATCTGGGAGCTTTGAAGATGGATCCGGACAAGCAGGTGCTGGACGCCGCAAGCGTCTCCGCCGCCGGCAACCCGATCGTGATTAAGAAAGACACCATTGAATATAATGCCTCGTCATTCAAGACGACCGAGAACGATGTCCTGGAGGATCTGTTGAAAAAACTTCCGGGCGTTGAGGTCTCCGAGGATGGAACCGTCACTGCGAACGGTCAGACAATCAGCAAGATAACAATTGACGGCAAGACATTCTTCCTTGACGACCCACAGCTTGCGTCCAAGAATATTCCCGCGAAGATCATCGACAAGGTGAAGGTCGTGGAGAAGAAGTCCGAGCAGGCTGAGTTCACCGGCATCGATGACGGCAACGATGAGACGATAATCGACCTCTCCATTCAGAAGGGAATGATGAACGGCCTCTTCGGTAATGTTATGGCCGGAGCGGGGCACGATGTCCGCAAGCAGGTCTCTGGCTCGGAACTTTCTTCTGGAAACGGTGACTGGCGTTACCAAGGAGCCGGTTTCCTGGGACGTTTCACGGATAAGAACCAACTCAGCGTGGTGATCAACGGCAACAACACCAACAACCGTGGATTCAATGATCTGGCCGGAAGTATGATGCAGGGAATGCGCGGAGGCGGCGGTGGAATGGGCCGCGGCAGCCGTGGCTGGGGACCAGGCAACGGAATCACGACTTCCTGGATGGGTGGTCTGAACGGCAACACTTCCCTGTTCGACGGCAAGATGGATCTGGGCGGCAATTACCTCTACAATAACAACGAGACTTATGTGGAGGAAGAAAGCCGGAAGATCACCTATCTTGATGACCACAATCTTATCTACAACAACAAGGGATCCAACACGACCAACTCCGACGGCCATCGTTTCGGAGTCCGTCTTGAGCATAAGTTCTCGGAGAACACCTCGATTCTTTTCCAGCCTCAGGTCAGCTTCGGCAATGGAGACTTCAACGAAATCTCGAAGTTCTCTACATTGACGGAAAAGGACGGGACGACAACCAAAACCAATGATGGTTTCACAAGTAACACTGGCTCGAATAACAACTGGAGGACAAATGGTTTCTTCCTTTTCCGCCAGAAACTCGGCAAGGCTGGCAGAACTCTTTCTTTCAATGCCCGTTACAATTTCAGCGGTAACGAGACCAATGGTTTTAACCAGTCAAGGACAACTACTTACGATGAATTTGAGGCGGCGGTTTCCGATTCCATCATCAACCAGCGTTTCAATCAGAATCAGGACACAAAGTCTTTGAGTGGTCGTCTCACTTATACAGAGCCGTTGGGCAAGGGTTTCTTTGTCGAGGCCAACTACGAGGCTTCCTGGAACAGGACTTCTTCCACAAAGAATACATTTGACAGTGGCGTTGTTTCAGGTTTTGACTATAACAATCTTATTTACAATTCAGTAGGTGAGAAGATTAATGAAGTATATTCGAGTGAGATCATCAACCGCTATGTCAACCAGACCATCGGCGCCAACTTCGTCTACCAGAAGGACAAGCTTCGCGCTCAGGCGGGTGTGAGCGCCAATCCTACCGACACCCACAACGAGACCAGCGGCTATGACACTTACGACAGCCACGTCCTGAACTGGGCTCCTCAGGCGATGTTGTGGTATGACATCGATGACAACACCAATGTGCGTGGGTTCTATTTCGGCCGCTCGCAGCAACCGTCGGTAAGCCAACTCATGAGGGTTCCTGACAACACAAATCCGTTGAGTGTCTCTTTCGGTAACATGTACCTTGAACCGTATTTCAACCATAGTTTCAGGAGTGATTTCCGTCATACCAACAAGAAAAATTTCCTTTCTGTTAACGCTGGTCTCGACGGTGGAATAGTTAAGAATCCGATTGTGAACGCGCAGTGGTACGGGACAAACGGAGCGCAATATTCCATTCCTGTCAATGGAAAGGACTCCTACAACGGCAGCTTCCGAATCATGTTGAACTCGCCTATAGCGAAGTCCAACTTCAGTGTGTTCCTGATGTCCAGGGCAAGTTATTCCAAGTCATCGTCTTATGTGGGTTCTTCCTCATTCGACATGGGCAAATACTACGAAGGTGACAATTATGATGCGGAGAATTTCCTCGCCGACAAGTTCCTTGAGGATTTCCACTCGCTTGACTTCACTTTGAACAAGCTTCAGACAGTCGGTCTCATGGAGAGACTTCGTCTTACTTACCGCAATGACATCGTGGAACTTACCGCCGGTGGCCGCACCAGGATGTCAAAGTCCTGGTACACGATCGCCAACCAGTCCACGAATATGACGTGGAGCAATCAGGTTTCCGCCTCGATGAACTGGACAGTCCCTGGCGGCCTCGGAATCGTGGCTGATGGTAACTACAACTGGTACAACGGCTACACCACCGATCAGGGCACCCAACTGATTCTGAACGCCAAGATCACCAAGATGCTGTTCAAGGACAAATTCACCCTTGCCCTGAACGCCTATGACATTCTTGATCAGGCCAAGAATCTCTCGATCTCCGACTCCTCGAACTACCACACCGAGACCCTGAACAACACCCTCGGCCGCTACATCGTGGTCTCCCTGACCTACCGCTTCGGCAACTTCGGTGGCAAAGGCGGTCGCCGTATGGGCCCAGGAATGGGCCGCGGCCCGATGGGCCCACCTCCAAGAATGTAGCCCTATGAATATAATTGAATGTTCAAAATTTTCAATCATAACTGAAATTTTTTCATAGTTATAGTCTTTTTTCAACTATAAGTGAAAAATACGTTGAATTAAGACGCTGCTTTGTCAGAGTAAGATGCTGTAGATTCCCTATGGCCGGAATAAAAATAAAATTCAGAATTTTGGTAACGTGCAAAATTCTGAATTTTCTTTTTTTATTCTGGCCGTCCGGTCAGAAACCTTATTCAAAATTATTCGTTGTCCTCTTCCGTTCCGACAAAATTGACGTAGTTCCTCCACTTGTCGATCATCGCGGTCATATCCTCCGGAATCTGGGAATCAAACTGGATCCATTTTCCCGTGCCCGGATGTACGAAACCGAGAGTCTTGGCGTGAAGGGCCTGACGGGGACAAAGCTCAAAACAGTTCTGGATGAACTGACGGTACTTTGCGTAGATCGTCCCCTTGCGGATCTCTGAGCCCCCGTACCTTTCGTCATTGAATAGAGGATGACCGATATGGCTCATATGCACCCTTATCTGGTGGGTGCGCCCGGTCTCCAGCTTGCACTCGACAACGGTGACATAGCCGAAACGTTCCAGCACCTTGTAATGCGTCACAGCGTGCTTGCCCCTGCCGTCCTCGTCAGCATAGACCTTGAACCGAAGCCTGTCGTTGGGATCACGCCCGATGTTGCCGGTGATCGTGCCTTCGTCCTCCTTGATGTTGCCCCAGACAACAGCCACGTACCGCCTCTCGATCGAATGCTCGAAGAACTGGCGGGCCAAGTCAAGCTGTGTCTCATCGTTTTTCGCCACGACAAGAAGGCCGGAAGTGTCCTTGTCTATTCTGTGCACCAGAATCCCCATCCTCTCATCGGCCGCTTCCGGCCCCTGGGATATGCCCAAATGGTAGGAGAGAGCATTGATGAGCGTCCCCTCGAAGTGACCGTGGCCGGGATGCACGACCATTCCGGCGGCCTTGTTGACAACGAGGAGGTCGTTGTCCTCATAGACTATGTTCAGAGGAATGTCCTGCGGCAGGATCTCAAGGCCGCGGCGGCGGTACGGCATCACGAAGCGGATCACATCGCCGGGACGTATAATGAGGTTCGCTTTCGCAATCTTGTCATTCACACGTACATAGCCTTCCTTGATGGCACACTGGACCCTGTGCCGTGAGGTATCCTCAAGATGTGTGGCCATATACTTATCCACACGCATCGGGGTCTGTCCGACATCCACGTTGAGCCTGAAATGCTCGAACATCCCCTGCTCCTCGTCCTCGACGCTATCCTCTTGGTCGTTGTAAAGTCTCTCCTCGTCCACGTTACTCGTCTTTCTTGTCCAATGATAGATAGAGGGTCACGTCAGAGCCCATAAGAATAGGATTTCCGGAGGCTTCCGGAGTCTGTCTGGTCACCGAGGCGTTCAGAGAGTCTGTGTAGTTCCTCACGCTCTTGTCGAACACGATGCGACCGATATTCAATGAGTTGTCGTGCACGGCATCGACCGCCCTGAGATATTTCAATCCCTTGACGTTAGGAATATAAGTCAGATTGTCCTCCGGATTGAGCCCGACCTCAAGATTGATTTCGGAGCCGGCCTCGATCTGCCTTCCCGGCCTGATTTCGCGGTTGCGGTAGATTTGCCTGAGTACATTGTTTGTCGCTATGTCGTTGACATAGATCAACTTTCCCAATGCCAGACCGCGTGAGTTCAGTTCTGCCTTGGCTTGACGCATTGAATAGCCGACAAGATTCGGCATGCTGACCTTCTTGGCATTCTTGGCGTTGATGGTGAGGAGGATCCTTCTGCCTTGCTTCACTTGAGAACCTGGTTTCGGATTCTGGCTGTAGATGGCTCCCCGCTCCATTTTTCTGACAAAAATGGAGTCGATGACTTCCACTCTGAGTTTGGACCGTGAGGCCTCGTGTTTCGCCTCGTTCACGGTCATGCTTGTGAAATCAGGTACTTCTATTGTCTTGCCGTGGTTTGTCAAAACACTCAACAGCATTGAGCTCACGAATATCAGAACCGCAAAAAACAGGACCGCAAGCAAAACGTTCCTGACTATCCAGTTGCTGAAGAAACCACCTTTCTTATCTTCTTTCTCTTCCATATTCATAAATTACTTTCCACCCGTGAAGAGCAGGTCAAACGCTCCTTCTCCTATCAGAGCCAACCCTATTATTATGATTATTATTCCCGCTATCCTGTTCAGCCACATTATTTTCTTCATGTCAAAGGCTTTTCTCCAGTTGCTGAAGAACCAGGAGAAGAAAAACCAGTAGGCTATCGAGCCGGCGGCCACCGCCAGAATTATCGGATATATCCTGAAACTTCTGTCCGACACATCGACCTGAAAGAATGCGAACAGTGCGAACATCACCAGGATTGCACCAGGGTTGGAGACGGTTGTTGCGACCGCCTGCAGAAAATCCTTCGGGGAAGCCCCGCGTGTCTTGACATCCCCCGGTTCCATCTTCCTGAAAGGATCCTTGAATGCCATTGAATATCCCAAAAACGCAATCACAGGACCTCCGATCAGGAATATGATTGATTCGTAGGTGTTGATGAAATTCTGCGCGAAAGCCCAGGCGAAGATCGAGATGATCGCATACGCTGTGTCCACCAGAGACGCTCCGAGTCCAGTCGTGAACCCGGCCTTATGACCGTAGCAGATGGATTTCTGAAGCACAAGAATCGCCACCGGCCCGAGCGGAGCCGACGCGCAGATGCCGATTATGAACGCTTTCAGAATCTCCAACAGCATAGGCGGTCATTATTTTGCCCTCATGAAAATCTGCACAGGACATCCGTGCAGGTCGAAGTGCTCCCTCAGCTTGTTCTCAAGGAATCTCTTGTACGGCTCCTTGACGTACTGAGGCAGGTTGCAGAAGAACGCGAACGCCGGGAATCTGGTTGGCAGCTGGGTCACGTACTTGATCTTCACATACTTGCCCTTCCAGGCCGGCGGCGGGTAATTCTCGATCTCCGGCAGCATAGCCTCGTTCAGCCTTGCCGTCGAAAGCTTGCGGGAATAGTTCTCGTAAACGTGCTCCGCCTCATCCAGCACATCCATAATCCTCTGTTTCTTTGTGACAGAGGTGAATATGATCGGCACGTCATCGAACGGAGCGATGCGGCGGCGCAGCGAGGCTTCATATTCCTTCATCGTGTTGCTGTCCTTCAGGAAGAGGTCCCATTTGTTGACCACCAGCACGCAGGCCTTGCGGTTGCGGACGATGAGGTTGAATATGCTCATGTCCTGAGCCTCCATTCCGGTGTTCGCGTCGATCATCAGGATGCAGACATCGGAATGTTCGATTGCCCTGATGGAACGCATCACGGAGTAGAACTCCAGATCCTCGTTGACCTTGGCTTTCCTGCGCATTCCGGCGGTGTCCACGAGCATAAACTCGTGCCCGAACTTGTTGTATAGGGTTGAGATCGAGTCTCTTGTGGTTCCGGCCACCGGGGTCACGATGTTCCTTTCCTCTCCGAGAAGCGCGTTCGTCAAAGAAGACTTGCCGACATTAGGCTTCCCGACAATCGCGATGTGAGGAAGGTCCGGACGGTCATTGTCCTGCTGCGGTGTCTCTTCCGGGAGAACCTTAAGCACCTCGTCCAGAAGGTCGCCGGTTCCGCTTCCGTTGGCAGCGGATGTCGCCCAGATCTCTCCCAGTCCCAATGAATAGAACTGATAGGCGTCGAACATCTTATCTCCGGAATCCACCTTGTTGACACACAGGACGACAGGCTTTTTGCTCCGGCGGAGAATGTCGGCGATCTCGGCGTCGTAGTCGGTGATGCCGGCGGCGGCCTCGACCATAAATATGATCGCGTCGGCCTCCTCAATGGCGATCACGACCTGCTTGCGGATCGCCTCCTCGAACACATCATCCGAATTGGTCGTCCAGCCTCCCGTGTCCACCACGGAGAACTCCTTGCCGCACCATTCGCATTTGCCGTAGTGGCGGTCTCTTGTCACGCCGGCGGTCTCGTCAACGATGGCCTGACGCATTCCGACAAGTCTATTGAAAAGTGTGGACTTGCCGACATTCGGGCGTCCCACAATGGCTACTAAACTCATAACTCAATCTCTCGCAGGCAGGCAATTGCCTGTGTTAAAACATTATCACACATTCGATGACCATTGCCGGTCGTGTCATTCACCTTGTTTCGGCTTCTTGTTCCCGAACTCATATTCATAGAAACCGCATCCGGTGCAGGCGTCGCTGTAGGAACCGGTGCAGGAAGCGTTCCTTCGGGGCTTCTTTTTGGAGAAGATCTCCTCGTCCTGCTCCCTCATGCACTTGATTCCCATCTTCCGCATATTCTCGTTGCGGCTTATCTCCGTCTCCGGGAATTTCCCGTTCTTCCGGAATATGATGTTGAAGCACATTCCGATCACTCCGATCCCGAGGATGATTATCGCGGCGAGAACTGTCTTCATCTCTTAGAATATGAATTCCGTGCTGATAGGCTCGTAGTTGTAAACCTTGCGGATGATCGCTGCGAAGGTCTCAGCCATCGAGACTACCTTTATCTTGCTTGTGTCGGCTCCTTCCTTGAGAGGAATGGTGTCGGTGACGAACACTTCCTTCAGGCAGGAGTTGTTGATCCTGTCGTAAGCCGGACCTGAAAGCACAGCGTGTGTCGCACAGGCTCTTACGCTTGCGGCTCCTTTCTCCATCAACACCTCGGCGGCCTTCACAAGGGTTCCGGCGGTGTCGATGAGGTCGTCCACAATCACGATGTTCTTGCCTTCCACGTCACCGATGGCGGTTATGGAGGCGACAACATTGGCTCTTTCGCGGGACTTGTGGCAGATGATCACCGGGCAGGCGAGTTCCTTGGCGTAGGCGTTGGCCCTCTTCGCTCCACCCATATCCGGGGCGGCGATCGCAAGGTTCTCGATGTTCAGTGACCTGAGGTAAGGGATGAACACCTTGCTGGCGTAGATGTGATCCACCGGAAGGTCGAAGAAACCCTGGATCTGGTCGGCGTGGAGGTCGCAGGTCATAATCCTGTCCACTCCGGCCGCGGTCAGAAGATTGGCCACCAGCTTCGCTCCGATCGAGACGCGAGGCTTGTCCTTGCGGTCCTGTCTAGCCCATCCGAAGTACGGCATCACAGCGATCACCTTGTCTGCGGAGGCTCTTTTGGCCGCGTCGATTGTCAACAGAAGTTCCATCAGGTTCTCCGTAGGTGGAAAAGTTGACTGCAGGATGAACACGGTAGCGCCTCTGACGCTGTCCGTGAAAGAGGGAACGAACTCTCCATCGCTGAATTTGGTTACTTCGGACGCGCCAAGGTGATACTTCTCTCCAGTCGCGGCCCCGATGATGTTCAGTTCGTCAACAACCTTGCAAGCAAAGTCTTTTGAGGCTATGCAGGCAAACAATTCCATTCTGTGTTCCATGTGCATTAAACTATGCTATAAATTAATATATTGTTGAATATAGTCCAGTATATCTTCCTTTCCGGCTCCAGTCTCGGCGCTGGACGCGAACATAGGCGGCATCTCCTCCCAATCCTCCGACAGGATCTCCTTGTCCCGCTCGATCTGCGCCTTCAACGCATTCGGCCCAAGTTTGTCACCTTTTGTGAATATGATCGCGAACGGAACCCCGTTCTCTCCGAGCCCCGCCAGGAACTCCCTGTCGATCTTGGTGATGTCGTGCCTGGAGTCGATCAGCACAAAGAGCACAACCATCTCCTCCGACTTTTCAATGTAGTCATTGATCATCTTGCGGAGCTCCTCGCGTCCTTTTTGTGAGATCTTGGCGAATCCGTAGCCCGGAAGATCGACGAGATACCAGCTGTCGTTGATGATGAAGTGGTTGATCAGTTTGGTCTTTCCAGGGGTTGACGAAGTCTTGGCAAGCTTGCGGTTGCCACACAACATGTTGATCAGCGATGACTTGCCGACATTAGAGCGTCCTATGAACGCGAACTCCGGCAGTCTGCGGGAGGGCTTTTGGCTGACTCTGGTGCAGCTGCCTGCGAATTTTGCTTCAGTTATGGTCATCTTTCTTTCTACCTCTGCGATTCTTTTACAAAGATAGTTGATTTTTGTTAATTTTGTAAGAGATAGGAAACGTTATTATGGAAAAGAAGTACATAGACCTGTTTACCCTTCAGGCTCGTCTGAAATCCGTTGTGGAAGGCTTGTTCCCGCAACGGCTGTGGGTCAAGGCCGAAATCAGCAGCCTGAGCCGCAAGCAGAACGGCCATTGCTACCTTGAACTTTCCCAAAGCGAGGGTGGTGGAGTGGTCGCCAAGACCCGCGCCACGATCTGGGCGTTCCGCTGGAATATGATCGACCAGCGTTTCAGAAGCGTGACCGGTTCATCCTTGGAAGCCGGGATGGAGATCCTTGCCAGCGTGCAGGTCAGCTACCATCCGCTGTACGGATTTTCATTGAATATAGATGACATCGATCCGGAGTTCACCCTCGGCGCGAACGAGCGTCGCAGGCAGGAGACGATCGAGCGGCTCACAAGAGAAGGACTGCTTGACCTCCAGAAGCGTCTGCGGCTTCCCGCTCTGCCATATTCATTGGCGGTTATCTCCGCTCCGGGAGCTGCCGGCTTCGGCGACTTCCGCCACCATCTGATTGACAATGAATATGGCTTCGTGTTCAACGTGAGGTTGTTCGAGGCTTTGATGCAGGGTGACGGCGCGCCGGCTTCGATAATGGCGGCGTTCGCTGAGATTCTGTCCTCGCCGGTTCATTACGACGCTGTGCTGATCATGCGTGGTGGCGGCTCTGATTTGGATCTGGGATGTTTTGATGACTACGATCTGGCCGTTACCATCGCCCGCTGTCCGGTTCCGGTATTCACGGCGATCGGGCACGACAAGGATCATCACGTGGCGGACATGGTCGCCAACACTTTCGTAAAGACTCCTACGGCTCTGGCCGACCTGTTTCTGGACTGCTACATCGCTGAGGACCAACGGTTAGGGACGCTGGAGTCCCGTCTGATGATGTCATTTAACAACCGTTTGGCGGCGATGTCTTCCCGTGTCGACTTGCTAGAGGCCCGTGTCCGCCGTCAGGCTGACGCCCGTGTGTCGGACGCGATGCACAAGGTGGAAATCCTGGGCGCGGCTCTGACGAAGGCTGTCGAGAACAGGATCGTCGGTCAGGAACATCATCTGGACAGATTGTCTGACAGGGTCCTGCACGGTGCCGACAGAAGCCTCTACAAGGCCGGTTCCGCTTTGGATCGGATTGAGCAGAGGCTGAGAGGCCGTGTAGGTGTCGTGCTTTCCGGAGCCTTGTCGCATCTTATGATGGTCGAGACGAAAATCGCCGCCAACGATCCTCGTAACATTCTCCGCAAGGGCTTTGTCCTCGCCTTGGACCGGGACGGTGTCAAGATGGATTCTGCCACCAAGACCCGTGTCGGTGACCGTGTGCGTATGATGTTCGCTGACGGTACCGTCAAGTGCGGAGTCGTGGAGGTTGACCTTAAAAGTAATGTGCCCGGAAGCGAGGACGAAAACATCCCGGCTATGAGTGAAATCAGTTAAAAATCAATTAATATGTCAGAGAAGAAATTTGATTACACCAAGGCGGTCACCGAACTGGACGAGATCGCCGCCAAAGTAGAGGACCCAGCTACCAGCCTGGATGACATCGGAGCCCTTGTCAAGCGCTCCAAGGAACTAATCGAGTCCTGCCGCAAGTACCTCCGCACCGTCCGCGACTCCATCGAGGACAGCAAGGAATAACCTCCGGTCACTGATCCCGCCGAAGTGACCGATGCTTTCAAAGAAATATTTCCAGCAGTTGAAAATCGGTGAATAAGGCTGTCAAGAAAGATTCCATTTCTGCTGATAGTTATGTGCACATAAGTTAAGAAAATTGCACGACGGTTAGTGCAATTTTCGCAAAATTATGCATGGAAAAACGTGCTGCAAACTCCACGATGTGATTGCCGGATAGTTTTATGAACCCCGACAGGCGCGATAACGCCTCTTTTGCGCTTGTCGGAGTTCAAATGTGCCTCGACAGGCGCGGAAAAGGGGGAATATGCGCTCATCGAGGATTGACGCACCTTGACGGACCGGACAGCTACCTTGCGGTTGATGACACCGAAATCGGCTCTGGCGCGCGAATCCCGCTTTGGATGTTCGGCTTTCTCTATTGATATCGTATTCGACTTGAATCAACGCTAAAGTCGGTTATGCAGTGTATTATAACTTGCCTTTTGGGGGCTTTCGTGCGTGGACGCAGTCCATTTGCGCACGTGGTGTTCAGCTTTGTCTAGCGCGTGAGTAAAAGATGTGGTTCGGCGCACGGAGAACGGTTGACAAGGTCACAGACACTGGCTTGGGTGGTGTGGTTTCTGGGATGCTATTCCACGAGAAAGTCGTAAAACGGCGTCCAAAAGTAATTGTTTGGCTGGAGGTATAGCTCTTTTGTTTTGAAGTCGATGATCATGTTGAAGCGCTTCAGAAAAGTGTTACCCACTGTGCCGTCAATGTCACTCTTGCTCTGCATACCTTCTGTCAATGTGGAGAACGCACCGGCGACTTTCGGTAATATATAAGGTCCGACAGTGACCTCGTCGAAAAAGACATTTCTGAGTTCTCCGCTTCCTCCATCTGAGCTGGAAATATGTGAGATGGCGAATGGCTTTTGGGTGTTGAGCAGATTGTGGCTGTTCACGAATGGGGTGTTAAGGTCGATTACCCTGTCTGATCCGGTGTCAACTTCCAACAGCAGATAATATTCAGTGCCGCTGATTTTCACGGGCATCGTGATGAAAGGCACATCGTATTTGTACTCGAATGGAAACGGAATCAGTTCTGAACTGACTTCAAGCGGCTCTTTCTTCGAGTAGCAGTAAATCGTCATATCGTCATAGTTGATTTCGATGTTGAAGGCTCTTAACGCGTTGAGTCCCACCACACCGTCCCAGTACTCCGGAGGGTAAGGAATATGTGCGCATCCAGCCTTTTCGTATTGGACGGTGCCGATCTTCACGGAATTGTCGTGGCTATATTCCACAGTGTTCTCACCGGACGCACCAAGATTATCGATCGCCTCTCCTTTATGAATATGCCCTTGGAGTTTTGGCGAATTGGTGTTCAGAACAAGAGACGACGCACCTGTGTCCACAAGGAAATTCAATGAATCTGACCCGTTTACAAACGCCGTGACATAAATCCGGTTATCCTCTGCAAGGTGAAAAGGAATCTCTCCTTCCGGTTGCCTGTCCACAATCTTCGCATCAATGTTCAGATAGATCAATACAGAAAATGTGCACAACAAAATCCTGAAATGTCTCATAACCAGTATGATTTTAATGTAAAGTTATCTTTTTTCTGGTAAAAAGACAAGAGATGAAAAGTCTTATAATGTGTTTGACATTGTGTGCTCCGTGAGCTGGAAGTACGCTTCTGCGCACAGACAGAACGAGAAGTGGCTCAACTCGCGTCATAGATTGTGTCTTGGTGAGCCATGCGGGATGATCCCGATCCGTTTTTGAGGATTGACAGGATATTCGCTATTTGAAAGAAAATTTACTATATTTGCAGAAACAGGAAGGGTTCCGCCGGAAAAGGGCGGGACTCCGTTTTAATATTATGGTCCCGAAAGGGGAGGGCGGAGGGCAATGGCCGCTTGTTTATTTTAGTAAATTGTTTGTCTGCACGTGATTGCCCGCTTGTGGACAGGAAAGAGCATTGGAAAACAGATTGTTGCGTGGCCTGTGACGAAGAGCCGGGCCGGGCGGTCCGTTTTCTTTGATGAAGACAAAGTAAAAATAATAACTGGTTTCATTATGGCTGAAATTCATTATATGACCCAAGAAGGGTTGGATAAGCTGAAGAAGGACCTCGCCGACGCGTTGGCGCAGCGTCCGGTGATCTCCGCCGCGATCGGGGAGGCAAGGGAAAAGGGTGACCTTTCCGAGAATGCTGAATATGACGCTGCCCGTGACGCTCAGGGGCTGCTGGAGGTGAAGATTGCGAAGCTCAAGGACCTCGTGGCAAACGCGAAGGTTATCGACGAGTCCAAGATCGGCACGGACAAGGTGCAGATAATGAACAAGGTAAAAGTGGAGAACATCGCCGCCAAACAGGTGATGGAGTTCACCATCGTCGGCGAGACCGAGGCCGATTTCGCCCACGGGAAGCTCGCTTCCACAACGCCTATCGCAAAGGCTCTGATCGGGCACTCGAAGGGTGAGATTGTGGACGCCAAGGTGCCGTCCGGCATAATCAAGTTCAAAATCCTCGACATCACACTCTAAGACGATGGCTACGATATTCACGAAAATCGCAAAAGGGGAGATTCCTTCATTCAAGGTGGCCGAGAACGATGAGTTCTACGCCTTTCTGGACATAAGCCCTCTTGCGAAAGGGCATACTCTTGTCATTCCTAAGAACGTTGAGGATGACTACATCTTCCATCTGGACGAGAAGACCTACGAAGGGCTGTGGGCGTTTGCCCGCAAGGTGGCGATCGCCATCAAGGCCGCCGTGCCTTGCCAGCGTGTGGGAGTCTGCGTGCTCGGAATGGAAGTGCCTCACACTCACATTCATCTGGTTCCGCTCCAGACCGAGGCCGACATGGACATCAAGAAAAAACGCTTGGAGATCTCGCCTGAGGAAAACAAAGCGATCGCCGAAGCTATATTCAATGAATATGAAAAATTGTAGAAACCTACTTCTCGCGGCAGCCGTTCTGGTCGCCGCCTCTTCGTGCTCGGACAAGGTTCAGGTCAAGGGTACGCTTGCCGGTGCGCCTGACACCCAAGTCGTTGTGAAACAGCTGTCCGGAAGCACGCTGGTGACCTTGGATACCCTCAAGACGGACGCTTCGGGAGCATATTCCTGCAAGATTGATGTGCTTAAGGGGCAGCCGCAGTTCGTTTACCTTTTCAAAGGGGACACCAAGATCGCGTCGCTACTTCTCCAGAAGGGGGACAAGGTGAAGGTCGCTTCCGACACCCTTGGGAAATATTCCGTCGAAGGTTCGGAGGAGAGCGAGAAACTGCGTCAGGTCGAGGAGGATTTCGCCGCGTTTATGGACAAGTTTTCCGCTGATGCCGCCGCTGGTGACAACGCCGCAGCTTCAAAGGATTACATTGAATATTACCGTGGCTGCGTCAAGTACATTATGACGAACTCCAAGTCATTGACTTCCATTCCGGTGCTGTACCAGAAGGTCAACGAGAACTTCCCGATCTTCAGCCAGGCGACCGATGCCATTCTGTTTCAGAATGTTCACGATTCTCTGATGACTGTCTATCCGGAGTCCAAGTATTTGGAGGCTCTCAAGAAAGAGGCCGAGAAGAGATTCAACATATTCAATCTCAGCCAGAGGGTTCAGAATGCGCGGGAGTCTTCATACCCTGATTTGAACCTTCCTTCGGTTGACGGTACCAAGGTGAAACTCAGCGAGGTCGCTTCGAAGGCTGTGCTAGTCTATTTCTGGCAGGCCGCCGACGCCGCGCAGAAGATGTTCAACCAGGACGTGCTGATGCCGCTTTACAAGGAATATCACCCTAAGGGGCTGGAGATATACTCAGTGTCCCTTGACACCGACAAGGGTGTCTGGGCGAGTGCCGTTAAGAGCCAGAACCTGCCTTGGATCAATGTCTGCGATGGTTTGGGTGCCGCTTCTCTGGCTGCGGTACTGTACAACATAAGTCGTGGCCTTCCTGTCGCCTATCTGATTGTTGACGGAAACCTGGCACCGGATGTCATCAAGAATGCCAATGATTTGCGCAAGGCTGTCGCATCGAAACTTTAATTATGGAACGTAAGACGAGAGTAAGATTCGCGCCGTCACCGACCGGTCCGCTGCATATGGGCGGAGTCCGCACGGCTCTCTATAACTACCTCTATGCCAAGCAGCGCGGAGGTGATTTCATCATCAGGATCGAGGACACCGACTCCCACAGGTTCGTTCCCGGGGCCGAGGAATATATCATCGAGGCTCTTAACTGGTGCGGCATCATTCCGGACGAAGGCGTGGACACTGACGGCAAGGTGGTCGAGACACCTTCCGAGCGTCATCCTCACGCTCCTTACCGCCAGAGCCAGAGGCGCGGAATCTACCGCAAGTACGCCGAGCAGCTGATCGAGAACGGCTACGCCTACTATGCTTTCGACTCCTCCGAGGCTTTGGAAAAGGCCCGCGCTGAGGCTGAAGCCGCAGGTAAGACATTTATCTACAATCAGGTGACAAGGATGACGATGCGCAACTCGCTGACCCTCCCTGAGGATGAGGTCAAGCGGCTGCTTGAGGAGACTTCCGACTGGACTGTCCGCTTCAGGATGCCGACCGACACGGTTGTCAAGATGGATGACCTGATCCGAGGCCACATCGAGGTGAACACCGACACTCTCGACGACAAGATCCTGTGGAAGAGAGCAGACGAACTGCCTACCTACCATCTGGCCAACATCGTGGACGACCACCTGATGGAGATCACCGAGGTCATCCGAGGAGAGGAATGGCTCCCGTCCCTGCCGCTCCACTACATGCTTTACAAGGCTTTCGGCTGGGAGGACACGATGCCTCGTTTCGCCCACCTGTCCCTGCTCCTGAAGCCGGACGGGAAGGGCAAACTGAGCAAGCGTGACGGCGACAAGCTCGGTTTCCCTGTCTTCCCTCTCAAATGGGTGAACGCCCAAGGGGAGGTCTCCAGAGGCTACCGTGAGGACGGTTACTTCCCGGAGGCTTTCGTGAACCTGCTTGCGTTCCTCGGCTGGAACCCTGGCGACGACCGTGAGATGTTCACGATGGACGAGCTCATCAAGGCATTCTCCCTTGACCGCATCGTCAAGTCCGGCGCCCGCTTCAACCCGGAGAAAGCCCGCTGGTATAACAAGGAATATCTTCGCCTGAAATCTGACGATGAACTCACCGAGCTTTTCGTGCCGATTCTTGAGGAGCACGGAATGAAGGTTGTCGAATGCCCTCATCGCGCCAAGGCCGCAGGTGCTGAGGTAAATGCCTTGGGTGCTGATCTGAGCAAGCATATATTCACAAAAGGTTACGTTCAGAACGTCATCTCCTTCACCAAGGAGAGAGCCACGTTCGTGAAGGATTTCTGGACGATAGCTTCGTATCTTTTCGTTTCCCCTGAGGATTTTGAGAAGTATGGGATCAAGGCCGGCGCTGCCGTGGAGCCTCAGAGCAACGATCCTCGCCGTCAGGCCGATCCTCGCGCGAAGGTCTATGACGATGCCGCCACAGCGCCGTTCCTCGCCAAGGACGTTGACAAATTCTGGAAGCCTGAGAACGCAGAATATGTCGCCAAGGTCGCTTCCTTCATTGATGAATATGCCGGAGAATGGACAGTTCCCGCCTTCGAGAAGGCTCTTGAGGATTACATCCGTGGCAATGAATGGCCGATGGGCAAGGTGATGAACGCCACCCGTTTAGCCCTTGCCGGTGCCGCCAGCGGCCTCGGAATCGCCGACATAATCGTCCGCATAGGCAAGCCCGAGACCCTCGGCCGAATCGCCTACGCCACCAACCGTCTGGCGTAAGCATTGACTTTCCCCTCAATGAGGGGCGTTTTCTGATATATTCCCTTAACTGATGATGATTTCGTTTGAGACCGTCACTCGTTGAGGGAATTTATTTTACGCCTTTTGGTGGATTCTCCTTCCTCAAGTTTCGGGATGAGGTGGATGTCCATGCCTGGGACGTTGTCCCGCATCATGGTGATCAGCATGTTGAACGCGTCCTCGGCGGTTTCTCGGGTGTTTTGGCTCAACTGGGTGATGGTCGGAGATGCGATGCGGTAGGTCTCACCGCCATCGAATCCGATGATGGCTATGTCTTCCGGGATTCTCATGCCCAGACGCTTTATCGCTTTGCTGGTGTGTAGGGCAAGGTAACCTCTCGGTACAAAAATAGCGTCTGTACCACGCTCCGAGGCTTCCTTTACGCATTTGTCCAGGGCTTCGGTGTCTTTCTCGTCAACGAAATTGACTCTTGTTATGTCCCCGAATCCCATTTCGGCCATGATTTTCTTGTAGCTTCTTTCCCTCATGTTAAGGGTGGAAAGCTTTACGTCGTTTGAGATCATTTCAAGATGCCTGTACCCGTTCTCCAAGAGATGGTTGATGCCCATGCGTATGGCCATGTCGTTGTCCAGAAGCACTCTGCCGACATTCTCAAGATATGGAAGATCTCGGTTCATCAGCACTACCTTCATGCCAAGGGACATCGCTTTACGCAATTCATCCTCGCATCCATCGCACGGACTCAACAGAATTCCCTTCACCCCGTCAGCGTGGAAGACGTCAATCAGTTTCCCGATTTTGTCGATCCTGTCGTCTGAACTCCCGAACAAGACCGTATAGCCATTGTCGTAGGCGATGTTCTCTATGTGTCTGGATATGTCGGAGAAATAGTGGTTCGCGAGGTCTGGTGTGATTACCCCAATGGTTTTCTTGTAGCCTATGCGAAGAGCGGAGGCCGCTTTGTTCGGCGTATAGTTCAATCGTTTGACCACTTTCATGATCTCCTCTCTGGTTTTCGGATTGACACCGTTTCTTCCGTTGAGGGTCATGGACACGAGCCCGACTGATACACCCGCCTCGCGGGCTATGTCCTTTATGGTGATTTTCTCCATTTCTTTTAATTTATCAGCGATGCCGACATAGACAACAGCTATGCAAATTTAATAATATTTTCGTCAAAAAGTTTTGAAACGATTCAAGATTTGCCTATATTTGCACCGTGTTTGAATCGGTTCAAATGACAAATGTCACAAGAATGAACGCTGAAGCCAAAATAGAAATGACCCAGGACGTGCCCGTGGTCGGAAATTATGACGTGGTTGTCTGCGGAGGAGGCCCCGCCGGATTCATCGCGGCGACAGCTTCGGCCAGAGAAGGTGCGAGAACGGCGATCATTGAGCAATATGGATTCTTTGGAGGGATGGCCACCGCCGGCTTCGTAAACCCGATAAGTGTGTTCTCGTACAACGGCGGACAAGTCACCGGTGGCATTCCGTGGGAATTCGTCAACCGGCTCAAGGACTGTGGAGGGGCGGAGATCGAAAGCCCGCTGGCCAACGTGGCCTTTGAACCGGAACACTACAAGCTGATCGCACAGAGAATGGTTCTGGAGGCCGGTGTGGACATATTCATGCACTCATACCTGAGAGGATGCGTGAAGGACGGGAACCGTGTGACGCACGTCATCATCGACAACAAGAACGGGGCGGAGGCCCTTGGAGCCAGGATATTCATTGACTGCACCGGTGACGCGGATCTTGCCGCAATGGCCGGAGTGCCGATGCTGGAGTCGGAAGGATGTGCGCTGCAGCCGCTCACGTCATATTTCATAATGGGTGGAGTGAATCTTGACACACCTATGATGCGAGAGGCCATCCACCACAACCGCCAAGGGGTAAACTGCCACTGCATTCCGGTGCGGGAAAAGCTTCTGGCAAGAAAGGACAAACTGAATATTCCTGAATTCGGTGGCCCATGGTTCTGCTCGACCTTGCGGCCGGGCGTTGTCACGGTGAACATCACGAGGACGGCCGGCAACGCCTGTGACAACCGTGAATATTCCCATGCCGAGTGTCGGCTCAGAGAAGACGCTTTCCGCATGGCGGCAATACTCAAAGAGAATGTGGAAGAGTTCAGGGACAGCTATTTGCTTGCTGTCTCCACCCAGGCCGGGGTCAGGGAGACAAGACGTATAAAGGGTGTTCACGTCCTTACGGGCGATGAATATCTTGGCGCGACACGTTTCGAGGACAGTGTCTCAAGAGGCGCGCATCCTATCGACATACATGTGGCGAACGGAGAGAAACAGAACATAACGTTCCTCAAGGAACCGGCTTACGTGCCGTATAGATCTTTGATAGCGGATGATTTCCCGAACCTTATTGTCGCCGGACGTTGCATAAGCGCCGACAAGACCGCCTTCGCTTCGATTCGTGTTCAGGCGAGCTGCATGGACATGGGACAGGCGGCAGGGGTTGCCGCCGCGCAATGTTCATCGGCAGGAAAGGATGTGCAAGAGGTGAATATCCAAGCCCTTACATCACGTCTCCGCGAGATGGGGGCATGCATATAGAAGAAAACCACAGAGAATAACACTACTAATGGCAAATGGGAACACTTGACTATCTGGTCATATTGGCATACTTCATTGGACTTATCGCTGTCAGCGTGATAATGTCCAGGAAGATAAGAAGCTCCGAGGACATGTTCCTTGCCGGAAGGAACTCGTCGTGGTGGCTTTCGGGAATATCCTCGTACATGACGATCTTCTCCGCGAGCACATTCGTGGTCTGGGGAGGTGTCGCCTATAAATCCGGTCTCGTCGCCATCGTGGTCGCCAACTGTCTGGGGCTTGCCTCTTTCATCGTAGGAAAATGGATTTCAGGGAAATGGAGAAGCCTGAGGATCAAGTCGCCCGGCGAATTTCTGACAGTACGTTTCGGACATGGAACAGTAAGTTTCTATACGATCTCCGGCATCGTTGCCAGGGCTGCGCACACCGCTGTCGCCCTCTACGCCGTCGCGGTCGTCATGTGCACCCTGATAAAGGTTCCGGACGGGAGTTTACTGGCCTCGACCGGAATGCCCGGTGACAGTGCCGCCGGCTATCTAGGCATCTGGTGGGCTTTGCTTATCCTCGGAGCCATCGCGTTGATCTACACCGTCATGGGCGGATTCCTGGCGGTACTGATGACCGATGTGATCCAGTTCGGAGTACTGCTTTCCGTTGTCGTGTTCCTTATTCCGCTTTCGTTCCATGCGGTCGGCGGAGTCGGGAATTTCATTGACAGCGCCTCACGGATTCCCGGTTTCTTCTCGGGTTCGTCAGAAACGTACACTTGGGGCTGGCTCCTGCTCTGGGTGTTCCTCAACGTGGGAATGATAGGCGGCGACTGGCCGTTCGTGCAGCGCTACATCAGTGTGCCTACAAGAAAAGACGCGCGCAAGAGCACCTACCTCATCGGCCTGCTGTATTTCCTGACCCCTGTCATCTGGTATCTCCCCACAATGATCTACCGCGTGATGGAACCTGGCATGGCGATGGATGTCGATGCCGCCACGATGACCTACAACGGAGAGCACGCCTATGTGAATATGAGCAAGCTGGTGCTGATGAGCGGAATGGTGGGCATGATGCTGGCGGCCATGCTCTCGGCCACGCTCAGCAATGTCTCCGGCATACTGAACGTCTATGCCAACGTCTTCACCTACGACATCTGGAAGCACAAGGATAAAAACAGGAACGCGGACGAACGGACGCTCATAAAGGTCGGGCGCACATTCACAGTGGTTTTCGGACTGGTGATCATCGGACTGTCGATGCTCATACCGTTCGCCGGCGGAGCCGAAAAAGTGGTCGTCACCCTGCTGACCATGATAATGTGCCCGCTCTACATCCCGTCAATCTGGGGGCTTTTCTCCAGAAGGCTCACCGGCAACCAACTCATATCCGCCATGCTGGTGACATGGGCCATCGGCATCACGGCAAAACTTGCCGTACCAGCTTCGGTGATGGGCCAAAGCATGATAGAATCCATCTCCGGCTGTGTCCTGCCAGTGGTGATTCTGGCTGGAATGGAACTTTGGTCCAAGGCGAAAGGCATAACGGACAAAGGGTATGAGGCGACCTGCGGATATACAGACCCTCACGCTGACAGGGAACCTGACGAGCGCGCGAGGAAAAGCGTCAAGGCATATTCCTGCATGGCGGCCAACTGCTTTTGCCTGACACTGCTCGCCATTGCGGCCATGCTTTTGGGGCTGCTGCTCACCGGCGATGCGAAAACAATGGAAGTCAAGAATATAGTAATATGTTTCATCGCTGCGATCTGCATTATTGACGGCGGTTACGCGGCATACAGAATTATCGGACATAAAAAAGATGAGAAGTAAGTTATTCACAATAGCGGCGCTCCTTTGCTGCACGGCGGCTTTCGCCCAGAACATTGACTGCGGCCTGTTCATGAGCAAAAGAGGGCGTGTAAGGCCTCAGCAGGGAATGGAAATCTACGGCAATCGGATCTTCTCCTGCGAAGACGGCGGACACGTCAACGTGTATGAATTCAAGGAAGCCCCAGACGGCGCTGATCCAGTGGCCGGTTTCGAGCTGGCTTCCTCAAGGGCGGACAACCATGTCAACAATGTGGAATTCGGGCCACGCAGGGCCAAGGGATCTCGTTTTCCATTATTGTACATCAGCAACGGCAAGGTCGGCAGCGAAATCGAGTGGTTGTGTTATGTCGAGCGGATCAAGTACCGGAGAGGAGTTTACTCTTCCGAGATAGTCCAGACGATAGAACTTGATGGAACAAGCTGGGACTCAAAGGACTACATGCCCATATTCGGAGCCCCGAGCTGGCTCGTTGACCGGGAAAGAGGATTCCTCTGGGTGTTCTCCGCGGTCAAACGCACAACCTTCAAGGTGACTCCGGATCCGGCCGAAAACAGCTACATCGCCACCAAGTTCCGCATCCCTTCGCTCAAGGAGGGGACGAATGTTAAACTCGGTGTCGATGACATCCTCGGCCAGGTGATATTCCCATTCAATGCTTGGTTTACCCAAGCCGGCTGCATGAACGACGGAAAGATTTACTACGGTTTCGGAATAGGCGACTACGACCCGCACAGGCCATCCGTCATCAGCATCTATGACACCGACAGCGGCAAAATCGACGCGACATGGAATATGAACGCGCAGATTCCGTGCGAGATTGAAGACCTCGTCCTTAGGGACGGCCGCCTCTATGTAAACTGCAACAACAATCCCAAGCGGACGGAAAAGGATCCGCCGATATATGTAATAAAACTTTAGGGCATAAAACACATAAGGTAATCTAAACGTTTGAATTAATGAACAGAAGAGATTTTCTGAAAAACAGCGGCATCATCGCCGCAGCGGCCACGCTTTCGCCGGTGATGACCGCATGCGGAAACGAAGCCTCTGATCTTGCCGGAATGAAGAATATTCCCGACGCTTACGAAACGGATTTGCTCGTGGTAGGAGGAGGTCCCGCAGGCTCCTGCGCGGCCGTCGCCGCCGCCAGAATGGGAGTCAAGACCATCATCATTGACAACGGAAACTGCTTGGGAGGCATGGCCACAAAAGGCCTCGTGGGGCCTTTCATGACCTGCTACGACCGTTACGGTGAACAAATGATCATCAAGGGTATTTTCGGCGAGATTGTCGACAGACTGGTCGAGAAGAACTGGGCGATACATCCGGAACATGTCAGATGGGAAAGCCCTTACACCGCCTGGATAAAGGCCGGACACGACCACGTCACTCCTTTCGACCCCGAGGGGCTGAAAGTCATCCTTGAGACTATGTGCGGAGAGGCCGGAGTGAAGATACTCTACCACACAAATTTCGTGGAGACAATAATGAATGGCAACGCTGCGGCCGGAGCTGTCGTGCTTCAGAAGCAGGGTCTGAGAAAGATACACGCCCGCATGGTCATCGATGCGACCGGTGACGGGGATGTCGCTGTCAGCGCCGGATCTCCGTTTTCGATGGGGTGCAAGGAGAGAGACGGCAAGATCCAGCCGGCCAGTCTCTTCCTCAGGATAAACAATGTGGATTCCAAGAAGCTTGAGGCCGATGTTTACAAGCATCTGCCAGAGTTCAAGAGAGTCAACAATGTCAGTTACCGTGCCTTACACTGGAATGTGGCGCAGGCTGAGGCCAACGGAGAATGGGATATTGACCGCAAGAGCGTGAACCTGTTCAAGAGTGTCGGCCGGGACGAGTGGGTGATCAACAGCACCCGCATCAAGAACATCGATTCGACAGATTCCGAAAGCCTTACAGGAGGTGAGATCGAAGGGCGGCGTCAGGTCCAGGAGCTGATGAACTTCTTCCGCAAGTATGTGGCCGGTTGCGAGAACGCCACGCTTATGTGCTCCGCTTCGACATTGGGAATCAGGGAGTCACGCCATATTGAAGGAGAATATATTCTTAAGGCAGAGGATCTGGTCAATGGTGTCGTTCCGGAGGACAGCATCCTTCTTGCATCTAATTCAGTTGATGTGCATGGAGGTGGGGCGACCTCCAACTCTTCTGTTTACACCACGATCAACGCTCCTTGGTACGGAGTGCCATACCGTTGTCTCCTTCCGTTGGGTGCGGAGAATCTGCTTCTTGCCGGAAGATGCCTCTCGGCCAATTCAGACGCGGCCGGCGCAGTCCGTGTCATGCCTCCTGTGATGGCCATGGGCCATGCTGCAGGTGTCGCCGCCGCCCTTGCCCTGAAAGGAGGAATCTCACCGCGCGGACTGGGCGCTGAAGACCTCAGGACTGAACTCAAGAAACAAAACGCATTCTTATAATAATCCGATAGTTATGAATCTAAAACGACTCACTGCAGGTATTTTGGCCATGCTGGCCATAGCGGCCTGCAAGGAAGAGACTCCTTACATGGAGCTTTCCCAAAAGAAGTTCACGATCGGTGAAGAGGGAGGCCGTATCAACGTGGAGTTGAAAGCCAACGTCTATTACCGTGTCGTGAACGAGAACGACTTCGTGACAATATCCGCCGAAGGAAACGACGCGGAGACAGCCAACTACATCATCGATGTGAAAGCCAACGAGAACATCGACGCGCGCAAAGCCCGCATCAAATTCATTGGTGACCGTGTCACCCCGCTTGCCCTCGATATCACACAAAAAGGAAAAGTGCCTGTTGGTGTTGATGTCAGCGAACTGAACGTAAGTTTCTCGGCCACCTCCGCTGAGTTCAGAGTCCTGGGCGACAAGGAATGGACCGCCACCTGCGACAATCCTGATTTTGTTCTGAGCAAGACCTCGGGCGTGGGTGAGTCCAAAGTGGAGGTCACTTTCCCGGCCAACACAAAGGAAGCCCCTGTGACAGCAGTGGTCACAGTCACCATTGGCGGCCAGGACTACACTCTCACAATCACACAAGAGGCGGCTCCAGCAAAGGAAAGAACCGACCTTGGCGCGGACGGAACCTCCAATTGCTACATAGTCAGCAAGCCTGGCTACTACAAGTTCAAGGCTACTGTCCGTGGCAACGGAACGCTTCCGGAGAGCTGCGATGGTGAGATCACCGTCTCTATTACTCCGGACCACGCCGATGTTCTTTGGTGCACCTACAACACCATGACGGCTCCGACGGCAGCGGCGGAGATTATCCCGGCTGTGGCATTGAACGGAGACTACATCGAGTTCGAGACTCCAATGAACGACATCACTCCGGCCAATGCGATCATCGCGGCATACGCTGCTGACAACACCATCCTCTGGACATGGCATATTTGGTTCACCGACGAGCCTGCTGTGTCTGACTTGGGAGGGACAGCCTGGATGGACCGCAACCTCGGCGCGACCTGTCCTAACATCGCTGGTGACACTCGCAGCGGTGGTTTCCTCTATCAGTGGGGAAGAAAAGACCCTATGCGCGGTGCCGGCAACACATCAGCCGATTTCATCGCCACCACCCCTGAACTCACGGAAGAACAGGCCGAAGTCAAGGTGGACGAGGCAACCGGTACCATCGCGGCCAGCATTAAGAACCCAAGGCCGTTCATCAACACATTCCCTGACGGTGCGGGTCCTAAGGACTGGATATTCACGGCCGACCACAACGACAGATGGCAGGATGCACGGAAAACCATGTTTGACCCGTGTCCGGCAGGCTACAAGGTTCCAAGCAACGCACAGTGGTGCGCGTTCGCGGAGGCCGGAGGACTTCCGGCAGGGTCAACGAAATACAGCAAGAATCCTGACGCTAAGGCGGCATATCAGGCTGAGACCCTTCAGTTCGCGACAGCGGCGTGGAGCCTTCCTATCGCTGGTATGCTCAGCTACAACAACGGCTGCGCTCTCAATGACTTCGGTGTGGCCGCAAGGTACGAAAGCAGCACCGCGGAGGCCTCTCCATCCGCGCTTTACCTTAATGCCAACGCTTCAGCCAGCAACTTCAGCAACAAGGCCACACGCGGTCACGCCGGTGCGGTACGTTGTGTAAAAGAATAAAAACAGACAAGATATGAAGAATAAGATTATCAGTATATTATGTGCGATGGCGATCAGCCTTACGGCTTTTGCCCAGACCAATGTCAAAGGTGTCGTAACAGACAAGAACGGGGAGGCTGTCACAGGTGCCATGGTTCTTAACAAGGACAATGGCAAATGGGCTGTGACCGACGCGGCCGGAGCGTTTGAGCTCGAAGGTGCGGAGAAAGGCCAGAATCTTGAAATCACCTGTATGGGCTACGTGGACTTTACTGTCAGCTACAAGGGAGAGGCCACTCTGAACATCATTCTTCAGGACGATGCGCTCCAGCTTGAGGAAACCGTGGTCATCGGCTATGGATCGGTCAGGAAGAAGGATCTCACAGGTTCTGTAGGTGTGCTGAACAGCCAGCTCATCGAGCAACAGAGCACGGCTCAGCTCTCGCAGAGTCTTCAGGGCACCATCCCCGGTCTTCAGGTGACAAGGTCCAGTTCGATGCCGGGAGCCAGCGCGTCTCTCCAGATTCGTGGAGTGACAAGCATCAACGGCTCGTCTCCGCTCATACTCGTGGATGGAATGGCCGTGAGCAGCATTGACAACGTTGCCAGCGATGATGTCGAGCAGATCACAGTCCTCAAGGATGCTGCTTCTGCCTCCATCTACGGAGCGCGCGCGGCTGCGGGAGTGATTCTCATCACCACAAAGTCTGCGAAAGAAGGACAGCTCTCCATCGACTACAAAGGGGAATATTCAATGGTCACGGCGACCGAATGGGCGGACTACCTCAACGATCCGTACAACTACATGACCATGTTCAACGAGTACAAATGGAACGATGCAGGTTGCCCGGAGGGTGCGGACTATCAAGTCTATACCAAGGATCTGATCGAGAACTACGCCCAGAAGAACGCCAACGACCCGATCGAGTACCCTGACTTCGATTGGAAATCAGCCATCATCAAGAACTCCGCCGGCGCCCACAGCCACAATGTGACCCTTTCCTACGGCAACAAGGTCGTAAAGACACGGGCATCTGTGGGTTGCCAAAGCACCGACGCCCTCTACGAAGGATCCAACTACGAGAGGTTCAACGCTCGTGTAAGAAACAGCGTCAACATCACCAAGAGCCTCAGCGCCGACATTGACTTCGCTTTCAGGCACAGCGTGAAGACCGACCCTACAATCACTCCGCTCCAAGCGGCCAACATGTATCCGAATGTCTATCTCGGACTCTACCCTGACGGACGGGTCGGACCGGGCAAGACCGGTTCAAACACTCTCGGCATTCTTAAGGAAGGCGGGAGCAAGACCAACCGCGGCGACTACATCAACGCAAGGTTCGCCCTCACCTGGAAGCCTCTGGAAGACCTCAACATCACGGGAAGCTACAAGCCGACATGGCAGATGACCAAGACCAAGACCTTCAGCAAGGCGGTGCCATACTATGACGCCTACGACACAGACATCATTCTCGGCTACCTGAGCGGCCACGCTACCAACGACCTGACCGAGGTACGCAACGACGCGAACTCTTACGAACTTTCGTTCATCGCCAACTACGACAAGAGCTTCGCTGACTCGCATAACTTCAACGCGATGCTTGGTTACGAGGAATATTACTACTACCATGAGGCATTGGAGGCGTCAAGCACCAGTATGGCTCTCGGAGACTTCCCTTACCTTGACCTTGCCAACAAGGATAACCTTGGAGTGAAAGGCAACGCCTACGAGAACGGCTACCGTTCAGTGTTCGGACGTGTGATGTACAACTACAAAAACCGTTACTACGTTCAGGCCAACCTGCGCGCTGACGGATCAAGCCGTTTCGCCAAAGGCCATCGATGGGGTTGGTTCCCTTCCGCATCCATCGGTTGGGTAATGTCAAACGAGAGCTGGATGCAGGATATCGATCCTGTCACTTATCTGAAGCTCCGCGCGTCCATCGGTACCCTTGGCAACGAAAGGATCGGAAACTACCCTTGGCAGACCAGCGTTTCCTTCAACAACGCCCTTTTCGTGGACAGCACCGGGAAGACCATCACTTCACAGATGACTGCCGCCCAAGTGGACCTCGCGGTGAAGGACATAACCTGGGAGACAACCTGGACCTACGACTTAGGATTCGACATGAACTTCCTGCGCGACAGGCTCAGTCTCAGCGCTGACTACTATTACAAAGAGACCAAGGACATGCTTCTGAGCGTCGAGATCCCTGGCTTTACAGGCTATGGCAACCCAACCAAGAATGTCGGGACCATGCACACCAACGGATGGGAGGTAAAGATTGACTGGCGTGACAAGGTGGGTGATTTCACCTATGGGGTCGGATTCAACATCTCTGATGCGAAATCCATCATGGGAGACCTCGGCGGAAAGGTCGTTCTCGGAGACACCATCATAAAGGAAGGTGAGGAGTACCATGCATGGTACGGCTACAAATCCAACGGCATCATCCGCAGCCAGGAACAGTTAGCCAACGCGGCAAACCAGCTCATCGCGACCGTCGGTCAAGGTGACATTGAATATATCGACATCGGAGGCAACAAGTACACGGACGCCGACGGAGTTGAGCACAACGACCCGGACGGCAAGATCTCCGCTGACTACGACAAGACAATCCTCGGTAGTTCGCTGCCTCATTTCATTTTCGGTGGTTACCTGAACCTCGGCTGGAAAGGCCTGAATCTCGGAGTTATGTTCAACGGTGTGGGCAAGCAGAATGTCAGGGTGGCCGAGTATATGGTTCGTCCTTTCGCCTCCCAGTGGCTTTCAGCTCCTTCAATACTGAAAAACAAAGACGGTTCACGCAACTACTGGAGCGTCTATAATACAGAAGAGGAAAACGCAAGGGCGAAGTACCCTCGCCTGAGCTACACCAGCGCGGAAAAGAACAACTACCAGATGTCTGATTTCTGGCTGATGAATGGTGCCTATTTCCGTGTCAAGAACATCAACCTCAGCTACACAGTCCCTTCCGAGCCTCTCAAGAAGGCAAACATCAAGGGACTTAGATTCTACCTCAATGTCGACGACCCGTTCTGCTTCGACAGCTACCTCAAGGGATGGGACCCTGAGCAGACGACCAATTCCTACATCGCAAGAACTTTCACACTCGGTGTTGACATCAAATTCTAATGAATATGAAAAAGTACATAAATACAATATCGGCCGCTTTGCTGATCCTGTGCTTCGCTTCTTCCTGCGTCGATCTCAACATGAACCCGCCATCTGAAGCGTCAAGCGAAAACTGGTATAAGAACGCCGATCAGATCACAATGTCTCTTAACGATCTCTACCGCAAGGCTTTCTACGGAATGGAATCAGAGTACTGGACCGACAGGAGGACCGATGACTGGGCGCAGAGAGACTACACCTACGAACTCGTCAACGGTAGCGCCACATCCGCGACATCCACTTTCGAGACCTACTGGGATAACACCTACAAGGCCATCAGCCGTGCGATCCGCGTGATCGAATCAATCGAGAGGCTTGGTGACGGCGATGCCTACGCGGCCCTCAAGGCAGAGGCATATTTCTTCAGAGCCTACATGTACGCTCGTCTGGTCATCTGCTGGGGAGATGCTCCGTTCTACACAAGTTCAATCACTGTCGAAGAAGCCTACGACATGGGCCGAACCGACAAGGAAATCATAAAGAAGCAGGTAATGGAGGACTTCGACACCGCCATCGCCGGTCTTCCTGAACAAAACGCCAACGGCGGAGTGATCCGCGTTGACAAGGGCACGGCTATGGCCTGCAAGGCAAGGGTGGCTCTTGCATGGGGCGACTACGAGACCTGCGCCGAGCTCTGCAAGGAGATCATGGACATGAAGACCTATAGCCTCTATGAGGATTACGGCCAGCTTTTCAGAGAGAAGGCCTACACCTGCGAGACAATCTGGGCTCTGCCTAACTCGTACGCATACGAACAGACACAGGCCATAAAATCTTTCGTCAGCCGTACAGCCGGTGGAAACATAACTGCTCAGCCTTCATGGGACCTGCTCGCGGCATACGAGTGCACTGACGGAAAAGTCATCGACGAATCCCCTCTGTTCGATCCGCACGACCCATTCAAGAACAGGGACCCACGCTGCGCCGAGACATTCGTCGTTCCTGGAACAACCATCTACGGGGTCGTCTTTGACCCTCATCCCGACACAAAGACCGTCCTCAAGGATGGTGTGGAAGTCGAGAACAAGGACAACAAGACCTCGAAGAATCCCTATGCCGCCTTCAATGGCTGCTGCCTACGCAAAGGTGCCCAAGAAGAGTGGAAGGTCGGCCAGTACAATGAGAATCCTCTGATCATCATCCGCTATGCCGATGTGCTGCTGATGTACGCCGAGTCGCTCATCGAACTGGACAGGATTGACGACAGCGTCCTCAACGCCATCAACGATGTACGCGCAAGAGCCTATGGCGTGAAACGTGACGACACCGGTTCCTATCCTGCTGTCACCACCAAGGACCAGACCGAACTCCGTCGTGTTCTCCGCAGGGAACGCCGTGTGGAATTCGCATGGGAGGGCAGACGCTTCTTCGACCTCAAGAGATGGGGCTGGCTTGAAAAGGCTTACAGCCACCACTACTATGGTCTGCTCAACGCCCAGAACATCAAAAAATACATCGCGGACGGCAACTGGTTCTGGCCATACACTCCTGACATCGACGAGGACGGATTCGCTGACTTCACAAAAATGGAAGATGAGAAACTCATTGTCAGATACGGTCTGCACCAGTACGACCCTAAATGCGAGCTCTTCCCTATTCCGAACTCAGAGATGCTGATCAACAAGAAACTTGTACAGAATCCAGGCTATTAGCAGGTTATGTCTGTTGACGAAATACTCTTAAGAAGCCGTTTCACCCCCCTGCGTAACATTCTCTGCTACGATGTCTTTGACAGGGGGTTCAACGGCTGGATGACATTGATGCCCAACTTCACGGAGCATCCTGACTTTGATGTGCCTCCGACTCTGGTTGACAAGACCCAATGGCCACCGGTGATGCTCAGCAGCGCCACCTTCCGCTATCCGGGCACTCATGGATCCATGTCAGGCACATACAGTCTGAAACTCTCCACTCGTCCGGTCGCGGCTCCCTACACCGAGAAGCCGGCTCCGGGAAGCCTCGGACACGCCATCAAGAGGTTGTCTTTCTGGCGTCCGGGCTCCCGTTATCTCCAGATCGAGTGTTGGTTCAGCTACACGGCTGAGCAGGACAAGGTTGATGATGACGGCAGACCACAACCAGGGCTCCACGAAAGTTCCATACGGGATTTCGGCATGGGGTTCGATATTCAGGAAGGCGGCAGACGCTACCATGTAGGGATGCGTTATCTCAACGCCGTTGACGGCAAGATGATTCAGAAATGGCAGATCGAGAACGCCTCCGAAGGCACCGACAAGGACTGGGCTTTCGGTCTGGACGGTGACTGGTGCGTGAGAGGTGTGGATCCATGGTGGTTCGGACGGCGTTATCCTGACGGCAGCCACGATGGCTTCCAATGGGTACCTGACGGCCATCAGAAACTCGTTTACAATGAGACGGACTGCAAACTGAACTGGCAGTATATGCGTCTTCTGGTGGACACCCAAAAACGGGAATATGCCGAGATGCAGTGTCAGGACCGGATCTGGGATCTGCGCGGTACAGCCTGCCACTGTGTTGATGGTTATGACAGGATAGACAACATCATCAACCCGCTGTTCTGGGTCGGAACCGACACGGCACGCCGGGTGTTCCTCTATGTGGACTCCGTAGTAATATCACAAGAATGAAGACTTTCAACGACTCACATCTCGAAGTGAAGAAACGGCTCGACGGGAAATTCGAGACTCATCCCTACGAAGCCGGATGGGCTGACGAGGCTATATTCTTCATCATGGTGGAAGACATCGAACAGCGCGGCGACAATGTGTCCGAAAGCGAACCGTGTCTGAAAGCGCATGTCCAACTGTCACAGGATGGCGTCCACTGGGTCGATGACAACACGCCGGAAGCGGTCATCCGCTGCAAAGGCCTGCACATTGTCAAAGTCGCTCCCGACTTCGGAAACTACATCAGACTTCGCGCGGAAGTCAGCGGAGGCAGTATGCGGCTCAATCTTCACATCGCCTGCAAAGGCTGATGCCGAAAAACAATCAATCTGACAAATTAACATCAGTGAATATATGAACAGAAAATCACTTATAATCTCTGTCGCCGCCATGATGGCGGTAGTTTCGGCCTGTGGGGAAAAAGAACCACAGAAACCGACAATAGTCCAGCCGGGCGGGGGCGAAGACACGTCCATTAAAGTCGGGGAGATTCTTCCGGCCTGGCAGGAAGGCGAGATGGACATCCATTTCATAAACACGACTACCGGAGAGTCCGCTTTCGTCATCATGCCTGACGGCACACAGCTTCTGATCGACGCCGCAAGTTCCCTTGTCAAGACCAATTCCGACGGGAACACGACAAACACAGGGATCCGCAGCCGATGGGATCCGACAGCCACCGGTACACGAGGTTCCCAGATCATTTCGCAATACCTGAAGAAATGCATGGTCTGGACCGGCAACAGCACCATTGACTACGTGGTCATGTCGCATCTGCACAATGACCACATGGGAGACTGCAGCTCATCCCTTCCGATGTCCGCCAACGACTCCTACAGACTCAACGGGCTGACTGAAATCCTTGATGATTTCAAGGTAAGCCGCATCATTGACAGAGGATGGCCTGATTACGACTATCCGTTTGACATGCTGAACCTTGCCAGCAACAAGGGCACGATTCAGAATTATGTGAAGGCCGTCAAGTGGCACATCGCCCACAGTGGTTTGAAGGCGGAGATCTTCAAGGCTGGTTCGGCGAGCCAGATCGTCCCTAAGTCTTCCAAGTACGACGTCAGGGTCCAGAACATCGCGGTCAACGGCGAGATCTGGACAGGGAATGGCACAGAGACCAAGATGACATTCCCGGAGAAGAAGGACATCGTGGTGGCCAATCCGGCCAAGGTGACGGGCACCGACAAGTGCCCGGCTGAGAACATCTGCAGCGCGGTCATGAGGATCTCGTACGGTAAGTTCGATTATTTCGCCGGAGCGGATCTCCAGTACAACAATCGCTCGAATTTCGCATGGAAAGACGCCGAGCTTCCTTGCGCCAAAGCCGCCGGAATGGTCGAGGTGATGAAGGCCGACCATCATGGCTCTGCCGCAACCAATCAGGCCGCTGCCTTGAAAGTGCTCAACCCTCAGGCTATTATCGTGAATTCATGGGTGGACTGCCATCCACGTACAAGCATCATCTCCGAGATGGAGAGCGCGCTGCCAAAGGTTGACATATTCATCACTAATTTCTGGCAGGGCGACCGCCCTTCCGGAGTGGATGATAAAGTCACTCCAAAAGAGGCCGCCAGTGTGAAAGGTTATGACGGAAATATCGTCGTCCGTGTTGTGGATGGCGGAAATAAATACTATATTGTCACAACGTCCGATTCGGATGGAAAGATGACGGTAAAGAAAGTATCCGGGCCTTACACGAGCAGGTAATGAAAAAGTAATCGGAATAGATGGGACTTCCTTGTATTCCCATCATGAAAACGTCTCGGTGACGTACTATGGAGACTCGGTTTTTAGAAATCGCTTTGTCCGGTGAAAGACCCTTTCGCCGGACATTTTGCTAATATTCAACACTTTCTCCGGTGAGAAGCCGTTTGGCCGGAGAAATTGTGCATTTTTATCTCCATTACAAGTGATTTATTGGATTTGATTGGTGTGGAAACCCATTGATTGCTATCTTTGTAATAACAAACATTAAAGTTATGGCAAATGGTTTCGGGAACACGTGGTGGGGGAGCAGGTGGCTGCTTTCGCTGACGCATATCGACTATGAGAACCGGATTCCGCGCGGGGCGACGTACGCACGGGCGGGGGCGGTGCGGGAGATCAAGGTCAAGGGGAATGTCATCAGCGCGAAGGTGGAAGGGAGACGACCACGGCCATATTCAGTGACCATTATTGTCCCGCCGTTCTTCCCGGAGGATGTCGAGAGGCTTATCCAGGGGATTATGGAGAGGCCGGACATCGTCTCGAAACTGCTTAAGCACGAGTTGGATCCGGCGGTTATGCTTACCAATGCTACAACCTTTAGGTACAGCCTGTAAGCCTCCCATATAAATAGAAACATCTTATAGAATTTATTTATTGCGATAAACAAATCTGATATAAATTTGTTTATCGCAATAAACATTTCTATATTTGCAAAAAGCATTGCATTATGGATATTTTATTCGACCGTCACCTTGAATACCTATCTGATGTACCTACGGAATTCACTCGTGGACTGATGAATGTGATAGATTGGGATTCAAGGCTTGTGATGATTCGTGGGCCGAAAGGAGTCGGGAAATCCACTCTGATGCAGCAGTATGTGCTGAAGAATTACCTCCCTACAGATCGCCATATTCTATATTGCTCCGCCGACACGGCATATTTTTCCAACCACACGCTGCTTGACACAGCATCCGAATTTGTGAAGATGGGCGGCAAGGTTCTTCTTATTGACGAGATTCACAAGTACGAGAACTGGAGCAGAGAAATCAAGGAAATCTATGATCTCTATAAAGGATTGAAGGTTATCCTCAGCGGATCATCACTGATTCAATTAAATGACGGACAGGCGGATCTGTCAAGAAGGGCAGATGTTTATGATATGCCGGGATTATCTTTCAGGGAATATCTTTGGTTTCGCACCAAGCGTGAGATAAAGCCTGTACACCTACATCAACTTCTATCCGACCCCAATGGGTTCTGCCTGGCGGTAAGAAAGGTATGCCGCCCGTTGGAATTTTTCCCAGATTATCTTAAAAGCGGTTATTACCCTTTCTCGTTTGAAAAAAGCAAGACCTACAAGAATCTTGTGGAAAATGTAGTCAATTACATCATTGACAGCGAATTGACAAGATACAGAGGAATAAGTGTCTCCAACACGAGAAAGATAAGCGCTCTTCTTCAAGTGATCTCCGGAATGCTGCCTTATCTTGTGGATGTGTCAAAATTATCGAGGAGCCTGAGCATAGACAGAGTCACGCTATTAAAATATTTCAAATACCTTGATGAAGCGAAAGTGATCAGATGTCTATACACAGAAATGGACAAGATTTCCGATCTTCAGAAGCCCGACAAGTTGCTGATGGACAACACAAATCTCCTCTACACATTCTCAGATGGCGAACCTGAGACAGGAACTGCGCGAGAGACGTTCTTCTGCAATCAGTTGGCCTCCGCCGGACACAAGATTGAGTACGGAGGACTTAAAACAGGAGATTTCAGGATAGACCACAAAAATGTGATAGAGGTTGGAGGTGCAGGAAAGGATTACTCCCAGATAAATGATGCCGACATCAATAACGCAGCTCTTGCCGTTGACAACATAGATATGGCAAACGGCAAGAAAATTCCACTCTGGGCATTCGGCTGCCTATATTGACTGCGTCACGACAAGAGAAGGCTGCCTTCCAGACGATGTCCGCCCTCGCCCCGGAGCCTCGCCAGGTAGAGTCGAAGGACGGATGTAAACCAGTTCAGAGATGCTGTAAAGTATATCAGGTAAACAACCTCTAAAGTGTCAACCATTCTTAGGGAAGGTCAGGCGTTTCGCCGGGCAAACACCTAATTCTATTGATCAATGCGGCGATTTTCCCTCAATGAGTGATGATTTCCTGCGTTTTCTTCCCTTAATGAGGGAAAATTGCTATATTTGCGCGGAAGTTATACAAATTCACGTAGTTATGATTGACACACAACTTAATGAATATATGATGGAGATGCTGCGGAAAACTCCCACGGGGTTTCATCGGTATCTTTATCATGATATTCCTTGGGAGGCGCAACTTGTCGGGATCACCGGGGCGAGAGGAATCGGAAAGTCCACGATGATAAGGCAGTATATTCTTGGAAATCAAGATAAAGGACGATTCCTCTATGTTTCGGCTGACCACACGTATTTCGCTGACCATAGACTGTCCGATCTGGCGGATGAGTTTGTAAAGGATGGGGGAACGCATCTGTTCATTGATGAGGTACATAAGTATAGTGACTGGTCACGGGAGCTGAAGCAGATTTATGATGTTCATTCAGATTTGCACGTGGTGTTCACTGGATCTTCTATTTTGGATATCGAGGACGGTGCCGCGGATCTGAGTCGCCGCGCGCTGGTCTATCCGATGAGCGGACTTTCGTTCAGAGAGTATCTTAAACTCTTCCACAAAGTTGATTCACCGACATATTCATTGGAAGAAATTCTTACTGGGAAGGGAGAAGTCACAGGCATTGAGCATCCGTTGCCATATTTCCGTGAATATTTGAGGAAGGGGTATTATCCTTTTTCGGGTGAGATAGGATTCGAGATGCGTCTGCAACAGGTTGTGTCGCGGACGATTGAGTCTGACATCGCCCAGCACGCCAACCTGAAGGCTTCCACCGCCCGCAAGTTGAAGAAGATGCTTGCCGTCATAGCCTCACTGGCTCCTTACAAACCGAGTATGGAGAAACTGGCTGTGGAGATAGGGGTGAGCAAGAACAATGTTCCTGAATATCTGACCTATATGGAAAAGACCGGCCTTATCGGTCAGCTTCGGGATGACACCGGAGGACTCCGTGGATTGGGAAAGGTTGAGAAAGTTTACATCGACAATCCGAACTTGATGTATGCGCTGTCGGGAAGTTCGGTTGACATCGGTAATGTCCGGGAGACCTTTTTCTATAATCAGACGAAGGTCCGTAACGATGTCATCTCGTCTAAGGAATCGGATTTTGTGATTGGCAAAAACACTTTTGAGATAGGTGGCCGCAAAAAAGGACGGAAGCAGATAGAAGGAATAGCTGGCGGCATAATTGTGAAAGACGACATTGAATATGCCCACGGCAATGTCATTCCGCTTTGGCACTTTGGGCTTAACTATTAGGCTAACGTTGTATTTTATCCAAAACTATTCGTATAGTGGATAAATAAGGCTTTTTTTATCCACTACAGAGCGTTTGGAGAGTGTGAAGACCTTGTGTGGAAACCCATTGATTGCTATCTTTGTAATAACAAACATTAAAGTTATGGCAAATGGTTTCGGGAACACGTGGTGGGGGAGCAGGTGGCTGCTTTCGCTGACGCATATCGACTATGAGAACCGGATTCCGCGCGGGGCGACGTACGCACGGGCGGGGGCGGTGCGGGAGATCAAGGTCAAGGGGAATGTCATCAGCGCGAAGGTGGAAGGGAGACGACCACGGCCATATTCAGTGACCATTATTGTCCCGCCGTTCTTCCCGGAGGATGTCGAGAGGCTTATCCAGGGGATTATGGAGAGGCCGGACATCGTCTCGAAACTGCTTAAGCATGAGCTGGATCCGGCGGTTATGGACATCGCTTCGGAGTGCGGGCTCAAGATATTCCCTGAAAAATGGACTGACTTCAAGATGCAATGCAGCTGCCCAGACTGGGCGGTGCCGTGCAAGCATCTGGCGGCGGTTATCTATATGATGAGCCGGGAGATCGACAACAATCCTTTTCTGGTGTTTACGATTCACAATGTGGATCTGCTGGAGGAACTGAAGAAACGTGGGGTGACGGTGGACGAGGCGGCCAAGACGGCGGCTGTGCCGTCAGTCAAAGATGTTGTCGAGTTCCGGAAACCGGCCAAGGAGGTGGGCAAGGAAGCTCCTGGGTTCCATAGGGTTAACTTCTCTTGGTTGTCGGACAGGCTGGATGTCCTTCTGATGCTGCTTCCACCGAATCCTGCATTCGATCTGAACGGTGACTTCAAGGAGCGATATTCCTCGCGGATGCGGAAAATCAGCGGCAATGCGGTCAAATTCTTTGAAGGCAAACTCCCGGCCGAGAGGCTTTTCCCGCCTCAGACGCTTTCCAATGAATATAATGAATATGCCCTTTCCGGAGATTCGGCCGTGTCGCTGGAAGCGGATCTGCTGTTGGATTGGAATATGTTATATTCACCTGACGGCAAGGAGTTTACCAAGGCGGATGAGAACGCTGTCCTGCGAGAGATAACCGGAATCAATCCGGATTTCATTCCGGACTATTCCCCGAGCGTGGCCGCTGTGCATCAAGGATTTCTGGCGTCGATGCACTTGATGGCGAACGGAGACATCGCCCCGCAGATTGTCCGGCTGGCGGACGGGAACTGTGCCGTCAGATGGATCCCCTGCACTGTGGATCCGGAGGTGACATCGCTGCTGGAGTCTTTGGAGGCCATCATCCCGGACACGATGATCCGGTTCAAGGTCGGGAAGTCAGGAAAGTACGTGAAGAACAAGGCCGAGACACTGCTCTCTTACCTTTTGGGTAAACTTGTGCCGGAACTCAGTCTGGCATCGCATAGGCCGCTTACCGGGATATTCTTTGACAATGAACGTTATGCCTTTGACCAGCCTGGCGAACGGGAGATTCCCGGCAGCATCGCCGCCTGGCTGTCGTCATATTCAATACGCCAGTCCCGTTTCGTGCCGGTGCTGACGGTTGATGAGAATGTGGACGGGATGTTCTATGTCAACCTCGGGGTCGAGGATGTCGAGGCTCCGGAGAAGTGGATCACCGCTTTGTCGGATGTCCTTGCCAAAGAAGAGTTCGCATCGTCCCGGCTTCCGATTCTGAAAGCGTTCACTGATCTTTCTGTGATTATCCCGGAGGTGGGATGCTATATCGCGCGGAAGGCGGCGAGGGCGCTAAGATATTCATTGGACGAGTTCGTACCGCTTCTGATGAGGATTATTCCCGCTATCAAACTATTGGGAGTCAAAGTATTCCTTCCAAAATCGCTTGAGAATCTGATAAGGCCGAAACCGACTCTGAAGCTGAAGAAGAAAACCGGCAGTTCACCGTCCTGCTTCAGGCTTTCGGATCTGTTCGAGTTCGAGTGGGAAGTGGCTTTGGGTGACGAGGTGGTCTCGGCGGAGGATTTTCACAGGCTTCTTGGGCAGGCGGGCAAACTGTTGAAATTCAAAGGACAGTACATCTACACCTCTCCGGAGGATCTGGAGAAAGTCAACAAGGCTATCGCCGGAGTCGGCAATGTCAGTCCGGGCGAGATGCTTCAGGCCGCGATTCTCGGTGAATATGATTCCGCTCCGATTGTCCTTTCCGATGAGGCGAAGGAACTGATTGACAGGTTTACCAAGGAAGAGGAAATTCCTATCCCTAATGGGGTTAAGGCTGAGCTGCGCCCTTACCAGAAGCGGGGATATTCCTGGCTCTACAGGAATATGCGGGTCGGGTTCGGCTCCATTCTGGCGGATGATATGGGGCTTGGCAAGACGCTTCAGACCATCACTCTGCTGCAGAAGATGAAGGATGAGGGTGTATTGAGGGAGAAGCCGGCGCTTGTGGTCGTGCCAACGGGACTCCTTTCCAACTGGCAGGCGGAGATCTCCCGGTTCGCTCCAGGCCTGACCTCTTTCATCTATCACGGCACTGGTCGGCAAGGGCCTGAAAGCCGTGTGGACATCCTGCTCACGACCTACGGCGTGCTCCGTTCTGACCAGAAGATCTTCGCGAAAGTCAAGTGGAGCGTGATGGTGATCGATGAGGCGCAGAACATCAAGAACCCGACCGCCATCCAGAGCAAGGCTGTCCGCTCCATCACCGCCGACACGAAGATCGCGCTCAGCGGCACCCCGGTTGAGAACCGCTTGACCGAGTTCTGGAGCATAATGGACTATGCCAACAGCGGTTACCTCGGCAACCTCAAATCTTTCAAGAGTGAATATGCCAACCCGATCCAGCTGTACAACGACGAGGACTGCGCCGCGAGGTTCCGAAAGGTGACGGCTCCGTTTATGATGCGGAGGATGAAGACCGACAAGACTGTCATCAGCGACCTCCCGGACAAAGTGGAGATCAATGAATATTCCGCCTTGTCACCAGAGCAGGCTGCCTTGTACCACAAGACTCTGGATGCTGCGATGGCTGAGATCGAGGGCAAGGACACATCCGACAGTGCCGCATTGTTTGAAAGGCAAGGCCTTATCCTTCAGATGATTCTTGCGTTGAAGCAGATCTGCAACCACCCGGCGCAGTACCTTAAGAACGGGAATATGTCTCCGTCGCTTTCAGGCAAGGTGGAGATGCTGCTCGACCGTCTGGACGGAATCGTGGACGCCGGCGAGAAAGTGTTGGTGTTCACGCAGTTCAAGGAGATGGGCGAGATGCTCGTGAAATTTGTCAATGACCGTACTGGCAAGGCTCCGATGTTCTATCACGGAGGTTGCTCGGTCAAGCAGCGCAACGAGATGGTGTCCCGTTTCCAGAACGGAAAGGAGGACAAGATATTCATCCTATCCCTGAAGGCCGCCGGAACAGGCCTGAACCTGACCGCCGCTTCGCACGTGATTCATTTCGACCTTTGGTGGAATCCTGCAGTGGAGGCCCAGGCCACCGACCGGGCTTACCGTATCGGTCAGAACAAGAACGTGATGGTCCACCGTTTTATCACCAAGGACACTTTCGAGGAGAAGATCGATGAGATGATCCAGCGCAAGAAACACCTTGCCGAGATGACCGTCTCCACCGGCGAAAGCTGGATCGGCAAGCTCAGCAACAAGGAGCTCCACGACATCTTCGGGTAGTACCTTATAGCTTGATGATCATTCCGGAGGTGGCGTCCAGCTTGAGGGTGGTGCCTTTGGCGGTTCGTTTGCAGGTGGCCTTGCCGGTGGTCAGGAGAGGGGAGACGGGGCCTTTCACGGATTTGAGGGCGGAAAGGTACGGGTCGATCTCGCCGTCAAGGACGAGGGTCTTGCGCTCGGAGGTCGGGTTGAGGACGATCAGGAAGGTCTCCGTGCCGTTGCTGCGGAGATATACCATCGGGTAAGGCTGTTCCTCATTGAAAATCGGGATGAAACGGCTGTCGGCCCAGAGGGCTTCGCTGTTTTTCCTGAGCGAGATCAGGGCTCTGGTCCAGTTCAGGATGGATTCCGGATCATTCTCCTGGGACTCCACGGTCGGGTTTCCTTTGGCGATCGGCTTGACTTTTCCTGCGGCCAGTTCCTTTTTCCACTCGGTGTACTGAGGAAGTGAGGTTGCCGGAGTCCAGTCCGTGCAGACAGGAAGGTAAAGTTTGTCCGGAGCGCAGTCGCTGAACCCCGCTGTCTCGTCCGCTGTCCACTGCATCGGGGTGCGGGCGCCGGCGCGCTCCTTGCCGTTGTGGTTCGCCCCTTCCACATTCGGCATGTCCACAAGAGAGCGCATTCCGATCTCGTCACCGTAATAAAGGATCGGAAGCGGCATCGTCATAACCCACGTCATCATCACCTTGAGCTGCTCGGGAGTATTGCGGGCACCTGTGTTGATCCTGAGGTGGTCGTGGTTGCCGGTGATGCTGGCGAAATAGCCCATCGTGCGTGTGCTCTCGACGCAATCGGTGAAGTAGTCGTAATATTCCTTGAGCATCTGCGCCGGCGTGGTCTTGGAGTCAACCTTGTTCTCCGGCCAAGCGTTGCCGTAGAGGTCCTTGACGGACGGCTGGCCGCCATTCAAAGAGAAGTAGCTTCCGCCATCAGCCTGATGCTTTCTGTCGAAGTACATCCTGCGGTTGTGCGCCCTCGTGTTGTTGAGGTCCATATCCACATTGTAACCGGCCGCGAGGCAATATTTCGGAGAACCCCATTCCGCCATCAGGACGTGGTCAGGGAAGTTCTTGTCGGACCATTCACGGATCTCTCTCCAGAGATTGAGGATCTCCTTCTTGTCCTTGTCGTTCTTCACGAGGCTGCTGGCCATATCCACGCGGAATCCGTCCACTCCCTTGCCGTACCAGAAGGCGAGGATGTCCTTGAGTTCCTGGCGCACGGCCTTCGGTCCCGGCTCGTTCACGCCCTGCTCCCACGGATGGTTGGGGTCAGGGTTGGCGTAACCATAGTTGAGGGACGGCTGGCAGGCGTAGAAATTCTTCATATAGTATTTATCGCGGGGATATTCACTCTTCATCCATTTGCCGATGGTGCTCTGCATATAGTCAGGACTTTTCAGCATCGCCTCAAGGTCTTTCCCGGCCTTCGCGTCCGGAAGACGGTCGGACCAGATGTAGTAGTCGGAGTACTGGAGGTTGCTGTCCTGAGCGCTTTGGAGGAACCACGGATGCTTGTCGGAAGTGTGTCCGGCCACAAGGTCGAGCATCACCTTTATTCCTTTGTCGTGGGCTTTACGGATGAGCTCGACGAGGTCGTTATTGGTTCCGAAGCGTGGGTCAACACGGTAGAAATCAATCACATCGTAGCCTCCGTCAATCCAACCGGAGACGAAAAGCGGATTGAACCAGATGGCCGAGACGCCAAGGCTCTCGATGTAATCCAGTTTGGAAATCACTCCCTGGATATCACCGATTCCGTTCCCGTCGGAGTCCTTGTAGGAGGACGGGTACACTTGATAGATCACTCCGTTGCGGAGCCAGTCCGGCCCTACTTTCCAAGTCTGTTTGAAACTGCCCGGCGCCGGCTGAGCTGACACGAACGCGCTGACCAGCAGAGCGATGGACAAAAGAAAATTCTTTTTCATGTCTAAATTTGAATATGTCGGTTCTAATATTTCATGAATGTTTTGAGTCGCTCGGGGACGGGATTGACCGCTCCGCTTTGGGTGCAGACAAAGGCGGCCACACCGACGGCGAGGTGATGAGCCTCCCTGATGGTCGCCCCGTTCAGCCTTGCCATCACGTAAGTCGCTGTGAAAGAGTCTCCGGCGCCGACCGTGTCGGCAACCTTGACTTTAGGGGTAGGCAGATGTGAGAGCAGACCTTCCGCTCCGTACACCTCACTGCATTCCGAGCCTTGAGTGAATATGACCGTGTTCAGGGAAAACCTGTGAATCAGCTTGGCGACACGTTCCCCGGCAGCGCCTTCGATCGAGAACATTCCGGCCACAACAGGCAGTTCGTCCTCATTGAGTTTCAGGATGTCGGCGGACTTCAGGGACTCCTCAATCAGATCCCGGCAGAAATAATTCTGCCTGAGGTTTATGTCATACACTTTCAGGCAGGAAGCCGGGGCGGAAGCAACCATATTCATTATGCTCTTCCGCGAACAAGGGGTTCTTTGGGCCAAAGTGCCCCAGCAGACGACATCGGCGTCACGGAACAGGTCCAGTGTTCTGTCATCGCAGGTCATCGCATCCCAAGCAACGCCCTCAACAATCTCGTACTGAGGAACTCCGGCATCATCCATGGTGACCAGCACCCTGCTTGTGGGCTTGTCGTTTCTCTGAATATAACCGAGATTCAGCCCGGTGGCTTTCAATGCCTCCAAAGTCTCGTCACCGAGGGCATCGTTTCCTATGGCTGTCACGGGATATGCCTCCGCGCCGAATTCCTTGGCGAAGAACGAGAAATTCACTGGAGCCCCTCCGAGGCGTTTCCCTGACGGAAAAACGTCCCAGACGGTCTCTCCTATTCCGATTACTTTTTTCATCTTCTTATGAACATAAAATAATAAGTTTTTTGAAGGTTACTTATGTCAATGGAATGGCTTATCCTTGTTCCTTTTCCGAACGGTCCGCTCGCTTGATGGCCGGGACCCGTTCCAGTTCGGCGATGTTCTGGCCATGCTCCACGGCGAGAGATGGTTTCTTGTCGGGGTCGAAATGGAAACGCTTCACGTTGTCTGAGGTGTTGTAGCCGATGATCTTCACCTTTCCGGTGAGGTTGATCTCGTCTTCAGGCTCAGGCAGGGGCTGCCTTTCGAATTTGAAGTCCTTGCCGATGAGGATCATGTTGCCGAGGTCTGTCCTTGCGATTTTCCTCAAGTCATTGACTTTAAATCCGGTGGCGATGGCGGTGATCTGAATCTTGTCCCCGATCTCGGGATCTGTCATCCAGACCAGACCGGTCTTGAACTTCTTGACATTCCCGGTATATTCAGAGATCTTGTGGTTGATCTCGGAGAGGTCGTCCATCGTGAGGCCCTTGTCGTTCTTGCCGCAGGTGATGTTGATCAGCAGACTTTTTGCCGTCTTGAGGTCGAAGTCGTTCAGGAGAGGGGACTGGAGCGCACCCTTGACGGCATCCTCGATCCTGTTCTTCCCGGAGCCTGTGCCGCAACCCATCAGGGCCATGCCGCTGTTGCGCATCATGGTCTTGATGTCCTCGAAGTCCACGTTGATGTAGCCCGGGCGGCTGATGATCTCGGTGATTCCTTTCACGGCGGTGGAGAGCACCTCGTCCGCCTTCGGGAACGCCTCATGCACGAGATGGCTGCCGAAAAAATCGTAGAGCTTCTCGTTGTTGATGATCAGAAGACTGTCCACGTTCTTCACGAGCTCATGGATGCCGTCGATCGCGCGGGACATGGCGTTCTCGCCTTCGTTCTCGAACGGCAGTGTGACCACACCGACGGTCAGGACACCCTTGTCCTTGGCCATCTTGGCAATGATCGGGGCGGCTCCTGTCCCGGTGCCTCCGCCCATTCCCGCGGTGATGAACAGCATCTGGGTGTCTTCTCCAAGCACCACCTTCTCAATCTGGTCGTGTGCCTCAAGTGCTGCCTTGCGGCCTTTGGCCGGATCGGTTCCGGCTCCGAGGGCGTTGTCCCCGATGTGTATCTTCACAGGGACGGGACTTCCGTCAAGTGCCTGACGGTCAGTGTTGCAGACGATGAAACTGCAACCTTCCACCTTTTCCCTGAACATGTAGTTCACGGCGTTGCAGCCACCGCCACCAACTCCGATGACCTTGATCATCGACTGGATGGGTGTCATCGTCGGGCAGGTCTCAATTATATCTATCAAATCGTCAATCATGTCGCCCATAATCTTGTCTTGTTAAACCTCTTCGTTATTCATTTCATCGTACAGTCCTCCGACTGTCTCTCCAACCTTGCCCAGAAAGTGTTTTGTCCAAGTGAAATTGAACAGCTTCCGGTGCTCTTTCCTTTCTTTTTTCTCCTTCTGTTTCCTGGCTTCATATTCCTTGACCTCCTTGTCAGTCGGCTTGTCGAAGACTCCCGGCCCATCATCCTCATTCTGCGTGGCCGCGACTGATGGTTCTATGGTAGGAGGCTCAATGGTGGAATATGGATCGTATTCAGTCTCGGGAACTTCATCGTGCGGTTCATCGCGTGTGACGGAAGCGCCTTCATCTGTGGTGACCTTCTCTTCCTGAGCGGCCGCTCCCGGCTCCTGGCTGGTGACCTCCTGCTCATTTGGAGCCGTGGCGGCGGCATCCTCGGCGGCGGCTGGTTTGACCACCCTCGCCGTGACTTCGTTGACACAGTTCAGAAAGCGGTCGCCTTTGGCGGACAGTATCATGCCCATTGAGGTCGCCGCGCTCGCCTCGCTCGCCTCAGGGCATCCCTCGCAGGAGAAGAACCGTCTCGGGCGGCCGATCTTCACTGAATATCCAGACAGTTCCTTGATGAAGTTGGTGCAGTTCACAAGCTCAGCCCCTCCTCCTGTCACGACGACGCCGGCCCTGAGGTCATCCTCGGAGGCGTAGCCGCTTTCCTGAATCCTGAACAGAAGGGCCTCGATGATCTCTTTCATCCGCGCGGTGATGATTTCCGAGATGTACTTCACGGAAACCTGTGCGGTGGCGTTCCCGTCCTCATCGACGATCTGGATGGACTTCTCCCCAAGCGAGGAGAGCTTGTTCGGCATGCAGGCTCCGTAGGCCTTCTTGATGTTCTCGGCAAGCTCGAACGAGAAGTTGCATTCGGACTTGATGTCGTTCGTCACGCTGTTCCCTCCGAAAGGAATGGCGGCGTAGAACCTCATGATCTTGTCCTTGAATATGGTGACGGAACTTACTCCGGCTCCGATGTCAATCAGTGCCACGCCGTTCTCCATCTGCTCGGACTTCAGCACAGCGCGCGCCGTGATGCCCGGGGTGAAATATTTCTTCGCGATGGCTATCCCCATGTCATTGAAGACGCTGTCGATGTTCGATGAATATCTCCGGTTCCCGATGAACACCTTGAAGTTGCCCTCAAGAGTCTCGGCGGCCATGCCGACGATGTCGTTCTCCGGCTCGTTGATGCAGTCTTCGGTGGAAAATGACTGGGCCACAGCTCCGTAGATGACTTCCTTTGCCGAGTCTTCCAACGGGTAGGACTCCAGTGCCATGGACTTCAGGGCTCGGATCTCGTTCTCCTGGATCAGATCGTCCGGTTCTGGTCTGGTCATGCTGGCGGATGCCGTCTCCTGGCGGACGTACCAGCGCGGCAGTCCGACGATCACCTGTTGGATCTTGATCCTGAGGGCCTGCTGCGCCTCGCTTATGGCAGTCCTCAGCTCGGCCTTGACTTTCCCGGGAATCAGGACATAGCTGTAGCGTATGCCAAGCGAAGGTGATTCCTTGTAGTAGATCACCTCGACATTCTGATCCTGTACCCTGGCCACGCAGACAGCCAGTTTTGACGTTCCCAGATCAACGGATGCTATGTATCTCTCTTCCATATTCACTTGCTCTATTTTCTGCAGACAATCTGCCCGTTGTACTTAACATTCACTGTCGAATAGTATCCCGCTCCTTTCTCCGGCAGGATGGTGGTGTAGTAGCGGCCCATCCGGTCGAACTTGCTTTCAAAGCCGGACGGAAGCCCGAAGATGAACCTTTCTTTCCCCTGGCGTGGGATCATGAGCAGATCCCCGTTGTCCTTGACCGTGATCTGGCAGATGTTTTCCGCCCAGATCCGGGAGTCCTGCATGAAATTCACCAGTTGTATCACTTCCGAAAGCCATTGTTTCTCCATGTCGGTCTTTGGCTCCCCCTTGTAGCCTCTTTCCACATTCAGGGGCAACGCTCCGTCAATTATCGGAACCATGGATGTGTAGTTGCGCTGTAGAGGGAACAGGAACCCTTTCTCATCGGCGTAGTACCCGTTGTTGTCTTTCTGGAACCTGACCACAGGCTCCCTCTGGCGTATCCTGACGTTCAGATAACCATCCGGAGTGGTGTAGGCCTCAGCCTTGAGAATCGCGCTCTTGTTGTCCAGGACACTCTCGACTTTCCGCAGGTCCACACTGTCGAGCCTCTGCCCGATGTAGGAACCGTAGCCTTTGTTCAGGTAGCCTTCCACATCCTTCGCGGTCACGAAGTTGAAATCGTCCGTGAACTCCACCTTGACTCCCGCGCAGGTGAGCTGTCCGACTCGTCTCTCGTTCATCCTATGGATTACAATGCAGACGAGACCGAGCAGGCAGAACGCCGCGGCGATGAGGGTTATCCTGAGTCCTTTCTTCATTTTTTCAGTCTCTCTTCAAGAAGGTTGGTGATAGGTGCGATGAATCTGTCGATGTTGCCGGCGCCGAATGTCGCCAGCACGTCAACCGGTTCATTCTCAAGATATGCCATAAGTTCCTCCTTTTTCAGGAGTACCTTCTCCGGCGCTGTCACCTTGTCAAGGATGATCTCGGAGGTGACTCCCGGGATAGGCTTCTCCCTGGCTGGATAGATGTCCAACAGGATCAGCTTGTCCACCTTGCTCAAGGCGGCGGCGAAATCATCTGCGAAATCCCTTGTCCTGGTGAAAAGGTGTGGTTGGAATATGGCCGTGATCTTCCTGCCGGGGAATATTCCCCTCATTGAGGAGATCGCCGAAGCCAGTTCCTTCGGATGGTGGGCATAGTCGTCAATGTAGGACAGATGCGGAGTGTTGAGGTGCACGTCCAGTCTGCGCCTGACTCCTGAATATGTCCCTATCGCTTCCTTGATGGCCTCCGGGGCCACACCATGGCAGAGGCAGACCGCCGCGGCGGCCACGCTGTTCTCCACATTGACCCAGCCTGGAATGCCAACCCTGATGTTACCGATCACGCCTCCAGGGTAAACCAGATCGAAGATGTAATGCCCTACCTCGTCCGGTCTCGGATTGGCAGCATGGTAGTCGGCGTCCGGGTTGTCGTAGCTGTAGTGCAGGATTCTGGCGTTTGTGTCCTCAGCGGTGATGTCCAGCCCAAGTTTCACGATCAGGGTGCGGCTTACCTGCGAGGCGAATGCCTTGAACGCCTTCCGGTACTCCTCAAGAGTTCCGTAGATGTCCAGATGGTCAGCGTCCATGGCTGTGATCGCGGCGATCGCCGGGTGCAGCTGGAGGAAGGAGCGGTCAAACTCGTCAGCCTCCGCCACGATGGTCGGCGTGTGGCTTGTCAGAAGGTTGGTGTCGTAATTCTTGGAGATTCCTCCAAGAAAAGCCGAGCAGCCTTTGCCGCTTTCCGTGAGGATGTGCGCCACGAGGGTGCTTGTTGTGGTCTTCCCGTGCGTTCCCGCCACAGCCAGGCAAGTCTGACCCTCGGCCAGCTCACCGAGCATCCGGGATCTCTTGACCAAAGTGTAGCCGTGCTCCCTCACATAGACAAGTTCCTGAAGGTCAGCCGGAATGGCCGGGGTATAGACGACAAGTGTCGATGCCACGTCCTTTGGAATATAATCGGGGTCATCCTTGTAGTGGATGTCAATCCCTTCCTTCTCAAGCGCGTGAGTCAAGTCAGAGGGTGTCCTGTCGTAGCCCGCTACCGGATACCCTTTGAATTTGTAGTACCTTGCGATGGCGCTCATGCCGATGCCACCGACACCTATGAAATAAATCTTTGAATATTTTGACATCTCTAATCCTTGATCAGTTTGTAAACCTCTTCCGCAATCTTTTCCGCCGCGTCAGGCAGCGCCATCTTCCCGGCGTTCTCCTCAAGCCTGGCGATCCTCGCCGGATCCTTGAGCAGTTCCAGCGCTGTCGGTATCATTTTTTCCATCGCCTCGGCATCCTTGACAACCACAGCCGCGTCTTTCTTCACCAGAGCCATCGCGTTGTGGGTCTGATGATCCTCCGCCACATTGGGGGACGGAACGAATATCACGGCCTTGCGCGCGGCGCAGAGTTCCGACACGGAACTGGCCCCGGAACGTGAGATCACCACGTCGGCCGCCGCATAGGCGAGTTCCATCTTTCCGATGAAATCCGAATGATGAATATGCCGGGCCACATCCGGATTCTTTGTCCGTTGCTCGTCCATGAACCTGTCAATGTCCGGTCTGTAGTGCTTTCCACACTGCCAAAGTACATCGACACCGTCAAGTCCGGGACATCCGTCCGAGATCCATTCCTTCATGCACTGGTTGAACCGTGCGCTTCCAAGACTTCCGCCCACGATGAAAATGTGCTTTCTGGATGGATCGAGACCATATTCCTTGATGCCCGCCTCTTTCATTTCCGGGGTGGCCGGGACGATGATGCTCCTGATCGGATTGCCTGTCATGACGATCTTGTCGGCGGGGAAGAACCTTTCCATCCCTTCGTAGGCGACGCAGATGCACTGCACCCGGCTGCCGAGTTTCTTGTTGGTAAGCCCGGCGAATCCGTTCTGCTCCTGGATAAGCGCCGGGATGTGCATCCCTGTCGCGGCCCAGAGCAGGGGAGCGCTGGCATAGCCTCCGACTCCGATCGCGATCTGAGGCTTGAATTCCTTTATGATTCTCTTTGCCTTGAACAGGCTGGCTACAACCTTGAAGGGCACGCACAGGTCGTTGAGTATGTTCTTCAGATTGAGCCGGCGCTGCAGACCCACGATAGGCAGCCCAACGATCCTGTAGCCCGCCGCCGGCACTTTCTCCATCTCCATCTTGCCCTCGGCCCCGACGAACAGGATCTCGGTCTTGGGATTCTGCTCCTTCAGTTTGTTCGCGATCGAGACGGCCGGGAAGATGTGACCTCCTGTGCCGCCTCCGCTTATTATGACTCTCAATGCTTTATGTTCCATCCTATTCATTGTTATGGTCATCAATCCCGTAGTCCGGGATGTCATTCTCATGTACCGGAACCTCCTCATCCTGCCCCGTGAACTCGCTGTCCCGGGCTGAAAGTCCGCTCTCCATCTGGTCCAGATCGTCCAGTCCGCTGCTTACCTCGTCCTTTATCGCCCTGTCAACCAATGGCTCGGCCTTGGCGGCCTCCCTTGCGATCTTTCTCTTGGCCATCTTGCTGATGGACAGGATGATGCCGAACGCCAGACTGAACATGAGGAACGAGGAGTTTCCGTGACTGATCATCGGGAGGGTCTGTCCCGTGAGAGGCCCCATGTCGCAGTTGATGGCGATGTGCATCATCGCCTGACAGGTGATGAGCAGCACCAGCCCGGCCACCGCCGTCTTGGCGAAATGGTTGTCGCAGTTCCTGACGATGATCGAGCCTCTGGCCAGAAGGCTGATGTAGAGGATGATGACAAGCAGCCCTCCGAGCAGCCCGTATTCTTCCACGATGAAACTGTACATGTAGTCCTCGAACATGATCGGCACGACGTACCTTTGGGTGCTGCGCCCAGGTCCCTTGCCGACCACTCTGCCCTCATGGATGGCGATCTTCGCGCTCATCGGTTGCTTGATGTTGTCAAGCGCGTCCTGGAACTCCTTGCTGTTCTGCGGACTTTCACGTATTATCTTCAGATTGTCCTCTGTCCCGGCTCCTGTGACGCGGCTGATGGCCGAATCCAGATGCGGGAACAGTTTCTTGCCGTCACGGTTCGAGTCAACGACCGCGATTATTCCAAGGAACACTATCAGCGCCCCGGCCGGTTTGACAAGTTCCTTGACGCTTATTCCTCCGATCAGGATCGTGATGAACATCATGCCCCCGATGAACACCGTGCTGGACAGACTTCCCATCATCATGATCAGGCAGACACTGCAGATCGGGAGGTAGATATAGACGAACTTCTTGACAAGAGGCTTTTTCCAGAAAGGATACTTCTCCCCCAGAAGGTTGGCTATCACGAAGCTGTCGTTGCGGAAAGCGTTGACGGCCCATGCCAGGTACATGATCATGGCCACTTTCACGACTTCGAAGACGTGGACCTGGAATCCGAAGACGGAAACGATTCGCCACGCATGGTTGATGTAGAGGGCTTTGACCGGGCCGGCGGAGATGTGCAGCGCCAGAATTGACAGCAGGCCTATGGAGACCGCGTAGCCCAGCTGGGAAACTATCCTGAAAAAGCCGATCTTCTTGATGCAGCAGCAGACGATGATCACCCCGAGGCCGACCAGAGACACGACCATCTGTTCGCTGATGATCGCCATTCTGGTGGTCTTCTGCTGGAGGGCCAGCAGGGAGGTGGATGAGAATATGGCCACGATGGAGAAGAGGATGAGCAGGATGACGATCATCCACACAACCTTGTCTCCTTCGAGAGAATCCACGAAGTTCCAGAGAGTCTTCTTTTTCTTTGTTTCCTCGGCCATATTCATTGAACCTTTATAGTCTTCTCACGGCTTCCTTGAACTTCTCGCCGCGGTCCTCGTAGCAGGTGAAGAGGTCGAAGCTGGCGCAGCACGGGCTGAGCAGCACGACATCGCCGGCCTTCGCGAATCCGCTCGCTGCCTTCACGGCCTCGTCGGCCGAGAGGGTGTCAACGATCTTGTCCTTGCCCACAATCTCCTCGAACGCCTCGTGGAACTTGTGGTTGTCGACTCCCATGCAGACAATGGCTTTCACCTTCTCTTTCACGAGAGGCTTAAGCACCTCGTAATCATTACCCTTGTCAGTTCCGCCAACAATCCAGACTATCGGTTTCCTCTGACATTCGAGGGCGTACCAGGCAGCGTCCACGTTGGTCGCCTTGGAGTCGTTGATGTAAAGCACGTCCTTGATGCTGAGGACCGGCTCCAGCCTGTGCTCGATAGGCTGGAACGTGGCCAAAGCCTCACGGATGGTCTTGTTGTCGATTCCGGAAGCCTTCGCGGCCAAGGCGGCGGCCATCGAGTTGTAGATGTTGTGCTTGCCGCCAAGGGCAAGCTCTTTCAGGAATATGTCGCATTCCTCCTCACCGTACTTCACGACAATCTTGTCGCCTTTGAGGAATGCGCCCTGCTTCACCTCGTCTTTCTGGGTGAACGGCAGACGTTTGGCGGAAAGGATGATTTTGTTGAGGTGCTCGATTGTGATCTCATCGTCGGAGTCGAAGATGAAGCAGTCCTCAGGACGGAGGTTCTGCGTGAGGCGGAACTTGGCTTTCACGTAGTTCTCCATCTGGTAGTCATAGCGGTCAAGGTGGTCCGGAGTGATGTTCGTGATGATCGCGATGTCCGGACGGAAATCGTAGCAGTTGTCGAGCTGGAAACTGCTGATCTCCAGCACGTAGTAGTCAAAGTGCTCGGTGGCCACCTGGAGAGCGTAGCTCTTGCCGATGTTGCCGCCGAGGCCCACGTTGAGTCCTGCGTTCTGAAGCAGATAGTAGATCAGGGACGTCGTGGTGGTCTTTCCGTTGCTTCCTGTGATGCAGATCTTTTTCGCCGTGTCGTAGCGGCCGGCGAACTCGATCTCGGAGATGATGTGCGTGCCCTGCGCCTCAAGTTTCCTCACGATAGGCACTGAGCTTGGAATGCCCGGGCTCTTTATGACCTCGTCTGCGTTGAGGATAAGCTCTTCTGTGTGATGGCCTTCCTCAAAGCTGATGTCCCATTTGCGCAGATCCTCAGCGAAATGCTCCGGAATCTTTCCGTTGTCTGAAAGGAACACGTCGAATCCTTTCACCTTGGCGAGAACGGCGGCTCCGACACCGCTTTCTCCGCCTCCCAAAACAACAATTCTGCTCATATCCTCAATTTTTTTATCTTATCTTCAACAAAGCCAGGGTAGAGACCGCCAGGATAACCCCGATCAGCCAGAACCTTGTCACTATCTTCGCCTCCGGAATGGCGTGGACCGGTCTGGAGATCAGCGCCGGAATGCCTTCCTTCTGGTAATGGTGGTGCAGGGGAGTCATCTTGAATATTCTTCTGCCCTCACCGTATTTTTTCTTTGTGTACTTGAAATAGACTCTCTGCATTATCACCGAAAGTGATTCAACCAGGAATATCCCGCAAAGGATCGGCAGCAGCAGTTCCTTTCTCATCAGGACCGCGCTCACTCCGATGATGCCTCCGATCGTGAGACTTCCGGTGTCACCCATGAACACCTGTGCCGGATAGGAATTGTACCAGAGGAATCCCATCAGCGCGCCCACGAAGGCTGACATGAATATTGCGATCTCTCCGCTTCCGGGAATATACATGATGTTCAGATAGTCTGAGTTCACCAGATTGCCTCCCAGCCAGGCCAGTATTCCAAGCACGACACCCACCGTGGCGCTTGTCCCGGCGGCGAGCCCGTCCATTCCGTCCGTAAGGTTCGTTCCGTTGGAGCAGGCCATGATGACAAACACGATCATCAGCACATAGACCGCCCATTTGCAGTACCAGCCCCATCTACCTTTGAACGGTGAGAACCATTTGTAGTCAAACTCGTGGTCCTTCACGAACGGGATCGTGGTCTTTGTGCTCTTGATGACATTCTCCATCTTCCAACCGGAATCCTCCGCCACGAGGGTTTCGGTGTCCACGTTCAAGGCTCCTGGGTTGCCTTGCTCGACCACATTGGCCTTGCCAGCGACAACGGGAACCTTTTCCCTGATCACGATGTCATCGCTGAAGCAGACGGCGAGTCCGATGACAAGTCCTAGGGCGAGCTGGCAGACCAGCTTGGCTTTCGGATGGAGTCCTTCCTTGTTGTGTTTGAAGACCTTGATGTAGTCATCGGCGAATCCAAGCGCTCCGCACCATACCGTGGTCAGGAGCAGGAGCTGGATGTAGATGTTCCTCAGGTTGCAGAACAGCAGGACAGGAACCACAATCGCAAGGATGATGATGACACCACCCATTGTCGGAGTGCCTTTCTTCTGCATCTGGCCTTCCAGCCCGAGATCCCTGATTGTCTCTCCGATCTGCTTGCGCTGTAGCCATTTGATGATCTTGCGGCCCGCGAAAAACGAAAGGAGCATCGCCGTGATGCTGGTAAGCATCGCCCTGAAAGACAGGTAGGTGAAAAGTCCCTGTCCCGGGATGTCGTATTGCCTGAGATATTCAAAAAGATGGTAGATCATCGCTTGTCCTCCTTTTTAGTGGCCGTCAGGCTGTTGAAGATTTCGGAGACCACCTCGCGCTCGTCGAAATGACGGTGCTCGGTGCCGATAATCTGGTAGGTCTCGTGACCTTTGCCGGCGAGCAGGATGACCCCACCGTCCTTGGCGAACATGATGGATGCTCTGATCGCCTCTTTCCTGTCGGAGATGAATATGGCCTTGGCCAGTCCGTTGACGCTGAATCCCTTGCGGATGTCGTCCATGATGTCCTCCGTCCTTTCAGTGCGGCTGTTGTCGGAGGTCACGACAATCCTGTCGGCGTACTTTTCGGCTATCGCGGCCATCTCCGGCCTTTTTGTCTTGTCACGGTCTCCGCCGCATCCGAACAGGCAGATCAACTCTCTGGCTCCGTCGATGTCTTTCAGGGTCTTGAGCACATTCTCCAGAGCGTCAGGAGTGTGGGCGTAGTCGATGACGACAGAGAGATTCCTCGGCCCGCTGATGACCTCCAGACGACCCGGGGCGGACTCCAGCTTGCTGATGGCCACCAGAGTCTCCTCCGGATCGGCCCCTACGGCGATAGCCGCGCTGTAGATGGCGAGAATGTTATAGGCGTTGTGTTGCCCGATAAGCCTTGTCCAGGTCTCCCGCCCGTCGATCTTGAGCAGCATCCCCTCGAAGGTCTCCTCCATAATGCGGCAGGTGTGGTCCGCTATGCTTCTGCAGGAATATCTCACCACCTTTGCCTTGGTGTTCTGCACCATCACCTCTCCGTTCTTGTCATCGATGTTGGTGATCGCGGTGGCCGTGGCCGGAAGGTTGTCGAAGAACAGTTTCTTGCAGCGGAGATATTCAGCGAATGTCTTGTGATAGTCGAGATGGTCGTGGGTCAGGTTCGAGAATATTCCGACCTTGAACTCGAGTCCAGCCACTCGTTCCTGCTCCACGCCGATCGAACTGACTTCCATGAAGCAGAACTCGCAGCCGGTGTCCACCATCTCGCTCATAAGACGGTTGATGGTGATAGGGTCGGCTGTTGTGTTGGCCGTCTCCAAACGCCTGGTTCCAACATAGTTGGCTATTGTGGAAAGCAATCCGCAGTTGTACCCCTGCGCCATGAAAAGGTGATAGAGAAGGGTCACCGTGGTGGTCTTCCCGTTGGTCCCCGTGATTCCGACAAGCGTGAGTTTCCGGGACGGATTGTCGAAGAAATCCGCCGCCATCATCGCCACGGCGTGACGGGAGTCCTTGACTTTGACGAATGTAAGCCCTCTGGTGGCCTCTCCGGGATATTCGGAAACAGCCTTGTCCAGCGCTTCCTCATCCTCATAGACAATCGCCGCCGCACCTGAGGCTATGGCTTTGCCGATGTAGTCATGCCCGTCGCTGTCATGTCCTTTGACGGCGATGAACATGGCGCCGGAAGTCACCTTCCTTGAGTCGTTGCAGATGTCGGTTATCCCGAGGCCCAGGTTCCCCCGCACCTCGATGACACCTGCGTTCCTTATGATATTCTCCAGTCTCATTTCAAATTAAATGTTATAGTCGAACCGTCCGCGACCTTCGTCCCTGCCTTTGGATTCTGGGAGGATACATGTCCTGTCCCTGAATATGAACACTTGAGCCCGCTGTTCTCTATGATGAATATCGCATCCTTGAGTCCAAGCCCCATTATGTCAGGAACGATCGGATTTTTCATGTCGGATCGGACTGTCATTTCCTTATCTTCGCCCATCACCGGGACTTTAGCCATGGCGGTCACCTCCGCACCCCATTCAGGGTCAAGTGTGTAGATGGCGTCCACAATCTCGCGCATCGCCGACGCCGGACCTACACCACCGTAAAGACTGCCTCTGATCAGGCTTGAGTTCATGCAGATGATGGCGCTGTACTTAGGATTGTCCGCAGGGAAGAAGCCGACGAATGTGGCCAGGTTGTGATAACTGCCATCCGCCGTCTGGGTGTTGTCCTTAGGGTCTCTTCCGTATTTCTCGATCTCTTCTTTTGAGAGGGACTGCCTTGCGGTTCCGGTCTTTCCGGCCACTGTCAGCTTCGCTCCCTTTAACCTGTAGGCGGTTCCCTCAGAGGTCACGGCCTTCAGAGCCCTGAGCAGGGTGTCCGCTGTGGCTCTGGAGCAGATGGATGCGTTCAGGACGCTCGGCCCTTTCTTTGTCTTCACGACACCGTCTTTCTCTATGCTTTCAACCAGATACGGCTTCATCATCCTCCCCTTGTTGGCGATGGCGTTGTAGAACGTAAGGGTGTGGAGCGGAGTCTCTCTGACCGAATAGCCTATGGCTACGGATCCCAGGTCGGTGGAGCTCCAGCTCTTTGAGTCAGGAGACGGAAGCACAGGCTCCCGCAGCCCTTCGAGGTCAAAGTCGAACGCCTGTCCGAGTTTGTACATGTACAGCTTGTCCATGAACCTCTTAGGGTTGTCGGAGTAGTTGTTTGTCGCAAGGTACCGGAACACATAGTTGGATGAGATCTCGAAACCATGCAGGATGGAAATCTTGACAAGGTTCTTGACATGATCGTCTTGGGGGTATCCAGGCAGTTTGCCTTCGTTTGTGGGGATCTCATCGTCAAGAGATTTGATGTAGCCATCCTCAAGGGCTGTCATCAACGTTGTGGTCTTGAACACGGATCCCGGGTTGGCTCCGTAGCCGATCGCCATGTTGTAAACCTCGTTCAGACTGCTGTCTTTAGGACTTTTGGTCAGGTTCACCATCGCGCGGATGGCGCCGGTCCTGACATCCATGAACACGGCGCAGCCATCCTCGATCTTAGGGTTGGCGGACATCTGCTTCCTCATCGCCTTGTCAACGATGTCCTGAAGGGTTATGTCAAGGGTTGTCCTGACATCCAAGCCGTCCACCGGCTTGACGTATGTGCTGTCGTAGTTCTGGATCTTCTCCTTGTTGTCGGTAGGCTTGAGCCAGATCTCGCCTTCCTTGCCGTGCAGGACATAGTCATATTTGCCTTCTATGCCGATGTGGCTGCGTCCCTTCTCGTCCTCCTTCTGGCTGCTGTTGTCCTTGACGTAACCGATTGTGCGTCTGGCCAGTGTGCCGTAAGGGTATTTTCTGCTGTCATGCTTCTCGACGATGATCCCGCTCTTGTACCTGCCCTCCTCCATAAGCGGAAGGCTCTCCAGCTTCAGAAGAGTCCCTCTGTCAAGGTTTGTGAGAAGCTTCATGTACCGTTTCCTCTCGTTTCTGCCTTTGACGATCATCCTGTAGTACTCGTCGGCGTTGATTCCTGTCTCGGCGGAGAGGCCGGACGTGAATCTCCGCGCCTTGCCCAGCCAGTCGTTCTCAAGGCTGTCCGCCTTCCGTGGATCCTTCTCGCTCATGAAATCCTTCTTGAGCACGGTACAGTCCATGTAAAGATCGTACATCGGAGTTGACAGGGCCAGCAGCTTCCCGTCGCAGCCGATGATCGCACCTCGCTTTGGCTCTATGAGGCTCCTTGTGCTTTGAGGAACGAAGTATCTGACCAAATCCTTGTCGGGCTCCCAGACAAACATGATGTAGAGCATCCTGCCGAACACGGCCAGGCCGACGAACAGCAAAAAGATGTAGAAGCAGTACAGAATCAGACCGATCCTGTCCTGCTCTTTCTTTGTCGTGTTCTGTTTTGGTGCAGCCATCGCCGTTATTCGTTTAACCTGTCAGCCGGTTTCTCCGGCATTGTCAACTTCGAGCCTGATTCCTCCAGCATAGCCTGGACCTTGCTCATCCTTGAAAGACCCGCAAGCTCGACGGTCTTCTGAGCGTGGTAAATCTCCATGTCGGCAAGGACCTTCCTGTTGTCCTCCACCCTGGTCAAGGTCTTCTCGATCCTGAGACTCAGCCAGATGCTGACCCAGAAAAGGAAGAACGTGTAGATGATGTGGATGAAATAGCGGCTGACATGCAACCTCAGCAGCAATTCTCCCTTAAGTGTCGCCAGGGCAGCGTTCTTGAGCCACGCCCAGATGTCGGAGAATTTCCATTTCCTCAATTCCGTCATGGCCTGTTCCCTCCGTCTTCAATTTTCTCGGCGATCCTCAGCTTCGCGCTCCTTGCCCTCGTGTTTGAGGCTATCTCTTCCTCTTGAGGCAGGATCGGTTTGCGGTTCACTGCCTTGAGGGGCGCATGAATATTCCCGAATATGTCCTTTTCCTCCCTGCCGTCGGCCCTTCCGGTCTTGATGAAGTTCTTCACCATCCGGTCCTCAAGGGAGTGGTAGGTGATCACTACCAGCCTTCCGCCAGGTCTGAGGGTGTCGGCCGCGCCTTCGAGGAATTTCTCCAGAGATCGCATCTCGTGGTTCACCTCGATCCTGAGAGCCTGATAGACCTTCGCAAGGTACTTGTGCTCAGCGAATTTCGGAAGGGCGGCCTTGATGGCCTCATCGAGCTCGCCGGTGGTGCCGATCGGATTTCTGTCCCTTGCTGAAGTGATCAGCTGGGCGACCTTGCGGGCGTTGTCCACCTCGCCGTAGATCCGGAATATCCTCTCAAGGTCTTCCTGTGAATATTCATTGACCACGTCCGCGGCCGTCTTTCCGCCCTCGCGGTTCATCCTCATGTCCAATGGCGCGTCGTAGCGGAAGGAGAATCCTCTCTCCGCCGTGTCGAACTGGTGGGATGACACTCCGAGGTCGGCGAGGATGCCGTCCAGGCCGCCTGTGAGTTTTTCTTTAAGGGTCTGGTCTTCGGTCTCGTGCGCCTCGTTCAGCACGAAATTGTGTATGAACCGGAAATCGGCCCGCACCATAGTCAAGCGAGGGTCGTCTATCCTGTTATTGATCGCGTCGCTGTCACGATCGAAGGCGATGACGTGACCGTCTTCATTTAAGCGTGAAAGTAGTTCGGCGGTGTGACCACCGCCCCCGAATGTGACATCGGCGTATGTTCCTGACGGATTGGTGACAAGGGCGGAAATGCTCTCGTCAAGCATCACTGGTGTATGGTATTCTGACATCGCGTGACCCTCCTATCTCTCCTGAGACAGCTGTCCGGCAATATTCAAGAATTCTTCGTTTGAGATTCCGCTGGCCTCGAATCTCTCCTTGGCCCAGATCTCGATCTTGTAATCGTTGCCCGAGAAGACTACCTCTTTCGTTACACCAATTGACTCCAAAAGCTTCTTGGGGATGGAGATGCGTCCGAGCTTGGCGTCCGGTTCGACGATCGCGCGGTCGCGCATGTACTCCCTCCAGAAAGCGGCGTGAGCACGATTAAAGAAATTGAGCTTTGACTTGACCTCCTCGGACTGGCGCTCCCACTCCTCAAAGGTGTACATCTCAAGGCAATCCTCGAAGATGTCTTTCTTTATGACAAACCTCTGATCGCCCTCGGATGGCATCAACGACTTGAACGGCGAAGGGAAAACCACTCTCCCTTTGTCGTCGATCTTGCCTGAATATTCTCCGATGAATGTGATCATAAGTTTCCGTCTTTCACGCTTGGTTACAAAGTTAGGAATATTTTTCCATTTTATTCCACCTATTTCCAAAATTTTCCACAATGATTTCAACAACCGTTGTACGGACGCTTTCAGAGCCGTTTTTTCATTTCGGCGACAAATGGCAAAGTTTATAATGAGTCTGAAGGAAAGATCTTCGCGGAGAAGTGGTCGGGGACAGAAAAGGGACCGGTCGATCGGCCGGTCCCTTCGTTGGTATATTCGTGAATATCTTAGAAATTCCCCTTGTCGGCGTTGTCCCACCATACGCGGGTTCCGCCCTGGTCGCCGGAGTGGCCGGTCTTGCTGGAGTTCTCCTTGTTGAGGAGCTCGATACCGGTCTTGAGACCCTCGGCGTTGGTGTCACCGGCATTGCTGCTGTAGATCTGGCGGCGTACGCCTTCCTCTGTGGTGACGGCTCCGTTGCTCTCGTTGACGTAGGCAGGGAAGAGAACCGGATAGCCGGTACGCCTCTGCTCGGCCCAGGCCTCGGTTGAGAGAGGGAAGAGCGCGATGTACTTCTGGGTCATGATGCGGGCGAGCTTGTCCTCGTTGGAGGCATTGTTGTCCCACTTCACGCCCAGCTTGTTGAGGGCTTTGGTGTTGAGTTTCGGGTCGAAAGGATCGACGAAATCAATCTGCGTGTCGGTTCCGCTGATGTACTTCTCGACAGCGCCTTTCGCATATTCCGCTATCTCGGCGTACTTGCCCTTGTAGGCAAGCTCATTGGCCATAGAGGTTCTGATGCCTTCCTCGTAGAGGGACTTCACGTCGCCGGATGTCCAGCCCCTGAGGGCGGCCTCGGCAAGGAGGAAGTAGGACTCGGCCTGCTTGAAGATCGGAAGCGGAGCGCTGTAGATGCCCTTGCTGTTGTTGCCGTCTACCCAACCGGAGAGCTTGCCCCAGTTGTTCGGCTTGCCTGGCAGACCGCTGGCGAACCTGATGCCGTAGTAGCCGGTTCCCTTCGCAACTTCCTTTCCGTCGGAGGTGGTGAACTTGTCCTGGTTCTTCGCCATGTACAGAGGCTGGCGAGGGTCCTTGAGACCTGACATCAATGTCACGAGGTTGGCGTTGAATCCGCAGTCTCCCCAAGCGAACATAAGCCAAAGCTCGTTCTCGAGACTCTTGTCGATCATGATGTCCTTGCCGCCGTTGGCGAGGGTGTTGCCCGCTGCCGCCTTGGCGATCACAGGAAGGTCGTAGCCCGCGGCCTTCATCTCGTCCGCTCTCTTGGAAAGACGCAGGGCGATACGGAGTCTCATCGTGTTGGCCACCTTCTTCCACATCTCGAAGTCGCCGCCGCACCAGATGTCGAATGTGCCGAGTCCGGCCTTTTCGTCATCTGTAGGCTTGTTGAAGGCGTCCAATGCCTTCTGAGTGTCGTCAAGCATTGTCTGGTAGAGCTGCTGCTGGCTGTCAAACGGGAAGTATGACTCATACTCACCGGACAGGATGGAGCTGTGGGCGAGAGGGCCGTACACGTCGGTGGTCATCATAAGGCTGTAGGCCTGTACGATTCTCATCACGCCGGCGAGGGCTGGCTGGTTCTTGCCGTCAAGGGTGGCGATCAGTCGCCTTGTGTTGTTGAACACGTGGAGGTAGTGGTTCTCGTACATACCGCCCGAGTGTCCTCTGTTCTCGCCCATGTCACCGTTGGTGAAGTTTCCGTTAGGGGTCATGAAGTAACCGCTGTAGAAATCCACGGTGAGGTTTGTCCAGAACTGGAACATGTTCTGCTGAGGAGGGTAGCAGTACTGCATCGGCTCAGCGCACTGGGATGAGAGAGGAAGATCGTCCGGGTTCACCTGCACGTCGCTGGTGTTCATCTTCTCGAAGTCGCCTGTGCAGGCTACGATTCCGAGTCCGAACAAGGCCGCTACTGAATATTTTAAAATATTTTTCATTGTCTTGGAAATTTTTAGAAGTTGAGTTTAAGGTTCAGACCGAAGCTGCGTGAGGTAGGGAGGGCGAACATGTCGATGCCCTGCCAGCCGTTGCCTGTACCTGCTGAGACATCAGGGTCGCAAGGTGCGTCCTTGTAGAAGAAGAACAGGTTGCGGCCTATGATGGATGCTGTCACGTTCTTGCCGTTGCCGAGGAGGTTACGGAATGTGTAGCCGAAGCTGAGCTCGCGCAGACGGACGTTGGTGGCGCTGTAGACGTAGTTCTCGTTGGCGTAAGGAGAGTTGAAGTTGCTGGCTCCCGTGGTCTCGTACCAAGCCCTTGGATCGAAGGAGACTCCGTCAACGGTGATGGAGCCGGCGTCGCGGGCCTCGCCTGACCTCTGTGACACTCCCCAGCCGTCCAGCGTGGCCTCGGTCATGGAGATGACCTTGCCGCCGAATCTCGCGTCGATGAGCATCGAGAGGTTGAAGTTCTTGTAGCGGAATGAGTTGCTCCAGCCGGCGTAAACCTTGGAGTTCATGTTGCCGACATGCTTGAGCTGGTCGTTGTTGTCGTCGCCGAGGATCGGCTGTCCGGCATCGTTCTTCTTGATCTTGCCGCTCTCGTCCCTGAGGATCTGGCGTACATAGAGGTCACCGTAGGAACCACCTTCCTTGAGGATGATCTTGGCGCCTCCGAAGTTGGAGAGTGTAAGGCCGTTAGGAAGCTCGTCCACGAGTTCCACGATCTTGTTGTTGTTGTAGGAGAAGTTCACTCCTGTCTCCCAGCTGAAGTCGTTGCTGAACTGCTCGTACCAGCTGGCGGTCATCTCGATACCCTGGTTCTCCACATTACCGGCGTTCACATAGCGGTTGCGCAGACCGGACTCGTAAGGAGAGGCTACGGAGAAGAACTGGTTCTTGGTGTTGGTCTTGTACCAGGTGGCGGAGACGTTGAGCCTGTTGTTGAAGAAGGCTCCGTCGAAACCGGCCTCGATGGAGTGGGTCATCTCAGGCTTGAGGGTTCTGAAAGGAGCGCTGTCCGGAGCGGAGATCGATCCCTGTGAGCCAAGGCTGTAGAGCAGGTTGGTCATGTAGACAGGGACATCGTTACCCACGATGGAGTAGCTTGCGCGGAACTTCACGAGATCCACGGCAGGGCCGAGGTCGGCGAACTTGTTCAGAAGGAAGCTGGCTCCCACTGAAGGGTAGAAGAATGACACATTGTCGGTGAAGGCAAGAGCCGATGACCAGTCGTTACGGGCGGTGACATCGATGAAGAGGCCTTCCTTGTAGCCGAACTGCGCGGTCGCGAACAAGGCGTTAAGACGCTTCTCGGTGTTCCAGTGGCCACCCTTTCCGACAGACGACATATTTCCATAATAGTTGTTAGGGGTGAATATGTTAGGGTAGTAGACGTTACCGTTGCCAGGGGCTGTGAACTGTGTTCCCTCAGCCCAGAGATCCACGTTTCCGGTCTTGCTGTGGGTGAAGCTGGAGCCGGCGGTCACGGAGAGTGAGAAGGTGTCGTTCCAGTTGTGGTTGTAGCCGACGAGCACATCTCCGTACATCTGGTCGCTGAAGTAGCGGTTGTCCTTCATTCTGCCCATAGGGTAGAGGTCACCGGTGCTGGAGGCGTAGGCGTTGTGCACGAAGTGCTCCTCGCCTCTCTCGTAGCGGAGACGGCCCTGTACGTAGAGATCCTTGGTGATGTCCCATCTCACGCTGCCGCCGAACTCGTAGCGGTTGCGGTCAACGACCGGCTTCTGGCGGTTGAGCACCCAGTAAGGGTTGCTGTACTGCTGCTGCTTCGTGTTGGTCCAGTTCTGGACGTAGCAGCTGCGTGAGGCGTCATAGACCTCGTAGTTGTTCTTGTAGTGATCCCAGTCCTCGCCTCTCGGGAAGAGGTAGGCGCCGGTCAGAGGGTTCCAGAGGAATCCCGATGCGGACTGGTTCTCGATGTGCTGGTTGGTGAGCTTCGCGCTTGCCTCTATCTTGATGTTGTCGAGGACGGTGAAGTTGACCTTGGTGTTGAAGTTGTGGCTTCTGTACTCATTCTCAGGAGTCATGCCCTCTGAGTAGACATTGCCGTAGGAGAAGTAGGCTCCGAAAGAGTCGTTTCCGCCGGACACGGCGAATGTGTTGTTGGTCGTGAAACCTGTGCGGAAGAACTTCTTGAGATAGTTCGGTGCCTTTGAGGAGAGCTTGCTGCCCCAGCTGTAGGTGCCGTTGTCCGACATCCCGTAGTTGTTCTGGAACTTAGGAAGCACCATAGGGCTTTCTGCTGTCGTGTTGCTGGACACGGTGACGTTCACCTTGCCGGCTGCCGCTGACTTTGTCGTGATCATGATCGCTCCGTTGGCGGCCACGGCTCCGTAAAGCGCTGCGGCTGACGCACCTTTAAGGAGGGTGATGGACTTGATGTCGTCAGGGTTGATCGTGGACATCACATCGCCGCCGTCCCTCTCGCCACCATAGTTGGAGGCCACCTGGGATGAGGTGATGTTCTGCATCACTGGTACACCGTCCACAACAATGAGAGGCTGGTTGCTTCCGTTGATGGACTTGTTGCCTCGGAAGAGGATCTTGGATGATCCGCCGGCTCCTGTCGAGTTAGGAGTGATGACCAGACCGGCGCTCTTTCCCTGGAGGGAGTTGATCATGTTGATGCTCTTGATGTCGTTGACATCCTTGCCGCCGACTGTCTCGGCAGCGTAGGTAAGGCTTTCCGACTGGCGGACCATACCCATGGCCGTCACCACGACTCCCTTGAGAGCTGTGGCTTCCTCGAGGATGAGGATGTCGAGTGTGGCCTGGCCGTTCCAGACGATCTCCTTGGTCTCGTATCCGATGATGGAGACGGTGATCACATCGTTGGTTTTCAGGTTGCTAAGTTTGAACTTTCCGTCAATGTCAGTGGTCTCACCCGTTGATCCACCCTTGACAAAAACGGCCGCGCCGATGACAGGGCCATTGGCGTCCTTGACTGTACCGCTGACGGAACCGCCCCTGTTCTGGGCACCCGCCGCGGCAGAGAACGATACAAACAGAGCGACAGCAGCCACAACAGCCGCCATTCCTCTGAATATCGAAGACTTGATTCTGTTTAACAATACTTCGGTAAAAATTTACCGTACTAAAAAGTTAAATAATGGAAGCCGGGTG